>Ga0209794_1000912_pt1 | contig 29903 bp, 21 predicted proteins | sample EBPBio232013_DNA_FD_185869 | JGI IMG/M metagenome (GOLD analysis project Ga0209794, IMG submission 185869) | Wastewater treatment Type I Accumulibacter community from EBPR Bioreactor in Madison, WI, USA - Reactor 1_5/23/2013_ DNA (SPAdes)... | ecosystem: Engineered > Bioreactor > EBPR >... | reverse complement strand
CACCTGGAACCTACCTTATTACCAAGCTATTAAGGTTAACCGGGCAAAAGAAATTGTGCAAAACACCAAAACCCTCGAAGACGACAATAAACCATACTCTGCCACACAAGAAATCAAAAAATTAATACCAGAAATATAAAAAACAACAAACCGAAAAAAACGATAGCACGCGCTGTCACCTTTTTTATGCAATCTTTTTATCAGTTCTTTTACCTCGTACGATATTGATAAGAAATAGCACAGAAACTACAACTACAATCACACAAAATATTAGCGCAAATAACGTTGGCTTATAATCAGACAGTTGAGGTTCTAATAACGAAATGGATGGCTTAAAATTTGAGTAGACTACCGGTACGGTGTCTCCTACTTGAAACTCCAGTGATTCAGGAGAACTTACAAACACTTTCCTGGTTAGCTTGCCATACACCGAATATTCTACATCATATTCAAATGTCACCGCACCCGATATAGAGTTACGCTCTTCCTTTACACCAATTAAATACCCCTTCACTTTTTCACCATTTCTCATTTTAAGATAATAAAACTCTTGCAGCCAATTATGTATGGTACCATACGACAAGCATGCGCATATCAGCAAAATGACCAATCCTATATAGCTATTCCTTTTTGTCATAGTTTCCTAGTCGAAGTATTCGACTGTAACACAGCCTTCTCCTTTAATAAGGACGTTTTTAGTTCAAACCCAGGTTGATCGGTTAGACCAAGCTTAAACGTCATATTTCCAGAAGCGGATCTAGTGTATTCCACCTTCAGATTACTTAACTTGAAAGAGGTTGTTGATTCAGGAGTAAAGCCTTCCGCCACGATATCTTTCGTTCCGCTTTTTAGGAAAAAATAGCCGAACACTTCACTTTTTGCATTTAGTGACAAGGAAGAATTCGCAATAATGTTTTTATCCTTACTAGTACTTGTCCCATTCGCAGCAACAGAAAGGCTGACATTCTCATTCAACTTTACCTTTCCTGCTTGATTCTGATACGCAAGTGCTTGAAAATTCAACTTCGCCTCCCCACTTGTTGCCGTTCCGTTAATATCCGCTTTTGCTGATACACTTGCATCAACACCATAACCTGCAGTGTTTATATTTTCCTGCACCCATTTGCTTTGTTTTGTCAAAGCTTGAACAACGCTGTTGGTATAAACCCTCGTCGTGGACACCACTAGTCTGTTTGGGTCTGGTTGATACGTATAATCATCATAATTATTCTCACCTATTATGCCCATTCCAGAAAATCTTCTACGGTCAATATTCACAATACCCTGACCTGGTATAATATCTATTTCAGCCGGAATAACAGGAAGCCTTGCCATAATGTCCTTATAATAGAGCGTTTGAGTCTTAACCAAATTACCATCGTAATACTCATTGACAACGACTTTTTCTTCTAGCCCATCTAAGTCAACAGCAATTATCGGCTTATTTCCTGCGAACTGATAAGGTGTATACCATGGATAAGATTTCGTCAGCGGATCGACCGACAAAAATCTTCCTATTCTTGGATTGTATATTCTGAACCCGTAATCGTATTGATTACCAGTGCCGGATACTTCGGGATCTTGTTCTTTTCCATTAAACCCATAACGGTATTTACCAGCGCCCCCCGACACACCCCCCATCACATTGCCCGTACCGGCATAACTACCGTCGGCTATATAGGCTTCCATCTCATCGCCGGACAGCGATTCAAAACTGCCGGTAAACTCAATCGTGTTGGCGGCTACATATTGGGTGGGTTCACTGCTCGAACGCGTGGTGACGGTCATATCGGCCGGTACACTGTACCCATTCACCGGTGTATTGCCCGTAGTGCTTACACCGGGTATGTTCACGCCCTGGCCAAACTGCCGGCCGGGCATCAGCATACCAAAGGGATAGTAGTCACTCACTGTCATAACATCGGCGCTATAGTAGTCGATATTGGTGCCATCAGGCGTATGCCCCAGTTTCTTGTCACTCACTGTGGCCAATACATTGCCCAGGTGATTGCTCAATTCAAAGAACTTCCAGCCGCGCTGCATCGTGGTGCTATCGGGGGTGCTTAGCGGCTGCTTTGCATCCAGGTTCCGGTTCATCACCCCCAGTCGGCTGCTGCCATATAAATGTACTTCAGTTTGGCTTAACGTAGCCGGCATACTGGTACCCGTGCCACTGCTGCTATAGGTACTCATGGTATTGCCCTGCGCGTCGCGCACATACCAGGTATAGGTGGTTTGGTTATTGGTCGTTACCGTCTTGCTGATCCGGTTGCCGGCAGCGTCGTAGCCATAGCTGATCGTTTGACCGCTGCTTTTGCTGATCTTTTTAATCTTGCCATACACCGTCCATTCAATGCTGGTAATACCTCCCTGGTCGTCGCGGATCATATTGCCAATGGAATCGTAGCCGTAGTTGCCGGTCGGCGACTGGTTGTCGATGTCATCGGCGTAGGCAGCGCTGCCTACCCCATCCCGAATCCACTGCAAGCGGTTGTTGGTGAGTTGGCCGCTGGTAGTTCAAAATATTGCCATTGCCATCGTAGCGGATGCGTTCTTTGTAGGCACCGCTGTTGGAAAGGGATCCCCAACTGTTGTTCGAGGCGTTCAATCCGCTATAGCTGTCCATGCCCACCAGCCGGTTGAGTTGGTCGTAGCGGTAGTTGTATAGCAAGGGCGCCGTAAGGGCACCGATATTCACGGCCATGCCCGAGATATTGCCATTATACAGCGCGCGGAACTCCCCGGCCGGTAGCAATGCACTGTAACCCGGAAAGGGCGTTAGGCCTGTACCGATTTAAGGCGATTCTCTGCGTCGTAGCGATAGCGGTGGTAGAATCGAAATCCTGTATCGACATTAACTGCCTTTGCTGGTTTGCCCAATAGCTAGTTGCTTTTGGACAAACACATTTAAAAAAGTAAATTTGAGAATAAGTCAGCGACATGAATTCGCAGGCTCAAAATGAATAACCAGAATAGTGTTTGCCTGATAAATTCTAATAGACATGCCTACTACCACTTATCATATCCGTATAAAGAAAAACTACGCCGCTGATGTAATCAAAGACCTCCAGAAAATGGATGCTGTAGAACTTCTGGAAGAACCACCTATTCCAGAATGGCAGAAAAAAGAAGTCCGCAAACGCATCAAAGACTTGCAAAAGAATCCGGACAAAGCCATTAGCTGGACTGAGGGCATGAAAAAGATAAAGCAACTCGGCAAGTGAATCCCGTTACTGTTGGTTTTTCGCCACGGGCTTTGGACGATGTCAAGCAAGCTGTTGATTATTATGAATCGCAACAGCCTGGCTTAGGCAATAGATTCTCTGCCCAATTGCAAATTAGCCTCCAGGCCATAAAGCGTAACCCGTTCTTTGCAGCTGTTCGATATGACCAAGTTCGCTGCACACAAATCAAGAAATTCCCCTATCTCGTTCATTATTACATTGACACATCTCAATCCTTCGCCTACATCATTGCAGTTTATCCAACACTTAAGCTACCGCGCTAAAAAATAAGCCGGTACAACCGCCAATTATAAAACACGGGCGAGCGAATTGCGGCTGACTACACAATAAAATTGTATCGGCCGATATAACAGGTATGATTAACCGCCATCCTAATGAAAAACAACTATCCATTTCCAGCAAAATGAAAAGGAGATAAAAACGGAAATTTCTTTATCAACGGACACATGCACAAGAACTTCCCTATCCTTGGATCATAGATACGCATACCGTAGTCCTGCTGGTTTGTAAGCGTACCGTTTTTTCGGTCAATTCGAATGTAGAGGATTTGGTTGTAAAAGACATCCCCCCAAATAAAACGGGTGCTTCTTTCGAAACACCCGCTCTTTTCTTTCTCTCATGTATGCGTGTACGCTGTTATTTCTGGGCCGGTTGGTTTGGTACCGGCGGTAACATCGGATTTTGTTTGGGTGCCGGCGCTGAATCAGACACATTCACCATCTCTACATCAAACAGCAGGGCTTCGTTGGCTTTGCCACCAGGACCGGGGCGCATGCCATAGGCCATAAAGCCGGGGATGTACAATACCCCCTTGCCGCCTTTGGCGAATTTTTTCAGTCCCTGGTCCCAACCGGGAATCACCTGGCCCATGCCCAGGGGGAAAGTATAGGGATCTTTACCCGCTTCCATGGTCGATTCGAATTCCTTTCCGGTCTCCAGCAGTTTGCCCCGGTATTTTACCGACACATATTTGCCTGAATCGGCCGCAACACCCGTACCGGGTTCGGTTACCACTACATATACACCCTTGCCTACTTTCTCGGCTTTGATATTGTTTTTCTGCAAATAGGCTTCTACCAATGCCAGATCGCGCGCTTCCTGGCCCTTGATCTCTTCGGCCTGGTTGGCCTGCACCGCTGCCTCATCAGGCAGGATGTCGAGTACCCGAATGCCGAGGCGCATCTTATCGCCTTTTTTCATGAACGGCGGCATCATCGGGCTCTTCTTCATCAGGGTATCCACTTCCTGGATGATCACCACGCTATCACCTTTGTGCAGTTGGTCAAATACTTCGGCCGGATTGTAGATCGGCCCCACACTGTCGACCCGTGCATATGCAGGCACCCCGCCCACCGAAGTTTGCAGGATCGAATCGTTGATGCGCTGGGTGAATTGTACTTTCAGGAACTGGCCTCTTTTTACCTGCGGACCGCTGCCTTTCTCCACGATCTTATAGGTGATGCCACTTTTTGTTTTGCTGTAATCACCGTTTCCGCAAGCAGCCAGCAAACTGGCAGCAGCGATGGTGAGCAGGGAGATTTTTGTCATTTGATTTATGTAAGTTGAAATTCAGACGCGTGTTCTCTAAGTACTTTTTTAAAGGTCTTAACGGTGTCTTCCAACGAGGCACTGCTTCTGCCGCCCGCCGCATTGAAATGTCCGCCCCCTTCAAAAAAGCGACGGGCAAAGGTATTGACATCCACGTTACCCTTGCTCCGGAAGCTCCATTTTCTTTCTTCATCGCGGTCAATCACGATGGCAGCCATCTTAATTCCCTGAATACTAAGGGGATAATTCACCAAACCTTCGGTATCGCCGGTCTTGATATCGTATTTTAACAGGTCTGATTTCGGAACATAAATCAGCGCCGTGTTGAATTCATAGAAAACTTCCATCCGGTTGGTGAGCACATGGCCAATAAACCGCAAGCGGTTCTCCAGGAAACTGTCATAAATATGTGCATGTACCAGGGTATGGTTGAGGCCCACCGACTTCAGGTGTGCCGCCATGCGATGCACACTGGCACCCGCCGCCGGAAACCGGAATGAACCGGTATCACCAATCAGGCCGGCATAAAGGCATTGCGCCATATCGGTATCGAGCCAACTGGCCTTGCCACTGCTCACCATAAAATCATAGACCATTTCGCAGGTACTGCTCTTGCCGGTATCACTCACCCCATACTGGAAAAAATCAACCGCCGGTTGCTGGTGGTGATCGATCAATACTTTGGAGCCCGGCGCTTTGGCCAGTACGGGCGACAAATGCTTGGTACGGATGGGCGTGTTGAAATCAAGACAGAACAACCAGTCGGCCGCCATGATAATCGCTTCCGATTTCTCGCGCGTGATCTCGTAGTTCAATACCTTATCAGCCCCCGGCATCCAATCTAAAAAACTGGCCCAGTTGGTGGGTGAAATAACCGTTACCTGGTGGCCCCAGCGTACTAGTAGGTGATACAGGGCCAACGATGAGCCCATGGCATCGGGATCTGGCTTCTGGTGCGTGGTAATGACTATTTTGGCCGGCTGATCAAGCCTAGTATAGATTTGTTCAATGGGTTGCATAAAGCGGGGCAAATGTAGCAAAAAAATGCTAGCTTTGCCGCCCTAATCGCCAACCTATATGAGCAATAGAACGTTTACCATGATTAAGCCCGATGCAATGAAGAATGGCCACGCGGGACTTATCATCGACCGGATCATCAAAGAGGGATTTCGTATTGTAGCCCTTAAACAAACCAAACTCAGTGCGGAGAAAGCCGGTGAGTTCTATGCTGTACACAAGGCCCGGCCTTTTTATGGTGAACTGGTAGCGTTCATGAGCAGTGGCATCATCATCGCTGCTATCCTCGAAAAAGACAATGCCGTAACTTCTTTCCGTGAATTGATCGGCGCTACCAATCCGGCGCAAGCGGCCGAAGGCACCATTCGCAAATTATTCGCTACATCACTCGGAGAGAATGCCATTCATGGCAGCGATAGCGACGAGAATGCAGCCATCGAAGGCGCTTTCTTTTTCAGCGCGCTGGAGCAGTTTTAATTCGATCTATTTCCCAGCCAGTTGGGCACCGTTGCCAGGCACATGTTTCATGGGCCTGACGGTATACCCTGCCTGTCGCAATAAATCCAACACACCTTTTTTGCCGGGCAGGTGCGCTGCGCCGACGGCAAACAAGGTGCTGTTTTCTTTCATGGCTTTTTCCATTAACGGAATCCAGCGTGCATTGCGGCCATATAAAAACAGGTCGAGAAAAGACGCGACGCCGCCCTCTTCTTCTACCGTCAGTTTTTCAATACCATCCATGTCTTGCGAACGATACACCGATAACATCCTGGCCGTGCTGCTGTCTTCCACCCCGGCACTGTCGATCGTTTTCAACAAATCCTTCGCCTGGTCGGCATAAGGTATGCTGTCAAACACACTGGCCTGGAACTCGATGCTCTCGAGGCCCTTCACTTCCTTTTTGGCAGATTTAGCGGCCTTCAGAATAACTTCTTCCATGCCATTCTTGCTTTCACAAGGCATGCGCGTTTCGCTGATCATCGACGCGATGAAATAAGGCTTGAACCGTTCCATCATCGACAACGGCAAAATGGATTTGCTGCTGGCGAAATATTTTTTCACTCGTTCGTATTCGACGGGCGTTAAAAAATCGCTGAGTTTTTTTCCATCGCGCATGCGGATGAATTTAAACAGGCCCATCATCTCGCCCATATTGTCCATATCGATTTCGAAGTAGACATTCCCGGCTTTTTGAATAGCGAAATCGAGGCTATCGCTCAGTAACGCATCTTCCGCACACATCAGGTGCATGGTGCCAAATACATAACTGGGACGGGGTAACCCATTGCCGGATATCTCCCACAGCAAAGACTTTACCCCAGCCGACACCGGCTTTACATGGGATACATTTTTATGAGCCACCTGGGCCGCCAACCGATTGGAAAAAGAACAAAGGGCCAGTATAACGGTGATGAATAAACGCATATTAATTAATTTGGGCAACGGCTTCTTCGCCATAGAGTTGTTCGCGAAAAGCCAACGAGGGTGAAGGTAGGAAAGGCCCCAATCCCAACCGGTCCCATTTTTTGTCAACGGCTTCGATGGTTTCGGGCGCGGCCACAATGATATTCGGCCAGTCGCGCTGAAACCCGTCCAGGTCGCGGGTCTTGGTACTGCCATCCAGCCCCAGGCAATGCCAGGTTTTGCCTGGCTCCCGGCGGCTCGGCGCTTTGTACAAGTAATGATCGCGCTTGGGGTCGAGGTTATTACACAACCGCCAAAGCGCCACGGTCAGGTTGTGTGGATCAACCGATGCTTCCACATATAAAATCATCTTGATCGTTTCCAGGGCGGGCAAGCTGCTGCATAGCAATTGGTGCAGGGCGTTGATTTGTCCGCGGGCTTTCTTTCGCACCGATACCAGCAAACAAGGAATGCCTTTTTCATACAAGGAAAGGTTCACTTCCTGCACGCCTTCCACCGACAAAAAGTCTTCTTTGCGCAAAACCTGGTCGGCATCCATGCTTATTTGCGCATTGTTCTCGTCTATTTCTTCCGGCAGTTTCGCCGTACCATCAATAAACATTTTGCCGCCAAAACCCAGCTTGCTGCAACTGTGGTCAAGCACATCCATCGGACCATTGCTAAACACGACGTCGTTGGCCACGTCGAGGTGACGAAATACATACCGCGCCAGCGTGAGATAGTCCTGGATTTTCACGCCTTCGTCGGCCAAAACCAAAATCTTATTGAACATCATTTGCCCCGCGCCCCACATGGCATTCATCACCTTCTGCCCCTGCCCGGCAAAATCTTTTTTGATTTTCGCAATCACCAGGTTGTGAAACACGCCTTCTACCGGCATATCCATATCGATCATTTCCGGCACCATGGCCATTTTAATTGGTGCCAGGAAAATACGTTCGGTGGCCTTGCCCAGCCAGGCATCTTCCTGCGGCGGTATGCCCACAATGGTGCAGGGATACACGGCATTTTTTTTATGCGTGATGGCCGTGATATGGAATCGCGGATACCAATCGGGCAAAGAATAATAACCGGTATGGTCGCCAAAGGGGCCTTCCCAAATCAGTTCTTCATCGGGTTCTACATAGCCTTCGATCACGAAGTCGGCATCGGCAGGTACTTCAATATCGGGTTGGGTGATGCATTTTACCAGTTCCACTTTTTTCTTGCGCAGAAAACCCGCCAGCATGTATTCATCAACATTCTCGGGCAATGGTGCCGTGGCTGCATAGGCATATACCGGATCGCCGCCCAGGGCCACTGCCACTGGCATTCGTTTATTCAGTTTTTTATATTCCGCAAAATGGCGGGCACTCACTTTGTGTTTGTGCCAGTGCATACCGGTAAGTGTGGGGCCGAAAACCTGCATCCGATACATGCCTACATTGCGAATACCGGTATGGGGTTCTTTGGTGTGAATGATGGGCAGGGTCACAAAGGGTCCGCCGTCTTTGGGCCAACAGGTAATCACCGGTAATTTGCCGATATCGGGTTTCAGGTCGATGATTTCCTGACAGGCGCCTTTACCGCTTTTCACCTTGGGCATCCAACTGGCAAACTGGCCGAGTTTCGGCAAGAGATTCAATTTGTCGAGAATGCTTTCTTTGGGCTTGGTCAGCAGTTTGAACAGGTCTTCAATTTCGTGGGCGATATCATCCAGTTTCTCCACGCCCAGGGCCATGCACATGCGTTTCTCGCTGCCATAGGCATTGATCAATACGGGAAAAGCCTTGCCGGTATTTTCGAAAAGCAGCGCTTTGCCGCCGTCGCCCGATTTGCTGATGCGGTCGGTGATTTCAGCAATCTCCAAGTGCGGATCCACAAAATCGCGGATGCGAATCAGTTCGCCTGCTTTTTCCAGTGCGTCAATAAATTCCTGCTGGTTCCGATATGCCATAGTGCTGTTTCTGCCGCAAAGTTAATTGGGCGGCCGCAGCTTAATAAACATTTTTCGGGCAAGCAAGTTCATTGCCACTGCGAGAACGGCCATTGCCATTGCCGAAAGAAAAACTGCGGATGCGATATGTCAGGGTGATGCCCTGCACATAGTACCAATCTTTTACTTTGGCCGAGCCCCTGACGGTGCCCGCTGCCGGGTAAGTGGGATTACCGTTTTTTAATTCATCGCCTCTATACGCCAGCTCTACGGCAATAGCGCCTTTTGCAGCCAGCAACTCGTCGCGGTCAACATAGCGGTTGCTAAGGTCATCGAGGTAATCGGTGGTTGTTTTTCGCAGGCCAATTTCATAGCCCAGCAACACGCGATCAGATACTTTGAATTTTATACCACCACCAAAGGGGAAGGCCAGTTGGGTGCGTTTATAGGCAACGCCTTCGGTGGTATAGGGTTGCAGGTAAAACGTATTGCCCACAGTGTCTTTGGTATAGGGATCAAAGCCAAAAACAGCCAGGCCGGCAAATACATAGGGCGTAAAGCCGGTGCGATCTATGTCAAACAGTCGCGCTTCCACCAGCAGGTTTCCTTCCAGGATCCTGGAATTGAAATTCAGGTTTCGCGCCACGAGTTGCGGATCGGTGGCGAATTTATCATCGCCGCTTACTTTGGCGTACAACAAATTGGTGCGCGCAGACAGCCAGGGATTGAAATCGTATTGAATGCCGAGGCCAAAAGCGCCGTGCGATTGGGCAGTGGTAAATCTTTTCTCTTGCAGGTCGCCCTGGTAATTGGAGACACCGCCAAACAAGGTCAGGTTAAATTGCGCTTGCAGCAATACCGGACACAAGCCTACCAGCAAAAAAATAATTCTTTTCATACACAACGATTGGTGAAAAAAGAGTGCGGGTAGATCTGGGCGATAGTGTTGAATTATCCGGCAAACTAGCGCAGAATATCTTAAACGTATCCCAAAATTTTCAACATACTCTGGGCGGTTTGCTCTTTCGCATATACCCAATCAACAAGTTTGCCATTTTTGTCGTGTCCAACAATGATGTGTTTGGGCGAGGGGATCATGCAGTGCTTGATACCGCCATAGCCGCTGATCTGGTCCTGGTAGGCACCGGTATGGAAAAACCCGAGGTACAGTGGTTCGCCTTCGCCATTGATCTTGGGTAAGAATACTTCGTTGATATGTTCTTCTGAATCGTAATAATCGTGGCTGTCGCAGGTAATTCCCCCCAGTACCACCCGCTGGTATTCGGCATCCCATTTATTGATCGGCAATAAGAGAAACCGTTCGCCAATGCCCCAGGTGTCGGGCAGGGTGGTAATAAAAGACGAGTCGATCATGTACCAGTTTTCGCGATCGTTCTGGGTTTTCTGGCCAATCACCGAATAGATATGGGCCATGCTTTCCCCCACCGTATACGAGCCGAATTCAGTATAGATATTCGGCATGGGCACTTTTGCTTTTTTGCAAGCGCTCTTGATATTGCCTACGATTTCGTTGATCATGAATTGGTAATCGTAGTTGAAACCAAGGCTGTGTTTGATGGGGAAGCCGCCGCCGATATTGATGGAGTCCAACTCCGGACAAATCTTTTTTAGCTGGCAATAGAGGTTGATGACTTTGTTCAGTTCCGACCAGTAATAGATATCGTCTTTGATGCCTTTGTTGAGGAAGATATGGAGCATCTTCAACTGGAACTTGTTTTCATAGCCTTCGATCTGGTCAACATAAAATTCCAGGATGTCTTTGGCCCTAATGCCCAGTCGCGAGGTATAAAAGGGAAAAGAAGGTTCTTCTTCAGCCGCTACCCGGATGCCCAGTTTAAATGGTGCCCGTACCGATTTCCGATAGTCTTCCAGTTCTGCAATATTGTCCAGCACAGGAATCACATTTTTAAAACCGGTATTGATGAGCCCCGCAATTCGTTTGGTATAATTTTTCTGCTTAAAGCCGTTGCAGATAATATAGGTCTCTTTGTTGATCTTCTTTTTGGCGTAGAGTTTTTTGATGATCTCAATATCGTAGGCAAAAGAAGTTTCGAGGTGGATATTGTGTTTCAAGGCTTCTTCCACCACAAAAGAAAAGTGCGAACTTTTGGTGCAATAACAATAATAGTATTCGCCTTCGTATTTGTGTTTTTTGAAAGCATTGGCGAACATCTGCTTGGCCTTGTTGATCTGCATGCCGATCTTGGGCAGATAGCTCAACTTCATTGGCGTGCCATACTTGTCGATCAATGCTTTTAAATCGAGCCCGTTGAACTGCAGGTATTCATTTTTTACGTCAAAACCTTCCTGCGGAAAATTAAAGGTCTGGTCTACCAGGTCGTAGTAGCTATTGTTCATCTGCTTGTGCCGCCGTTATTCTGAAACAGCATACAAACCTAAATAAATTTTGTACACAAAATGAACGGGTTTAAAGTTTAAGGTCTAAGGTTTAAGGTTGCTACCGCAGGTGTAGTAGCTTGAACAAGTTGGCAACGGGCTCCTGGTTGCAGCTTTCAAATTGTCAGCCTGCCAAACGCGCGGTAGCAACCTTAAACCTTAGACCTTAAACATTAAACAAAATAAAAAGCCGCTGGTAAACCAGCGGCCTAAAGCATCTTTAAAGGCTTTTTATTTTACACTCGTGATCAGCGCCTTGAACGACTCTGGGTTGTTCATGGCCAAATCGGCAAGTACTTTGCGGTCGAGGCTGATTCCTTTTTCATTCAGCTTATGAATGAAGACAGAATAAGTCAATCCTTCTTCGCGAACAGCAGCGTTGATACGGGCAATCCACATAGCGCGGTATTCACGCTTCTTGAGTTTGCGGCCTACATAGCTGTAGGTCATCCCCTTTTCTACGATGTTCTTGGCAACGGTATATACATTTTTACGCTTACCGTAAAAACCTTTGGCTTGTTTGAGTATTCTCTTGCGACGGGCGCGGGAGGCAACAGCGTTTACTGAACGTGGCATATGCTAAAAAGTTTAGAATTGTGATTGAATAGGATTATCCGCGCAGCACCAGCAGGCGTTGAACGAATTCCATATTGGGTTTGGCAACAACTCCAGTCTTCCGCATACCGCGTTTGCGTTTGGTAGACTTCTTGGTGAGGATGTGACGTTTGAATGATTTCTGGTGCGTGATCTTACCGGTGGCAGTCACTTTGAAACGCTTCTTGGCGCTCGAATTTGTTTTAACCTTTGGCATTGTAATAACTATACTAGTTACGCCCTGCTGGCGGTCTGCGCAGGCAGACACTTATGGAGCCTTGTGGGCAAAATGGAGCGCAAAAATAGTCTATTTACCCGATACCACCAACCGGAAATTGGTTTTTTGCCCCATCGCATTCATTTTAAGGAAGTAGACCCCGGCCGGTCGGCCTCTTACCGCCTCTTCGAGCGAAAGGGTTTGCTGTGCGGTCAGCGCATCAAACCCCCGGCTCCACAGCAGGCGGCCCTGCACATCAAACAACTGCAAGTCGACCCGACGCCCTTCCATATTGGCCAAAAACAGGTGCAACTCACCCGATTGCCAGGGGTTCGGATACAATTTAGCCAGTATCGACGACTCATAGCTGATGGTCTCTACATAACTGTACGCCGAGCTGCCATTGTTATAATCGATCCGAATCCGGTAATGGTACCCCGCGGGTGCTGTGATCTGGTTATCATCGTATCGGTACGACATACCCGCACCGGCATTTTGAAAAGCAATCTGTTCAAATGGTCCATCCACCCCATTGTTTCGCACCGATCGCTCCACCGCAAAACCATTGATGCCCGACATACTGCTCATCGACCAATTGAGCACCGACACATTGGCGCCCGATTGTTTTTGCGCGTCAAACTGTATCCCCGCGCCCTTGCCAGGCAATCCAATATAATATTCGCCCGAAGCCGGTAAATCGATCTCCGCCAAATAGCCGTCTTTATAAGGAATCAGGTTAAAACTATCCGCCGGCATTTCAGTTTCAAAATCGGGTCGGTTGTTTATATCCTGCTGATCGATCGTAGCCGGCGGACCAGCATACCGAAATACCGACAAGCCATAGGGATTGGTTTGCAAGGCACAGGTGTCGCAAGGTTTTCGGCCTATCCAATGACGCCATTCTTCGTGGGTGAAGAACAAGCGTGCCTTCTTCGTGGCGCTGTCCTTCGGCATCACCGTCCAGAGCCTGGGTAAAACAATATGGCCGTTATAGGTGGGCATGGCCAATGCCCGAACAGGTTGACGCAGCAGTTGGGCATGGCCATCGTACACAAAAATGTCGTCTACCAATAAGCCCGCTGATAATTTCGGCAATACCGCCGCATGTCGGTTTTCGCGCGCATTGGACGCTATGCGTACCAGGCTGGGGTGACTCCATTTTGGCAACGGTAGACTTACCACCTGCCAATCGGCCGAATCGCAGATCGACATAAAGGCCGAACCCGCCGTTGAATCATACAGATGGGTGGCATTGGCCAGCGCATCTACTTTTATCCAGGTTAATCCGTTATCGGGCGAAGCCTGGATAATGACCGAGTCTTTTCCGTCGCACAGTTGCTTGTTCACACTCATCGACAACATGGGACTGTCCAGGGTCGAAAGGTCAAATGCCGGCGAAACCAGGAATCCGTCAAATTCGGCATCATAGCCTTGCGGGCCGCGGAAAGCGGGCTGGGTGCGCCAATAGGCTTTGCCATTGGGTGCCGCAAAAACGGGCAGGGATGCATCGACCGAATCGTTCAATTGATAGAGTTGGGAATGGTACCAGTCGGCCCTTCCCTGTTCAAAACCCTGGTAATAGGGATATTGCTTCACCACCGAATAGGTCATTAAGGCGATGCTGCCGGTATCATTGGCTCGAAGGGCATCATTGGACATTTCTGCGATGGCATACAGCGACCGCAAGCCGGTGGTAAGACGATTTGTTGGCAGGTACAAAGCCGTGTCACCATAATAAAGGGGCGGCAATGAATCGAAAAACACCCGGCTGAGTTCGATGCCGTCGCATTGGAAGCTGACGGGAATATTATACTGGGTGGTGAGGGACTGGTTTTGCACCAATACCCGCACGCCGAGCGAGTCGCCGGTAAGGATATCGGCCGCACCCGACACAAAGCCATCCACCGAAACATCGTTGGGCACACTGTACCATTTAACCCGGTTTAACAGCGACAGTTTTTCATACACGCTGTTGTCGGTAAACCGCAAACGCAACTGGGTGCTGGCGCTAAAGCTTTGTCCGTAGATCGCCAGGAAGAAACCTATGTTAAGGTTTTTGCCGCCAAATTTCTTGACAAAGGCCGTCGGAATGGTGATCCAGGCGCGATTATCTGCACCTCTTACCTGGAGCGTTAACTGTGTAAGGCTCACGGAAGGAAGCGATAAGTCGAGGTAAATATTGTCGATCAAACGATAGCGCGATAAATTATAGGTGCCCAACAATTGATAGCTCTGGTAGCGCATGCGGCTGCTGCTGTACAAGCCGGCACTGTCGCCCGGAGCCGTGAACAATTTCAAGGAAGTCGACGCGGTACTAAAATCCCAGGCGCTGGCACCTGTGATGCCGAATTTGCCCGGGTTGCTGTAGACTTGCCGACCGATGGCGGTGAAATCTTCTGTAAAAGGCACGGTGACCAAGGGGTTGGGCAGGTAGGTCCAACCGGTTAACAAGCTGTCGTTTTTCGGGTTCTGGTCGCCCCGGCCTTGTAGCCGGATGAATACCGGGTGTAAGCCAATGGCGGTGGCGGGAATGCTGGTGAGTGCCGTAATGGTATCCAGTGCACCAGCCGCTATGCTGCGTACCATTCCCTCTCGCACCACGGGATTGCCGTCTATTTTTATAAACGAATATAAACTATCATTAAATGTGGTAGTTCCTTTATTTTCAATTATATATTTTATCGTTATGTTGCTCAAAGGGGCGGATGTAGAGCCTGCCCTGCTATTGGCCGGCAGTAAAATGGCGCGCAGGGCCAGGTCACCGTTAAAGTTTGCGGCGCAGGCATTGCTGGCGGGCAAAATGGACTGTGCGATGCTGCGTTCGCCGATGATGCCCCCTTTTACGGGCGCGAGACTGATCCATTGGGTACTGGCGGGTCGGCTGCCAGTGATCGACAGGATGGTATCGGTGCTGTAAAATTTTGGCGCCATCGATCCACTGTCATATTGGTATACCAACACCGAATCAATGCCGGCGGGCTTACTGTATCGAAGTCGGATGGTATCTGCACAAATATTTTGTAAGCTGAAACCCAGGTTGGGCAAAATGGCAAAGGGTGCCGATACATCGGTGGCGCCGGTGAGTGGATCGGTAATCCGAATCAGGGCCTGGGTTGTAATCGTATTCGGTACGTTGAAAAAGCTTTTGCCTAGGGAGTCCTGCGTCGTGCCCACGGGCGTCCAACTGGCACCGTTATCGGGACTGAAGCTAATGTTCAACGAAGCATGGGTATTGCCGGGGTATTGCCAGAGCACCCGACGGGTATCGCCCGATTTCCAGGTTTCGGCACCGATGGGTTGTAATAATTTGAGGTTGCTGTTGCGGTAATAGTAGGCCAGTTGAAAAGCCTGCGGACCAAAAGGCACTGCAGACCCGCGCACGGTGATCGTATAGGTACCGGCCGAGCCAATGTCGGCGCGAACCTGTTCAATATTATTAAGGTGGTCTTCGCCCTCCTGCGCCAGCAATAAGACGCCGGCGGCGCTGGTGTCAAGCACCATGGGTCTGTGAATGGAGCCGTCAGGGTATCGCACGCTGATATCCAAATCATTAACCAGGTTTACCTTTGAATAAAGCGACGCTGGTTTATCGGCCCAATACAGCATGAACCGGAGGTCGCGCACCGATTGGTTAATGGTTACCTGGAACTGTTTGGTACCGCCCTGGTCGACCGCATCGCTGAAATAAAACTTCTTTGTCAGCAGGTCGATGGCATCGGCGGGGTTCACCCAACCAAAGCCGAATTCAAAATCAACCCCTTTTCTGCCCACATCGGTAGCGGTATTACACAAAACAGCTTTCATCAGGTCGGACGGCGGGTTCTTACCCGCATTCAGTTGCCGGTAATGCTGGTACATCAGCGCCAGGCAGCCTGCTACCTGGGGCGAAGCCATCGAGGTACCATCGTTCACATAATAGGTATTGTCCGGACCGGTCGATGTGGTCATCGAACCCATGGCCACCACTTCCGGTTTCAACCGGCCATCCATGACCGGTCCCTTCGAATAATAATTAAACCCGAGGTCGTCGCCACCACCAACGGTGATGGCATTTTTTGCCGCCTGGTAAGCATTATCGATGGCTTTATACCCCATGGGAAAATCGCCACAAGTAAGGCTCAGCGAATTACCGGCTGCAAATACATGGCTTACTTCCGGGTAGTCGAGCATCAACTGATCGAGCTCGGCGCAATAGATGGAGTATTGTCCGCTGACGGGATAACAAGCACTACCTGCGCCATAAGAGTTATTGGTGATGACCATGCCGCGCGTACGATAATACTCCGGTGTATGCAGCAGCACATAGTCGTATAGGTCGTTGATCAGCGTCGCTCCCGGCGCTACCCCTTTGTACAGCGGGTTGATATAACCACCACCGGCAACTGTACCGGAAACATGGGTGGCGTGTGCCGCGCCCGAATTGGTATAACCTGCTTCGTTGTAATGCAGGTCGAGGTGATAGGCCATGCCATTGTCGCCCACGCCTACTACCACGCCCGATCCGTCGAGACCCGGCTGTCCGGGCATGCCCAATTGCAAGCGGTCTATTTGCATGATTTCATTCGGCCGGTCGGTCAGCACTTTCAGCTCGGCAGCCGGCATCAGGTACAGCACATCTTTGTTGTTTAAAGTGGCAGCGAGGTCGGCGGGTGCCAACACCTGTTCGCTGACTTCTCTCCGGCCATTGGCGTTGGACTTCAACACCCGGTACCGGGCTGTTTTGGTATTGGATTCGAGCGAAGATCTTTTGAAACTGCTGTCGAGCGGTAAACTTCCGGTGATGCCCAGGTTGCTTAGTGCCGAGGGCATCCATTTGCCGCGAACGCGGGCCAGGTAAGTGTTTTGTGGAATATAGTCGAGCAGGTCAATGCCACGCAACGACAATATTTTGCGTTCGCTGCTGCCAGGTATCGTATTGAATTGAAGGAAATAATAACCATAACTACCTGCATCGATGGTTTGCAGGGCGGGCGTTTTTGCGGGTAGTCCTTGTTTGAATGCAATGGATGGATGCTTTTTCTCCTGTGCAATACCTGGTTGATTCAATAACAACAGGCTACAGCAAAGGGTTACCAGCGGCAGGATATAGGGCTTAATCATACAATTAACTGCCGCCAAAGTAGCATAAAAAAACCCGCTGTGCAAGCGGGTTTTTATTGTTATTCAGTGCTGGTTTCTTTCTTTTTTTTCTGGCTTTTAGGTGCCCAGATGGCCAACATCCGCTTTCCTTCCATTTTTGGCATGCCTTCCAGCACCCCAAACTCGGCCAACCGCTCGGCAAATTTCAACAGCAAGAGCTCGCCGCGATCCTTGAACTGGATGGCACGGCCGCGAAACTGTACATAGGCTTTCACCTTATTGCCTTCGCGCAGAAATTCTTCGGCGTGTTTGGCTTTGAAATTGAAGTCGTGGTCGTCGGTATTGGGCGTGAAGCGGATTTCTTTCACCTCCGACTGCTTGGCCTTCGCCTTCATTTCCTTTTCCTTCTTCTTCTTTTCGTAGAGGAATTTATTATAGTCGATGATGCGGCAAACCGGTGGATCTGCATTGGGCGAAATTTCTACCAGGTCGAGGGCCAGGTCCTGTGCCATGCGCTGCGCTTCCTGAATGGGATAAACGCCAACGGTTACGTTATCGCCTACCAACCGAACCTGTGGTACGCGTATCATTTGATTGGTTCGGTGTTCCTGCTGTTGTTCTTTCTTGAACCTTGGATTAAAGCCTCCCCGAGGCCGTGGTGGAAATGCCATTTACTGTTTTTAGTGAATAATTACAATTCGAAAATAATACTTTTTTATACTTCATCATGCCGGTTGGCAATCTCCCGTTTAATCACGGTAATAAAGTCTTCTACCGGCTGGGCACCAATATCGCCCTTGCCCTGGCGGCGTACCGAAATCTTGCCTTCGGCCATTTCCTTCTCGCCCACCACCAACATATAAGGCACTTTCAGCAATTCGGTTTCCCTGATTTTTTTACCGATTTTCTCGCTTCGGTCATCGATGCCCACCCGCACACCGGCAGCCCGCAGTTTGGCTTTCACTTCTTCGGCATAGCCCACAAACTTATCGCTGATGGGCAGTATCCTTACCTGTTGTGGCGCCAGCCATACCGGCAATTTACCGGCATAGTGTTCCAATAGAAAACCGATAAAACGTTCGTGGGTACCCAATGGCGCCCGGTGAATAATCAGCGGTGTTTCACTGTGGTTTTCGGGCGTGGTGTATTGCAATTTGAAACTGCGACCCTGCGAAAAATCGACCTGGTTGGTAGCCAGGGTGAACTCGCGGCCAATCACACTGAAGATCTGCACATCGATCTTCGGTCCATAAAACGCCGCTTCGTCCTGCACTTCTACAAAGGGTGTATTGGTATCAATCAATACCTGGCGCACCATGTCTTCGGTCTCTTTCCAGAGTGCCGGCTGGTCCACATATTTCTTGCCCAGTTTATCGGCTGAATGCAGGCTGAGGCGCATCTGGTATTTATCAATCCCGAAGATTTTAAAATACTTCAGGTACATCTCATTCACTGCGCGAAACTCAGCTGCAAACTGTTCCTTGCTGCAATAGATATGCGCATCGTTCATGTGCAGGCAGCGCACGCGCATCAGGCCAAACAATTCACCACTTTGTTCATAGCGATACACGGTGCCATATTCGGCAATGCGGTATGGCAGGTCGCGATAGCTTTTGGGTTCAGCCGCAAAGATTTTGTGGTGATGCGGACAGTTCATCGACTTGAGATAATATTTCTCGCCATCGAGTTCCATCGGCGGATACATACTATCAGCATAATACGGCAGGTGTCCACTGGTGAGGTACATGCTTTCTTTGGCGATATGCGGTGTTACCACCCGATGATAGCCGGCTGCTTCTTCGGTTTCTTTGGCCAGTTTCTCCAATTCTTCGATGATGATGGTGCCATTGGGCATCCACATGATGAGGCCGGGACCAACATCATCGTCCATGGTATAAATGCTCAACTCCTTGCCCAATTTGCGGTGGTCGCGTTTTTTCGCTTCTTCCAACAATTGCAGGTACTCGTCGAGTTCTTTTTGCGACGGAAAACTCACGCCGTAAATCCGGGTCAGTTGTTTGTTTTTTTCATCGCCTTTCCAATACGCGCCCGCAATATTGGTAAGCTTAACGGCCTTGATGGCACCGGTAGAGGGAATATGTGGTCCGCGGCAGAGATCGGTAAATCCACCTTGCGTGTAGAAAGTAATATTGCCATCTTCGAGGTTCTGCAACAAATCGAGTTTGTACTCATCGCCTTTCTCCGTGAAATACGCGATGGCATCGGCCTTGGAAATTTCCTTGCGGATATAAGGATTGTTTTCTTTGGCCAGGGCTGCCATGCTCACTTCCAGTTCGCGCAGGTCTTCTTCTGAAATATGCCGACCACCCAGGTCGATGTCATAGTAAAAACCATTGTCGACCGGCGGACCTACCCAAAATTTTACACCGGGAAATTTTTTCTCAATCGCCTCGGCCATCAGGTGTGCGGTAGAATGCCAGAAAGTCGTTTTGGCGTCTTTATCGTCCCAGGTAAGGAATTTCACGGCAGCATCGGTCGTGATTGGCCGGTTGAGATCCCATACCTGGCCATTCACGGTTGCTGCGAGGAGTTTTCTCGCCAGCCCTTCGCTGATCGACTTCGCGATCTCCATCGAACTGGTGCCTGGTGCGTATTCGCGCACGGCACCATCCGGAAAACTAATTTTGATCATCTTTCTTAATAAGGGAGGCAAAATTAACGAGAAATTGCTAAATAAAGGGTTGAACGGTACGAAATTGCCTACCCATTCTTGTAATTTGAATTGATATATTGCGGATATGCGACTATTAATAACTGTTATCGGTGTTTTGCTTTCGGGGCTGGCGGGTGCGCAGGACCTGACGGGTATCTGGCGCGGGCAGTTTCAGCAGAATAACCGGGTTACGCAACTCCTGAATATCGACGACCGGTATAAAATGGAGGTGCAGATCGACCAGCGCGGCAAGACCTATAAAGCGGTTACTTACTCTTATAAAACCACTGAGTTTTATGGCAAAGCCACCGCCAAGGGCACAGTGAATGAGTCCACCCAGAAAGTGGTGCTGGAAGAAATCAAGATCGTGGATGTGCGGATGCGGATGGGTAGCGATGCCTGTATCATGACCTGTTTTCTGCAATACAGCCGCAATGGGGACGAGGAATTTCTCGAGGGACGGTACACCAGTATGAATACCCGCGACAGTGCCGATTGTGGCAAGGGAACCATTTTTCTACGGAAGGTGGTAGAATCGGATTTTTACAAAGAACCATTCCTGGTGCAGCGGGAAAAGGAAAAAGCGGCCGAGAAAAACAAGCCCACCAAGATTACCCCCAAACAACCTGATACCGCGGCTGTTGCTAAAACGACCAAACCACCTGCCAATAACAAGCCGGTCGGCAGCAGTACCGCCAAGCCAGGTAAGCCGGTGGCGACAACGCCAAAACCCGGATCTGCGAATCAGGGATCGCCCAAAACAGCCCCGGCCAATACCAACCCGCCCGAATCTGCGCCACCGCCGGTTGCCAACCTGCCAGAAGTGGAAAAACACAAACCAGCCATTCCGGTTGTGGTACCGCCGGTGTTGAAAGACCGCGACAATGAATTGGTGAAGGTTTTCAAAGTAAATACCCGGACAGTTACAGTTAGCTTATACGACAACGGCACCATCGATAAAGACACCGTTTCCGTGTACCTGAATAAAAAACTGGTGGTGTCGAAACAGATGCTCTCACTCTCGCCCATCATCATCAATGTGGAGCTCGACGACGACAATGCCACCCAAGAACTGGTGATGGTAGCAGAAAACCTGGGTGAGATTCCGCCGAATACCTCGTTGATGATTGTGAAAGCCGGCAGTCAGCAATTTGAAGTGCGCATCACATCGACTGAGCAAAAAAATGCCGTGGTTCTTTTTAAATACGATAAACCTAAATAATCAACCGGTGTTTCTGTTACCCAGCGCTTACAAGTGGATGCTCTTATTGCTTACCCTGGTAACATTGGGTACCGCACAGGCGCAATCGGTGAATGGCATCTGGACGGGCACGCTGACGCAGGAAGCGGGTGGCTGTTTTCCGGTGTATCACTTAGAGCTCCAGATTAGCGGCAACGGGAAACAGTTGAAGGGTGACTCGTACGACTATTATGACCATGAAAAATATGTTCGACACCATTTCAATGGCATGGTAGATAGCAGTGCGGCAAAGATCCTGCTGTCAGAAAATGAATTGATCGCTACAAAGATTCCGGCCGACTGTATCGCTTGCACCAAAACCTATACGCTGCAATGGACAAAAGCGGGTGATAAAGAAACCCTGACCGGTAGTTGGACGGGCCACAAAGTAGGGAATGCCGGTGCTTGTCCGCCGGGACAAATCACCCTCTACCGCAGCAGCAGCACGGCTTTTCCGCTCGACAGCAATTCTACCGCCAACACCGTACTGAAAATCGATAGCAATTTTTTACAATTGGAAAAAAGAGAGAACCAATTGTTTGGTTCTCTGAAAGTGCAGAGTCCGTCGATTACGATCGACTTATACGACAATGCAGAAATCGACAACGACACCGTAACTGTTTTCATGAACAATACCATGTTGTTGTTCCGGCAGCGACTGACAGACAAACCCCTTTCGGTGACTGTGAACGTGGAGAAAGGCGTCGATTATGAGTTGGTGATGTATGCAAATAACCTGGGATTGATTCCGCCCAATACGGCGCTGATGGTGGTGCGGGCGGGCCGGCAGAAATATGAAATTCGACTCGCCGCTTCCGATAAGAAAAATGCATCGGTTCGGTTCCGGTGGGAATAGATTGATTTGTCTACAATAAATCGGCATTGCTTAAATCGTTCGGCCCTTTTAAAGAAAAACAAAATGGAATTTTTTTTAGCGCATATTAGAAAACAGGTGGTGCTATCGGCCGAAGATGCGGAGATACTTACCGGCTATTTCCGAAGCCGCAAGCTGAAGAAAAAACATTTCCTGGTGCAGGAAGGCGATATGAACCAGTATTCTTTTTTTGTCGTAGCTGGCATACTGCGATTGTATTCCATCGATCCCAACGGCTTTGAACACATCATTCAATTTGGGCCAGCCGGCTGGTGGATCAACGACATGCAAAGTTGGTTAAAGCAGACGCCTGGCAATTTATACATAGATGCGATTGAAGACAGTGAGGTATTGCAGGTGTCAAAAGCCGATATCGATACACTGTATGCACGTATACCGGCATTGGAAAAATATTTCCGGCTCCTGGCCGAAAATGCCGTGGCGGCTTACCAGCAACGCTTTGTTAGCAGCTTAAGCCAGTCGGCCAAAGACCGATACAATAGTTTCTGTCAACTCTACCCCACCCTGATCCAGCAATTGCCGCAGAAGCATATTGCCTCTTATATTGGGGTTACACCCGAATTTTTGAGCAAAATGTTGAACCAGTCGAACAACCAGTAGCCCTTAACCTGGATTAAGTAGTCGGCTTAATACAGGTTATTGGTCGCCGCCTATGGGTTGTGTTAGTTTTGTGTCATAAATCGGAGGTTATTATGAAAAAGCAAATCGAAAGAATAATAAGCAAACCAGCAAGACCTGGTATGGTGGGCGATGGCTTCAGGGTATTCAATTATATACCCGGTGGTGTTACTCAACAAAGAATCAGTCCTTTTCTGATGCTCGACTTCAATCCGAGCTATGATTTTGGTCCGTCGGCCCGTGTAAAAGGCGTGGATGTGCATCCGCACAAAGGTTTTGAAACCGTTACCATTGCTTACAAGGGTGCTGTTGAACACCACGACAGCTCTGGCAAACATGGCATCATCTATCCCGGTGATGTACAATGGATGACAGCCGGTGCCGGCATCTTGCACAAAGAATACCACGAGAAAGCGTTTTCCAAAACAGGTGGCCCTTTTGAAATGGTGCAGTTATGGGTGAATTTGCCGAAAAAAGACAAGTCGGTTGCGCCGCACTACCAGGCATTGACAGCCGACGGCATGGGTAAAGCTGTTTTACCCGACAATGCAGGTGTGGTGAATGTGATCGCCGGTTCTTTTAATGGCGTTGCTGGTCCGGCAGAAACTTATTCGCCCGTGAATCTTTTCGACATCAAGTTGAACAATGGCGGACAAGTAACCACCCGGTTGGCAGCCAACCACAATACGGCTTTGCTGGTGATCAACGGAAAAGTTACGGTGAATGATCAGTCGGCCCCCGAACACAGCTTTGTATTGTTTGGCAATGCCGGCGAAGAGATCAGCATAAATGCCGATGGTGATGCCGTGGTATTGTTGATGAGTGGAGAGCCGATCAATGAACCGATTGTGAGTTATGGTCCGTTTGTGATGAACACGGAGGAGGAGATACATGAGGCGATACAGGATTTCCAGGCGGGTAAGTTTGGGGTGTTGGTGTAAGGAGAGCGGGGAGTTTTGTGGTGAGGTTTCTCGCGGAGAGGGTTCTCGCAGAGACCGCAGAGGGACAGAGATTTTTTACCCGTCGGGTTGCACCCGACGGGTAGTTTTTTGGGGGGCTTACCATTTGAAGTTCCAGGTGACGCTGGGTAGTATGGGGAATAAGCTTACTTGTCGGGCTTCGACTTTGAGGCTGCCGTCGTAAGCGCTGCCGGTTTGGTTGTAGTAGATAAAATAAGGGTTCAGGCGGCTGTACACATTGTAGACGCTGAAGACCCAGCTTGATTTGATTTTACGTGGTTTCTTGGGTGTGGGTGTATACGTGGCGGCGAGGTCGGCGCGGTGGTAGGCCGGCATGCGGTATTGGTTGATGCGACTGTATTCTTGCGTGAGCACACCGTCTACCAGGTAGAACCGTTCGGGCAGGCTGGTGGCATTGCCAGTGCCATACACAAAAACAGCACTTAGTTTCCATTTTTTGTTGAGGTCATACGAAGCAACGACCGACAAATCGTGTCGCCGGTCGTAACGCGCGCGGTATTTTTCGCCATTGTTCAAATCAGGAAACTGTCGCCAGGTCCAACTCAGGGTATACCCAATCCATCCGGTGAGCTTACCGGTATTACGACGAACAAAAAACTCGGCACCATAGCTCCAGCCTTTGCCAAACACGAATTCTTCTTCCGGATCTTTTAACGAAGGGGTGTAGCCTTCGCGGTATTCGATCTGGTTTTGCATTTGTTTATAATACAGTTCAACCGAGGCTTCGTAGGTGTTTTCTTTGAAATTCTGGAAATAGCCGGCAGCATATTGCCAACTCATTTGCGGTTGAACACGCAGGGTGCTGGGCACCCAAAGATCGGTGGGCAGCGTGGAGCCTGCATTGCTAACCAGGTGGATGTACTGAATATTTCGCGTGATGGATGCCTTGATGGAAGCAGCGTCATGGAGGCTGTATCGAAAGGTGAGCCGCGGCTCTACCCCGCCGTAAGCACGCACCTTACTGCCCCTGCTATACACCATGCTATCCGTTTTATTGCCATCGGCATCGCGCGTGTAATTGGTGTAGGGACCAATCTGCGTAAAGCGACTGAACCGAATGCCGCCGCTGATCTGGAGTTTATCAGAAACTTCCCAATCATCTTGCAGGTAAGCGGCCAGTTCATTGGCATATTTCTTCTGCGCATTATCGGGCGTAAAATCGGTTGAATCACTTCTGCCCGAAACCAGGTTGGGTTTGAACACATGATTGGTAAACGAAACACCCGCTTTCATTTTGTGCGCTGCCGCGGGATAATAATCAAGATCGTATTTGGCCGTCAGGTCGCGGATGCCCGAGCTAACCCCAAATGCGAGGCTGTTTTGCACGGCATTAAAAGCAAAATTATAGTTGTTAAATACCAGGGTGGTATTGGCAAAAAGTTTAGGATGAAAAAGATGGTTCCAACGAATGGTCGCCGTGGCATTGCCCCAGGGAATATTTGCTTTGAACGAGCGCTGGGTATTGTTGAAATCAAAAACATCACGCCCAAAATAACCACTCAGGTACAAGCGATCCTTATCAGAGAATTTATAATTCACCTTGGTGTTGAGGTCGTAGAAATAATATCCGGAACCATGAAAAGCACTGGAAGAAGGCACAAAAGGTTTAACGAGTGCATCAATATACGTGCGCCGCGCAGAGATCATAAACGAGGCCTTGTCTTTTTTGATCGGCCCCTGGATCGACAATCGCGAAGCAATCAACCCGATGCCGCCATCCACTTCCATCTTCTTCATATTGCCGTCTTTCATCGCCACATCTAATACTGATGATAACCGGCCGCCATACTGCGCCGGCATACCGCCTTTTATCAGGCTCACATTTTTTATTGCATCAGAATTAAATACGGAGAAGAAGCCGAACAAATGGCCCGAATTGTACACCACAGCATCATCGAGCATGATCAGGTTTTGATCGGGTCCACCACCGCGCACATAAAAGCCGGCATTGCCCTCCCCTGCATTGCGAACACCGGGTAAGAGCTGCAATGCTTTGAGGATATCCACCTCTCCCATCAGTACCGGCAATGATTTTACCTGGCTCATGCTCAGGTCGATCTTGCCCATTTGTGCATTGCGCACGTTGGCATCTTTTCGTTTAGCATATACGATCACTTCTTCATTGGCGGCGATGCGCGGCGCCAGCAGCCGGTTGCCATTGATATTGCTAACCAATGCCACCGAAAAATGAAGCAGTTGGTAACCGGTAAAGGAAATGCTGATCTCATAATTGCCTTCGGGCAGCGTGAGGCTGTAAAACCCATAACTATTGGTGCTTAATGCCGCCTTGCCATCTACCGATACACTGGCGCCGATCAGGTTTTCACCGGTCAGTGAGTCTTTTACATATCCGCTCAGGGTGTATCGACGCTGGGCAGTGGCGGGTACGGCATAGATGGCCAACAGGCATGTAAGCACAACGATCCATTTCTTCATAGAGCAGCGAAAATACATAACTTTGCGGCCCATGTTAGTAGGATTACAAGATGTTACTTTTGAATTTGGGGCGCGGGTCATTGTGGCCGACGCCACCTGGCATATCCAGCCCAATGAAAGAATCGGTCTGATTGGTTATAACGGTACGGGAAAATCTACGCTGTTAAAAGTGCTGGTCGGTGAATACAGTCCGTCGAAAGGCACGGTTGAACGCAGCCGCGGCACCAGCATCGGTTACCTGCACCAGGACCTGCTCAGTTTCGATACCAACCAGTCGATCCTGGAAGTGGCCCTCAGTGCTTTTGAAAGGGTTCAGCAACTGGAAAAAGAAATCGAGGAACTGGGCAAAGAACTGGAAGCGACGGGCGACGAAAAAACGCTGCACGAATACAGCGACAAACTGCACGAATTGGAAACCCTCGGTGGCTATGATATCCATCACCGTACTGAAGAAGTTTTACATGGACTGGGTTTTTCGCAGGATGATATCGTTCGGCCCTATAAAGAGTTCAGCGGTGGCTGGCGCATGCGCGTTTTGCTGGCAAAAATGATCTTGCAGGCACCCGACCTCCTATTGCTCGACGAACCGACCAACCACCTCGATCTTCCCTCCATTGAATGGCTGGAAAAATACCTGCTGCATTACAAGGGGTCGGTAGTGATTGTTAGTCACGATAAATTTTTCCTCAACCGCATGGTAACCAAGATTGTGGAAGTGTACCAAAAGCAATTGCATTTCTACAATGGCAACTACGAATTCTACGAAACCGAAAAAGCCATGCGGGTTGAATTGCAGCAACGCGCGTACGAAAATCAACAGGAATACATCCGCCAGCAGGAAAGATTCATTGAACGCTTTCGCGCGAAAGCTACCAAAGCAGCGGCCGCACAAAGCGCTATGAAACGGCTCGATAAAATCGACCGCATTGAAGAAGTAGAAATTGAGCGACCCAATATCAAGATCAATTTCCGGATCGATACCGTGCCGGGAAAAATTCTCGTTGAATTAAAAGATATCTCGAAGGCATATGGCGATAACATCATTGTTTCGCACAGCAGTGCCGAGATCGAACGCGGTGATAAAATTGCGTTGATCGGCGCCAATGGCAAGGGCAAATCGACCCTGCTGCGCATCATTGCCGGCATTGAAGGTTTTAGCGGCGAACGCAAGTGGGGCCATAATGTGGAAGAAAGTTTTTACGCGCAGCACCAGTTGGAATCACTCGACCTGAACAATACGTTGCTGGAAGAAATGAAAACCTGCGGCAGCCAAAAAACAGAACAGGAATTACGCACCCTGCTGGGCTGTTTCTTGTTCAGCGGAGATGATACCGACAAAAAGATTCGCGTATTGAGTGGTGGCGAGAAAGCGCGCGTTGCCCTCGCAAAAACCATTGTCAGCAAGGCCAATTTCCTCATGCTCGATGAACCGACCAACCACCTAGATATGCATTCGGTTGAATTATTGGTGGAAGCCTTGAACCGTTACGAAGGCAGTATCATCATGGTGAGCCACGACCGGTATTTCATTTCCAAAGCAGCCAATAAAATCTGGGAAATTGTTGACCACGAAATAAAGGAATTCAAAGGCACTTATGCCGAATGGATGGAGTGGAAAGAACGAATGGCCAAACAAGCGCTGGCTGCGAAAACGGCTATGACATCTGCCGCAAAAACAAACACGGTTCCAACAAACGGCAAACCGCCCGTAGCTGCGTCAAAGGCAACAGAGGCACCGAAAAAGGCGGCGCCGGTATTGAACCGCGACCAAAAAAAAGAGCTGCAACAATTGCAGCGCCAGTTCGGCCAGATAGAAGAGAAATTGTCCAAAGCGAAAGAAAAAAAGAGTCAACTGGAAGCAGCGCTGGCTGACCCTGCTACCTATTCTGACAAACAAAAATTTACCGAGGCCGAAGCTGCGTACAAAAAGCAGGGCCAGGAAGTAGAAAATCTTAACAAACAGTACGAGGAAGTTTTTGAGAAGATCCTGGTGCTGGAAGGGGAAATGGAGTAAATTTAGCGCCATGAGTGCCCGCCTGAGACAGCAAGCCCGGTATTTCCTGATTCTATGTTTATTACCAGCCTTTTCATTTTCGCAAACCGGCCAACGACCAAAAATCGGCCTGACCCTGAGCGGTGGTGGGGCGAAAGGACTGGCGCATATCGGCATTCTAAAAGCACTTGATTCGGCTGGACTACAGGTAGACTATGTGACCGGCACTTCCATGGGTGCCATCATGGGCAGCCTATATGCCATCGGTTATTCTGGCGATTCCATTTTCCAGATCGCCAAAAGCATGGACTGGAACGTGTTGCTTAGCAATAAGTCTTCGCTCAATGCATTCATCATGGAAGAAAAAGCCGAGTATGGTCGGTATGCATTGGAAGTACCTTTTCAACGTGGCAAATTCAAGGTTCCCAGCGGCGTTTTGGAAGCCGAAGAGCTCTGGTTAAAATTCAACCAACTGTATAGTCCGGTGTATGCCGTGCGCGACTTCAACAAATTTCAGCGACCATTCAAATGTATTGCCACAGACCTGGCCACCGGCGAAGCAGTGGTAATGGACAAAGGCGATCTGATCAGCGCCGTGCGGGCCAGTATGGCCATACCATCGGTGTTTACGGCGGTACCGTATGAAGGCAAAACCCTGGTGGACGGTGGACTCATTCGAAATTTTCCCGTGAGTGATGTGCGCAAAATGGGTGCTGATGTGGTGATCGGTAGTAATGTCGCTTCCGGTTTGTTATCCCCCGAAAAATTAGCTTCCCCCCTGCAGGTGTTGATGCAAATTGCTTTTTACAAAGAAGCTGCTTTGAGTAAAGAAGAAGTGGCGCTGTGTGATTACTATATCAATCATCCGCTGGACAATTATACGTCGGCCAGTTTTGCCAGCAGTGATTCAATCATTGCGATCGGCCTGAAGATGGGAGAACAATACTACCCGGTATTTAAAAAACTAGCCGATTCGCTCAACGCGATTTATGGGGAGCCGCAGAAAATTAGTTTTCCCCTCGTACATGATAAAATCCTGATCAGGAAAATCATTACTGATAGCATACGCACCATCAGCCATCCGTTTTTGCGGCGCATGATGGGTATCAAAGAAGGACGGTTTTACAGTACGGGCGAATTGGAAGATGCCATTCGCCAGGTATATGGCACCCACTATTTCAGTCGATTGTATTATCAATTGGATTCGGTGGCACCACATACGGCCGACATGCGATTGATGGCCGAAGAATATGCACCGGTTACGGCGAAACTTGCCGTCAACTACAATACACTGACCAATATCATGCTGATCGCCAATGTAACCCTGCGTGATGTATTTGGCAAACCAAGTCTATTGTCGTTGACGGCCGGCTTGTCAGAAAACCCGCGAACAAGATTGGAGTACACCCGCATATTTGGTACGAAAAAAGTGCCGCTTGCCTGGATCAGCGAAGGCTATCTTGAACGCCAGGAGTTTTCTTATTTTGACAACTACAAACCATTGGGTCAGTATCGAAGCTTTAGTAATTATGTTGACACCAGGTTGCAACTGGCGTATAAAAGAAGGCAGTCGTATGCAGTTGGTGCGCATTGGGAACGGGTAGATATC
>Ga0209794_1000906_pt1 | contig 30062 bp, 29 predicted proteins | sample EBPBio232013_DNA_FD_185869 | JGI IMG/M metagenome (GOLD analysis project Ga0209794, IMG submission 185869) | Wastewater treatment Type I Accumulibacter community from EBPR Bioreactor in Madison, WI, USA - Reactor 1_5/23/2013_ DNA (SPAdes)... | ecosystem: Engineered > Bioreactor > EBPR >... | reverse complement strand
CCTGCGCGCCGTGCAGGCGGCCGGCACGGTCGAGACGGCCGCAGTCCTCGCCAAGATGCGCGAAATGCCGGTGGAGGACTTCTTCACCCGCGGCGCGCGCATCCGCGCCGACGGCCGCCTGATGCGCGACGTGATGTATGCCGAGGCCAAGGCCCCCGGCCAGATGAGCAATCCGGAAGACCTGCTCCGGATCGTCTCGCGCTTCACCGGCGAGCAGGCCTTCGTGCCGGTGGCCGAGAGCCAGTGCCCGCTGATGCGCCGCTGAACGGCCGAGTTGACGACAGGCGGGGACCGGGCCATCCGGTCCCCGTCAATTCAATCGAGGCGGCAGGGCGGCAATGACAGAGGCTATCCATACCGCGCCGGGCGAGGCGCTGATCGATCAGCCCGCCTATCGCGAGCCGGGACGCTTCATCGACAGCGCCGACCCCGCCATCCGCGCCCGGGCACAGGGCGTTGTCGAGGGCGTGGCCGACGACCGCGAAAAGGCCATCCGCCTGTTTTACCATGTGCGCGATGGCTGGCGGTACGACCCGTTCAACTTCCGCCTGACCCCCGAGCACCACACGGCGAGCACCGTGCTCGCCGCCGATCACGGCTACTGCATCACCAAGGCCGTGCTGCTCTCCGCCCTCGCCCGGTCCGTCGGCATCCCCTCGGCGATCGGCCTCGCGGACGTCACCAATCACCTCACCTCCGAAAAGCTGACGCGGCAGATGGGCGGCTCGACCCTGTTCGTCGATCACGGCTTCTCGCTGCTTCAGGTAGACGGCCGCTGGGTGAAGGCAGCCCCCGCCTTCAATATCGAGCTATGCGACCGCTTCGGCGTCGCGCCGACCGAATTCGACGGCCGCTCTGACGCGATCCTGCAGGAATTCGATGCGAAGGGGCGGCGGCACATGGAGTACCTGCGCCACCATGGCGCCTGGTCGGACCTGCCCTTCGACAAGGTCGAGCGCGACTTCCACGCGGCCTATGCCGGCTCCGACATGATCCGGCTGTCAGGTGGCAAACCCGCGAACAGCAAGGTCGACGCGACCGGGAACGACCCCTTTGGCACGCGCTGACGCAATACACGTCATGACGGCGCATCCCCCTGTCGGCCGGATTGGCCGCGGCAGGGCTGCGGGTCAGACTGATCACGAGCAGACGGGCCAGGAGCCCTCACCTCAGGACAAGCGAGCGGAACAATGAAGATTCAAGGCATGGCCGCGGTTGTGACCGGCGGCGCTTCCGGCCTCGGCGGGGCCACGGCATCGCGGCTGGCGGCGGCCGGCGCGAAGGTCACCATTTTCGACCTCAACGAGAGCCTAGGCATCGAGAAGGCCAAGGAAATCGGCGGCCATTTCGCCAAGGTCAACGTCACCGACGAGGCGGCGGTCGACGCCGCCCTCGCCGAGGCCGAGGGCCTGCATGGCAAGGCGCGCATCTGCGTCAACTGCGCCGGCATCGGGCCGCCGGCCAAGGTCATCGCGCGTGACGGCTCGGCCCTGCCGCTCAAGGACTTCAACACCATCATCCAGGTGAACCTCATCGGCACGTTCAACGTGCTGTCCAAGTTCGCGGCGCGCCTCCATACCGCCGATCCGGTCGGCGAGGAGCGCGGCGTCATCATCAATACCGCCTCGGTCGCGGCTTTCGACGGCCAGATCGGCCAGCCGGCTTATGCAGCCTCCAAGGGCGGCATCGTCGGCATGACCCTGCCCATCGCGCGCGAGCTCGCACGCTTCGGCATCCGCGTCGTCACCATCGCGCCCGGCCTGTTCCTCACCCCGCTGATGGGCTCGCTGCCCAAGGAGGCGCAGGATTCGCTCGGCGCGCAGGTGCCGTTCCCCTCGCGCCTCGGCCACCCCGACGAATATGCCCAGATGGTCGAGGCCATCGTCACCAACCCGATGCTGAACGGCGAAACCATCCGCCTCGACGGCGCTATCCGCATGACGCCGAAATGAGCAGCCACGCCCCGACCGAACAGGTCTCCGAACGCGCACGCGCCATTGCCGCGAAGGTGGAAGCCTTCGTGCGCGATGTCGTCGTGCCCTACGAGCGCGATCCGCGCCTCGGCCCCCATGGCCCGTCGGAGGATCTCGTCCTCGAACTGAAGGACAAGGCTCGCAAGGCCGGCGTGCTGACGCCGCACATCCTCGGCGACGGCGATCATCTCACGCAGGTCGAAACCGCCTATGTGCTGATCCGCTCGGGCCTCTCGCCCCTCGGCCCGATCGCCGTGAACACGGCCGCCCCCGACGAAGGCAACATGTACCTTCTCGGCAAGGTCGGAAGCCCGGAGCAGAAGGAGCGCTTCCTGAACCAGCTCGTCGAGGGCCGCTCGCGCTCCGCCTTCTTCATGACCGAGCCGGCGCTGGAAGGCGGGGCGGGTTCCGACCCCTCGATGATGAAGACGACCTGCCGGCCCGACGGCAACCACTGGGTGATCAACGGCCGCAAGGCCTTCATCACCGGTGCCGAGGGCGCCAAGGTCGGCATCGTCATGGCGAAGTCCGACGACGGCGCCTGCATGTTCCTCGTCGACCTGCCGGACCCGGCCATCCGCATCGAGCGGGTGCTCGACACCATGGACTCCTCGATGCCCGGCGGCCACGCGGTGGTTGTCATCGACAACCTGCGGGTGCCGGCCGACCAGATGCTGGGGGCGAGCGGCGAGGGCTTCAAATATGCGCAGGTGCGTCTGTCGCCGGCGCGCCTGTCCCACTGCATGCGCTGGCTCGGCGCCTGCACGCGCGCCAACGAGATCGCCACCGACTATGCCTGCCGGCGCGAGGCCTTCGGCAAGCTGCTGGTCGACCACGAGGGCGTCGGCTTCATGCTGGCAGAGAACCTCATCGACCTGAAGCAGGCCGAGCTGATGATCGACTGGTGCGCGGGCGTGCTCGATTCGGGTTCGCTCGGCACGGCGGAAAGCTCCATGGCCAAGGTCGCGGTCTCCGAGGCGCTGATGCGCATCGCCGACCGCTGCGTCCAGGTCATGGGCGGCATGGGCGTCTCCACCGACACCATCGTCGAACAGGTGTTCCGCGAGGTCCGCGCCTTCCGCATCTATGACGGCCCGACCGAAGTGCACAAATGGTCGCTCGCCAAGAAGATCAAGCGCGACTGGAAACACGCCCGGCAGGCCTGACGGCGCCGGCATCGAGAAGGAACACGACCATGGCCGAGGCCTACATCATCGATGCCGTGCGCACGGCCGGCGGACGCCGCGGCGGCAAGCTCGCCGGCTGGCACCCCGCCGATCTCGGCGGCGAGGTTCTGAACGCCCTCGTCGACCGCACGGGCGTCGATCCGGCGGCCATCGAGGACGTCGTGGTCGGCTGCGTCACGCAGGGCGGCGAGCAGGCCTTCCAGATCGGCCGCAACATGGTGCTGGCCTCCAAGCTGCCGCAGAGCGTGCCGGCGGTCTCCATCGACCGCCAGTGCGGCTCCTCGCAGCAGGCGATCCAGTTCGCCGCGCAGGCGGTCATGTCGGGTACGCAGGACCTCGTCATCGCGGCCGGCGTCGAGAGCATGACGCGCGCGCCGATGTTCTCGAACGTCGCGCTCTACGGCAAGGCTGGCGTCGGCACCGGCCCGGTCTCGCCGCGCATCAAGGAGCGCTTCGGCGTCAACGAGTTCAGCCAGTTCACCGGCGCCGAGATGATCGCCAAGAAGTACGGCTTCACCAAGGATGAGCTCGACCGGTTCGCGCTGGAGAGCCACCGGAAGGCCATCGCCGCGACCGAGGCTGGCGCCTTCGGACGCGAGATCATTGCCATCGACGTCGACGGCGAGCCGCACGTCCGCGACGAGGGCATCCGCTTCGATGCGACGCTGGAGGGCATCGGCTCGGTCAAGACGCTGGTCGAGGGCGGCTACATCACCGCCGCCAATGCCAGCCAGGTCTGCGACGGCTCGTCGGGCGTTCTCGTCGCCAGCGAAGCCGCGGTGAAGGCCCATGGCCTGAAGCCCATCGCGCGCATCCACAACCTGACCGTCACCGCCGGCGATCCCGTCATCATGCTGGAGGAGCCGATCCCGGCGACCGAACGCGCCCTGAAGCGCGCCGGTATGACGATCGGCGACATCGATCTCTACGAGGTCAACGAGGCCTTCGCGCCCGTGCCGCTGGCCTGGCTGAAGGCGACCGGCGCCGACCCGGCGCGGCTCAACGTCAATGGCGGCGCCATCGCGCTCGGCCACCCGCTCGGCGCTTCCGGCACCAAGCTGATGGCAACGCTGGTCCATGCGCTGCGCGCGCGCGGCAAGCGCTACGGCCTCCAGACCATGTGCGAAGGTGGTGGCATCGCCAACGTCACCATTGTCGAGGCCCTCTGAAACCCCGACGCGGTGCCGCCCCGTCCCGGGGCGGCGCTACTGGACGACCTTCAGCGGCTTTTCAAGCACGGCGAGCACGCGCCCGAGTTCCGGCCCGCGCTTCATGATCAGGCCGGTGGCGCTGACCACGGAATAGGCGCCCTGCTTGGCCTCCGGATTCTTCTCGATCCGGTAGAGCGGCACTTCCGACGAGCGGCGGAAAATGGCGAAGACCGCCTTGGATTTCAGGAAATCGATGGCGTAGTCGCGCCATTCGCCAGCCGAGACCATGCGTCCGTAAAGTTGCAGAATCTGCTGCAGTTCGCGCCGATCGAAGGAGACCCTTGGAGGAGCGGCACCGGCGTTCAGGGGAACGACGGTGCCGACGGGACTCGTGTCGATGTCGGACATGAGGCTCCTTCTGGCGCTCCGGCTCGCGTCATCTGCCGGTCATGATCGGCCGATGCGGCGGGATTGGCAAGCCGGAAGCGGGCAACCTCCGGGTCCGAATTGCCGCCTCGGCGGGATATTGCCACTTCGGGACCTTGGCAGGCGTAGGCTGCCGGCGGCCATCCACCATGGCAGGGAGCAGGTCCGGTATGAGCGATGCAGAGACGATGCGGGAGCTTTTCGACCGTTGGGAGCAGGTTTGGCACGAGGGGAGGTTCGATCTCGTGCCAGGCTGCGTCGCACCGCATTACATCCGCCATGACGAGGCGGGCGACCGGACGGTCACGCCCGAGGAATACGCCGCCGAGCTCGCCGGCCTGAGGCAAGATCGGCCGGACGTTCGCATCATCGTCTACGACCACGCCTTCGGGTGGGATCGCGCCTGGTATCGGTTCACGATGAAGTGGACCGACCGGACCAGCGGCCAGATTCGGACGCGGGCCGGGCTACAGACCTACCGCATCGAGGGCGGCAAGCTCGCCGAGACATGGGTCGTGCTTCAGCCGCTGGGCTCGGCGTGGAGCGATGTCCTTGCACAGGAAAGCTGGACAAAGCCCATCCGCTGAAGTTCGCAGGTCGAACGAAGCACGACCGCAGCAGCCTCAGACCGGTTTGGCCGTCCGCTCGAACAGCGGCAGCGTCTCATACTGCCCCTTGGCTTTAAGGATGCCTTCCTCGACCAGCTTGTCGTGCACCACCTTCGCCTTATCGTAGGCATAGGATCCCGCATAGAAGGCGATCGTGCCGCCCTCCTTCGTCTGGCCGGCCAGGAGCTTCACCATCTCATAGTCGGTGAGGCCACCATAGGCGTCGTTCGCCTCGGTGCGGAACTCGCCGACATGGAACAGCGTCACCACGTCGAACATCGGCAGCAGACGCTTGTCGAGCTGGTAGATGTCGCCGAAATAGGCCTTGTAGCCCCAGCCGAGCTCCGGATTCTCGACGATCATCGTCTCGTAGGTGCGGATCTCGCCCGGCGAGGCGGTGATGCCGAGAATGGCATTCTTCAGGCCCTTCTCGACATTGTGCAGGCCGAGGATGTGGTGGCCGCCGGTGCCGAAATGGAAGATTGCCTTCCCCGTGACGTTCTCCTTCTCCAGCCAGTCGCAGAAGTGGACGTCGCAGGGGCATTCCTTGACCCTTAGGTCCCAGAAGTGATCCCAGATATGCAGTGCCATGGCTTTGCCTTTCGTGGAGGTCGGACGCGCCGCGCGGCGCGGGATGGATGATCAGTGGGTGACGGGCCTTGTGCGCAGCGGCACCGATTCGAGACGGGCGCCCCGTGGCCCGCGCGTCAGCACAAGCTTGCGGTCGTGCAGCGCGTCGAGCCCCGGACGGAGGCCGACGCTGACCAGCGTCGAGCCGTCGAGCACGGCGGCGAGTGTCGCCATCAGCCGCGCCTCACCCGCCTCGTCGAGCGCGCTGGTGGCGCCGTCAAGGATGACGAGGTCCGGCTTCTGCACGATCAGGCGGGCGACGGCCAGACGCTGGCGCTCGCCATTGGATAATGTCTGGTCCCAGCGGTCGATCTCGTCGAGCCGGCCTGCAAGGTAGCCGAGCCCGGCCTCGGTAAGCGCCTCGGACAGCACCGCATCGTCCACCGCCGCGCTCTGGGCGGGGTAGAGCAGCGCGCCACGCAGCGTTCCCGCCGGCAGGTAGGCGCGCTCGGGCACGAAGGCGACCGTGCCGCCCGCGGGCAGTGCTATGACGCCGGTGCCCCAGGGCCAAAGGCCTGCCATGGCGCGCACGAGGGTCGATTTGCCGGTGCCGCTCTCGCCGGCCACCACCACCTTCTCGCCGGGCTCGACGCGGGCATTGATCCCGGCAATGAGCACGCGTCCGGTCCGGTCGGCGATCGTCAGTTCGTCGAGCCTCAGCGTACCGGAGCCCGACGGCGCCAGCACCACGCCGCCGGTATGCAGCCGATCGAAATCGCCGTCGATGTCGTCGATGGCATTGGTCAGTTCGGTGACGCGCTGCATCGAGGCGTAGCACTGGGCGAGCGCCCGGAAATTGTCGACCAGCCAGGCGATGGCCACTTGCACCTGCATGAAGGCGCCGGCGAGCTGCGTCACCTGCCCGAGCGTAAACTCGCCGGAGAGATATTTCGGCGCCGCCAGCAGCAGCGGCAGGACCGGGATGAACACGCCATTGGAATTGGTCAGCCAGGTAATGTGCCCATGGCGGCGCACGACGCCGAGCCAGCGGGTCACCAGGTCGGCATAGGTCGCCCCCAGCGCGCGCCGCTCGTCCGCCTCGCCACGGATCAGCGCGACGCTCTCGGCATTTTCGCGCAGCCGCGTCAGCTCGAAGCGCAGCTTCGCCTCGCCCTCGTTGCGGCGGGCGACTGCGCCCGGCAGCTTGCGGCCGATCCACAGCATCAGGCCCGAGACGCAGACGCCATAGACGATGGCGGCCAGCACCATATAGCCGGGGATAACCAGATCGGTTGAGCCGATATGGAGGGTCAGGCTGCCGCCGACCATCCAGAGCACGCCGACGAAGGTCAGCGCCGAGACGACCGAGGTGACGAGACCGATGGCGAAGTCGACGATCGGCTCGGTCGCCATGCGCGTATCGTCGGCGATGCGATATTCGGGATTGGCCGGCTCGGTGCGGGCAAGGCCCATGCGATAGTAGCGCTGGCCGCCGATCCACCGGTCGAGCAGCGAGCCGATCAGCCATTCGCGCCAGCGCACCTGCAGCGTCTCGCGCGACAGCACGATGCCGACGCCGATCGCCGCCGCGCAGAAGACGAGGCCGAGGAACGCGATCACCGCCCAGAAGACGGTGTGGCTGTCGGAATTCTCCAGCGCGTCGAAGAAGCGCCGGTTCCAGGTATTGACCGCGAAATTGATGCCGACATTGACGACGAGGCAGGCGCCGAGCGCCAGCGTCAGGAACCAGGCGCGTCGCGCGCTGGCTCCTCGCCACCAGCCGATGGCGAGCGCGAAGAAGTCCCGGAAGACCTTGCGGTCCAGCCCGTCCGAGGCGGGCACGCTTGCTGCGGGAGACGACATGAACGCTGGCGGACCCGCCTGACCTCACGAAACTGTGACCGGCACCATTCCAGAAGTGCCGGCCGGGCGCAATTCGCTCCAAATGCCGCACGTCGGCGATGAACCCAGCCTGAACCGGCCGCCTCAGCCGATGCCGAGCACCTTGAGCCAGATGATCGAGGAGAAGACCGCGAGCAGGGTCGAAAGCGCCACCGTGGTCGAGGCGATGCCAACGCCTTGCCCGTAACGGGCGGCGAACAGATAGGCGTTGATCCCCGCCGGCATCGCCGCAAACAGCACGACGGTGCCGGTCCAAGCCGGCGGCAGGGCGAAGACGTGCTGGGCGATGACATAGGCGATCGCGGGGTGCACGATAAGCCTGAGGAAGGTGATCATCAGCGCCACCGGCACGTCCGCCCGGACCCCGTAGGTCTTCAGCGACAGGCCGAGCGCGATCAGCGACAGCGGGATGGTCGTGTTCGCGACCATGTCGAGCATGGTGCCGAGCGGCCCCGACGGCTTGATCCCGACGAATTGCGCGCCGATGCCGAAGGCCATGGCGATGATCAGCGGGTGAGTCGCAAGACCGCGCACCAGCTTGCCCAGAACGGCGCTGCCGGCGGCGCGCGTGCCCTCCAGCATCAGTGTCGCCGTGGTCATGGTGATCGGCAGGTTCACCGCCAGCAGCATGGCGATGGGGAAGGCGGCCTGCTCGCCATAGGCCTTGAGGATGATCGGAATACCGATCAGCACGGTGTTCGCCTGGCCCGCCGCAAGACCCGCGATGACGGCATCGCCATGGCTTCGCTTGAACACGGTGGCCGCCAGAAGGGTGGCCGCGATCCAGATCGCCGCCATGCCGGCGTAATAAGCGATCCAGTAGCCCCACGGAAAAATCTCCGGGAAGACCGCCGAAGTCAGAAGCTTGAGGATCAGCGCCGGGGCCCCGATGACGAACAGATAGGAGGTCAGCCCCTCGTTTGCCTTCTCGCCGATCAGTCCGAGCAGTGCCGCCCCGTAGCCGAGCGCCACGAGGCCGAAGACGGGCACGACGAGAAGAATGAGTTCGAGCATGGAATGGCAGGAATCCGGAGCGAATTCACCGGCAGTAAACCATTTCTTCGTCATTCGGCGGTAGCCATGTCGCATGTCCGCCATGCCCGCAAAAACCTTGGGTTCCCCGCCGCTGCGCGTGCTGGTCGCCGACGACCACGAATTCTCGCGCGAGGTGGTCGCCCGCATCGCCAGCGCTCTCGGTCATGACGTGACCGCGGTGGACGGCGGCCACGCGGCGCTGGAAGCGGTTGCCGGGCAGGCCTTCGACGTCGCGGTCATCGACCGGCGCATGCCCGACATGGATGGCGCGGCGGTCGCGATCGCCATGAAGGCCCACCCGGGTCACCCCCGCCTCGTTGCCCTCTCGGGCGACGATCCCGCCGACATGCTGCCCGGCCTGTTCGACGTGGTGTTGCAGAAGCCGGTCGAAGCGGCCGTTCTTGCGCGAGCCCTCGTCGGCTGACGCCGCCGATCGTGACAGTTGTGCAACGCACACCTGCCAATTGTTCAGGCATCTTTAACCAAGCCTGTCTCTTGATCACACTCAGGGTAGATTCACGTTCTCCCGGGTGACTCGATCCATGACCGCGCGTTCTCTGGTGCGCCCAGATTCAAGGATTTCCGGCCCGGCCCGGCCGACGGTCCGGCGCCGTTCCAACGAGCGCGCCGCCCGGCCCACCGACATCCTCGTCGTCCTCCACCAGGAGCATTCGACTCCCGGCCGCGTCGGCCGCCTGCTGCAGGAACGCGGCTTCCGCCTCGACATCCGCCGCCCGCGCTTCGGCGACCCTCTGCCGACCGATACGAGCCACCTCGCCGGCGCGGTGATCTTCGGCGGCCCGATGAGCGCCAACGACCCCGACGATTTCGTCAAGGCGGAGACCGACTGGATCGGCGTCGCGCTGAAGGACGAGCTGCCCTTCCTCGGCATCTGCCTCGGCGCGCAGATGCTGGCGCGGCACCTCGGCGGGAAGGTCTATTTTCACCCTGAGGGCCATGTCGAGGTCGGCTATTACCCGCTCTACCCGACCGAAACCGCCCTCGGCGAACTGCCCTGGCCGGACCATGTCTATCAGTGGCACCGCGAGGGCTTCGACGTGCCGGCCGGCGCTGAACTGCTGGCGACCGGCGACTGTTTCCGCAATCAGGCGATCCGCGTCGGGCGCGCCGCCTACGGCATCCAGTTCCACCCCGAAGTGACGCACTGGATGATGAACCGCTGGACCACCCGCGCGCATGAGCGCATGGCCTCGCCCAATGCCCGTTCGAGGCAGGAGCATTTCGACGGCCGGTTCATGCACGACCCGGCGGTGCGCGTCTGGCTCGACTCGTTCCTCGATCACTGGACCGGCCTGAAAGTCGCGTAACCGCCGCTTTCGGCTGGCGTCATGGTGATGACATCGCGTTTGGCGAGCGTCACACTGGAAGGGAGGTCCTCGGCGATTCGCTTGGAACAGCGGTCCTGACGGCGAGCCCATCCCGGCTCCGGCCCGGCCCGCAGGCTCAGGCGACATCTCCCGGACCCGCCCGCGCGAGGCCCGTTCTGGCCCCGGCGCTGCATGGCAGGGAGGTCGGCATGCCCCGCATCTTCACCGGTCTGGAAGTTCCCGAGACCATGGCGGACGACCTCAGCAAGCTGCGCGGCGGCCTCATGAGCGCCCGCTGGATCGAGCCAGAGGACTACCACCTGACCCTGCGCTTCATCGGCGATGTCGACGAACGCACCGCCAACGAGATCGCCGACCTGCTCTACGCCGTGAAGAAGCGCTCCATAGAGGTGACGCTGACCGGCCTCGGCGCCTTCGGCGGCGACCGGCCCCGCTCGCTTTACGTGTCCGTGAAGCAAACCCAGCCCCTGCTGGAATTGCAGGCCGAGCACGAACGCATCATGCGGCGGGTCGGCATGCCGCCCGAAACGCGCAAGTTCGTGCCCCACGTGACACTGGCGCGGCTTGGCCGCGACGCGACCGCGCGCACGGTGGCCGACTGGCTGGCGCTGCGCGGCCTGTTCCTCAGTCGCACCTTCATCGTGCCGAACTTCGTTCTGTTCTCGTCGAAGGAATCAGTCGGCGGCGGCCCCTACCTCGTCGAGGAAACCTATCCGCTGGCGGCATGAACGAAGCCGCGCGCCGCGCGGCCTGCCGATGGTGCTGCGAGAGACCGGCTTACTGCTGCGCCGGAGGGGCCGCAGCCTGGCTCTGCGTCGGCTCCGACGTCCCGGTCCGGCCGATCATCCGCGAGAACCAGTTGCCCTGTGCCTGCTGCGGTTGCGGTGAAACCGGCTCGACCGGCGCGAAGGCCGTGCCCGGAACGCCTGACGGCATGACGCCGCCCACCTGACGCTGGGCGATGGTGGTGCGCAGCGGCGAGGGCTGCGGCACGGGCGCAAGAGCAAGGCTGGCCGGAACCGTCATATTGCCCTGCGAGGCCGGAGCGGGGGCCTGTGCAGTCGCCGTCTGGCTCGCGGGGGCGGCAGCGGCCGCTGCGGGCGGCGCCGAGGGCGTAGCTGCGGCCGTCTGCGTCTGTGGCTGGTTCGCCGCGACCGGGGAGCGCGCCGACACCAGCGTCACCGGCGTCGATTCCTGCGACGCCAGCGAGAAGGTCGGCTCGCTCGAGCCGACGCGGATCTGGCGATGGGCGAAACGGTCGGCGAAACGGCGATGCGTGCCGCCGTCGATGCCGGAGCGCGCCGGAGCGGCCTCGACCTCGCGGGACAGCGACGCAACCTGCGCCATGTCGCGGGCGTTCTTGGCGGCCACGGCCTGCCGGATCGGCGCCGGCACGACATAGGTCGGGCATCGGCCGGCGGCCTGGAAATTCGGGCGCGGCGTCGCATCCTCGCCGACCGCCGTGAAGCGGGCGCGAACCGAACGGGCCGGCGCGGCGCGCGTCACCGGCGCCATGGTGGTGACCGGCTGGTTGAGCGAGGTCGGAACCGGCGTCGCCGAGGTCGTGACGGCGGCACGCGCCGTACCGGGCGAACGCTGGCCGGCCCACGGGTCGGCGGCGATCATCTCGCGGGTCTGGCCGCCGCCGCCGGCGAGCGGCGAATCCGGCGCGACGGCATTGAACACGTAGCGGCGCTCGCAGACATCGACCTGCGGTTCCTGCCGCGTGACCTCGAAATGGTCGTGGCCTTCCTTCAGGTTGCGCCAGAACGCCATGTGCGGGCTGTTGCGGTGGCGCGCCATGTTCCGCGCCGTCATGCGGAACGGATAGGCCTGCACCTGGAAGCTCTCCTGGCCGCCCTGCAGCGCTTCGCGAGCGAGCGCGTAAACTTCGGCAATGGCCTCGTCGGTCATCGCGTAACAGCCGCGCGACGAGCAGTCGCCATGCACCATGAGATGCGAACCGGTCCGCCCGTAGGAACGGTCGAACTGGTTCGGGAAGCCCATGTTGAAGGCGAGATAATAGGACGAGTTCGGGTTCATCAGACCCATATTGATCTGATAGAAGCCCTCCGGCGACTGGCGGTCGCCCTCGCGGACCTTCGGGCCGAGATCGCCGGAATAGTTGCAGATCGGATAGGTCTTGAAGAGCGCGTAGCGGCCCGAGCCGTCGCGCTTCCAGACTTCCAGCTCGGCTTCCTGCTTGAAGATGCGGATCAGCACCGGCGAGGTGCGGGTCATGCCGCGGACGTTCAGTTCCTCGGCGACGGCCTGGGAGATCGGCATGCTGCCGCGGTTTGGATTCGAGCGGGACATGCCGCCTTCCTGGCAGCCGGCCAGCAGCAGCGCGCAGACGGTCACCGTCGCGGCGAGCCGCCAGCCCTTCATCCGCGATGCGCGAGGGGAAACGCCCTCGGCGGCTCCTGCCGTCTGACGCAATGCTCTGCTCCCGAACCTCAGGCGCGAAGCGCCCTTTATTGCGGTCTCAGCTTGGCGCTGACGATCCTTAACGGACCCTTTCCGGCCGAGGGATAGCGTCAACCCGAGGTTACCGCAAGCAGCGGAAATTGACCTCGACGGTTAACGAAATGCCCATGCGCGTCACATCGTGGTGATCTGTGGGCAAGGAACGTGGCCGCGGTGTGGCAGGCGGCCGGCCGGCCGTCAGATCGCGCGGCCGATGGCGAGGAACTTGTCGCGCCTGAGGCGGCGGATTTCCTCGGGCGCCAGGCCGCGGAACCCCTGCAGGCACTGGGCAATGGCGTCGCCGACGCGCGAAACCGCGAGATCGGGGTCGCGGTGTGCGCCGCCGACCGGCTCCTGCACCATCTGGTCGATCACGCCGAAACGCAGCAGGTCCTGCGCGGTGATCTTCATGTTGGTGGCGGCTTCCTGGGCCTTGGTCGTGTCGCGCCAGAGGATCGAGGCCGCGCCTTCCGGCGAGATCACGCTGTAGATCGCGTGTTCCAGCATCAGCACCTTGTTGGCGGTGGCGATGGCGATGGCGCCGCCCGAACCGCCCTCGCCGATGATGACGGCGACGTTCGGCACGCCCAGCGACAGGCTCCTGTCGGTCGAGCGGGCGATGGCTTCCGCCTGGCCGCGCTCCTCGGCGCCGATGCCGGGATAGGCGCCGGCGGTGTCGACCAGCGAGATCACCGGAATGTCGAAGCGCTCGGCAGTCTCCATCAGGCGCACCGCCTTGCGGTAGCCCTCCGGCCGCGCCATGCCGAAATTGTGCCGGATGCGCGTTTCGGTCGTATCGCCGCGCTCGTGGCCCATGATACAGACGCTCTCGCCGCGGAATCGTCCGAAACCGCCGACGATGGCCTCGTCCTCGCCGAAGACGCGGTCGCCCGCGAGCGGCGTGAAGTCCTCGATCAGCTGGCCGATATAATCCAGCGTGTGCGGCCGTCCCGGGTGGCGCGCGACGAGCGTCTTCTGCCACGGCGTCAGGCCGGCATAGAGCTCCTTCAGCGCCTGATCGGCCTTCTGCTCGAGCTTGGTCACTTCTTCGCTGATCGAGACGCCGCCGTCCCGCTGCGCCACTTCGCGCAGTTCCTCGACCTTGGATTCGAGTTCGGCAATCGGCTTTTCGAAGTCGAGATAGCTTCGCATCGGAAGGGTATGGCCCCGGGATGAGGGCGGCCCGAGGGCCGGCGAAGGGCGAGGACATGCCCGCCGGGTGGGGCCAAGTCAAGGGACGGCAGGACCGTCACTCGTCCTCGGCAAGCGGATGGAGGTCCCTGACGAGCCCTGCCAGCCGCTCGTCCAGCACATGGGTATAGATCTGTGTCGTGGCAATGTCGGCATGGCCGAGCAACTGTTGCACGGAGCGCAAATCGGCTCCGTTCTGCAGCAAATGGCTGGCGAAAGCATGGCGCAGGACGTGTGGCGAGACCTTCGCGGCCGGCAGCCCTGCGGCCCCGGCGACGGCCTTCAGTTCGCGCCCGACATGCTGGCGCGTCAGGTGGCCGCTTTCGCCGGACGAGGGAAACAGCCATTTCGATGCGGCAAGGCCGGCCTGTTCGCGCAAGGCCAGATAGGCGCCCATGGCAGCCTTGGCCGCGCCGTTCAGCGGCACGATGCGCTCCTTGTTGCCCTTGCCCCGGACCACCAGGAACCGTTCGTCGCGCCGCGCTGCCGTCACCGGCAGGGCGATCAGCTCGGAGACGCGCAGGCCCGTGGCGTAGAGCAGTTCGAGAAGGCAGGCCATCCGTGCCGCCCTCAGCCGCTCGCCAACTGGGCGGGCCGGATCGTCCAGTCCCTCCCTGGCCACCACCAGCAGCCGATCCACCTCGCCCAGCGACAGCGATTTCGGCAGCGGCCGGCCGCGTTTCGGTCCCTCCAGCACGGCGGCGGGGTCCTCGGTGCCAAGCCCTTCCGTGTAGATGAAGCGGTGAAGCTGGCGCACGGCGGAAAGCCGCCGGGCCACCGATGCTGTCTTCAGCCCGCGCGACTGGCAATCGGCGAGATAGGCGCGGATCGCGTCGGTCGTGGCCGCTTTCGGCGCAAGAGCCTCGCCGGCGAGGAATTCGGCATAGTCGTCGAGGTCGCGGCGATAGGCGTCGAGGGTGTTTTTCGCCGCGCCGCGCTCGGCGGCCATCATGTCCAGGAACAGGTCGATCTCGCCGGCCACGGCGCCTAGCGCTTGGGCTGGAGGCGGGCGGGCGGAATGGTCACGCTCATGTCGCGTGGCTCCGGCTCGACCAGATAGGCGAAGGCCAGCATCCCCGAGAAGATCACCCCGCCGATCAGAATGAGGACCGTCAGGAAGCGGACAAGCGTCGGCAAGGAGGGCGTCCCCCAAGGGATTTGCGGCCAGGAAGCTGTCCGAGACTGATCATGAATGCGGCTGCGCCGCAACCGCCGCGCGGTGGATGACGGCGGCGGGCGTCTTTCGGCGCGGGAAAGGCACCTCTATGGTCGCGCGGCCCGATGAGGATCCCATGCCCCTGACCGTCGCCACCTGGAACATCAATTCCGTGCGCCTGCGCATCGAGACCGTCGCCCGGTTCGTCGAGGCGCACCGGCCGGACGTGCTCTGCCTGCAGGAAACCAAGTGCATGGACGGCCAGTTTCCGCTCTCGGACGTCAAGCGGATGGGCTACGACCACATCGCGATTCATGGCCAGAAGGGCTATCACGGCGTCGCGGTCTTCTCCCGCCATGCCCTGAAGGACGTCGAGCGGCGGCCCTTCTGCGACAAGCAGGACGCCCGGCACATCGCCGTGACGCTGGCCGAGGGGCCGGCCGCCGGCACGCGCATCCACAATTTCTACGTTCCCGCCGGCGGCGACGAGCCGGACCCGGCGATCAACCCGAAATTCGCGCACAAGCTCGGCTTCCTCGACGAGATGGAGAACTGGGACGCGTTGAAGGTCGGCGGCGGCACGAAGGCGATCCTCGTCGGCGACCTCAATATCGCGCCGCTGGAACACGACGTCTGGAGTTCCAAGCAGCTCGCGAAGGTCGTCTCGCACACGCCGGTCGAGCGCCGCCGCCTGACCGAAGTGGCGGAGCGCGGCGGCTGGGTCGACATGATGCGCTCGCTGACCCCCGAGCCGGAAAAGCTCTTTACGTGGTGGAGCTACCGTTCGCCCGACTGGGCCGCCGCCAACAAGGGCCGCCGGCTCGATCACGTCTGGCTCAGCCCGGCGCTGGCGCCGGCGATGAAGGGCTTCGAGATCCTGCGCGAGGCGCGCGGCTGGGACCGCCCGTCCGACCATGTCCCGGTGATCGCCACGCTCGATTTCTGACCGGCGCTCCGAGCAGGCTTGCCAACTCTCTTGTTGCATTGCATCACCCGAACGCCCTATGGCGGCGGCCGGGCGTTTCGTTGACACCCAACAGGGCCGCTTCTACGGTGCGCGCCCGGTCAATTTGACCTTGAAAATCGATTATCCGAGCGGAATTTTCCATTTCCCTCGGGGAGGGACACGATGAAGATCCTTGTGCCCGTGAAGCGGGTGGTCGACTACAACGTGAAGATCCGCGTGAAGCCCGACGGTTCGGGCGTGGAACTCGCCAACGTCAAGATGTCGATGAACCCCTTCGACGAAATTGCCGTCGAGGAGGCGATCCGCCTGAAGGAGAAGGGCGCGGCGACCGAGATCGTCGTGGTCTCCATCGGCCCGCAGGGCGCGGCCGAGACGATCCGCACCGCGCTCGCCATGGGCGCCGACCGCGGCATCCACGTGAAGACCGACGCCACCGTCGAGCCGCTCGCCGTCGCCAAGATCCTCAAGGGCGTGGTCGGCGAGGAAGCTCCGGGCCTCGTCATCCTCGGCAAGCAGGCCATCGACGACGATTCAAACCAGACGGGCCAGATGCTGGCGGCGCTGCTGGGCTGGCCCCAGGGCACCTTCGCCTCCAAGGTCGAGCTTGCCGGTGACGCCGTCTCGGTCACCCGCGAGGTCGATGGCGGCCTGCAGACCGTGAAGCTGAAAACCCCCGCCATCGTCACGACGGACCTGCGTCTCAACGAGCCGCGCTATGCTTCGCTGCCGAACATCATGAAGGCGAAGAAGAAACCGATCGACGAAAAGGCCCCCGATGCCTACGGCGTCGATGTCGCCCCGCGCCTCAAGGTCCTCAAGACCGCCGAGCCGGGTGGCCGCAAGGCCGGCGTCAAGGTCGCCTCCGTCGCCGAGCTGGTCGGCAAGCTGAAGAACGAAGCCGGGGTGCTCTGATGGCAACGCTTCTGATCGCCGAACACGACAACGCCACCGTCAAGGATCCGACGCTGAAGGCGCTGACCGCCGCAGCCGCTCTCGGCGCTCCGGTGACCGTCCTCGTCGCCGGCCAGGGCTGCGGCCCGGCCGCCGAGGCCGCCTCCAAGCTCGCCGGCGTCGCCAAGGTGCTGGTCGCCGACAACGCGGCCTATGCCCACCAGCTCGCCGAGCCGACCGCGGACCTCGTCGTCTCGCTCGCCGGCGGCTTCGACGCCATCGTCGCGCCGTCCTCGGCCAACGGCAAGAACGTCCTGCCCCGCGTCGCCGCCCTGCTCGACGTGATGCAGATCTCCGACATCACCAAGGTCGTCTCGCCCGACACGTTCGAGCGGCCGATCTATGCCGGCAACGCCATCCAGACAGTGCAGTCGACCGACAAGAAGAAGGTCATCACCGTCCGCACCGCCTCGTTCCAGGCGGCGGGCGCCGGCGGCTCGGCTCCGGTCGAGAACGCGGCGGCGGCGGCCGATCCCGGCATTTCGTCCTTCGTCGGCGAGGAGATCGCCAAGTCCGACCGTCCCGAGCTCGGCGCGGCCAAGATCATCATCTCCGGCGGCCGCGCGCTCGGCTCCAAGGAGAACTTCGCCAAGGTGATCGAGCCCGTCGCCGACAAGCTCGGCGCGGCCATGGGCGCCTCGCGCGCCGCGGTCGATGCCGGCTACGCGCCGAACGACTGGCAGGTCGGCCAGACCGGCAAGGTCGTCGCGCCGGAGCTCTACATCGCCGTCGGCATTTCGGGTGCCATCCAGCACCTCGCCGGCATGAAGGACTCCAAGGTGATCGTGGCGATCAACAAGGACGAGGAGGCGCCGATCTTCCAGGTGGCCGATTACGGCCTCGTGGGCGACCTCTTCACCATCCTTCCCGAGCTCGAGAAAGAGCTCGGCAAATAAGCCTCTCGGGCGGGCGCGGCGTGACGTCGCGGCCGCCCTTGTCTTTTCAACGGTCAGGATGGCGCCGGCAGCGCCGCCGTCGTAGAGATAGCGGCGAGTTCGTTTTGATCGTGCCGCCTGCCCGATGGGTCGGGGCGGCTTTCGGGTGAGACCATGGACATTCGCAAGATCGGCGTGATCGGCGCCGGCCAGATGGGCAACGGTATCGCGCATGTCGCCGCGCTGGCGGGCATCGACGTGGCGCTGCACGACCTCTCAGAGGACCGCATCAAGTCGGGCCTTGCGACCATCAACGGCAATCTCAGCCGCCAGCTCTCCAAGAATCTGATCTCCGAGGAAGACCGGCAGAAGGCGCTGCTGCGGATCGAGGCCGCGCCGCAGGTCGACGGGCTGCGCGACTGCGACCTGATCATCGAGGCCGCGACCGAGAACGAGCAGGTCAAGGTCAAGATCTTCCAGTCGGTCTGCCCCATCGCCAAGCCCGACGCGATCCTCGCCACCAACACCTCGTCGATCTCGATCACGCGTCTTGCCTCCACCACGGACCGGCCGGAGCGCTTCATCGGCATCCACTTCATGAATCCCGTGCCGGTGATGCAGCTCGTCGAGCTGATCCGCGGCATCGCCACCGAGGACGAGACCTTCGAGGCCTCGCGCGCGCTCTGCGCCAAGCTCGGCAAGACCGTGGCGGTCGCCGAGGATTTCCCGGCCTTCATCGTCAACCGCATCCTGCTGCCGATGATCAACGAGGCGATCTACACGCTTTACGAGGGCGTCGGCTCGGTCGAAGCGATCGACACCGCCATGCGGCTCGGCGCCAACCATCCGATGGGGCCCCTGCAGCTCGCCGACTTCATCGGCCTCGACACCTGCCTGTCGGTCATGCAGGTCCTCTATGAGGGTCTCGCGGATTCCAAGTACCGCCCGTGCCCGCTGCTGGTGAAATATGTCGAGGCAGGCTGGCTCGGCCGGAAGTCCCAGCGCGGCTTCTACGACTATCGCGGCGAGCGCCCCGTCCCGACCCGCTGACGGCCGTCGTCAGACATCGTTAAGGCTGATCGGTTACTTCTCGCGCCAGCGGGAAGGATGGTTCGATGTCGACAGCCGCCATAGCCGGGGCCCTCGTGGGCATGTCCCAGGCGAAGACCCAGATGGGCATCCAGGCCGTGCTGGTGAAACAGCAGCTCAAGGCCGACCAGGGCGTCGTCGACCTCCTCGCCTCCGCCGTCCAGGCTGCACCCGCCCCGGGCACCGGACAGGTCGTCGACAAGACGGCGTGACACGGCGACTTCGTGGGACGGCCGGCATTGCTCGTCATGGCCGGGCCTGTCCCGGCCATCCACGACTTGAACACCGCCCAAAAAGGAAGTCGTGGATACCCGGCACAAGGCCGGGCATGACGCGCTTGGCGCGGGGCTTCCAAGGTAAACGACTCAGCCCCTGACCAGATCCCCGAGCAGGCTCGCCGCCACCGTCGCCTTCGACACCGTCAGGCCGGAATTGGCGATCTCCGCGACTGCCGTGCGGATGCGCTCGGCGCGCGCGCCGTTCACCGCCATCCAGGCTGCGACCGCCGGCTCGCCCGCCGCCGTGCCATTCATCATGTCCGCCGCGATCCGCCGCTCCGCTCCGGCAATGGAGTCGAGCGCGCGGTCGAGCGCGAGTCGGTCGAAATAGTCGGTGACGACAATGCCGCGCGCGGCGTTCTTCACCTGATCGAGCCGGAACACGGCCGAGGCGGCGAAGGCGGTTGCCGCGACATCGGCGACCGGGCGGCCGGTCTCGTCCGCAACCGCGACGATGTCGGGCGCCGCCGCCAGATGGTTGAGGCTCGCCAGCACGCCCGCAAGCGGATCGGGCACCCCCGCCGCGTGCAGTTCCGACGTCCGTGCCGCGCGCGCCGCAGCCGCATCCGGCGGCAAGGCCGTGTCGAGGCTCGCCGCGACGGCCTCGATCCCGGCGCGGTGATGGGCGATGACCTCGGCAAGCCCCCCGGTCAGGTCGACATTGCGGATGAACCAGACCACGCGGTCGATCAGCAGATCCTGGATCGCCGCATAGAGATCGAGCTGAAGCGGCCCCGCGACGCGATTGTCGAGGCTGTCCAGCTCGGTGTTCAGCGCGGTCATGCCATAGGCGTCGCGCACGGCGGCGAAGGCCGAGGCTATGGTCGCGACATCCGCGCCGGTCTGGTCGACCAGGCGTGCAACGAAGGCCGGCCCGCCGCGATTGATCATCGAATTGGCAAGGCCCGTCGCGATGATCTCGCGGCGCAGGCGATGGTTCTCGATCGCGTCGGGAAAGCGTTCCTGCACCGGCCGCGGGAAATAACGGACGAGTTCGCGCGCCAGATAGGGATCGTCCGGCACCGGCGAGGCGAGGAGATCGTCGTAGAGGTCGATCTTCGCGTAGGCCAGCAGCACCGCGATCTCGGAGCGTGTCAGCGGATCGCCGCGCCGACGGCGTTCGGTGATCTCGGCGTCGTCGGGGAGGAACTCGACGGGGCGGTCGAGCTTGCCCTCTGCCTCCAGCCCATGCATCAGCCGCTGCTGGAAACCGAGATCCTCCAGACCGCGCCGCTGGGACAGCGAGAGCGCCAGCGTCTGCAGGTAGTTGTTGCGCAGCACGAGCCGGCCGACCTCGTCGGTCATCTCGGCCAGCAGGGCATTGCGCGCCTCTTCGCTGAGGCGACCGTCCTTTTCGGGAATGGCGAGCGCGACCTTGATGTTGACCTCGACGTCCGAAGTGTTGACGCCGGCCGAATTATCGATGGCGTCCGTGTTAAGGCGCACGCCCCGCCGGCCGGCCTCGATGCGGCCCTTCTGGGTCATGCCGAGATTGGCGCCCTCGCCCACCACCTTCGCCCGGATATCCATGCCCGTGACGCGGATCGCATCGTTGGCGCGATCGCCGACCTGATCGTCGGTCTCGGTCGTCGCGCGCACATAGGTGCCGATGCCGCCGAACCAGAGCAGGTCCACCTCGGCGGAGAGAATGGCGTTCATCACCTCCTGCGGCGTCGCTTCGGCCTTGTCGAGGCCGAGCGTCGCCCGCACCGCCGGCGACAGCGGCACGGACTTCGCGGAGCGCGAGAAAACGCCGCCGCCCGCCGAGATCAGGCTCTTGTCGTAGTCCGCCCAGGATGACCGCGGCAGGTCGAACAGCCGCTTGCGCTCGGCCCAGGCAGCGCCGGGATCCGGCTCGGGGTCGAGGAAAATGTCCCGGTGGTCGAAGGCGGCCACCAGCCTGATCGTCTTCTCCAGCAGCATGCCGTTGCCGAACACGTCGCCGGACATGTCGCCGACGCCGGCCACAGTGAACTGCGTCACGCCGATATCCGTGCCCATCTCGCGGAAATGGCGCTTCACCGCCTCCCAGGCGCCGCGGGCGGTGATGCCCATCTTCTTGTGGTCGTAGCCCTGGCTGCCGCCGGAGGCGAAGGCATCGCCGAGCCAGTGCCCCTGCTCGATGGAGAGCTGGTTGGCGGTATCCGAGAAGGTGGCCGTGCCCTTGTCGGCCGCCACCACCAGATAGGGGTCGTCGCCGTCATGGCGCACGGTGTCGGCCGGCGGCACGATGTCCTGCCCGACGATATTGTCGGTGATCTGCAGCAGTGAGCGGACGAAGATGCGATAGGATTCGGTGCCTTCCGCCATCCAGGCGTCGCGCTGTGAAGCCGGCGGCAGCCGCTTCGGCACGAAGCCGCCCTTCGCGCCGACCGGCACGATCACCGCGTTCTTCACCTGCTGCGCCTTGACAAGGCCGAGCACCTCGGTGCGGAAATCCTGCGGCCGGTCGGACCAGCGCAGGCCCCCGCGCGCCACCTTGCCGAAGCGCAGGTGCACGCCCTCGACCCTCGGCGAATAGACGAAGATCTCGTAGAGCGGTTTCGGCGCCGGCAGGCGGTCGATCTTCTTCGACTCGAACTTGATGGCAATGGTCGGCCGAAGCTTCCCGTCCTTGCCCAGCTGGTAGAAATTGGTGCGGACCGCCGACTGGATCAGATTGATGAACGACCGGAGCATGCGGTCCTCATCGAGCGAGGAGACCTGCGCGAGGCCGTCCTCCAGCCGGGCCACCAGCTCCGTCTGCTTCTCGTTGCGCTCCGCCACCGACAGGCCGAGCCGCGGGTCGAAGCGCAGATGGAACATCAGCACCACGCCCTTCGTGATCGGCGCGTGCTTGCGCAATGTCGTCCAGAGATAGTCCTGGCTGAACGGCACGCGGATCTGGCGCAACATGCGCGCCAGCGTGCGGATCACCGCGACGTCGCGCCAAGCGAGGCCCGCCTCCAGCGTCAGCGCGTTGAAGCCGTCGCTCTCGGCATCGCCGCGCATCACCGCCATCAGGGCGGCTTCAAGCTTCTCGTCGAGCGCCTCGAGGTCGATCACCTCGCCGCCGGGGCGGGCGAGCGACATGTCATGCAGCCAGACGGTCGTCATGCCCGCACCGGACGGCGTCACCTCATAGGTGCGCTCGTCGACCACGGCGAAGCCCATGGCTTCGAGGATCGGCACCCGTTCCGACAGCGGGATCGGACGGCCGCGCGCGAAGACCTTGAGACCAGCCTCCTTCCGGTCTGCCTGGTTCGGCCGGTAGAAGTCGATGGCGATGCGCCGCTCCTCGCTCAGCCCCTCGAGAATGCGAATGTCGACGATGGCGCTTTCCGGCGTCACGGCCTCGCGATAGGCCGCCGAGAAGGCGTCGCGGTAGCGGCTCGCCAGCAGGCCCGCCCTTGCCGGGTCGTGGATCAGCCCGATCGCCTCGCCGAGGCCGTCGCTCCAGGTCCTGACGATGCGCGAGACCGCCGTTTCCAGTTCGCTCTGGCCGATGCGCGGCGTCTCGCCGTCGCTGCGGCCGATGATGAAGTGCACGCGCGTCAGCGGGCCGTCCGGGAAGAACGGATAGAAGGCGGAGACGCGGCCGCCATAGACCGAGGCGAGATAGCTGCCGATGGCCAGCCTGACCGTGGTGTCGAAGCGGTCGCGCGGCACGTAAACCATTACGGACACGAAACGGTGGAAGCGGTCTATGCGCGCGAGCACGCGCACGCGCGGACGGTCCTCCAGCTGCATCACCGCCATGGCGTGATTGAACAGCGTGTCGTCGTCGATCTGGAACAGTTCGTCGCGCGGATAGCTTTCCAGCACGTTGACCAGCGCCTTGCCGGAATGCCCGTCGGGGTCGAAGCCGGCGCGGCCGAGCACCCGATCCACCTTGCGGCGGAGATAGGGAATGGTTCGCGTCGAACGCGTATAGGCGGTCGAGGTGAACAGGCCGACGATGCGCACCTCGCCGACGAGCTGGCCGGCCCGGTCGAAGCGCTTCACGCCGACATAGTCCATGTAGATGCGCCGGTGAACGCGCGAGCGCACGTTCGCCTTGGTGATGATCAGCGCCACCGGCTGCATCAGGAACTCGCGCATTTCCGGGGTCATCGTCACCAGTTCGGAGCCGCGCCGGAGGATGCGCACGCCTTCATTGCGCAGAATGCCGAGGCCGGAGGTGAACTCCGGCTCCATCTGCCCCTCGGCGACGCCGCCGACATAGGAATAGTCGCGCACGCCGAGGAAGGTGAAGTTGTTGCCGGCCAGCCATTCGAGGAACTGGATGCCCTCGGCCATCTCGGTGACCGGCAGGACCGGGTTGGACTTCAGGTCCTCGATGATCGTCTGCACACGCGCGATCATCGGCTTCCAGTCCACAACACACTGGCGCACATCGGCGAGCGTCGCTTCGAGTTCGGCGACGATGGCGGCGCGCCGGTCGGCATCGGCGATCCGGTCGACGTGAATATGGATCAGGCTTTCCCTCGCGATGGCGCCATCGCCGCCATCGAGGCCGCGATAGGCGGCGAGCGTGCCGTCAGGCTCGCGCTCGACGCTCAGGATCGGATGGGCGACGAGCCGCAGCGGCACGCCGAGTTCGGTCAGTACGCCGAGCACTGAATCGACCAGGAACGGCATGTTGTCGTTGACGACCTGGATCACCGTGATGCCGGCCAATGGCGAGGCCGCGGATGTCGGCTCGGGATCGGTCAGGACGATTGCCGAGGTGCCGGGAACATGGCGCGAGAAATTCGCGAAGGCCGCGGCTGCGAGGCCGGCGATATCCCGCGCCTCGTAGCTCACCACGTCCTCGGCCGAAGCGCGTCCAAACAGATCGGCGGCGAAATCCGCCGGTACCCCGCCTTCCGTGCCTCTCAGGATGATGCCGGCCTGTTCGATGATGGCGGCCGCGCCGCGCGCGTCCTCAGCCCGGTTCGACATGCAGAGCTCCTTGGCGGCGCCTTGTCGTTCTTGTTCGCACCACGAATCCAGCATGGCCTCGGGGCCCCTCGGTCGTAAAGTCAATTTCGACCCTGCCGGCCCCGTGCTACGAGGCTGCGACGCGTCCGTGACGAAGCGATGAGGCTCGCCCGGCGCGATCCAATCGATTGACAGGCGAGAGGAAGCCCATGAGCCGCGCTGCCGCGAAAGCTGTGAAGACCGCCCCGGCCAAGCCGATGAAGACCGCGCCTGCCAAGGCTGTCTCGCCGAAGCCGGCGGCACCGCGCAAATCGGCCAAGACCGAGCCGATCATCGCCCTCGACCTGCCGGCCGCCCCGCTCGATGCCGAGATCGAGGCCTATTTCCAGAAGTGCCGCGACAAGATCGGCTATGTGCCCAACGTGCTGCTGGCCTACACCCACGATCTCGCCAAGCTGAAGGCCTTCGCGGCCATGTACAACGACCTGATGCTGGCGCCGTCGGGCCTGTCGAAGCTGGAGCGCGAGATGATCGCGGTCGCCGTTTCCTCGGTGAACCGCTGCTACTACTGCCTCACCGCCCACGGCGCGACGATCCGCCAACTCTCCGGCGATCCCGAACTTGGCGAGATGATCGTCATGAACTACCGGGCCGCGCGGCTCGACGCCCGTCAGCGCGCCATGCTGGATTTCGCGGTGAAGCTGACCGAGACGCCCTGGTCCGTCGAGGACGGCGACCGCGACGCGCTCCGCAAGGTCGGCTTCTCCGATCGCGACATCTGGGACATTTCGGCGACCGCCGCCTTCTACAACATGTCCAACCGCATGGCGACGGCCACCGACATGCGACCGAACCACGAATATCACGCCTCCGCGCGCTGAACGCGCCGGTTGGCACTGGACTGCGCCGGTGGCGCGCCTAAATGAGAGCTTTCAGACAGGCGCGTCACCGCGGAGGCTGAATCCATGGCCACCAATTCTGTCTACCGGACAGCCTCCGACCTTCCGGGGGTGATACCGGTGTTCCCGCTGCCCGGAGCCCTGCTGCTGCCGCGCGGCCAATTGCCGCTCAACATCTTCGAGCCGCGCTATCTGGCGATGATCGATGACGCCTTTCTCTCGGGCCAGCGGATCATCGGCATGATCCAGCCGCTCCCCGGTCAGGAGGATGCGAAACGTCCGGCGCTGTCGGAGATCGGCTGCGCCGGCCGCATCACCCAGCTCGCCGAGACCGGCGACGGCCGCTACATGTTGAGCCTGACCGGCATTGCCCGGTTCCGTGTCGTCGAGGAAGTCACTGCGACCACCGCCTATCGCCAGTGCAAGGTCGATTTCTCGCCCTACGAGACCGATTTCGAGGCGCGCGCTGGGGAAGAGGCGGTCGACCGCGACGGGCTCCTCAAGACCTTGCGCGAGTTCCTCGACACCAACGACATGGAAGCCGACTGGGACGGCATCCGGCGCGCGCCGACCGAGGTCCTGGTCAACGCGCTCTGCATGATGTCGCCCTGGGGCGTGAAGGAGAAGCAGGCCCTGCTGGAAGCGCCCGACCTGCGCACGCGCGCCGCCCTGCTGGTGGCCGTGGCGGAGGTCGCGCTCGCCAAGGACAAGCCCTCCGAGGTAAAGACGCCACTCAACTGACGAGGTGGCACGCCCGCCGGGCCTGCGCTAAGGATGAGCCGACCGGCAACAGCGACTGCGAGATCATGGCCGAACCGACCGAGACCGGCACGAGCGCCTCAGACCCGAAGACCACGGTACCCGTTACACGGCCCGGGACGGTCGACCCGCGGCTGCTGGACATTCTCGTCTGTCCGGTGACCAAGGCGCCGCTCGAATACGACGCGGCGGCCGGAGAGCTGATCTCGCGCGCGGCGAAGCTGGTCTATCCGATCCGCGAGGGCATCCCGATCATGCTGCCGGAAGAGGCGCGCCCGCTCGGCGACTGAAGCCGTCAGATCAGCGCGGCGACATCGATCGCCTGGCGTTCGACCAGTTCCTTGCGCAGCTTCTCCAGCGCCCGGCTCTCGATCTGCCGGACCCGCTCCTTCGATATGCCGAGCTCGGCGCCGAGGCATTCGAGCGTCGCAGCCTCGTCGCTCATGCGCCGCGCCGCCAGGATGCTGCGCTCGCGGGGAGAAAGCACCTGCATGGCCTCGTTGAGCCAACGGGCCCGCCGGTCGCTGTCGATCGCGTCCTGCACGACGTCGTCCGGACGTGGGGCGGCATCGACCAGCTGGCTCATGCGCTCGGCCGCACCGCCGTCCTCGCTCTCGAAGGCGGGCGCATTCAACGAGACGTCCGCGCCCGAAATCCGCGCATCCATGACTGCGACGTCGGCAACGGCCACGCCCACGGTCTGGGCGATGTGCTGGTGGATGGCAGCTGCGCCGACACCCGAGCCCAGCGTTTGCGACAACTGGGCGCGCAGCCGTCGGAGATTGAAGAACAGCGCCTTCTGCGCCGACGACGTGCCGCCGCGCACGATCGACCAATTGCGCAGGATGTAGTCCTGGATCGACGCACGGATCCACCAGGTCGCATAGGTCGAGAAGCGCACTTCGCGCTCGGGCTCGAACCGCGATGCGGCCTCCAGCAGCCCGACATGGCCCTCCTGGATCAGATCGGACATCGGCAGGCCGTAGTGGCGGAACCGTGCGGCGATGGCGATGACGAGGCGCATATGCGCCTGGGCGAGACGGTGCAGCGCAACCTCGTCGTCACGGCTCTTCCACCGCACGGCGAGTTCCATCTCTTCCTCGCGGCCGAGGAAAGGGGCATTCATCGCGGCCTTCATCAGGCCGCGCCGCGAACCGGAATCCTCAGACATGACGCTCTCCCTCGCGTCGTCCGCGGCAGGTTGCTCCTGCTCTGATGGATTTGAACCGGATTCGTAGGGGTGCGGAGGCCGATGCGCCAGCGCCCGGGCGGACCCCGGCGAAAATTGCGACCTTGTGCCGCAGAAATCCGGCTGTTGCCGTCAACTTTGACTGGTGAGCGGTCCTGTCACAGCAGGCGCCGCAAACCGAAGCTCTCAAAAGCAAAGAGCCCGGCGCTGCCGCCGGGCTCTCGCAATCTCTGGACCGTCGCGCCGATCAGGCCGCTTCGACTTCCGATTCGTCGGTCTCGTCGATTTCCTCGGCCTTGGCGGGACCACGGCGCGGCCCCTTGGCCAGCTGCGCCTCGATCAGCTTCACGGCTTCGGCCTCGATGACGCGCTCGACGGCCGCGAGTTCGCGCGCCATGCGGTCGAGAGCCTGTTCGTAGAGCTGGCGCTCCGAATAGGACTGCTCGGGCTGCGCCTCGGAGCGGAACAGGTCGCGCACGACCTCGGAAATGGCGATCAGATCGCCGGAATTGATCTTCGCTTCGTATTCCTGCGCCCGGCGCGACCACATGGTCCGCTTGATCCGCGCACGACCCTTCAGCACTTCCATGGCCTTGGCCATGACATCGGGCTCGGCGAGCTTGCGCATGCCGACCTGGGCGATCTTCGCGGTCGGCACCCGGAGCGTCATCTTGTCCTTCTCGAAGGTGATGACGAACAGCTCGAGCTTGAACCCTGCAATGTCCTGCTCCTCGATCGAGACGATCTGCCCGACCCCGTGGGACGGATAGACGATGTACTCGTTCGTCTTGAAGCCCTGACGGGTCTGCGCGTTCTTCTTAGCGGTCATACTGCGCCTTACTCCTCGCCGGCCGGATCGCGGCCGCTGGTGACGCCGGGCGTGAGGCGGAACGCCAAGGCCCGGTCCATGACGCCTGGCAAGCCGGGCTCATGGTGGTTCGCGCGAAAGGGACCCCTGCAGTGTCCGGCAAGCCGGACCCCGTCCCTGACGTCAGCCTACGAAAAAACGACCTCGGCCGGCGCAATAGGCACCGTCTCGGGCCCCATCACGACGTTTGATCGGAGTTTTTCCGAAAAAAGACGCTCCACAATGGGGAGCGTACCGATGGGACCGCTGTTTTGATCGACTGTGGCACGACCGTACCACAAATTTCGCCGAAATCAAAGGCTTAAGCGCAGAAGCCCGGTCGGACGGCGGGAATTGGCCGTTTCCGCGGGGGCGCCGCGAACGCTTCCGTGCCTCAGTCGCCCGTGCCGGGATTGGGCGAGAGGAGCGGCTCCTTGTCCGGCTTTCCGTCCCACTCCTTGGCGTCGGGAGGCGAATCCTTCTTCTGCGTGATGTTCGGCCATTTGGCGGCGAAATCCGCATTGATCCCGAGCCATTTCTCCAGACCGGACTCGGTGTCCGGCTTGATTGCCTCGGCCGGACATTCCGGCTCACAGACGCCGCAATCGATGCACTCGTCCGGGTGGATCACCAGAAAATTCTCGCCTTCGTAGAAGCAGTCGACCGGACAGACTTCCACGCAGTCCATGTACTTGCACTTGATGCAATTCTCGGTGACCACATAGGTCATGGACGTCTCCGGCCGGGGCTGGGCGATCTTGCCGATTACCAGATGAGGTCGTTCGTACGCAAGCGATCTGGCGGTGCAACATGGATAGCACCGTTGAGCCGGCAGGCCACCAGCCTGTAGGAGGGGGCCCGCGTTCGGCCGGAACGCGGCGGGCCGAGGGAGGCGTTGGCCATCATGAGCGTGCTGATCCTTCACGCCCTCTACATCATCGCGATCACCGCCGAGGCCATGACCGCCGCGCTCGCGGCGGGCCGGCGCAGCATGGACTGGGTGGGCGTCTGCCTGCTCGGCGCCGTCACGGCGCTCGGCGGCGGCTCGATGCGCGACGTGCTGCTCGGCCACCACCCGCTGGTCTGGGTCGCGCACCCGGAATACCTGCTGCTCACTGCTGCCGCCGCCCTCGCGACCATCGCCATCGCGCGCTTCATGCAACGGCTGAAGCGGCTGTTCCTGTTCCTCGACGCGATCGGGCTGGTCGCGTTCACGGTCATCGGCTGCAACGTCGCGATGGAAATGGGCCTGCCGGTGCTGGTCGTCATCGTCGCGGGCATGATCACCGGCTGCCTTGGCGGCGTCCTGCGCGACATCCTCTGCAACGAGATCCCGCTGCTGTTCCGCAGCGAACTCTATGCCAGCGTCGCGGTGGTCACAGGCGCCCTGTTCGTCGCCGGCCACAAGCTCGGCCTGCCGCACGATGCCGTCCTCTTCGCCTCCATGGCCGTCGGCCTCGCCATGCGCCTCCTCGCCCTGCGCTACAGCTGGCACATGCCGAAATTCGTCTACAATGAGGAATGGCACTGAGCCGCGCGCGGCGGGGGTGCGACAGGCGCGCATCTTGCCCGGCTCTGGGCCGAGCACGATCTAGTGGGCCAATTCCGGGGCACTCGCCCCGCCTGGATCCCTCGGGGGTTTCGTCATGAACTACATGAAGACCGCCATCCTGCTGGCCGGCATGACCGCCCTGTTCATGGGCATCGGCTTCCTGATCGGTGGCCGCACCGGCATGCTGATTGCGCTGGCAGTTGCGGCCGCGATGAACTTCTGGAGCTACTGGGGTTCCGACAAGGCCGTGCTCAACATGTACGGCGCGCAGGAGATCGACCAGAATTCGGCGCCCGATCTCTACAACATGACCTGGGAGATGACCCAGCGCGCCGGCATGCCCATGCCGCGCCTGTTCATCATCCACGAGGACCAGCCCAACGCCTTTGCAACCGGCCGCAACCCGGAAAACGCCGCGGTGGCGGTGAACACCGGCCTGCTCAACGCACTGACATCAGAGGAAGTCGCCGGCGTCGTGGCCCATGAGCTCGCCCATATCCGGAACCGCGACACGCTGACCATGACGATCACTGCGACGCTGGCCGGCGCCGTCTCCATGCTGGCGAATTTCGCGGCGTTCTCAGGCGGCAGCAGCGAGAACCGCAACGGTTTCGGCATTATCGGCACCATCGCCATGATGGTCCTCGCGCCGCTGGCGGCTTCCATTGTGCAGATGGCGATCTCACGCTCGCGCGAATACGAGGCCGACAAGCTCGGCGCCGAGATCTGCGGCGATCCCA
>Ga0209794_1000902_pt1 | contig 30130 bp, 28 predicted proteins | sample EBPBio232013_DNA_FD_185869 | JGI IMG/M metagenome (GOLD analysis project Ga0209794, IMG submission 185869) | Wastewater treatment Type I Accumulibacter community from EBPR Bioreactor in Madison, WI, USA - Reactor 1_5/23/2013_ DNA (SPAdes)... | ecosystem: Engineered > Bioreactor > EBPR >... | reverse complement strand
GAACTTTTTAACAATAGACCTTCTAATTCCAAGCGGTCTTTTGAAGCTAATTTAATGTGTTGCTTCTGCATAGTTTTGAGTTTCAGAAAACAACAGAAAAAATCGTACCAATTTAGTTTACAGTGTAATTAGTGACATATAGAAAATAACAATTACTATTTCAGCTGTCTTCATTTAATACGTTTAAGCTGGTGGACAACACCCTGAACCGAAATCATAAACGACGTCACTTATAACTGCTAAACGCAGATTAATTCTAGCATCAGCAAAAGCAACTGATAAGTGATTTTCTACCTTTAAAAAATAGCAAGCGACATGAGTCATACCATTAATTAAAGCATAGTCAAACCACTCACTTTGTAATTCTTTAATTTCATAAGAAACTCCGTTAGTGTATATTTTACTATCTACTAAAAATTCATTAGCCCCACTCGAATCATTTATTAATGTACTAACTCTTATGAAATAATTATTTTCTTTCAATTTCCACTCATTCAGACTACCAACACTCTCGTGAGTTGTATTATTACCAGCAACAAGTCGAGGTTTACCAATATAATGTTCTGTTTTTACTTTATAGTCACTCCTGTTCATTCCACACAAAACTATTGACAGATTACTATATTGTTTTGTATCATCTTCACACCCGAATCTAACGACTAGATGCGTTGCTCCACTCCCAATAATATTACTAAAAGTTTCTGTTGTAAAATATATCACTCTAGGATCGTCCAGTAAGTGCACTCCAGCAACATTATTAAAGTCGAATAACCGTTTATTGTAAGCATCTAATGCTTCTTTAAAAGATGATATATTTGGAAAAGGATTTCCTCCTTTCAACACACTTGCTCTTGAAATCAAAATAGGCATTTTAGTAACGAATTAAAGGGTTTGACATAGATTTTGGTTGCTTCTGTAAGTTACCTAAGAACTTACTAATTGCAAAGGTATTTCTATAATAAATTTTCCAGTACGGGAAACTCACCATTTCCGCTGGGGAAATCTCCCGTATTTTTCCCGTAAACCTCCCCTCTGCAAGACGAGCGCCTTTTCCTAGTAAAAGATGTAAACAACTCACTACCTTTACATTACCATCAATTTCCACTATCTTCACTCTCCCAAACTCAACCCATTATGAACGACAGCCTAATAAAAAAACTCACAAGCAACCGAATCACCCACTACGACCTAAACCACCTCATGACAATAGCCACGAGCGATGACCTCAAATCCATTACTCAGTCGGTGTTTGACATGGACGAAGCGACGCTCCTCGAACGGTCGGCAGTGGAAGGCGCTACGCGATGGCTCAACAGCCTCAAAAATGGCCGTCGTAAAGCGCTTTACGTCAAAAAAATTCAATATCGACCGAGTAACGAATTAAAAAAAGTGGTGGCCGAAGGGGATTCTTGGTTCAACTATCCACTCATCCTGACAGACATCCTCGACTGGATTAGTATGGACAAAAACACGGCTGTTTTTAGCCTTGCTTCGGCCTCCGATTGGCTGGTCAATATTCTAGCATCTAGGGAATACGTCAATGGTCTATCAGTCCATCAGCCCGACTTTTTCCTAATGAGTGGCGGAGGCAATGACGTAGGAGGTATGAGTCGCATGGCACTAATGGTCACGCATAAAGTTAATGAAACTCCCGAGCTAGAACACAGCGCTTGGGCGCAACACCTAATCAAAAACGCTCACGAAAAGCCTTATCGAATGTCAGACGACCCGAGCCCAGATGCAAGAAAACCTACTGAAGAGCGGTGGAACAGCGCGATGAGCTATTTGTCAAAGGACTTTTTTGCGTTGATGATGCTGTTCCGTTTGCAGTACTACTCACTCTTTCATAGTCTGTTGGTAGAGGGCAAAGAAAAATTTCCCGACTTAAAAATTATTACCCAAGGCTACGATTTTCTGGTACCTTCCGACAATAAAGGGTGGGGAATTAACCCCATCAAATGGTATATTCCTGTCCTACGCTGGATTGGGCACGGCTGGTGGTTGAAAAAACCGTTGATTTTTAAAGGGCTATCTGACAAAGAATTACAACTGGATATTCTCTATGCTTGCATGTATTTCTTCAATGAAATGATGATTGAACTTGAAGAGAAATTTATGGAGATTAACCCAGCAACAAAAGGTAAACTTTTTCACATCGACTCGCGTGGATTGGTACAACCCAACGAGTGGACAGACGAAATTCACCCGCAGCCCCATAAGTTCAGAACTGTTGCCCAGACGTACCTCGACTGCATCCACAATCGACCTCATCCCTCTGATTATAAGCACGTTTATCGTTCCATCAATCGCCAAAAACCATAGCAATGAAAATCGTATCACTTTTACTTATCGTCGTTGGTGGTTTAACTGTATATCTATTTCTTACAATGGCGAATATCTTCGAAGGAAGCCTAGAGCCTCGCTGTAATTTTTGGCCTACTGCCGAGTGTTTAGAGGAACGACTTGAGTTGCTTACTACTATCCAAAAACGTCAACTTCTTGCAGTCATTTATATTGACTATTGGTACCTCATTTTTTATCCATTTTTACTTGGTATCTGGGTATATCGTGAAATGCAGGCACAAATATCGCTTTGGACAAATACCCTCCTCAGGTGCTGTTTGTTGGTGCTCGCTATTTTACTCTTGGCTGATATAACCGAAACTGTCCTTTTGGAACAGCTTCTTAAAGGTATTTCATATCCACTTAAAGTCATTGCCATCGCCACTCGCCTCAAATGGATAACCCTTACTTTTATACTTTTAAGTCTTTTGATTAGCGTAATAGGTCGTAAAACAGGGCTTTTCCCCTTATCTTTGCGGCTCAAAAACCGAATTGAATGATTTCAGTAGATAACGTAACCGTAGAGTTTGGGGGAAGGGCCTTGTTTAGCGACATTACCTTCAACATCAACGAAAAAGACAGAATCGCCCTCATGGGCAAAAACGGAGCGGGAAAATCAACCCTCCTTAAAATTATTGCTGGAGCCGATAAGCCGACGCGCGGCAAAATCTCCGCCCCCAACGACGCGGTTATCGCTTACTTGCCGCAGCACCTTCTTACCGTTGATGACGCTACGGTGTTTGAGGAAGCCCTCAAGGCGTTTGCTGAGGCGCAAGAAATGAAAAACGAACTCGATGCCCTCAATCACCAACTTGAAACGCGTACCGATTACGACTCGGACGACTACATGGCGATTATCGAACGGGTATCGGAATTGAGCGAGAAATACTACTCTACCGAAGAAGTAAACTACGACGCCGAAGTAGAAAAAACGCTCCTTGGATTGGGCTTCGTGCGCGCTGACTTTTCCCGCAAAACGAGCGAGTTTAGTGGTGGATGGCGGATGCGGATTGAGTTGGCGAAAATATTGCTCAAAACACCCGATTTGATTTTGCTCGATGAGCCTACCAACCACCTCGACATCGAGTCGATTCAATGGCTGGAGGAGTTTTTGGTCAATACCGCCAAGTCGGTGATTGTGATTTCTCACGACCGTGCTTTCGTCGATAACATCACCAACCGTACCATCGAAATCACGATGGGGCGCATTTATGATTATAAGGTAAACTACTCGCACTACTTACAACTCCGCAAAGAACGCCTCGAACAACAACAGAAGCAGTTCAACGACCAGCAAAAAATGATTGCCGAAACCACCGAGTTTATCGAACGTTTTAAGGGCACCTACTCTAAAACATTGCAGGTGCAGTCGCGGGTAAAAATGCTCGAAAAGCTGGAAATTGTGGAGGTGGACGAAGTGGATACATCGGCACTTAATTTGAAATTTCCGCCCGCACCACGTTCGGGTAACTACCCTGTGATTGTGGAAGATTTGAGTAAAAGCTACGGCGACCACCTTGTCTTCAAAAACGTGAGTATCACCATTGAACGTGGTCAAAAAGTGGCGTTTGTGGGGAAAAATGGAGAAGGGAAGTCCACGCTGGTGAAGGCGATTATGAGCGAACTTGAGTACCAAGGCGACCTAAAAATCGGCCACAACTCCATGATTGGGTATTTTGCCCAAAACCAAGCCTCGTTGCTCGATCCTGACTTGACGGTATTTCAAACGATTGACAACATTGCGGTGGGTGAGATTCGCACCAAAATCAAGGATATTTTGGGCGCGTTTATGTTTGGTGGCGATAGTGTCAACAAAAAAGTAGGCGTACTTTCGGGAGGCGAGCGCACGCGTTTGGCCATGATTAAGCTGTTGTTGGAGCCTGTCAACTTGCTCATCCTTGATGAGCCTACCAACCACCTCGACCTCAAAACCAAAGACATTTTAAAAGATGCCTTAAAAGCCTTTGACGGAACTATCATTTTGATTTCGCACGACCGTGACTTCTTAGACGGGCTGGCCGAAAAGGTGTACGAATTTGGCAACCAACGGGTCAGAGAACACCTCGAAGACATCAACGGATTTTTACGCCTCAAGAAAATGGAGAATCTTCGGGAGATTGAGCGGAAAACCAAATAATCTTCTCTTTAGCATTTATTCACAAACCCCGTATTTCACGTCCGAAGTACGGGGTTTTGTTTTCTCTTGCTTACCAATAGGCTTTAAAGCCCTCGTACACATTTATCCTAAATTTTGTATTTTTACCAAAATTATCACCATATTACCTTTCTTTTCATTCTTACTTTTTACACATTTCCATTTTCACTAAACGATATAGGCTTTTTCTAAACAAACTTAGATTTGTACAATTTTTTAGCGTATTTATATAAAAAACGTTGATTTTCTTTTATAATAAATGGCTAATGTTAAAAAATATAAAATTTTATTTGGTGTTTATTAAAAAACGCATTACTTTTGAATCCGTAAAAAGTACAACAACACCAAACTGATTTATTCAACCACCTTAAATTTTATTGTCAATGGCAAAGGCTAAATTAGAATACATCTGGCTAGACGGTTACAAGCCCACTCAAAGTTTGCGTAGTAAAACTAAGATTGAGAATAATTTCTCGGGTAAGTTAGAAGACTGCGACATGTGGTCGTTTGATGGCTCTTCAACAGAACAAGCACCGGGCGGTTCGTCTGACTGTTTGTTGAAGCCAGTTTTCATTTGCCCAGACCCAGAGCGTTCTAAGTTAGGTACGCCTGCATACTTGGTAATGTGCGAAGTATTGAATGCTGACGGTACAGCACACGAGTCTAACGGCCGTGCGACTATCGAAGATGACGATAATGATTTTTGGTTTGGTTTTGAACAAGAATATTTCTTGTGGAATCTTGAAATTAACAAGCCACTTGGCTTCCCTGCCAATGGTTACCCAGCTCCACAAGGTCCATACTACTGCTCAGTAGGTGCGAAAAACGCTTACGGACGTGACATCATTGAAGAGCACCTTGAGTACTGCCTCCAAGCTGGCTTGAACGTTGAAGGTATCAACGCTGAGGTAGCAGCAGGTCAGTGGGAGTTCCAAATCTTCTCTAAAGGCGCAAAAGACGCGGGAGATCAAATTTGGGTAGCTCGCTATTTGTTGGAGCGTATGGGCGAGAAATACGGTGTAGGTATCAACTGGCACTGTAAGCCACTCGGCGATACCGACTGGAATGGCTCAGGTATGCACGCAAACTTCTCAAACACTATCTTGAGAACAGCTGGTAAAAAAGAAACTTTCGATAAAATTTGTCAAGCGTTTGCTCCAGTTGTTGCTGAGCACATCGCGGTTTACGGCGCAGACAACCACCTCCGTTTGACTGGTAAGCACGAAACACAATCAATTGACCAATTCTCATACGGTGTATCAGACCGCGGTGCATCTATCCGTATCCCTATCGTTGCTGTGAAGAAGGGTTGGAATGGATACTTAGAAGACCGTCGTCCAAACTCAGCTGCTGATCCATACAAAGTAGCAGCTCGTATTATCAAAACCGTTAAAGGCGTAGAAATCTGATTTTTGGAATACATAGCACTAAAAAACCCCGTCTTTGGCGGGGTTTTTTGTTTTTTAGGGCAAATAGTGTTTCTAAATTTCTCCGCTTTCAAAAATTAAATCTTGTATCCGAAACTCTTACCCACGTAAAATGGGTTAGTAGATTACATTTCCCTTTAAGCTATGAACGAAGAAAAAAAGAGTGGACAGATTTTTGACTTGCCTACCCTGCGTCGCCTGTTTACGTTTGTTAAGCCTTACCAAAAACAATTTTACACACTCGTAACGCTCATTTTGGTGAGTGCGGCACTTTCGCCACTTAGTCCGCTCCTTTTTCGCTATACGATTGACAACCAAATTGCCTCGGGCGACTACAACGGTCTGGCCATGATGCTTGCTGTGATGGTCGGTTTATTGTTTTTTCAAGCCATTATTCAGTTTATTCATACGTACTTAGCGGGGTGGTTGGGTCAAAATATCATTCGTGACATTCGGGTGCAGTTGTACGAAAAAATCCTCAGCCTTCGGCTCAAGTTTTTTGACCAAACGCCCATTGGACGCTTGGTAACGCGTACCGTATCGGACGTCGAGACGCTGTCGGATGTTTTTAGCGACGGTATGGCGGCCGTAGCGGGCGATATTTTGCAGTTGGTACTCATCATCGGCGTTATGTTTTATACCGATTGGCGGTTGTCGCTCATTAGCTTGGCGACGGTGCCTTTTATGTTGATAAGTACGTACATTTTTAAGGAAAAAATCAAAGATTCGTTCAACGAAGTTCGCACGGCCGTTTCTAACCTCAATGCCTTTGTGCAAGAACACATTACGGGGATGAACATCGTGCAGATTTTCAGCGCCGAAAAAATTGAACTGGATAAGTTTCAAAAAATCAATACTGTCCACCGCGATGCGCACATTCGGTCTATTTGGTATTATTCGGTGTACTATCCCGTTGCTGACGTGATTGCCGCCGCCGCTACGGGCTTGATTGTATGGTACGGTGCGCGCGAAATCCTCCACAACGACATTACCTTCGGGACGGTTACGGCCTTTATCATGTTTACCAACCTCTTCTTCAGGCCCATACGGATGCTAGCCGATCGCTTTAACACGCTTCAAATGGGGATTGTAAGTACGGATCGCATTCTAAAACTTCTCGATAGCGACGACTATACGGTCAACAACGGAACGTACGCCCCAACCCAACTTCGCGGTGAAGTGTCGTTTAAAAATGTGTGGTTTGCCTATAATGAGGAAGAATACGTCCTTAGAGATATTTCATTTGATGTAAAAGCAGGTCAGACGGTTGCGTTTGTGGGAGCTACTGGCGCAGGGAAATCGTCGGTGATTAATTTGTTGAGCCGTTTTTATGACATCAACAAAGGCGAAATTATGGTAGATGGCGTCGAAATTCACCAGTACGAATTGGGGGCGCTGCGTCATAATATCGGCGTAGTACTGCAAGATGTGTTTTTGTTTTCGGATACGATTCATAACAACATCACCCTCGGCAACCCAGACATTAGTCGCGCCCGTATCATCGAAGCGGCCCAGCTCGTTGGCGCGCATGACTTCATCGAACGTCTTCCAAACGGATACGATTATAACGTAATGGAACGTGGAGCAACGCTTTCGGTAGGACAACGGCAGCTGATTTCATTCGTACGGGCGTTGGTACACGACCCCAAAATCATTGTGCTGGACGAAGCCACTTCATCGGTCGATACAGAAACGGAAGAGTTGATTCAGAACGCCATTGAGAAGCTCATGAAAGGCCGTACGGCCATCGTCATTGCGCACCGACTTAGTACAATTCAGAAAGCGAACCAAATCATTGTGCTTGATAAAGGCCAAATCAAAGAAAAAGGCACGCACGACGAACTGCTCGAACACGACGGTTTTTATGCCAATCTTTATCGGATGCAGTACAAGGAAGTAGTGGGGTGACATTAAATTTACAATTCTATTTTTTATCGACGCAACCTGCGTGATTGGTTCACCGTATTGTAAGTAAACCATTAAACGATTACTTACATCTATGAACCAATCATCCTTATTCCGCGTGTTTAAACACTACTCTTTCTCTGTGGGTTTAACAGTTTTATTATTAGCTGCTGGTTGTACCAAAACCGACAGCACGCCTACCTTCGACGTAGCACTGGGACAAACCTCTTTGGGACAAGTCCTTACTGGGGCGAATGGAAAAACACTCTACTATTTTGCGTCCGATATTACGGGACAATCACAATGCTCGGGATCATGTTTGACCAACTGGCCTGTGTTTTACAAAGAAACACCCACGCTTGGTACCAACTTAACTGCTACCGATTTTACGACTATTACGCGCGCCGATGGCACCAAACAAACCGCTTACAAGGGCTGGCCGCTCTATTACTATGCAGGCGACACAAAAGCGGGTGATGTGGCAGGTGAAAAGCTAAACAGTGTCTGGTTTGTGGCTAAACCTAGTTACTCGTTGTTTTTTGCTAATGTGCAGTTGGTAGGAAACGATGGCAAGAACTACATGTCGGATTATACTGAAGGAACGGGCAAAACCATTTATTTGGTGGATGCGGCAGGAAAAACGCTCTACGGCTACGTTCCTGACAAAAAGAACACCAACGTTTATACCAAATCGGATTTTAGCAATAACCCTACCTGGCCGATTGCAGAAATTGCGATGCCTACCGATTTGCCAAGTAACTTATCGACAAGCGACTTTTCGGTTATCGACGTTTTTGGGCGCAAACAATTGGTATTTAGAGGTCATCCACTCTACTATTTTGGCCCAGACGGTGGCGTTAAAGGTGTCACCAAAGGGGTAAGCGTACCCAAACCAGGGGTGTGGCCTGTGTATAATGCTTCTACGACAGCTTTACAATAAAAAAATAAACCCTTCCAAGGTTTCAAACCTTGGAAGGGCTATTAGTAACCACGGGCACAGTTAGGGGCACATTACCCATGTGTGCTACCACCATCTAATTCATACTCGTGCGGCAATGGCTGGTTGATTTGCTCATGCCAAGGTAGGCCGTGCTGATTGAGTAAATCCATGAATGGGTCTGGGTTTAGCTCTTCGCAGTTCCATACCCCTGCTTGCATCCAATCCGCGTTGGTCAACATCAACATCGCACCAATCATCGCAGGTACGCCTGTGGTGTAGCTAACCGCTTGGGCACGAACTTCTTTCCAGCACTCGGCGTGATCGCAGTTGTTCCACACGTAGTATGTTTTATCTTGTCCGTCTTTGATACCTTTGATTTGGCACCCAATCGACGTTTGGCCTGTGTAATTTTCTCCCAATGAATCTGGCGGAGGCAATACGGCTTTCAAAAACTCCAACGGAACGATGTCCATTCCCTGAAACTTAATTGGCGCAATGCTCGTCATTCCTACGTTTTGAAGAACTTCCAAGTGCGTCAAATACGCCTGTCCGAACGTCATCCAGAAACGCGCACGCTTCAACGTTGGGAAATTTTTCACCAACGACTCCAATTCTTCGTGGTATAAAACGTAGCTTTCTTTTGGTCCGATGCCAGGATAATCAATCGGCTTGTGAATGCTCATCGCAGGAATTTCCACCCACTCCCCGTTTTCCCAGTAGCGACCAGGCTGCGTAATCTCACGAATATTGATTTCGGGGTTGAAGTTGGTAGCAAATGCTTTTCCGTGGTTTCCAGCGTTGCAGTCGATGATGTCGAGGTAGTGCATTTCATCAAACTGGTGCTTGTTGGCAAACGACGTAAACACCTGCGTCACGCCTGGGTCAAACCCACAGCCCAACAATGCCATCAAGCCCGCTTCTTTAAAACGCTCTTGGTATGCCCACTGCCAGCTATACTCAAACTTTGCCACGTCTTTGGGTTCGTAGTTAGCCGTATCCAAGTAGTGTACACCTGTTTCCAAGCACGCATCCATGATGGTCAAGTCTTGGTAAGGCAAGGCCACGTTAATCACCATTTTGGGCTGAAACGACTTGATAAGCACCACAAGCTCCGCCACGATGTCGGCATCTACTGCGGCCGTTTGAATCGTTACCCCGTGCATCGTTTTAATATCTGCCGCAATTTTATCGCATTTCGACTTGGTGCGGCTTGCAAGCATGATTTCGGTAAAAACGTGCGAATTCATTGCGCATTTGTGCGCAACCACGCCCCCTACTCCTCCTGCTCCTATGATTAAGACTTTTGACATTTTAGTTGTGAGAGATTTGGTGACTGAGCCGCTTTCGTTAGAATTTAACTTCCGCCAGCTCAAAATTTAGTCGGCAAAGATACGATGCGTAAGCGTTTTTTCTGTTATTTGAATGTTAGTTTTTAAACAGTTAACTTCATGGACATCCTTTTACTCATTTTAGGCATTGCTGGGTTGTTGGTAGGGCTTGCAGGTGCCGTTCTTCCCCTCCCTGGACCGCCATTAAGTTTTGTTGGATTGTTGTGTCTTTATTTTTGCAGCTACGCCACCATGAGTTCATGGGTATTGTACTCGTTTGGGTTTGTGACAGTCATTATCACTGTGTTGGATTATTATGTACCGATTTGGGGCATCAAAAAATTTGGCGGGAGTCAATACGGCACTTGGGGTTCTACGTTGGGGCTACTGCTTGGCTTTTTTGTCATTCCTGCTTTGGGAATATTTTTAGGTGCCTTTTTGGGGGCACTTGTGGGCGAACTTATCGGCGGGATGGCTATCGACAAAGCCTTAAAAGCCGCTTTTGGCTCATTTTTAGGCTTTTTATCGGGCATTGTCATGAAGGTAATTTTGTGTTTGGCCATGATTATTTACGCTGTTTTGGCCTTGGTATAAGTTTTTTTTAAAAACTTTCGACCTGCTGGCGTAGGGGAATTACCGTGACGAGTTGTCATCTTAGCAAATAGCCAAGAAAACAAACCTCTGTAAACTTTCTCCCGTCGCCCAGTAGGGGTAGCCTTGTAAATTATACTTGCTTTTTACAACACCGCTTTTGCTCGGTGACGGGATTCTTTTTGTCTAAAAACCACAATCCTCAAAAGCCATGCAAAGCTCATTCCGTTTTAAAAGCAATCGTTTCCATCACCTTTTTTTGCGTCACTCGTATTTTTTCATCGCAGCCATTGCCCTCTTGCTTTCAACCTCACAAACAACTCATTCCCAAACCCTTACTCAAACTATACGTGGAATAGTGGTGGATAAAAGCCTCCAAACGCCCATTGCTGGGGCAAGCATTGTACTCGTAGGAAGCCAACCACTCCGAGGTACGACAACTAGCACGGATGGCGACTTTTCTTTACCCAACGTGCCAATAGGCCGCCAAACGCTGAAAGTGACGTATATGGGCTACAAAGAGAGTATTATGAGCAATATTGTCGTCAATGCGGGCAAGGAATTAGTGCTGACCATCGGCCTCGAAGAAGACATCACTCAGTTGGCCGAAATCACCGTTAAACCGACCGTTGAAAAAGACAAACCTCTCAACGACATGGCCACCGTAAGCGCCCGGACGTTTTCGGTCGAAGAAACCCAGCGCTACGCCGCCGCTGTCAACGACCCTGCGCGTATGGCGACGGCTTACGCGGGTGTGATGTCGGCCGACGATGGGGGTAACAACATTGTCATTCGCGGTAACTCGCCCAACGGCTTGCTGTGGCGAATGGAAGGTATTGATATTCCCAACCCCAACCATTTTTCGAGCTTGGGCGCTTCGGGTGGTGGCATTTCGATTTTGAGCGCGCAGGTATTGACCAACTCCGACTTTATGACGGGTGCTTTCTCCGCCGAATATGGAAATGCACTCTCGGGCGTGTTTGACCTTAAACTCCGCAAAGGCAACAACCAAAAGCGTGAATACACCATTCAGGCAGGGCTTTTGGGCTTAGACGTCGCTGCCGAAGGGCCTTTTTCGACCAAGTACAAAGGCTCGTATTTAATCAACTATCGCTACTCTACCCTCGAACTTTTGAGTAAAATTGGACTTCCCGTCGGTGATTTTGCCCAGCGTTTTCAGGATATTTCGTACAACATTTCGCTTCCTACCCAAAAATGGGGAAAATTTACGCTCTTTGGTTTTGGCGGATTGAGCAGCAGCACGGGCGTTGCTAAAGCCGATTCTACCCTCTGGAAAACCGAAGGAGACAAGCGTTTTGATGAAAAATTCAAGTCTAATACGGGGGCTTGGGGAGCAACGCACTCGCTTAACTTCAGCCCCAATGCATTGTTAAAAACGGTGGTGCTGTATTCGGCCTACGAAAACGGGTTTAGGCAAAAACGCTACACCGATAACTACGTTTTTGAACCTCGCTACGATGAACACTATCAACTCAATAAACTGTCGGTGTCAAGTACGCTCAATTACAAATTCAACGCCCGCCTTGCGATCCGTACGGGAGCGATTTGGAGCCACCAAACGTACGATTTTTTCCGAGAAGCGTGGGATGCCGAAGCGAAGAAATGGGAACGCTACGTGTCGTCCAAAGGCCAAACTGCTACCCTTCAGATTTTTGCGCAAGCCAATTATAAGCTCACCGAACGCCTCACTGCTAATCTTGGGGTGCATACCCTGCGTTTATTCCTCAACAGCCGCCAAAGTATTGAACCACGGGCGTCGGTCAAATGGGACTTGGCAACGGGACAGTCATTGGCGCTGGGCTACGGACTTCATAGCCAAACTCATCCGCTGGCCTTGTATTTTTATTCTCCAACGGCTACTGGTGATATTCCTAATCGTTACCCCAACCAGTCGCTTAATTTTACCAAGGCTCACCACCTTGTTCTTTCCTACGACCGACTTTTGAGCGAACATACCCGCCTCAAAACCGAGGCTTATTACCAGGCGCTGTACGGCGTACCTGTCAGCGCCAACCAGCGTGATGCCATTTCTATCCTCAACGTTGCAGATGGTTTTATTTCCAAACAGTTGGCCAACAACGGACGAGGCGAAAACTATGGGTTTGAGCTTACGTTAGAACGTTTTTTACACAATAACTTTTATTACCTCGTCAGTGGCTCGGTTTTCAAATCGCGCTACCAAGGCTCCGACGAAGTTTGGCGCAGTACGCGTTTTGACGCAGGAAGTGCCGTGAATGTATTGGTGGGAAAAGAATGGCAACTAGGTCAAGGAAGGAACAACGTACTGGGTATCAACCTCAAAACCACTTACATGGGTGGCTATCGAACCACGCCCATCGACCTTGCAGCTTCTCGCCGCCAAGGACAAACGGTATGGATAGATGCCCAAACCAACCAAGACAAATTGGACTCATATTTTCGTTCGGATGTACGGGTAAGTTGGAAACGCAATAAAAACGGCTTCACCAGTACGCTTTCTCTCGACCTTCAGAATGCCACCAACCGTCAAAACGTCTATAACCATTTCTTTGATTCTAACCTGAACGAAGTTCGTACCGTTTATCAATTGCCCCTCATTCCTATCTTGAACTACCGAGTGGAGTTTTAGGGAGAGGTGAACCATTACTTGCTCTCCTTTCTAAATTTATAATCAGTTAAGTTGATCTAAAACGGGTACGTGCAGGAAGATTCTCAAATCGTATGTGCTAACAGATTCTCAAATCTGGCAGCCGAGGTTTCTCAAAACCTCGTGAAGCGCTCGATTCATTCGGTTTTGAGAAACCTCAGGCGGCGGTTAGGAGTAACCGCCGACACAGCACACGTGCAGGAAGATTCTCAAATCGTATGTGCTGACAGATTCTCAAATCTGGCAGCCGAGGTTTCTCAAAACCTCGTGAAGCGCTCGATTCATTCGGTTTTGAGAAACCTCAAGCGGCGGTTAGGAGTAACCGCCTACACGGTGATTCTACGCTTGCGCCCCAGCACCTGCCACGTATCCACTACTGACTGATTTTCAACAAGGTAGGCTTCGTCGTAGAGATTTACCGTAGGACAAACGTGAAATGGAACGCCATACAACACATCTCCGACGTTGATATTTTCCCAATTTTCTACGCGGATAACACCGTGCTCTTCGCTTTGTCCAACGAGTTCGTAATTGTCAAGATTCAAAAAACGAATCCGTTTGTCAATCGGATTTTCGGCCGCGACGGCTTTGTGGCCCATGTCCACCGTAATAAAACCTGCTTTTGGCTTTGAAATAACGCGGGTGAGCACCAATGCCGCGTACTCAAACGGTTGTTCGGGAAGTTTATCACCGTAGCCCCAGTCCCACAGCACACAAGTACCTGGGCTACAATACGTTTCGGCATGAAGTGCGTGTACGGTAAACGTAGGAGTTCCCCCTGCCACAATGATGGGGCGGGGTAAATTTGCCTCAGCGATAGCTTCTAAGAAATGTTGGACATCCACAAATCCGTCTTCCACTTCGTGGCGACGCGACTCAAAATCGGGCGTCCGCAAGTGCCCATCATATACGTGCAAACCGTGACAGCTACTATTGGGAAGTTGGTGCAGCAATTGATAAAGGCCAAGAATATCGCCATCAAGAGCGTGTCCCGAGCGATCCATGCCGTTGTTGACATCTAAAAACACGTCACTGACCAAGCCACTTGCGCCGAAGACATCGTTATGTTCTTTTGCCACCGACGCACTATCAATCAACGAAGCCACAAAAACGTCGGGATACTGTTGACGGAACGCCAGCAAACGCTTTACTTTCGGCCCCATCAATTGGTGGGCAATCACCACGTACTTCGCTCCTGCCATGGCGGCCATTTCGGCTTCGGCAATGGTCGCACACTTAAATTTTGAAATCCCTGCGGCGAGCATCATTTTGACCACCTCAGGCATTTTATTGGTTTTCACGTGCGGGTACAAACGCTCAGCATTGCCCGCAATGTCAATCATCTTTTGAATATTACTTGCCACTCGCTCTTTATAAATCAACAACGACGGCGAATCTGCTTGCTCCTCGTTTTGGAGCTTATACCATGGAGACATAAAGGTTAATTTGGGTGAATTGTCCAAAAATACGATGGTTCGTTCAGACTTTCCAAACGCTTATACGTAGGTCGCATAAAAATATCAAGAATTTACTTTTCGGAACTATCTCAAATGAAACAAGTTAGCACCAACAGAGGTTGTATTTTTTTACTTACTTGAAAAGGAGGTGCGCTACGTCAATGACACAGTCCGTCAAAGTTGGTAAATTTGTTACGCTAAAATCCCCCAATACACTTTAACATCTAGCTATATTAATATTATGTCACAATCCGAAGTCACCAACGCTGTAGAGCCCCTGTTGGTTGAAGACCCCCACCGCTTTGTACTTTTTCCTATCAAACACCACGATATTTGGCAATTTTACAAAAACCACGTAGCAACGTTTTGGGTGGCCGAAGAGATTGACCTTGCGTCTGACCTTCAACACTGGGAAAACCTCAACGACGGCGAGAGACACTTCATTTCGCACGTTTTGGCTTTCTTTGCGGCATCTGATGGTATCGTTAACGAAAACTTGGCCGTCAACTTCCTAAGTGAGGTACAATACGCTGAGGCGAAGTGCTTTTATGGATTCCAAATTGCGATGGAAAACATCCACTCCGAAACGTATTCCTTACTCATCGACAGCTATATCAAAGACCCCGCTGAAAAAGACCGTATGCTCCGCGCCATTGACACGATTCCGTGCGTGCAGAAAAAAGCCGACTGGGCGTTGCGTTGGATTTCTAACGGTTCGTTTGCCGAGCGCCTGATTGCTTTTGCAGCCGTAGAAGGTATCTTTTTCTCAGGTTCTTTTTGCTCGATTTTCTGGCTTAAAAAACGCGGTTTGATGCCTGGACTAACGTTCTCTAACGAACTTATCTCGCGCGATGAAGGCTTGCACCGCGACTTTGCCTGCTTGCTCTATACCGACCACATTGTCAACAAGTTACCCGAAGAAAATATTTACAGCATCATCCGTGATGCCGTAGCGATTGAGCAAGAATTCGTTACTGACGCCTTGCCTGTATCGCTCATTGGGATGAACGCGACTTTGATGAATCAGTACATCGAATTTGTGGCCGACCACCTTTTGATATCGTTGGGATTGAAGAAAATTTATAATTCAACCAATCCATTTGACTTTATGGACATGATTTCGCTCCAAGGAAAAACCAACTTCTTTGAGAAGAAAGTAGGCGAATACCAAAAACCTGGCGTGAAAAACTCTAGCAAAGAGCGTGATGTTCAAACCATTAGCTTCGATGCTGATTTCTAGTTTGAAAACCTCCTGACACTGCAACAAAAAAGGAAGCCTAGGCTTCCTTTTTTGTTTACTGAGTATGTCGTTGGTCGGGTTGTGAACAACCCTCTGCACGGTGAGTCGGGTTGCTTACAACCCGACCAGCACGCTCTACCGATATCCTAATGTACGGTTCATTTCGGTGACGATGTAGTTAAAATCATCGGGATTATTCTCAAAGTCAAGGTCGTTGACGTTGATCGTCAACAGCGTTCCGTCGATGTACGTATCAGCGAAGTTTTCGTACAATCCATTGAGATTGAGCAAATATTCGTCGCTGATGGTTTGTTCAAATTCGCGTCCACGCTTCTGAATCTGACGGCGGAGTTTGGGCAAATCAGCCTTCAAATACACAATAATATCGGGGGCTTTGATGGCGTTGGTGATGGTTTCGTACATCATCAAATAGTTCTGATAATCACGGGTTTCCATCAAGCCAGAATCGGCCAAATTTTTCGCAAAAATAAACGCGTCTTCGTAAATCGTACGGTCTTGAATCACCGTCTGATAGTGCATCGAGCGAATCTTTTGGGCTTGCGAAAAACGACTGTTGAGAAAAAACACCTGAAGATTGAACGACCAGCGCGCCATGTCTTCATAAAAATCGGCCAAGTAAGGGTTTCCTTCTACGGCTTCGTACAAAACTCCCCACTTATAGTGTTCTGAGAGCTTGCGAGCGAGCGTAGTTTTACCTGCTCCGATGTTTCCAGTAATTGCAATGTGCATGATAGGGTAGAGTTAAACCGTTATGATAAAGTTTTAAGTGGTGGTATCGATTTTTAGGCGAAAACTTTCATAAAAAGTATGCGAATATAGTCAGACTTTTATACTTTTTCTGACTCATGCGCTTACTTCTCGGCCAGCTCCTAAGTTTTTTGTAATTTTGCAGGAACGTTATTTGCTGATTTTCAATTTCTAACTATACCACAGAAAAAATAGAACTCAGCTTTATGTTGTACTTCTTATTATGAGTCAAATGAAACCTTACAGTGTTCTTTTATACTATCAATACGTGCCCATCGAAGACCCACAGGTCTATCGCGATGCGCAACACGAATTTTGTGTCAATAACAATCTCCTCGGACGCATCATCATCGCTCCTGAGGGGCTTAATGGTACGGTATCGGGCCTCATCGAAGATTGCGAAGCCTACATGCAGTGGGTAAAAACCGACCCACGTTTTGCGAGTATCGACTTCAAAGTGGAATACCACGAAAATCATACGTTCCAAAAACTACACGTACGCCTCAAAGAAGAGATTGTCAACTCTGACTTGCCCGTGGATCCACTCAAACAAACGGGGGTGCACCTAGAGCCAGATGATTTTAAGCAAATGCTCAAAGAAGACCCTGATTTGATAGTGATCGACATGCGCTCCAACTACGAGCACAGCGTTGGGAAGTTCAAAGGGGCGATTACGTTTGACATGGAAAACCTGCGTGAGCTCCCACAACACATGCACGAAATTGAACATTTGAAGGGCCAAGGCAAAAAAATCGTGACGTACTGCACGGGTGGTATCAAATGCGAAAAAGCCAGCGCTTACCTCCTCGACCAAGGGTTTGACAATGTTTATCAGCTCCACGGCGGCATCATCAAATACGGACTAGAAGCGGGAGGGGAAGATTTTGAGGGAAAATGCTACGTGTTCGATAACCGCCTCACGGTTGATGTGAACCAAGTCAATCCAAAAGTAATTTCGACTTGTTACGTTTGTGGTACACCTTCCGACCGCATGATCAACTGCGCCAACAACGAGTGCAATATCCACGTACCGATGTGCGAAGACTGCGGTTGGAAAATGGAAGGGGCGTGTTCGGAGGCTTGTAAATGTGTGCCCAACAAACGGGTTTACGACGGTACAGGCTACTACCCCCGCAAAAGCGACCACTACACGCCACTTCAAGGGCTCAAAAGCTTTAAAAAGTCCACAAAAAAAGCCGACGCTTAGTTTTGCTCGTCCCGACATCCAGTCGGGACGCCCACGGCATAAAGTCTCCGACTAAAAAAACAAAATATTAACCCCTTTCCTTGAACTTTCGTGCCCAGGTTTTGTAGAGCGATTCAATAGAGCTAGCAAGTTGCTTTGTAAGAGAGGACTTCTCATAAGAATAACCTCAAGGCATTTTTGTTCTTTTGTAACTCTTCTTCTTTTGACAACTTCGTAGCTATTTTCCTTGCACAAAGGCATTCTTTAAAGTAACATTGTAAATCATAGAGTGCATTAAGCCCCCAAAGCCGCCTTTTCAGTCAAAAAAAATAAATCAAAAACAATGGATGTTTGGAAGCATTGCCTATTATCAAAAAGAAAATTTGGAGGAAAACCTGAAGACTACTTTGAAGTCCATAATTTTATAGATTCCAGCAAATTATTCATTTTTCATACTAAGCACCGTATTCTATTACATAATTTATACGGCATCGAACTTTGTGTATTTATTTTTGGTCATTACATTATTAATTCAGAAGGTAAAACCATTTTAATAAGAGATATTGCAGCAGAACATTGTAAAGAAGATTTAAGTGGATACGTACCTACTTTAAATGATTGGTTTATCAACTTTCAACTACCTTATAATTTTGTAATTCCTGAAATCAATGATACTGAACTTAGGAGTTTTATTTATAAACCTTTTCTACGTTCAACCTGCAAGTCATCTTTTATAATCACTTGTAGTGATTTCGGGGTTTACTTAATTGAAAAAATTTACGGGCACGACAAAGCACTTAAACTTGCTAATGAAATTCCACCCGAGCAAACAGTAAATAATCTTTTAAAAAATTACCGATTTGAACACAAGTGGCAGTTATTTCCCGATAGAAACGAACTAATTTGGCTTCAAAAACATGGAAAAAATTAACAAATACGATTTAAAAAAGCAATTAAATGAACTGTTGATAGCAGGCAAAAAAATCACGATTGATTTTAATTGTGGGAATGACGAGGCTCATATAACACCTTTCATAGATGGTAAAATAGCCGAATATGGAAAGCTTTATTTTAACCTAGAAGAATTAATTTTTGTAGAGTTAAATCTACCAAGCAATGGTGAATATATGGTACAAGGCAGTGGCTATTTAACAATTGAAGATAATGACATTTTTCTCTATTATGATTTAGAAGGATTTACGTATGATTGGGAGAACGATAGCGATGATGATGAGGAGGAGGAGGAAAATCTTGACGATGAACCCAAGAAAAATATTGTAGAGCAAATGAAAGACAGCTACTTACTTTTATCAAGAGAATATGATATTGATGAAAAAGAAGAAACTTTCCCAAACATCGGTGGTAAAAGTTCAGTGCAATTGGAAAATTCCTTCGAAATAGAAGAAACAGAACCTTTGAATAAAGTCTTCATCAACACTTTTTCTAAAGAAGACCAAGAAATATGGGATAATTTGAAAGGAGAAGAGCCTATCCAAAAGAAAACAACAAAGCCTTAGTGGAGGTTTTGGTAATTAAAAACATCTCTAAAAATAACCTAAATAGGCATTATTTCCATATCACTATTTGAGATTTTTTCGGAATGCCAGTAGCATCGTAAAATAAAGACAGCATTACCCATACTCGTCCCGACATCCAGTCGGGACGCCCACGGCATAAAGTCTCCGACTTGAAAAAAACAAAATATTACTTTTTAGAATGGAAAACAGCGACGTCCGATGGAAACAGCGTTTCGCTAATTTTGAGCGGGCCTTTTTTAAGCTTCAAGAGGCCGTCGAGACAGAAGAACTCAACGAACTTGAACGCAACGGTTTGGTTCAGCGGTTTGAGTTTACGTTAGAACTTTCGTGGAAAGTGATGAAAGATTTTTTGGAAGACAAAGGATTCAGTTTTAAGCCATTCCCCAAAGATACTTTCAGGCAAGCCCAAGAAGCCAAATATATCGACTATGCCCAAGCCCTGATAGATGGTTTAATCATTCGTAATGAGCTTTCGCATGATTATGATGGCAAAAAGTTTGAAAACGCAGAAGCACAGCTTCGTGCTGAAACTTTTCCGTCGTTGCTAGAACTATACACATTTTTTAATGAACAAATGGCTAGTAAATAATAGAAGTTGAACGCATTAAAAAAGTAGCCTCAGCGAGGCTAAATCTTAGTAGAAAAAAGGGGGTAAAGGCTATCAAAAGCCCCATCGGGGTGACATCGTTCACCGAACGTCAGCCGCACCGACGGGGCTTTGTGGGAGATTTGATTCATTTTTCTACGAAGATTTAGCTCCTCTGGAGCAATAAATAGAGCTTTATATTTTAATGCGTTCAACCTATTAAAAGAGCTACAAAGAACATTTGAAGAAAATCTACGGCTAAACTAACGGATGTACGAAACTTTACAGGTGACTAGGCAAAGATAAACACATAGGCTACATAGAAAACAAACCTAAAGTACACCCAAACTAACAAAATGAAATTCAGCATAAGCGATTTTAGCATTTTGATGGGGGGTGGCATTGCGCTTTTGGTGGCCATAGGCGTTTGGTTGAGAAACAAACAGCAGTCGTCCGTCGCTAACTATTTTCTTATCGCTTTTTTGCTCAACTGTTTCATTAGCATTTTTCTAAAAAACCTGTATTTCAATCGGTTATTTGAGCACTTCCCTCATTTGCTCAAACTCAATCACCCGCTCGGATTACTGCGTCCCGTCACCTTTTACCTGTATTTTTACTTTTTATTCCGCCCGCAAGTGAGGTGGCAAAAAATTCAGTGGCTTCACTTTGCTCCTACGCTTCTGTTGCTGGTTTATACCTTGCCTTTTTATGCCCTAAGTGCCCGCGACAAAGTGCTTATTTTCCAGCAAGCCCTCCCCGACCCTGCCCCCAATTTTTGGGCATTTGCGGGCATTACTGTGTCGTTGGCCGTGGGTTATTTTTTGCTATCGGTGTATGAGTGGTGGCGTTTTCGACCAATCTCCGCACAAACCTCTTTGCCCAAAATCGTTTCCACCCGACGTTGGCTACTCCTGTTGCTCGTGGGTTATGCCCTTTATCTACTTTCTTCGGTGCTTATTTGGCTCCTAACCTATCCCCAATACGAATATTTTTCCTACCAAATCATCTCCCTTTTTTTGATGGCAGGTTGCATCAAGCTCCTCAGCCAGTCCGACTTACCTACGTACCAAGTAATTCCTCCGAAGTATGCTAAGTCTAACCTCGTTGGTGCCCAAAAAACGCAATTGCAACAGGAACTTCACCGATTAATGCGGGACGAAAAGCTGTTTTTGAACGAAAACCTGCGTCTAAAAGAAATGGCACAAAAAATGGGCATCAACGAAAACCAACTTTCTCAGCTTATAAACGAAGGCGAAGGAATGAGTTTCAACGATTTTGTCAATAAATTCCGCGTTGAAGCCGCCCAAGAGTTACTGGGTTCGGAGCAATTTTACAAAACGACGATTGAAGCCGTAGGGTACGATGTTGGGTTTGGGACGAGGGCTTCTTTTTACAACGCTTTTAAGAAATTTACGGGACAAAGCCCCAGCGAATTTCGTCGAAAAAGCAGCTAAATATTGTCTAATCTTACCATTTTTGACGATTATAGGCATTTTTAGACCTACTCTTGCCCAAAAATTCACCAAGTTTCAAAAACCAACAAGAGTAATCTCCCATGAAACAATCACTTTATTTTTCGCTTAAAACAATCGTCGCTGCTTTTATCTTTGCAGTATTGAGTCCTTCAGCCAACGCCCAATCGGTCTGGATCATGGATTTTGTGGAAGTCAAGAATGGCAAAGAAGCCGAAGTGGCCTATTTTATTCGTCAAAATTGGCAGGTTTTCCGCGTAGAGGCCCTGAAACAAGGCATCATTACGTCTTATAAAGTGCTAAAAACTACTCCTGATTCGACGGCGGCATTTCGCTATATTTTGATGACAGAATACGCCGATAGTACTGCTGTAAGGCTCAGTGAAGAACGTTTTCGACCTATTTTGAAAGCATTACGCCCCAACGGCCCCCTGTTTTTAAACGAAAGCCGTCCCAAAGATTTTTGGCAAATTCCGATTTCAAAACAGGCGGTAACGTTTATTCATTCAAACGAAAAAAAGTAGCCAAGTAACCCATGAAATTCGACACACATGCCCCAACTGCCCGACTCCAGCCGTACATTAAGTATTTTGTGGTGTCGGAAAACGACCAAGAAAGCGACTACAAAGTCTTTCCGTCGTCAGGGCTTGTGGTTGGATTTCAGTACCGAGGCCAGCTTACTTCTTACCAAAACGGCACTGTCCAATCGCTTGCTTCGGCGGGAATTACGGGGATGTCCGACAGTTACAAAACTTTCAAAAACTCCGCTCATATCGGCACTATTTTGGTTTATTTTACCGAGACGGGTTTTGCCCATTTTGCCTCCCAACCCACGCACGAACTTTTCAATTTGAGCCTGTCGTTGGAGCATATTTTTGACAAAAACACCATCCAAGAAGTTGAGGAAAAATTGGCAGCAGCCACCACCGACAAACAACGCCTCCGCGTCGTCGAGCAGTTTTTTCTTTCCCAACTCAAAGACATCGAAACCGATAAACTTATCGTGGAGGCGGTTAGGCTAATTTACGAAAGCAAAGGAAGTATTCGGGTGAAAGAGCTCAACGAACGGCTGTTTATCAGCGCCAGTCCGTTTGAGAAACGCTTCCGAAAGGTTGTGGGCACGACGCCAAAAAAATTTGCGTCGATTGTACGTTTTAACACCGTTTTGTCTCAGTTCGACCAAGAGAAATCGCTGACCGATATTTGCTACGAAAACCATTTTTTTGACCAAGCTCACTTCATCAAAGACTTCAAACAATTTACGGGAGATACACCCGAAAACTTCAAACGCTTCTTGTAGAAAAACGATTTTTCACAATCACAAGCCCACCCATTATCGAATGAAAATTTTGTACATTTATGCTTTTGATTACCCCAGCATCCTGTCTCAACTCAGTCGGTTTATGTATCATCGCTTTATCTATACACTCTTTTTATTCCTCTGTTTTGGGTTAACTTCAAACGCCCAAGAAGACTCCACTCGTTTTTTTGTGGAAACAGGTGGAGTGGCCGCTACCTCACAGCACACACCGTTTTGGCTTCGTTCTAACCAATTTGGAAGCGTTCCGCTCTCTAATCCATTTGTGTTTGTGAAAACAAGAGCACAAGCTTTTATCGGAACAAAACCCCGCAAAGCCCAACTTCACCTACAAGGCGAAATTATAGCCAATGTAGGGCGTACTTCTTCGGTCATTTTACCCGTGGCATCTGCCACCTTTCGTCATCGCCAATTTGAAGCCTATGTAGGTCGTCGCAAAGAATTTTTTGGGTTGGGAGACACCCTCCTTTCCTCTGGCTCTTACGCTTGGTCGGGCAATGCCCTGCCCATCCCCAAAGTACATATTGGCACCAAGGGGTTTGTTTCAGTCCCTTTTACCAAAGACATATTAGCTTTTCATGCCACATTTTCTCACGGTTGGTTTGGTCGCCAAGATTCGGTTCATAATTACTACTTACATCAAAAAAGTTTTCACGGTCGAATCGGGAAACCCACATGGAAAGTCAACTTTTTCTTAGGGTTGCTCCATTATGTACAGTGGGGTGGTACGCCAGTTCATCCCATACAAGGAGTCCTTACCGATGGCAAATATCCTTCGTCTTTCAAAGATTACCTTTATTTGACCATTGCCAAATCGCCTAACGGAACCAGTTACTCCGAATTTGAAACACTCAACCAAATCGGTAATCATTTAGGATCGATTGACCTAGCCTTCTCCTACAAACAAAGCAATTGGGACGTATTATTATATCATCAGCACCCTTTTGAAGACAAATCAGGGTTGGCATTTATAAACTTTCCCGACGGGTTGTACGGGCTACGTCTCAAAAACGCCAAAGCAAAAACAGGACGTGGGCTCCATATTTCTCAGGTTACCCTCGAATACCTCACTACGCTTGATAAAGGCAATAGTATGAATCCCGATTTGCGCAATAGGTACGAACCTGACCCTTATTTTAGACATGCCCAATATACAACCGACTGGACTTATAACCATTTTATCATCGGAACTCCCTTTTTCACTCGCTACGTTGACATGAACCCCGCACTCATTGCCCCAGCTTACGTCAATAAATTGACAAGGGGCTACTACGTGGCCAACAATAGCGTAGAACTATTTCATGCGGGATTAGATGGCACCATTGGGCAGGTCACACGCTTCTCTACTCGAATTTCATACAGCAAAAACTTCCCAGAATACTTTAAGGACGTGTTTGCCAAAGCGAACCAATTTTCATACCTAGCTACTTTTATTTTCCCTTGGAAAAAATACGGACTCGAAACCAAAGCAACAATTGCATTCGATTATGGTCAACTCTTTGACAAAAACCTTGGAATGATGTTTTCGGTGAAGAAAAAACTGTTTTAGGTTAAAACACGTCGCGCGCTTCTAAAAATTTTAGCAATGCAATTAGGTCGCTCTCGTTGGTGATTTTTTTACCAAATTGTTCGATGTGATACTCCAAACCATCATATTCGCGCAGAAATGCCACCGTCACTGAGTAAGTACTCAGCTGAATAGGGCGCAATTTTTGATTTGAAAACAACAGAACATACTCAAATTTGCGTTCTATTTCTCCACTAAAATCATTGTCCACCCCGACTGAAAAACCATCTTTGTAACCTTTGGAATACTCTTTTAAGGTACAAACAGGATTAACCAATAACTTTACTTTTCCATCAAAAAGGGGTTGGTAAAAACGCCCCTTGATACAACGAAACGCCGTAGTACCAATCGTTATATCGGTATTATTAACCGCCAGCGATTTATCTTCAAAATACGCAATAAAACATTGGTGTAATAGGTCGAGAAGTACAGGCTTGGTCAAAGTCTCTCCTCTTGCTACCGAAAATGTCCCCATCGCCAACGAATCTTGCCAAAAAATGCTCCCTTTGTACTTGTTTTTTGAGGTCGATTGGTTCGGGGTTTTATACTCAAACTCTGTGTATTTTTCCCCTTTTTCGTTGGTTAAAACGCGGCTTTGTGCCCAGCTCGTAGTGCTAAACAAGAGTAACCCCATCGCCCAAAGCAACTCTTTTGCGGAGATTTTCATTCGGAAGAAAATTTTATTTTCTTTTGAAAGAGTCCTTTTTACATTTGTTACTCGCTTTGCCTTCATTCTAACACGATTTAGCCGACCGTAACTGTGTCTTGCTTTTTACAACAACCAAGCCCTTATCTAAGAATTATTATATTTGTGAAGTAAACCTTACAAATATGCCTAAACAACTCCTGACCGACCTACTCTTACAAAATCAATTGACGTGCAGTTTTGCCTTTCAGCAAATTACGCCCGAAAATGCACATTTACGTCTCAACCCCCAAACTGCTTCTGTTGGGTTCATTTATCGACATGTAGCCGAAACCATGAACCTATTTGGGTATTTTCTAGGAATGCCTAGCGAAGTAACCAACACCACCATGGGGCACACTGACGAAGGCCAGGGCAATGATGTAGAAGCAAGCCATGTACTGCTCCAAAAAGGGTTTGATATGTTGCAAAATTGTATCAATTCAACCCCTGACGAGGCTTGGAACGACCCCATTGATACGCCCTTTTTTGGTACGGTTTCGCGCATGAGAATTTTTTCCCATGTACTTTTTCACAATGCCCATCATGCGGGACAAATTGCTTTAACACTGTCCAAAGGGGCTTAGATATTACAACCATGCTGCTGCCTTATTTTCCTTTCGAGGAACGTTACTCTTTTACCATGGGCACTTTTCCCCTCAAAGAAACCGACCCACTGGTAGAAGTAGATGAGCACTATGTGGCCGAAATAACCGAAAAACGGCGCCTACTTGCCGAAGACCACGGTTATTATTTTAACGCGCTGCCCGAAACACATTTGGCACAATGGGAAGTGCTCGACAAAGTGCTTCGGGCATTGGCGGCCTTCTACCCTCAGCATTTTCAGTTGACGATCAAAAACGACCGTTGGCATTGGCATAATCACCTTTTGAACGAACAGCAGTCTTTTGTGTTTGAGGACAATAGTAGCCTTCCTTTCTTGCCCCTCGATTGGGTAGGCCGCCAAGTACAGGAAGATTTACTCCTGATGGCCAACGACGAAGCCGTCACGCTCAATGCGGGGCAATTGTGCTTTCCCAACGACTGGGATTTAGGAGAGAAATTTGGCAAATCGTTTTTGGACATTCATACGCATATCCCTAAAGTACTGAGTCCTATGATGATGACGGCACAAAAGCTGATGGAACGCATCCTTCCTCATCGACCTGTTTGGCGGCTCAATTGGAATTTCAAGATTCACAACGCGTTAGATATGTCGTCGAAGTATTTTGTGGCGTCTCGCAAAGAATTAGCCGCCTTAGGGCCTACCCTCACTAGCGAAACCATTGGCGAACGGTTGTACTTACGCGTAGAACGCCAAACGCTGACGCGCCTACCTCGTTCGGGCTATATTTTGTTTGGGATTCATACCTATCAGAATACCCTCGCCAACGAAGCCAAAGACCCCGACCGCGCGCGACGGATGTACCAAGTTTTAGAAAGCGCTCCGCGTGAAGTCATTCAGTACAAAGCCATTCCGTTTTTTGAAGAGGCATTGATGAAGTATTTAAAACGAAACCTTATAGGTTTCAAAAACCTATAAGGTTTACATGAAAGAACCTCATTACATTTTACAAAAGGGCATCGCTGAACTCGATGCAGATACCCTCTTGATTGATGACAACGCCAAGCGTGAATGGAGCTATGAACTGGTCATCGTTGTTTCGTTGGGGGTCATGGGAACAGCCAAACTCCACAAGGGAATAGAAAGAAGCAACTATTTCGATATTGCTTTAGGGGCTGCTTTTTTGGCAGTTACAGCCTTTACCTTGTGGCATCATCGATTTCGAACTACCTACCAGAAAGAGGTCTTACTTTCGGAAATAAAAGAGGTAGTTTTTACCAAACGAAAAACAAAGTGGCTCTATGCTAGTATTGTTTTAAAAACAGGTAAATACCGCCTTATATCTCTTGATGAAAATTTTGATGGAGAACGCTTTATTCAAATGCTGCAACAGCGGGGAATAAAAGTAAGGTTTGGACGTTAAAGCGAGCTGTATTAAACCATAAACGAAACCTTATAGGTTTTTGAAACCTATAAGGTTTGGGCCGACCCAATGAAAAAGCTTTTTTTAAACCTTTATTTCTCCCTTTTTCTACTAACACTCTCAAGCGCTGCCCAGCCTAAATCAAGTTTTGAGCCGCAACGTACGTGGGTATGTATGATTGGCGTTTTGGAATGGGCAGATGCCAATAGCTTTGCCTCTTTTGAGAAAAAAGGGCGCGTCGATGCCAAAATCATTCAATTTTTCCAAAAGCAAGGCGTACCTTCCGAACAAATCCTCTACCTCAAAGACCAACAAGCTACCACCAAAGCCATTCGGGCAGCGATGGCCCCGTTTTTACGTCAGGCCAAACCAAACGACGTTCTTTTTTTCTATTACTGCGGTCATGGCTATAAAAACAGCGCCAAAAAAGTATGCTTTGCCAGCTACCAAGGGACCGACTGGTCGGTCGAAGAAATGGTACGAACTGTTAACGATAATTTTGCGGGAAATACCGCCTTCTTTACCGCCGATTGTTGTAACTCGGGCGGGTTGTCGCAGGAGGTTCGTAAATTTCCCCAACGTAATTATGTCGCGCTCAACTCCGTCGTTCCCACCAATGTCTCGACGGGCAACTGGACTTTTTCCAATGCTTTATTATATGGTCTGAAAGGAGAATCGTTTGTGGACACCGACCAAAATGGTAACATTACGTTGGGTGAACTCGCCAACTACATCGACGAAGAAATGGCCGTCGTAGAAGGGCAAAAAGCCGCTTATTCTATTCCAGAAACTTTGCGCACTTGGGCTATCAGTAGCAATGTTCCTCCCAAAAAAGACAAACGCATTGGTCAGCGCGTCCAAGTGGATTATGACGGCACCGATTGGCTGGGATTTGTCGTGGACAGCGACGCGGGAAAGAAGTTCAACGTTCGTTTTTATAGTTATACCAACAACGAAACTGATTGGGTAGCATCCTCGCGTTTAAAACCGTTCGTTTGTCCCAAAAGTTATCCCGTAGGTTCGTCCGTTGAGGTGTATTATGACGACGATAAAAAATGGTATCCCGCCAAAGTTTTAAAAACGTATTCGTGTTTACACTATATTCATTACAACGATTACGGTAGCGAGTGGGACGAATGGGTAGCACCTTCCAACATTCGGCAAAAAAAATAAACCAATTAATAAACCTCTCATGTACAAATCCCTCTTACTTGCCCTTGTATGCGTAGGTCTTTTGACCTCTTGCGGAAACTCTGAGGAGTTGGAACGCCTTCGCAAAGAAAACACCGACTTGAAGGCACAACTCGATTTACTTAATGCCGCTAAAAAGCCCAAGTACATCCTAAAGCTAAAGTTGAAACAGGCTAGCTTTTCGTTGAGCGTAAAAAAGCACATTCGGAACGCCATGAACGCCATCGAATTTGAGCTTCCCGTCGATAAAGATTTTTACGACAGCGTATCGGAAGGCACCGAAATCGTAGATAAGTTTCGCTTTGGCTCGCTGGTATTGTACGGTACCCTCGGCGACTGGGAAATGACCGTTCGGGGCAAAGAAATCCGCGAATAAAGTAGCAGCTATTTCTGATTTTCGAGGTATTTCACCGCCTCGCCCAACCAATCCGATTCGGGGGACTTGAGCTGAATTTTTGGGGCGATACCCGTTTGGTCTATGGGTGCGGTGTCGGTCCACGAAGATTTGACAATGGGAATCACAAACGTAAAATCAGGGCACGGAATGGGGGTGGGTTGGCGCAAGTCGCCGTAATCCATCATTCCCATCGTGTTTTCTCCCATGGTAGTCACTTTTTCAAAATCTTTGACCACCTGAATCGAGTATTCGGTAGCGCTTCCGCACAGTGCGTTTTGTAAAATGACCACCTTCTTTGGATTGGGCAAGGCCGCTTCGTAGCTCACAGGAAAGTCGGGCTGGGGAACGTACGCGCCGATGTTTTGGCGTAATTTTCGTAACAACGTACTATCGCTACTATAATCACTGCTAAAGACGCGGTTGTTGTTGACGGAGGCTTGCATCAATCCTCCTTTCACAATAAACGGCTTGGTGTATAGATAAGGCAACAGGAGTTCCATGCCAAAATTCCCGCCGCCGTTGTTCCGTACATCAATAATCAAGTACGGAGTAGCTCGAATGAGGGAGTCGTTCTTTTTGATAAATGTCTCAAATTGGCTCCATTGCATCCCAAAAGTGGGGATTCTTACACAAACCACATTGGGTGAAGGCTTCCAACACGCCAACCCTTTGTTGCCGTTTTGCCAAGTCGCCAATTCACTTTCTTCGGCAGGGGTCGTTGTTGTCGGAAAGAGTCGTTTCCAAGGAAAGTAATTATAAAAAAGATTTCCTTGAAACTTCGCGCGCGGGTCGAGACTTAGCAAATAGCTTCCAAACTCATGGACGTTGTAAAATGTCCCGTTTTTCTTGATTTTGGAAAATAATTGCCCCGTTTTATAGGTCGTATCGGCACTTTCAAGCACAATTCCCTTGTAGGCGTCGGCCGTTTTCCCGTCTTTGACAATCGCAATTTTTAGCTTTTTTTCCTCGTGCCACCAAATCCCTTCGGGCGACGAACCCGTGGCTTTCTGAGTAAGTTGGCGGGCTTGGGCTTCGGTCAATGGGTCAAATATTTTGAGGGCGTGCTCTTTATTGTAAACGCCTATTTGGAGGTGTTTATCTTGAAAATGATTGATATAAGTAGCCAAAATATCAAAACACTCCGCCCGCGACGGACTCCGCATCGACTGAATACGCAACTGCGTGACCATGCGCGCATACGCAAGTCGATTTTTGGAGTTGCTGACTTTATCGCGATAGCCCGCGTAGTCGGCACTAATTTTTTGGATTAATGAGGCTTCCCTTTATAGGTTTAACTTGCTGATATACAGTTTTCTACAAATAAACTAACCCCGAAAAAGAGCCAAAATTGGCAATTTTCGGGGTTTTTGTGTATTTTGTTTTTACCACAAAACTGAAATA
>Ga0209794_1000901_pt1 | contig 30153 bp, 32 predicted proteins | sample EBPBio232013_DNA_FD_185869 | JGI IMG/M metagenome (GOLD analysis project Ga0209794, IMG submission 185869) | Wastewater treatment Type I Accumulibacter community from EBPR Bioreactor in Madison, WI, USA - Reactor 1_5/23/2013_ DNA (SPAdes)... | ecosystem: Engineered > Bioreactor > EBPR >... | reverse complement strand
GGCTTGAGCTGGGCGTCCAGCTCGTAGACCAGCGGGATGCCGTTGGGGATGTTCAGCCCCACGATGTCGCCGTCGGAGATGCCGTCCAGGTACTTGACCAGGGCGCGGATCGAGTTGCCGTGCGCGGCCACCACCAGGCGCTGGCCGGACTGGATGGCCGGCGCCAGGGTGTCGTGCCAGTACGGCAGTACCCGGGCCACGGTGTCCTTCAGGCACTCGCTCAGCGGCACCTGGTCCGGCGCCAACCCGGCGTAGCGCCGGTCGCCGCGCTCGCTGCGCGGGTCGGTGGGCTCCAGCGCCGGCGGGGGGGTGTCGTAGCTGCGGCGCCAGATCAGCACCTGTTCGTCGCCGTACTGGCGCGCCATGTCGGCCTTGTTCAGGCCTTGCAACGCGCCGTAGTGGCGCTCGTTCAGGCGCCAGTCCTTGACGGTCGGCAGCCACAGGCACTGCATTTCGTCCAGCGCCAGGTGCAGGGTGCGGATGGCGCGGGTCAGCACGCTGGTGTAGGCCACATCGAATGCGTAGCCTTCGGCCTTCAGCAGGCGGCCGGCCTGGCGCGCCTGTTCGGCGCCGGTGGGCGTCAGGTCCACGTCGGTCCAGCCGGTGAAGCGATTTTCGAGGTTCCAGGTGGATTCACCATGGCGGATGAGGACAAGCTTGTGCATGGGGGCGTGGCCAGCGGGCTGGAAAGAACGGGGTGGACGGATCGACAATGACCGCCCAATGCATGGGCGAAACCTGGCATTTTAGAATCTCTCCAGCGGATCGGCCCGCCTGACGCGGTGCCGTTCCTCCCTTGTCGAGTCTGAAAGCGAGTATTCAAAGTGAATTTTGTCCTGGCGAACTGGATGCTGATCCTGGTGGCGCTGATTTCCGGCACCCTGCTGCTGATGCCCCTGCTGCGCGGCGGGGGCGGGCGTGGCGTGTCGCCGGCCGAGGCGGTACAACTCATCAACCGCGAGAAGGCGGTGGTCATCGATGTCTGCGAGCCGGCCGAGTACCAGGCCGGCCACGTGGCTGGCGCGCGCAGCATTCCGCTGGCCGAACTCGAGGCCAAGCTGCCTGGCGCGGTCAAGAACAAGGCCACCCCGCTGGTGCTGGTGTGCGCCTCGGGCGCGCGCGCGGGCCGCGCCGTCGGCGTGGCGCGCAAGCTGGGCTATGAACAGGCCCAGGCGCTGGCCGGTGGCCTGAAAAGCTGGCGCGACGCCAATTTGCCGGTCGACAAGGCCTGACGCCACGAAAGGAACACACGCCGTGCCCACCGTCACCATGTACACCACCGCCACCTGCCCCTACTGCATCCGCGCCAAGCAGGTGCTGCAGCACAAGGGGGTGGCGCAGATCCACGAGATCCGCGTCGACCAGGACCCAGGGCAGCGCGAACGCATGATCGAGATCACCGGCCGCCGCACGGTGCCGCAGATTTTCATTGGCGAGACCCACGTCGGCGGCCACGACGATCTGGTGGCACTGGACGCGCGCGGCGAGCTGGACCCGCTGCTCGCCGCCCCCTGAAAGCCCGCCAGGCGCCGCCGATGCGCCTGAGATAATGGGCCCGAAGCGGGCGCCGGATGGCGTCGCGTTCGGGCTTTTCCCCTTTTTCAACCTTTTCTTCCTAGCGAGAGCTCCCATGGCCGACCAAGATCCCGTGTTCAACATCCAGCGCGTCTACCTGAAGGAAGGCTCCCTGGAGCAGCCCAATTCCCCCGCCATCCTGCTGGAGCAGGAGCAGCCCTCGGTCGAGATCAACCTGGGCGTCAACGTCGAGAACGTGGCCGAAGGCGTGTTCGAGGTCGCCGTCACCGCCACCGTGCAGACCAAGATTCAGGACCGCACCGTGTTCCTGGTCGAGTGCAAGCAGGCCGGCATCTTCGAAATCCGCAACGTGCCCGAGGAGCAGATGGGCAGCGTGATCGGCATCGCCTGCCCGCAGATCGTCTACCCGTACCTGCGCGGCAACGTGGCGGATCTGATCCAGCGCGCGGGCTTTCCGCCGGTGCACCTGGCGGAGATCAACTTCCAGTCGATGTACGAGCAGCAGCAGGCCGCCCAGGCCAATGCCGGCCAGAACCTGACCCAATAAGGATTTGGGGTAAAAAACGGCCTAGGCCGGCGCCAGTAAATCCAGAGTAGCTATGAAAATCATAGTTATTGGTGCCGGTGCCTGGGGCACGGCCATGGCGGTCAGCGCGGCCCGCCATCCGGCCGGACATGAGGTGCTGCTGTGGGCGCGCGACGCGGCCCAGGCAAGGGCCATGGCCGAACGGCGCGAAAACTCGCGCTACCTGCCCGGCGTCGCCCTGCCGCCCACCTTGCGCTTGGCGCAGGCCGACGCGACGGCGCTGCCCGCGCTGGTCGCCGATGCCGAACTGCTGGTGGTGGCCACCCCAGTGGCCGGTTTGCGTGCCATGCTCGGCGTGCTGCACGAGGCGCGCGTGCCCCTGGCTTGGCTGTGCAAGGGCTTTGAGCCGCCGCAAGACGCCGGCGTGGCCCATGCGTTCGGGCTGATGCCGCACGAAATCCAGCAGCAGGTGGCGCCCGGTGTGCTGGCCGGCGCGCTCAGCGGCCCCAGCTTTGCCCAAGAGGTGGCGCACGGTCGCCCCACGGCCCTGGTCGCGGCCAGTCACCACGCACGGGTGCGGGAAACGCTGGTCGAGGCCTTCCACGGCCCGGCGCTGCGGGTTTACGGCAACGACGACCTGGTCGGCGTGGAAGTGGGCGGCGCGGTGAAGAACGTGCTGGCGATCGCCACCGGCCTGGCGGACGGCCTGCAGTTGGGGCTGAACGCACGCGCCGCCCTGATCACGCGCGGCCTGGCCGAAATTGCCCGTCTGGGGGCGGCGCTGGGCGCGCAGCACGAAACTTTCATGGGCCTGTCGGGCCTGGGCGATCTGGTGCTTACGGCCACCGGCGACTTGAGCCGCAATCGCCGCGTCGGCCTGCTGCTGGCCGAGGGCAAGACCCTGCCCGAGGCCGTGCGGTCGCTGGGCCACGTGGCCGAGGGCGTGTACAGCGCACGCACCGTGCTGCAGCGCGCCCGGCAACTGGGCGTGGAGATGCCCATCACCGAGGGCGTGGTGGCCCTGCTGGACGGCCAGGCGCGACCGGCCGAGGTGGTGGCCGCGCTGATGGGGCGCGACCCCGGTACCGAGCTGTCTTGAAGAGAAATCGGCCGTTGGCCAGCACCAGATAATCCATGAGTGCTATTTATTTAATAGTACTCTCCGCCGCCTCTTGTCATCCGAGCGGCGGCCCCCACGTTAAGCTGGGGTGCGCCTGAGGGCGTGCACGGTGTCAATGTCATCAAGCGGGAGGATCGGCGAATGTGGTGGAAACTGGGACGCATGCTGACCCTGTTCCGCAAGGAACTGCTGCTGGCCTGGGCCATCGTGCGCGACGCACGCACGCCCTGGGCGGCCAAGCTGGCCACCGTGGCGGCGGTGTTGTACGTGGTCAGCCCGATCGATTTGGTGCCGGATTGGCTGGTGCTGCTGGGTTGGCTGGACGACGGTCTGATCGCCTACCTGCTGCTGCAGTTGGCCCAGAAGGTGGTGCCGCCCGATCTGTTGGCCGCGCTGAAGGCCAAGGTCGGCACCCGCACCGGCCCGGTGGGGCGTTGAGCTGAACGCCGAGCGGCGTCGGCCGCTCAGGGAGAGGCTCTTTCTTTCGTGTCGTTGAAGCGGCCGTAGCTCTGCAGGCGCTCGTAGCGGCGGTCCAGCAGCTCCTTGACCTTCAGATCGGCCACCTGGCGCCAGGCGTCGCCCAGGGCGCGCTTCAGGAAGGTGGCCATCTGGCGTGCATCGCGGTGCGCGCCGCCCACCGGCTCGTTGACGATTTTGTCGACCAGGCCCAGCGCCTTCAGGCGGTGCGCGGTGACGCCCAAGGCCTCGGCCGCGTCCTGCGCCTTGTCGCTGGTTTTCCAGAGGATGGAGGCGCAGCCCTCGGGGCTGATCACCGAGTAGATTGAGTACTGCAGCATCAGCACCTGGTCGGCCACGGCAATGGCCAGCGCGCCGCCCGAGCCGCCTTCGCCGATGATGGTGCTGATGATGGGCACTTCCAGTTGCGCCATCTCGTAGATGTTGCGGCCGATGGCCTCGGACTGGCTGCGCTCCTCGGCGTCGATGCCGGGGAAGGCCCCTGGCGTGTCGACGAAGGTGAACACCGGCAGCTTGAATTTCTCGGCCGTCTTCATCAGGCGCAAGGCCTTGCGGTAGCCCTCGGGCCGGGTCATGCCGAAGTTGCGCAGGGTGCGCTCCTTGGTGTCGCGCCCCTTCTGGTGGCCGATGAGCATGCAGGCGTTGCCGTTGAAGCGCGCCAGGCCGCCGACGATGCTTTGGTCGTCGGAGAAATGGCGGTCGCCGTGCATTTCCACGAAATCGGTGAAGCAGTCGCGCACGTAGTCCAGGGTGTACGGGCGCTCCGGGTGCCGGGCGATCTTGGTGATCTGCCAGGGCGTCAGGTCGGCATAGATGTCCTTGGTGAGCTGCTGGCTTTTCTTGCCCAGCTGGTCGATTTCTTCCGAGATATCGACCGCGCTCTCGGTCTGCACGTAGCGCAGCTCCTCGATCTTGTTCTCGAGCTCGGCGATGGGCTGCTCGAAATCAAGAAATGTGCGTTTCGCCAACATGGGCTCCTTGGGGCGGCATACGGCCGTGATGTTACCGGATGTGGGGGTCTGGGCGGGGGCTTCAGTAGGCCACCGGCATGGGCTCCAGCGAGCGCCACATGTACCAGGTGGCCACGCTGCGCCAGGGCGCCCAGGCCTGGGCCACTTCGCGCGCCTCGCTGCGGCTGACCGGCTCGCCCGAGAAGTAGTTCTGGCTGATGCCCTTGAGCAGGCCGACGTCGTCCAGCGGCAGCACGTCGGGGCGCAGCAGGTGGAACATCAGGAACATCTCGGCCGTCCAGCGCCCGATGCCGCGGATGGCCACCAGCTCGGCGATGATGGCCTCGTCGTCCATGCCCTGCCACTGCTTGACGTGGATGCGCCCGCTGTCGAAGTGCAGGGCCAGGTCCACCAGGTATTCGATCTTGCGCACCGACAGGCCGGCCGCGCGCATGTCGTCCACCTTGAGCTTGAGCACGTTGGCCGGCGTCACGCGTCTGGGCAGGGCCTCGAACTTGTTCCACACCGATTGCGCGGCCTTGACCGAGATTTGCTGCCCGACGATGGAGCGCGCCAGCGTGACGAAGGCGTCGCCGCGTGATTCCAGGCTGGCGTCGCCAAAGCGCGGGATCAGGCGTTTCATGACCCGGTCGCGCTTGCCTAGGTGGGCACAGGCTTGTTGCCAGTAGTCTGGGGTGACCACCGTGATGACTTCTTTTTTGATAGCGCTCACCGATTTATCCACGCCGGCCAATGGCCAAAAACACCCACAAATGACTCATTGCGACGCCTCCCAGGTCGTGCCTTGAGGCGAATCCTTCAGCACGATGCCGGCCGCCAGCAGCTCGGCACGGATGCGGTCGGCCTCGGCGAAATTCCTGGCTTGCTTGGCGGCGGCGCGGGCGGCGATTTGCGCCTGGATCGCCGTTTCGTCCAGCGTGGTGCCGGCGCGCAGAAAGGCCTTCGGGTCGCCTTGCAGCAGGCCCAGCACGCCGCCCAGCGCCTTCAGCAGGGCGGCATCCTCGGCCCGGCGCCCGCGGTTGACCTCGCTGGCCAGCTCGAACAGCACGGCCACCGCCTCGGGCGTGCCGAAATCCTCGTCCATCGCGGCCTTGAAGCGGGCGGCGTGGGGGTGGGCCCAGTCGATCGGTGCCGGTGCGCCGGTCGGGACAGCATCCAGCGCCGTGTACAGGCGCTTGAGCGCCGCGCGCGCGTCTTGCAGGTGCACGTCGCTGTAGTTGAGCGGGCTGCGGTAGTGGGCACGTACGATGAAAAAGCGGATCGTCTCGGCGTCGAACTGCTCCAACACCTCGCGGATGGTGAAGAAGTTGCCCAACGACTTGGACATCTTCTCGTTGTCGATGTTGACGAAGCCGTTGTGCATCCACACCTGGGCCAGCGGCGCGCCGTGGGCACCCTCGCTCTGCGCGATCTCGTTCTCGTGGTGCGGAAACTGCAGATCGGCGCCGCCGCCATGAATGTCGAAGGTTTCGCCCAGCAGCGCGCAGCTCATGGCCGAGCACTCGATGTGCCAGCCCGGGCGGCCCAGGCCGTAGGCGCCGTCCCATTTGGCGCCCTCGGGCTCGGTCGGCTTGGCGGACTTCCAGAGCACAAAGTCGAGCGGGTCGTCCTTGCCCTCAGCCACGGCCACGCGCTCGCCGGCCTGCAGCTCGTCCAGCGACTTGCCGGACAGCTTGCCGTAGCCCGGAAACTTGCGCACCGCGTAGTTCACGTCGCCGTTGCCGGCGCGGTAGGCCAGGCCCTTGTCTTCGAGCGTGCGCACGATGTCCAGCATCTGCGGCACGTAGTCGGTGGCGCGCGGGTCGTGCGTGGGGCGCTCCACGCCCAGGGCGTCGAAGTCGCGGTACATCTCGGCGATCATGCGGTCGGTGAGCTGGCGGATGGTTTCGCCGTTTTCCAGCGCGCGGCGGATGATCTTGTCCTCGATGTCGGTGATGTTGCGCACGAAAGTCACCCGCCACCCGCCGGCCTTCAGCCAGCGCTGGGCCACGTCGAAGGCCACGGCCGAACGCGCGTGGCCGATGTGGCACAGGTCGTACACCGTCATGCCGCAGACGTACATGCGCACATGGCCGGGTTCCAGCGGAGAAAAATCCTCCAGTGCGCGCGTGAGCGTGTTGTGGATGCGCAAGGTCATGGGCAGACGAATGTCCCTTGGGGGCCTGAGGTGAAGTGGGCGAAACCGGCGCCGCCGGGCATGGGTGGCGACGCGCCAACATGAGCGTGGGCCTTTTGCAGGGGCTTCGGCGCGAGCCGGTCGCGTCACGTGGCTACAATTTCGCGGAGTATAAAACCGCTGCCCCGGCCGCCGTTCGGTTCGATGCCCGATCCACGGGCGCCAACCGCACCCCGATGCCCCGCCGTGCCATTCCCATGACCAAGACCTGCGTTCGCGTCCTTTGCTCGTTGCTGATCTCGCTGTCGGCCGCCGCGGCGTGGGCAAACGACTACCAGGACGTGCAGCGCCTGCACGCCGCCGGCCAGACCGAGCAGGCGTTGCAAGCCGCCGACAAGTACATCGGTGCCCATCCGCGCGACCCGCAGATGCGCTTCGTCAAGGCCAACGTGCTGAGCGGTGCGGGCCGCGGCGCCGAAGCCGAGCAAGTGCTGACGCAGCTCACGCGCGACTACCCGGAACTGGCCGAGCCCTGGAACAACCTGGCCGTGCTGTACGCCGAGCAGGGCCAGCTCGACAAGGCGCGCGCGGCGCTGGATTCCGCCTTGCGCATCCAGCCCGAGTACGCCACGGCCCAGGAAAACCTGGGCGACGTGCTGGCGCGCCAGGCCTTGCAGGCCTACCAACACGCGCGCCGGCTGGACGCGGCCAACCCGCGCCTGGCGCCCAAGATCGAGACACTCAACACCTTGCTGGCCCCGGCCGCGCGGCCAGGGTCTTGAGCGTGCCGGGCGGCGGCGCGGGAACTTGCCCGCCAGACACCGGCACCAACCAGCCGCATTGGGCGTTTTTTCCCTTTTTTATCTTCAGGAGTTCATGCATGACCTTTTCGCTGAGCAAGTTTCCTCGGCGCGCGGTGACGCTCGGGCTGGCCGCCATGATCGGCTTTGCCGCGCCTGCGTTCGCCGCCGACCCGCGCGTCAAGTTCGTCACCAGCGAGGGCGACTTCGTGGTCGAGGTCTACCCCGACAAGGCGCCCAAGACCGTCGAGAACTTCCTGCAGTACGTGAAGGACAAGCACTACGACGGCACCACCTTCCACCGCGTGATCAAGAATTTCATGGTCCAGGGCGGCGGCTACGACAAGGACTACAAGCAAAAGCCCGTGCGCGCGCCCATTCAGCACGAAGGCCGCGCGGCGCTGGCCAAGGGATTGAAGAACGCACCCGGCACCATCGCCATGGCGCGCACTGGCGATCCGAACTCGGCCACCGCGCAGTTCTTCATCAACGTGGTCGACAACAGCCGGCTTGACCCGGTGATCCTGCCCGCGGGCGATCCGGTCACCTTTGAGTTCCAGGGCCAGATGCAAAAGGACATTCCGCGCAAGCAGGTCGAGAACCATCCGGCCCTGTTCGGCTACACCGTGTTCGGCAAGGTGGTCAGCGGCATGGACACGGTGGAGAAAATCCGCAACCAGCCCACGGGCGCGGGCGGGCCTTTCCCGACCGATGTCCCGCAGAAAATGGTGGTGATCGAGTCGGCAAAACTTGTCTCCCCCTGACGTGGCTTGGCGGTCGGGCCAAGCCCGCGCCGACCGCGTACCGCATTGGATCTGGTGGATGCGGCCTGCCTGCCTTGCTGTGTTAACTTGCAGCCCTTCTTTTTCATCCTGAACGAAAGTCATTCATGGCAAACCCCCAAGTCGAACTGCACATCGCCGGTCGTGGCGTGATCACCCTGGAGCTGGACGAAGCCAAGGCGCCCAAGTCGGTCGCCAACTTCCTGAGCTACGCCAAGGGCGGGCACTACGACAATACGGTGTTCCATCGCGTGATCAAGAACTTCATGCTTCAGGGCGGCGGTTTCGAGCCCGGCATGAAGCAAAAGCCGACCCAGGCGCCGATTTCCAACGAGGCCGACAACGGCCTGAAGAATGAGCCCTACACCGTGGCCATGGCGCGCACCAGCGACCCGCATTCGGCCACCGCGCAGTTCTTCATCAACGTGGTGAACAACGACTTTCTGAACTTCAAGGCGCCCACGGCCCAGGGCTGGGGCTATGCCGTGTTCGGCAAGGTGGTGTCGGGCCAGGACATCGTGGACGCCATCCGGGCCGTGCCCACCACCCGCAAGGGTTTCCACGACGACGTGCCGAGCGACGACGTGGTGATCGAGAAGGCCGTGGTCGTCGGCTGAGGCGCCGCCGGTTTCCATGACCGAGGTACCGCAGATCGCCGAGTTGCCGGCGCGCTCGCGCTGGCGCACGGTGGATTTCATCTCCGATCTGCATCTCAAGCCCGAGGAGCCGGGCACCTTGCAGGCCTGGGAGCGCTACCTGCTGCGCACCCCGGCCGACGCGGTGTTCATTCTGGGTGATTTGTTCGAGGTCTGGGTCGGCGACGACGGTGCCTCGCCAGGCAGTTTCGAGGACCGTTGTGGTCAGGTGCTGCGTGCCGCCGGCGCGGCCATCGACCTGTTCTTCATATGCGGCAACCGCGATTTCCTACTCGGCCAGGACTATCTGGCCCGACACTTCGTGCGGCCGCTGGCCGACCCCACGGTGCTCCGGTTCCCGACCCAGTCGCTGCTGCTCACGCATGGCGACGCGCTGTGCACGGACGATGTGGGCTACCAGCAGTTCCGCGAGCTGGTGCGCTCGCCCGACTGGCAGCGCACGTTCTTGGCCAAACCCCTGACCGAACGCGTGGTCGTCGCGGCCGGCATGCGCGAGCGCAGCCAGCAGCACCACGCCGGACAGCAGGTGTACGCGCACATCGATACCGCCTTGGCACGCCACTGGCTGGAGCGGGCCGACGCCACCGAGCTGATCCACGGGCACACCCACCAGCCCGGCGACCACGCCCTTGGCCAGGACGCCCAGGGACGCCCGCTGCTGCAGCGGGTGCTGAGCGACTGGCATGTGGAGGGCCATCGGCAGCGCATGCAGGTGCTGCGCCTGACCGAGCAGGACGGGATGCAGCGCGTGGCGCCGACCGAGACCTGAGCCGGGGACATGGGCCACGCCCGCGACCCGGCTGGTCCCTTGAGGCTGGCGTGCTGAACGCCGTTAGGCGCTGGCTGCGGCGCGCGGCCCGTGGTCCGGAGCCGATCCCGCTGTCGATGTGGGACGAGACCCTGGCGCATTACCCATTTCTGGCGCGCCTGGCGCCTGAGCGGCGCGCGCGCCTGAAACGCATCGCCGAGCATTTCCTGGACCGCAAGCAATTTACCGGCGCGCATGGTCTGAACGTGACCGATGCCATGGCCGTCGCCGTGGCGGCCCAGGCCTGCCTGCCCCTGCTGAACCTCGGCCCGTCGGAGCGCCCGGAAGAGGCGCTGCAGTGGTACGACGACTTTGTCGGCATCGTGATGCACCCGGATGGCGCGGTGGCGCGCCGCACCGCGGTGGACGAGGCCGGGGTGATCCACCACTACGACGAAGTCCTGTTGGGCGAAGCCATGCAGCGTGGACCGGTGATGCTGAGCTGGCCCGCCGTGCTGGCCGCCGGGGGTGGGCACGACACCGGTTACAGCGTCGTCATCCATGAATTCGTGCACAAGATGGACATGCAGGGCGGTGGCGCGGACGGGGCGCCACCACTGCCACGCGGCTTCATGGGCGCACGCAGCGCGCGCGAGGCGGCCGGGCATTGGCGCCGCAGCTGGGCCCCGGCCTACGAGCGTTTTCGACAGCAATTGCTGCTGGCTGAGCGGTTTGGCGAGCCTCGGCCTTGGCTGGATGCCTATGCGGCCACCGCGCCGGCCGAGTTTTTTGCCGTGGCCTGCGAAGCGCATTTTGTGCAGCCGGAGCGCTTTGCCCTGGAATACCCGGAACTCAGCACGGTCTTGCAGGCTTTTTTTCGGCAGAGCCCGGGCCAGGACGCTCCCTAGACCCGCCGGACTGACGCCTCAGCCGTGGCGTCAGCGCGGACCGGGCACGGCGCGCGGCCGTGGCCGCTGGGCCGGAGTGACCTGGACGTCGAGCTGTTCACCGCGCCGCTGCAACACGAAGGGCGCCGCCTGCGCCGGTGTCAGCGCCGCGATGCGTGTCAGCAGCTCGGATACCGTGCGAACCGGCTGGCCGCCCACCTGCAGGATGACGTCGCCAGGACGGATGCCGGCCTGCCCGGCCGGACCATTGTTCAGCACGCCGGTCACGATCACGCCCTGCACCGCCTGAATGCCGAAGGTCTGCGCCAGTTCGGGCGTCAGCTCGCTGGGCTCGACGCCGATCCAGCCGCGCACCACCTGGCCGTTCTTGACGATGCCCTCCATCACCTGCTTGGCGGTGGACACCGGGATGGCGAACCCGATGCCCATGCTGCCGCCCGAGCGCGAATAGATGGCCGTGTTGATGCCCATCAGGTGCCCGTTGATGTCGACCAGGGCGCCCCCCGAGTTGCCGGGGTTGATGGCGGCATCGGTCTGGATGAAATTCTCGAAGGTGTTGATGCCCAATTGGTTGCGCCCCAGCGCGCTGACGATGCCGCTGGTGACGGTTTGCCCAACGCCGAAGGGGTTGCCGATGGCCAGCACCTGGTCGCCGACCTGCAGTGCGTCGGAGTTGCCCAGCGCCATCACCGGCAGCTTGTCGAGCGTGATCTTGAGCACGGCCAGGTCGGATTCCGGGTCGGTGCCGATCACCTTCGCGGTGGTGCGGCGCGCATCCTGCAGCACCACCTCGATCTCGTCGGCGCCTTCGACCACGTGGTTGTTGGTCAGCACGTAGCCGTCGGGGCTCATGATCACGCCCGAGCCCAGCCCGGTCTGCTGCTGCTCGGCGCGGTCGCCGAAGAAGAAGCGGAACCAGGGCTCGTTGCCGTAGGGGTTGCGGGCCGAGGTGCTGGTGCTGGTGTTGATGCTGACCACCGCCGGCGCCGCCTTGCGCACGGCGCCGCTCAGGCTGCCGGGCGCCACGAGGCCGGCCGGCGCGCTGGGCGCTTCCAGAATGGAGATGGTGCCGGTGCTGCCGGGCACCGGAGCGCCACGGTGCAGCCACTGCGGTTTGAGCGTGGCGACGACGAAGAACATCGCCAGCAGCACCGTGACGGTTTGAGCGAAAACTAGCCAGAGACGTTTCATGACGGCAGGACAAAGGGCGGCGGGCGTCGTCGGGAGTATGGCGAAATTGTAGGGGCCGACCGACACTTCTCCATGCGAAGGCACGGCGCGGGGCCAGACGATCCACGACAATCCCGGCTATGGCGACTTTCAGTTTCAACCCAACCGGCATGGGTGCGGTCGACCGCGCGACCCTGCTGGCGGCCTTCGATGCCGAGCTGCGGCCGGGGTTGTTCAAGGACTATGGTCCGAATGGCTTGCAGGTCGAGGGGCGCGAGAAGATCCGCAAGATCGTCAGCGGCGTCACCGCCAGCCGGGCCTTGATCGACGCCGCCGTGGCGGCGGGAGCGGATGCCATTTTCGTGCACCACGGGCTGTTCTGGCGCGGCCAGAGCGGCTGCGTCACCGGCTGGATGAAGGAACGTTTGAAACGGCTGCTGGCGCATGAGGTGAATCTGTTCGCCTACCACCTGCCGCTGGACGCCCACCCGACGCTGGGCAACAACGCCCAACTGGGTGAGCGCCTGGGCTTGCGCACCACGGCACGCTTTGGCGAACAGGAGCTGGGTTTTCTTGGAGAGGTGGTGAGCGGCGGGGGCGGGGGCGGGGGCGGGGGCGGGGCGTTGGCCGATGCCGGCGCCTTGGCCGCGCGCGTGGAGCAGGTGCTGGCCCGCTCCGTGACCCTGGTTGGGCCGGTGCGGGGCGCGGTGGAGCGGGTGGCCTGGTGCTCGGGCGGCGCGCAGGGTTACTTCGAAGCCGCCATCGAGGCCGGAGCGCAAGCCTTCATCACCGGCGAGATATCCGAACCGCAGGCGCACCTGGCGCGTGAATGCGGCGTGTCTTTCCTGGCCTGCGGTCACCATGCCACCGAGCGCTACGGCGCGCCGGCCATGGCGGCGCATGTGGCGGCCCAGTACGGCATCGAGCACGAATTCATCGACATCGAGAACCCGGCCTGAACAAGGGTACCCCGCGAAGCGCCGTCGGTCTTTGAGGGGTGTGGTGTGCTTGCGACAATATCCAACTATCAAATTAATAGCTTGCTAGGCTGTATTGAATTGCCCCAGAGGCCAATTTGGTCATGAAAGAAAAAGCGAAGAACTTGATCGCCATCACCGGAGGTGACCCGGCCGGCATCGGGCCAGAGATCGTGGCCAAGGCCTTTCGCGATGCGCCTGAGGCCACGCACGGCTGTTTCGTGGTCGGCGACGTGGCCACGCTGCGGCGCGCGGCGTGCGCCGTGCAGGGCGAGGGCGGGGTGGCCTTGCCCGTGGCCGAGATTGGGTCCGCCGACGAGGCCTGGCAGGTGCCCCCGCGCTGCGTGCCGGTGCTGCAAGTGGCGCCGCCAGCGCCGTTGGTGCCCTTTGGCCAGATCAGCGCCGCGGCCGGGCGCCTGGCCGGCGACTGCGTGACGTGGGCGGCGCGCGCGGCCCTGCGTGGCGAGGTGGCGGCGGTGGTGACGGCGCCCTTGCACAAGGAATCCCTGGCGGCGGCGGGAGCGCCTTATGACCGCTATCCCGGCCACACCGAACTGCTGCAGGCCGAGGCGGCCGCGGCGCAAGGGTGTTCGGCCGACCAGGTGCCGGTGCGCATGATGCTGGCCAACGAAGAACTGCGCGTGGTGCTGGTCAGCATCCACCTGTCGCTGCGCGAGGCGATCGACAGGGTGACGGTGGCGAACGTGCGGGAGACGCTGCGCATTACCCAGGCCTCGGTCGGCGCCACGCTGGGCCGCGCGCCGCGCATCGCCGTGGCCGGGCTGAATCCGCATGCCGGCGAGGGCGGCCTGTTCGGGCGTGAGGAAATCGAAGTCATCGCCCCGGCCATCCGGCAGGCGCGCCAGGCCGGCATGGACGTGCACGGCCCGTTCGCGCCCGACACGGTGTACATGCGCGCGCGCGGGGGTGAATTCGACGTCGTCATCGCCATGTACCACGATCAGGGCTTGATCCCTGTGAAGTACCTGGGCGTCGAGCAGGGGGTGAACGTCACCCTGGGCCTGCCCTTCGTGCGCACCAGCCCCGACCATGGGACGGCCTTCGACATTGCCGGCACCGGCGTGGCCGATGCCGGCAGCCTGCTGGCCGCCTTGCGCATGGCGCGCCAGCTCGGGCGCCAGGAGTCGGTCAGCGCTTGAGGCTGTCGCGGATCTCCCGCAGCAGCTGGACTTCCTCGGGCGGGGCGGACGGCTCGGAGGGGGCCGCCACCGGCTCATCTTCCTTCTTCATCCGGTTGATCTGCTTGACCATCATGAAGATGATGAAGGCCAACAGGATGAAGTTGACCAGGATGGTGATGAAGTTGCCGTAGGCGAACACGGCACCGGTCTTTTTGGCCTCTTCCAGGGTCAATCCCGCGGCCTGGCCCGCCAGGGGGATGTAGTAACTGGAGAAATCCAGTCCGCCGACCAGCTTGCCGACCAACGGCATGATCAGGTCTCCCACGATGGAGTCCACGATCTTGCCAAACGCGCCGCCAATGATCACGCCCACCGCCAGGTCGATGGCGTTGCCCTTGACCGCGAACTCCCTGAACTCCTGCATCATGCCCATGCGACTTCCCTCCATGCGAGTTGAAAAAAACTGCCCGAGTATCCCCTGGGCTTGATAGATGTCAATCCCGTACTCGGGCGCGCTGAAAAGCCCCTCTTTCCCTCCGCTACAATCCCATGTTGATCCGCGTACAAGAATCAGCCTCAGAGGATAGCCATGAGTGACGCCCCCTCCAGTAATTTCACACCCGCGCCACTGGACAGCAGCAAGCGCACATGGCTTATTGCCTCGGGCTGCGCTGGTGCTGTCGGTACCGTGGCCCTGGCCACGCCCTTCGTCAGCAGCTTCGCGCCCTCCGAAAAGGCCAAGGCCGCCGGAGCCGCGGTCGAGGTCGACATCGCCGGTGTGAAGCCAGGCGAGAAGCTCACCGTGGAGTGGCGCGGCAAGCCGGTGTGGATCCTGCGCCGCACGCCCGAGATGATGGCCTCGTTGCAGAAAACCGACGCCGAGGTGGCCGATCCGAAATCGCTGCGCACGGCCTTCCCCACGCCCGAATACGCGCGCAACGAAGCCCGCTCGCGCGAGGACCACAAGGAAGTGCTGGTGCTGGTCGGCATCTGCACGCACCTGGGCTGCTCACCGGTGGACCGGCTCCAGGCCGGTGCCCAGCCTTCGCTGCCCGATAACTGGGAAGGTGGATTCTTCTGCCCCTGCCATGGCTCCACCTTCGATCTGGCGGGCCGCGTGTTCAAGAACAAGCCGGCGCCGGACAACCTGGAAGTGCCGCCGTACATGTTCCTGGCAGAGAACAAGCTCCTGATCGGCGAAGACAAGAAGGCATAAAGAGGCGGCCATGGCTGAATTCAAGGAAATCTCCCCCAACGCGCCCCTGGGCGCCAAGGTCGGCAACTGGTTCAACAACCGTTTCCCGACGGCGTTTGCGGAATACCGCAAGCACATGTCGGAGTACTACGCGCCGAAGAACTTCAACTTCTGGTACTTCTTCGGCTCGCTGGCCCTCTTGGTGCTGGTCATCCAGATCGTGACCGGCATCTTCCTGGTCATGCACTACAAGCCCGACGCGGCCAAGGCCTTCGAGTCGGTCGAGTACATCATGCGCGACGTGCCGGGCGGCTGGTTCATCCGCTACATGCACTCCACCGGCGCCTCGGCGTTCTTCGTCGTGGTGTACCTGCACATGTTTCGGGGCATGCTGTACGGCAGTTACCGCAAGCCGCGCGAGTTGGTGTGGATCTTCGGCTGCGCCATTTTCCTGTGTCTGATGGCCGAAGCCTTCATGGGCTACCTGCTGCCCTGGGGCCAGATGTCCTACTGGGGCGCGCAGGTGATCGTGAACCTGTTCTCCGCCATCCCCTTCATCGGCCCGGACCTGGCGCTGCTGATCCGCGGTGACTACGTGGTGGGCGACGCCACCTTGAACCGCTTCTTCAGCTTCCACGTCATCGCCGTGCCGCTGGTGCTGATTGGCCTGGTCGTGGCCCACTTGCTGGCGCTGCACGACGTCGGCTCCAACAACCCCGACGGTATCGAGATCAAAAAGGGCCCCAAGGGCAACCGCTGGTCGCCCGACGCACCCACCGACGGCATTCCGTTCCACCCCTATTACTCGGTGCACGACATCGTCGGCGTGTGCGTGTTCTTGATGGTGTACTTCGCCATCGTGTTCTTCGCGCCCGAAGTGGGGGGGTACTTCCTGGAGTTCAACAACTTCATTCCGGCCGACCCACTGGTGACGCCGTCGCACATCGCACCGGTCTGGTACTTCACGGCCTACTACTCGATGCTGCGTGCCACCACCGACCTGATGGTCAACGTGCTGTGCGTGATCATCGCCCTTGGCGTGGTGCTGGCCTTCCTGAAGTGCAAGTGCTCCACGGTCATGAAGGGTGGCCTGGCTGTCATCGGTCTGGTGGCCATCGCGCTGCTGAAGACCTTCGACGCCAAGTTCTGGGGCGTGGTGGTGATGGGCGGCGCCGTGATTCTGCTGTTCTTCCTGCCCTGGCTGGACCGCAGCCCGGCGCGCTCCATCCGCTACCGTCCCGACTGGCATAAGTGGCTGTACGCGGTGTTCGTGATCTGGTTCATGCTGCTGATGGTGCTGGGCATCATGGTGCCGGGCCCGATCTTCAGCCACCCCTCGTTGAGCTGGTTTACCAATGAACTGGTGGCCATGATCGGCACGCTGTTCTACTTCGGCTTCTTCCTGTTGATGCCTTGGTGGAGCCAGTTGGGCACACCCAAGCCTGTTCCCGAACGTGTGACGTTCAAGCCGCACTGAAGACCGCTGGAGAGAACAACATGAAAGTCTGGAAGAAACTGGTCTTCAGCCTTGCGCTGGTGCTGGGCTTGTCGGGTGGGGCGCAGGCCGCGACCGGCGGTATTGCCTGGGACAAGGCGCCGGTCAATACGACGGATCTGGCCTCGCTGCAAAATGGCGCCAAGCTGTTTGTCAACTACTGCCTGAACTGCCATTCGGCGGCTTTCATGCGCTACAACCGATTGCAGGACATCGGCCTGAGCGAGCTGCAGATCAAGGACAACCTGCTGTTCACGACCGAAAAGGTCGGCGATACCATGAAGTCCGCCATCGATCCCCGGCAGGCCAAGGCCTGGTTTGGCGCCAACCCGCCCGACCTGACGCTGATCGCGCGTTCGCGCGCCGGTGCCGGCGGCTCGGGGGCCGACTACCTCTACACCTTGCTGCGTAGCTACTACCGCGACCCCTCCAAGCCCACGGGTTGGAACAACCTGGCGTTCGCCAACATTGGCATGCCGCATCCGTTGTGGCAACTGCAGGGTGAGCGCCGCCCCGTGTTCGAGACCCAGGAAAGCCATGGTCACGAAGTGCAGGCCTTCACCGGCCGCTGGGAGCAGGGCACCGCCGGCACCATGACCCCGCTGCAATACGATCAGGCCGTTGGCGACCTCGTCAACTACCTGCAGTGGATGGGTGAGCCGACGCAGAACAAGCGCGTGAAGATTGGTGTGTGGGTGCTGTTGTTCCTGCTGCTGTGTACCATCATCGCCTGGCGCCTGAATGCCGCGTACTGGAAAGACGTTAAGTAAACTTCATCATTGATTGCTGCCCGGGTACCGGGCGGTTTTGGAGTGGAGGTGCGCCGACCAAGCCGGCGAACTTTCCACTCCTTTTGGTCTTAAGGAGCCTCCCACCATGATGGTGCTGTACTCGGGAACGACTTGTCCGTTCTCTCACCGTTGCCGCTTTGTGTTGTTTGAAAAGGGCATGGATTTCGAGATCCGCGATGTGGATCTGTACAACAAGCCGGAAGACATCGGCGTGATGAACCCGTACGGCCAAGTGCCGATCCTGGTCGAGCGCGACCTCATCCTGTACGAGTCGAACATCATCAACGAGTACATCGACGAGCGCTTCCCGCACCCGCAGCTGATGCCCGGCGATCCGGTCGATCGGGCCCGCGTGCGCCTGTTCCTGCTCAACTTCGAGAAGGAGCTGTTCGCCCACGTCAGCACGTTGGAAAGCCGCGTCACCAAGAGCAACGAGAAAGCACTGGAAAAGGCGCGTTCCAACATCCGTGACCGCCTGACCCAGATGGCGCCGGTGTTCCTCAAGAACAAGTACATCCTGGGCGACAACTTCTCCATGCTGGACGTCGCCCTGGCACCGCTGCTGTGGCGTCTGGACTACTACGGCATCGAGCTGTCGAAGAACGCCGCGCCGCTGCTGAAGTACGCCGAGCGCATTTTCTCGCGTCCCGCCTACATCGAGGCGCTGACGCCCTCCGAGAAGGTGATGCGCAAGTAAGCTGGGTGTCGAGCGCAAGATGATGAACGCGCTGGAGTCCCCCTCCACACGCCCCTACCTGATCCGTGCGCTGTTCGAATGGTGCACCGACAACGGCCTGACGCCGTACCTCGCGGTGCTGGTCGACGACACCGTGCAGGTGCCGCGTGAGTACGTGCAGAACGGCGAGATCGTGCTGAACATCAGCTACGACGCCACGAGCGGGTTGAAATTGGGCAACGAATTCGTCGAATTCAAGGCCCGTTTCGCCGGCGTGCCACGCGACATCATGGTGCCCATGGACCGGGTCATTGCCATCTACGCACGCGAAAACGGGCAGGGTATGGCGTTTCCGCTGTCCGTGCCGAGCGCCGAAGACGACGCGGAGGTCGCCGCCGACCCAGTGCCGCCTACCGCCGAGGACGCCTCGGCGGACGCATCGCGCGGGGGGATTCAGCTGGTGCCGACCCCGCCCTCGGAGGGAGAGGCCGATCCCGATCCGGCCCCATCCGGTCCGGATCGCCCTCGGCCCGCGCTCAAGCGCATCAAATGACTTTGTCACCGGGCGCCGGCTAGAATGCGCCCTCACACGCCGCCTTAGCTCAGTTGGTAGAGCACCCGCCTTGTAAGCGGTAGGTCGTCAGTTCGAATCCGACAGGCGGCACCATCTTCTCACCGCTCGCGCGCGATCTTGACCCGAATCGATCGCACCGCGTGGCCCTTGCCCTGCAGGTGGATCAGCAGCGCCGGCACCAGTTGGCGCAGCTTGGCCGCTGCCGCGTTGTGCGGCACCAGCAGGCACCATTCCGCTTCGTCCACCGCGCCGGCGCGCACCAGTTCGCGCAGCGGCGCGGGCAGCAGCGGCCGGATGGCGAGCAGGCGGGCCGTGGATTCCTCGGCCAACTGACTCAGGCGCGCCAATGTCGGGGCGCTGGCGACGGCGTCTTGCAGGCGGATGGCGGATCGGCGGGTGGTGCTGTGCATGCTGGAGTCTGGCGCGGGGCCGCAAGGCGGCGGCGGCTAGCGCGCCGGCGCATTATGCGGTCGGTCGCCCACGGCGGCCGGGTAAAATCAACGGTTACCCCGCGAAGAGCCGGGGGTTCGCTTGCAAGCCTTGGCGTTGCCCCCATCTTCGCACCCATTGACCTAAAGGGACAGTCGGTCGCCTGTTCGGCAGCATCCACGATGCCGAGAGGCCGCCGATGCATGCATGGCCACGAATTTCCTGACGAAGATTTTTGGCAGCCGCAACGACCGGCTGCTGAAGCAATACCGCAAGACCGCCGCGCGCATCAACGCCATGGAGCCCGAGCTGGAAAAGCTCAGCGACGACGCGCTGCGCGCCAAGACCCAGGAATTCCGTGACCGCGTGACCCAGGGCGAATCGCTTGAGACCCTGTTGCCGGAGGCCTTCGCCGTCGTCCGCGAGGGCTCCAAGCGCGTGATGAAGATGCGCCATTTCGACGTGCAGTTGTTCGGCGGCATGGCCTTGCACGAAGGCAAGATCGCCGAGATGCGCACCGGCGAGGGCAAAACGCTGACGGCCACCTTGCCGGTGTACCTGAATGCCCTGACCGGCAAGGGCGTGCACGTGGTGACGGTGAACGACTACCTGGCCAATCGCGACGCGCAGTGGATGGGCCGCCTGTACAACTTTCTGGGCTTGACGGTGGGCGTGAACCTGCCGCAGATGCCGCGCGAGGACAAGCAGGGCGCCTACCACGCCGACATCACCTACGGCACCAACAACGAATTCGGCTTCGACTACCTGCGCGACAACATGGTCTACGAGCCGCAGGACCGGGTGCAGCGCAAGCTCAACTACGCCATCGTCGACGAGGTGGATTCGATCCTGATCGACGAGGCGCGCACGCCGCTGATCATCAGCGGCCAGGCCGAGGACCACACGGCGCTGTACGTGGCTATGAACCAGGTGGTGCCTTTTCTTACCCGCCAGGAAGGCGAGGCCGACCCACGCACGGGCCTCGGCGTCACCAAGCCGGGCGATTTCACGGTCGATGAGAAGGCCCGTCAGGTCTACCTGACCGAGGACGGGCACGAGACCGCCGAGCGCGTGCTGGCCGAGCGCGGCCTGATCGCCGCCGGTGCCAGCCTGTACGACCCGGCCAACATCTCGCTGATGCATCACCTGTACGCGGCGTTGCGGGCCAACCACCTGTACCACCGCGACCAGCACTACGTGGTGCAGCCGGGCGAGCCGGGGCCCGAGATCGTCATCGTCGATGAGTTCACCGGCCGCCTGATGTCGGGCCGCCGCTGGAGCGATGGCCTGCACCAGGCGGTGGAGGCCAAGGAAGGCGTGCCAATCCAGGCCGAGAACCAGACCCTGGCCTCGATCACTTTCCAGAACTACTTCCGCCTGTACAACAAGCTGTCCGGCATGACCGGCACCGCCGACACCGAGGCCTACGAATTCCAGGAGATCTATGGCCTGGAGACCGTGGTGATTCCGCCCAACAAACCGAGCAGCCGCGACGACCAGCTGGACCGCGTGTACAAGACCACGAAGGAAAAGTACGACGCGGCCATCGCGGACATTCGCGAATGCTACGAGCGCGGCCAGCCGGTGCTGGTGGGCACCACGTCGATCGAGAACTCCGAGATCATCGACGAGTTGCTACAAAAAGAGAAGCTCCCACACCAGGTGCTGAACGCCAAGCAGCACGCCAAGGAGGCGGACATCGTGGCCCAGGCCGGGCGCGCGAAGATGGTCACCATCGCCACCAACATGGCTGGCCGCGGCACCGACATCGTGCTGGGCGGCAACGTCGAGAAGGCGGTGGCGGCCGTGGAGGCCGACGAGGCGCTCGATGACGCGGCCAAGCAGACGCGCATCGCCGAGCTGCGTGCCGACTGGGCCAAGGACCACGAGCAGATCAAGGCCCTGGGCGGCTTGCGCATCATCGCCACCGAACGGCACGAAAGCCGCCGCATCGACAACCAGCTGCGTGGCCGCTCCGGCCGCCAGGGCGATCCTGGCTCCTCGCGTTTCTACCTGAGCCTGGACGATCCGCTGATGCGCATCTTCGCCGGCGACCGGGTGCGCGCCATCATGGACCGACTGAAGATGCCCGAGGGCGAGGCCATCGAGGCCGGCATCGTCACGCGCAGCATCGAGAGCGCGCAGCGCAAGGTCGAGGCGCGCAACTTCGACATCCGCAAGCAGCTGCTCGAGTACGACGACGTGTCCAACGACCAGCGCAAGGTCATCTACCAGCAGCGCAACGACATTCTGGACGCCGAGGATCTTTCGGCCCAGATCAGCGGTCTGCGCGAAGGCTGCTTCATCGACCTGGTGCGCCAGTACGTGCCCGCCGACTCGGTGGAGGAGCAGTGGGACGTGCCGGGCCTGGAAAAAGTGCTGGCCGACGAATGGCAGATCGAGCTGCCGCTGCAAGGCGAGGTCGAGGCCTCCAGCGCCATCACCGACGAGGACATGGTCGAGAAGGTTCAAGAGGCCGCCAACCAGGCCTACGCCGCCAAGCTGGAGCTGGTCGGCACCGAGAACTTCCGCCCCTTCGAGCGCGCCGTGCTGCTGCAGGCCATCGACCTGCACTGGCGCGAGCACCTGTCCGCGCTCGACTACCTGCGCCAGGGTATTCACCTGCGTGGCTATGCGCAAAAACAGCCCAAGCAAGAGTACAAGCGCGAGGCCTTCGAGCTGTTCGGCCAGCTGCTGGACGTGGTCAAGAACGAGGTCACGCGCACCTTGATGACGGTGCGCATCCAGTCTGGCGATCAGGCCGAGCAGGCCGCCGAACAGCTGGAGCAGCGCGGCGAGCAGTTGGTCAACGTCACCTACACCGCGCCCACCGAGACCGGCGAGGCCGAAACCACCCCGCAAGCCGGGCGCGCCGCCGCCGGTGCCGCCGCTGGCGCGGCCGCCGTGGCGCGCGTCGGCCGCAACGACCCCTGCCCCTGCGGCAGTGGCAAGAAGTACAAGCACTGCCACGGGGCCTTGAGCTGACCCCGGCCCGTGCCGCGTGACGAGGCGACGGGCTGCGGCCCGTTTGCTTTTTGGCGCCCCCTACACTTGAGCGAACACACTGAGGAGTCGACACCATGCCCGTGAATCTCACCGCTCCCGATCCTTCCCGGCTGTTTCCCGTGGCCGGCGTGCGCATAGGCGTGGCCGAGGCCGGCGTGCGCAAGCTCGGCCGCAAGGATCTGACCGTGCTGCTGCTGGACGAAGGCGCCGCCGTCGGCGGGGTGTTCACGCAGAACCGCTTTTGCGCCGCCCCGGTGCAGATCTGCCGCGAGCGGCTGACCGCGGGGCAGGCGATTCGCGCCATCGTCGTCAACACCGGCAACGCCAATGCCGGCACCGGCGAGGACGGTCTGCGCCGCGCGCGCGAGACCTGCGATGCGCTGGCCGGCCTGCTGAAGATCGCACCCGAGCAGGTGCTGCCGTTTTCCACCGGCGTGATCATGGAGCCGCTGCCGGTGGACCGCATCGTCGCCGGCCTGCCGGCGGCCATCGCCGACGCCCAAGCCGGGCATTGGGCCCGCGCCGCCGAGGGCATCATGACCACCGACACCGTGCCCAAGGCGTTCAGCGCCAAGGCCCAGGTGGGCGGCGCCGAGATCACCGTCACCGGCATCAGCAAGGGCGCCGGCATGATCCGCCCCAACATGGCCACCATGCTGGGCTTTCTGGCCACCGACGCGCGCGTGGACGCGGGCCTGATGCACCAGCTGGCGCTGGAGCTGGCCGAGGGCTCGTTCAACCGCGTCACCATCGACGGCGACACCTCCACCAACGACTCCTTCGTCGTCATCGCCACCCACCAGGCCGCCAACACGCCGGTCAGCCGCCTGGACAGCCCCGAGGGCCAGGCCCTGAAGGCCGCCCTGCTGGGCGTGGCGCGCCAACTGGCTCAGGCCATCGTGCGCGACGGCGAAGGCGCCACCAAGTTCATCACCGTGCACGTCGAGGGCGGGCACAACGCCGCCGAATGCCGCCAGGTGGCCTACGCCATCGCCCATTCGCCGCTGGTGAAAACCGCGTTTTTCGCCAGCGACCCGAACCTGGGGCGCATTCTGGCGGCCGTCGGCTACGCCGGCATCGCCGATCTGGACCAGACCCGGATCGATTTGCACCTGGACGACGTGCACGTGGCCGAGCGTGGCGGGCGCCGCCCCGACTACCGCGAGGAAGACGGCCAGCGCGTGATGAAGCAGGCCGAGATCACGGTGCGCGTCGGCCTGGGCCGCGGCAGCGCCTCGGACACCGTCTGGACCTGCGACCTGAGCCACGATTACGTCAGCATCAACGCCGACTACCGTTCCTGATTTGATAGCTGACCAGGCAATATTGACGCCGGCATAAGACCGATATGACTGAGAATTTCTCCCGCCTGATCGAGCGCGCCGAGCGCCTGATGGAGCGCATCGAAACCGTGTTGCCGCAGCCGTTGGGCGCGCCGGACTGGGCCCAGGCCATGGCCTGGCGTTACCGCAAGCGTGCCTCCGGCCATGGCGTGTTGGAGCCGGTGCGCCACATCGGCGCCATCGCCCTGGCGGACCTGAAGGAGATCGACGCCCAGAAGGACAAGATCGAGCGCAACACGCGCCAGTTCGTCGAGGGGCGCCCGGCCAACAACGTGCTGCTGACCGGCGCGCGCGGCACCGGCAAGTCCTCGCTCATCAAGGCCTGCCTGAACGCCTACGCCCCGCGCGGGCTGCGCCTGATCGAGGTGGACAAGGCCGATTTGACCGATTTGCCCGACATCGTCGACGTGGTGGCCGGGCGGCCCGAGAAATTCATCGTCTACTGCGACGACCTGAGCTTCGAGGAGGGCGAGCCGGGCTACAAGGCGCTGAAGAGCATCCTGGACGGCAGCGTGGCCGCCAGCACGCCGAACGTGCTGGTCTACGCCACCAGCAACCGCCGCCATCTGCTGCCCGAGTACATGAAGGAGAACCTCAGTTACACCCACACCGACGACGGCGAGGTGCATCCGGGCGAGGTGATCGAGGAGAAAATTTCCCTGTCCGAGCGCTTCGGTCTGTGGGTCAGCTTCTACCCCTTCAGCCAGGACGAGTACCTGGCCATCACCCGGCAGTGGCTGTCGGCGCTGGGCGCCACGCCGGCGCAGACCGAGTCGGCGCGCGCCGAGGCACTGGTCTGGGCGTTGGAGCGCGGCTCGCGCTCGGGGCGCGTGGCCTACCAGTTCGCGCGCGACTTCATGGGCCGCGCCAGCGGCGAGGCGTGAGGGCTTGAGCGGCGGCGTGCTGAAGGCCGACGCGCACCTCGAGCGCGTTGGCGGCGACCAACCCGAGCGACCGGTGGTGGACGTGGCCGTGGGCGTGCTGCTGCGCCCGGATGGGGCGTTCCTGCTCACCTCGCGACCCGAGGGCAAGGTGTACGCCGGCTACTGGGAGTTTCCCGGTGGCAAGCTGGAAGCGGGCGAGAGCGTTGAACAAGCCCTGGCCCGCGAGCTGCACGAGGAGCTGGGCATCGAGGTGCCGGGCGCCGGCGTCGCGCGCTGGCGCGAGCAACTGGTGGACTACCCGCACGCCCTGGTGCGCCTGCATTTCTGCCGGGTCACGCGGTGGCAGGGCGAATTGCAGATGCGCGAAGGCCAGCGTTTTTCCTGGCAGCGCTTGCCGGTGCAGGTCAGTCCGATCCTGCCCGGGGCCTTACCGGTGCTCGACTGGCTGGCCCAGGAGCAGGCCGACTGACGGCCCATCAGCTACAAATAGAATAGCTGATCTGGCAATATCGGCGCCGGCAAACGGCCTGAAACGCTGAAAAAAACGGGCAGGAGATATTTTCCGGCCTGTCTCTCGATTTGCTATTCATAAGATAGCTGTCGAGGAAGTATCCACGCCGGCAAACGGCCTGAAAAGCTATTGAAGCGAGGGGGAGTCCGGGGTCTCGGCCCCGTCGGTTTCTTGCACCTCAACCCGAAAACTCTCGCTGGCCCAGGCGCCCAGGTCGTGGGTCTTGCAGCGCTCGCCACAGAAGGGCCGAAAGCGGTTGTCCGGGGCGTAGCGGCTGGGGCCACCGCAGGCCGGGCAGCGCACGGTGCGTGCCGAGGCCGTGGGGGTCGGGCGGTCGTCGGTGCTCATGCGCACAGCGCCAGCTCGAAAGCCAGGTCCTCGCGGGCGGCGTGCAGCTTGCCTTCGGCGTCCGCGCGCATCAGGCGCACCGACACCATCAGGCGGTTGCCGCTGATCTCGGGCACCAGGCCGAACGAATCGTCCATGTGCAGGCGCAGCAACTGAAAGCTGCGGCCCTGCGGCAGGTTTTGCTGCCAGTGGCCGGCCGTGGCCATGACTTTCTGCGGCTTGCCGGAATCGCGCAACATCTGCAGCAGCAGCGCCACGGCCTGCGACATGGGCGCCAGCGAGCTGGCCCAGCGCGCCAGATCGGCGCGCCGGTGCTCGGCCGGGCCGTGCTGCCAGGCGTGGTAGGCGGGCAGGTCGAACGAGCAGGTGCCGGCCGGAATCACGGCCCGGCTGCGCACGCTCATCAGCCATTCGTTGTCGTTCAGCTCGTGCCCGGGCTTGCCGTGCTGGCCGCTGAGCTGATCAAAGGCGTTGTTCAGCTTGGCCAGGAAGGCGTCCAGCATGGCCTCGGAGATAGCGGGGTTGCCGCGGTAGGCGGCGACGGCGTGCTTTTGTTTCTCCAGATCCTTCAGCGCGTCGGACTTCAGGTCGGCGCGGCCCGTGACGTCCATCACCTCGAAGATGGCGATGAGGGCGAAATGGTGGTCGAGCGGGCTGTCGCGCCGCATCAACTCGGCGAGGCGCGCGAACAGGTGTTCCAGCCGGAGGTAGGTGCGGACGCGTTCGTTGAAGGGGTATTCGTACAGGATCACGCGTGGCTCTTGAGGAGTGGCCGCATCATAGCCCGAAGCTCGCCGCCAACCCATCGACCTGCCGGCCCAGCGCGGCCAGGGTCGTGGCCTGGCCGTTGAACAGCACGGCGTCGGCGGCCGCCAAGCGCTGCGCGCGCGTGGCCTGGGCGGCCAGAATGCCCTCGATCTGCGCGCGCGGCAGCTGGTTGCGCGCCACGACCCGTTCGATCTGGGTGGCGGGTTCGCAATCGACCACCAGCACCCGATCGACCCGGGCGCGCCAGCGTGGGCCCGCCTCGACCAGCAGCGGCACGTCGAACACCAGCAAACGCCGGCCGTCGGCGACGGCCTGGCGCGCCTGGCGGTCGGTCTCGGCGCCGACCAACGGGTGGACGATGGCTTCCAGGCGTTGGCGTGCGCCGGCGTCCTGGTACACCAGGGCGCGCATGGCGGCGCGGTCGAGCGCGCCGTCGGCGCCGATCAGGGCTGGGCCGAACGCGGCCCGGATGGGGTCGATGGCGCTGCCACCGGTGGCCGTGCTGGCGCGCGAGATGGCGTCGGCGTCGATCACGGCGCCGCCGTGCCGCGCCAGCAGCTGGGCCACCGTGCTCTTGCCGCTGCCGATGCCGCCCGTCAGCCCCAGCAGGAGGGGCGTGGGCGTCACAGGCCGATCGCCCGCAGGATGGCCTGCGGTCCGAACAGCATGGCCGTCAGGCCGCCCAGCGCCAGGAAGGGGCCGAACGGCACCACGCCGCCTTCGCGCAGCGACTGCGTGAGCTTCATGCCGATGCCGACCAGGGCGCCGATCACCGAGGCCATCAGGATGATGGGCACCAGGGCCTGCCAGCCGAACCAGGCGCCCAGGGCGGCGAACAGCTTGAAGTCGCCATAGCCCATGCCTTCCTTGCCGGTGACCAGCTTGAAGGCCCAGAACACCAGCCACAACGACAGGTAGCCGGCCACCACGCCCCACACGGCGTCGGCCAAGGGCACGCCGGTGAGGCCGAGCGCGGCGGCGATCAGGCCGCCCCACAGCAGCGGCAAGGTCAGATCGTCGGGCAGCAAGGTGGTGTCCCAGTCGATGGCGGTGAGCGCCACCAGCGTGGCCGAGAACAGGCACCAAGCGGCGGCGCTCCAGCCCCAGCCCCAACGCCAGGCGCACCAGGCGAACAGGCCGCCCGTGACCAGTTCCACCAGCGGGTAGCGCAGCCCTATGGGTGCCCGGCAGGACGAGCACTTGCCGCGCAGCGCCAGGTAGCTCAGCACGGGGATGTTCTCGTACCAGCGAATCGGGTGGCCGCAATGGGGACAGCGCGAGCGCGGCACCACCAGGTTGAACGGCTCCTGCGCGGGCGCCTCCTGGCCGGACAACTGGGCGCATTCGGCCGCCCAGCCGCGCTCCATCATTTTCGGCAGCCGGTGGATGACGACGTTCAGGAAGCTGCCGACGAGCAGCCCCAGCACCCCGATCAATACGGTGTACGGCAGGGGATCGAGCAGCATCAGACGACCTGGCCCAGCTTGAAGATCGGCAGGTACATCGAGATCACGATGCTGCCGATGATGGTGCCCAGGATCACGATGATGATCGGCTCCATCAGGCTGGACAGGCCGGCCACCATCTCGTCGACCTCGGCCTCGTAGAAGTCGGCGGCCTTGCCCAGCATGTGGTCCAGGGCGCCGGATTCCTCGCCGATGGCCGTCATTTGCAGCACCATGCTGGGAAACAGGTTGGCGTTGGTCATGGCCGTGGTCAGGCTGGTGCCGGTGGAGACCTCTTGTTGCACCTTGTCGGTGGCCAGCTTGTAGACCGAGCTGCCCGCGGCCCCGCCCACCGAGTCCAGCGCCTCGACCAGCGGCACGCCGGCCGCGAACATGGTCGACAGCGTGCGTGTCCAGCGCGCGATCACCGACTTGCGGATCAACTCGCCGAACACCGGCACCTTCAGCAGCAGGCGGTCCATGAACATCTGCATGCGTTCGTTGCGCTTCCAGGCTTCCAGGAAGAAGTAGATGCCGCCGAACAGGCCGCCGAAGATCAGCCACCACCACTGCACGAAGAACTCGCTGACGGCGATGACCATCAGGGTCGGCGTAGGCAGATCGGCCCCGAACGAGGTGAAGACTTCCTTGAACGCCGGGATCACGAAGATCATGATCACCGACACCACCACGAAGGCCACCACCATCACCGCGATGGGGTAGACCAGGGCCGACTTGATCTTGGACTTGATCGCCTCGGTCTTTTCCATGTAGGTGGCCAGGCGATCCAGCAGGCTTTCCAGGATACCGGCGGTTTCCCCGGCCTCGACCAGGTTGCAGTACAGGGCGTTGAAGTACAGCGGGTGGCGCCGGAACGCGGCCGACAGCGAGGTGCCGGTCTCCACGTCCATGCGCACTTCGTTGAGCAGCTTGGTGACGCTGGGGTTGGGGTTGCCGCGCCCGACGATGTCGAAGGACTGCAGCAGGGGCACGCCGGCCTTCATCATGGTGGCCAACTGGCGGGTGAAGATGGCGATGTCGCGCGGCTTGATCCTCTTGCCCGAGCGCGTGCGGCGCTTCTTGGCCTTGGTCATCAGCACGCCCTGGCGGCGCAAGGTGGCTTGCACCTGCGTCTCGCCGCCGGCGCGCATTTCTCCGCGCACCACCTTGCCGTTGCGGTCCTTGCCTTCCCACTCGAAGACGAAATCCTTGATGCCCTTGGCGGCGACTCGGGTTGCCATGTAACTTCTTTCCGGTCCTGTCTTACTCGTTGGTGACGGCCAGCACTTCCTCGAGCGAGGTCATCCCGGTCTTGACCTTGTGCAGGCCGGATTGCCGCAGCGAGCGCACGCCGTCGCGGCGCGCCTGCGCGGCGATTTCCAGCGCCGTGCCGTCGGTCAGGATGATGCGCTGCATTTCCTCGGTGATCGGCATCACCTCGTAGATGCCGACGCGGCCCTTGTAGCCGTTGTTGCAGGCCACGCAGCCGACCGGCTTGTACGGGGTCCAGCTGCCGTCCAGGGCCATTTCATCGAAGCCGGCCTCCAGCAGGCTCTCGCGCGGGAGGTCGAGCGGCGCCTTGCACTGCGGGCACAGCCGACGCGCCAGGCGCTGGGCGGTGATCAGGATCACGCTGGAGGCGATATTGAACGGCGCGATGCCCATGTTGCGCATGCGCGTGAGGGTGGTCGGCGCGTCGTTGGTGTGCAGGGTGGACAGCACCAGGTGGCCGGTCTGGGCGGCCTTGATGGCGATGTCGGCCGTTTCCAGGTCGCGGATCTCGCCGACCATGATGATGTCCGGATCCTGGCGCAGAAAGGCGCGCAGCGCCACCGCGAAGGTCAGGCCGGCGCGTTCGTTGACGTTGACCTGGTTCACGCCGGGCAGGTTGATCTCCGAGGGGTCCTCGGCGGTGGCGATGTTCACGCCCGGCTTGTTCAGCAGGTTCAGGCAGGTGTACAGCGACACCGTCTTGCCGGAACCCGTGGGTCCGGTCACCAGGATCATGCCGTAGGGGCGCCGGATGGCGTCGAGCAGGCGCTTTTTTTCCTCCGGCTCGTAGCCCAGCGCCTCGATGCCGAGCTTGGCCGAGCTGGGGTCGAGGATACGGATCACGATCTTCTCGCCGAACAGCGTGGGCAGGGTGCTGACGCGGAAATCGATCACCCGGTCCGGGCCGATCTTGAGCTTCATGCGCCCGTCTTGCGGCACGCGCTTCTCGGAGATGTCCAGGCGCGAAATGACCTTGATGCGCGAAGCCAGCTTTTCCTTGATGGCCACCGGCGGCGAGACGATCTCGCGCAGCTCGCCGTCGACGCGAAAACGCACCCGGTAGGTGTTCTCGTAGGGCTCGAAGTGCAGATCGGAGGCCCGCATGTTGAAGGCGTCGATCAGCATCTTGTGCAGGAACTTGACGACCGGCGCGTCCTCCACGTCGGTCTGCGGCTCGTCCTGGGCGTTGTCGGCCGGCATGTCCGAGCCGAGCGAGGCCTCGTCGAACTCGAAGTCGCCGCTGACGATGGCGTCCATGGCCTGCGTGGCGGACTTGTTCTGCGCCTCGATCAGGCGGCTGAGTTTGTCGAATTCGGCAATGATCCAGTCCACCCCCAGCTGGGTGGCGAACTTGATCTTCTCGGCCGCCTCGTGGTCCGAGGGGTCGGCGGTGGCGACGATCAGGCGCCCGTTGCGCTTGGACAGCACCAGCAGGCGGTGGGTTTGCGCCAGCTTGGCGTCGATCAGGCCCTTGGGCAGGCGCAGCG
>Ga0209794_1000899_pt1 | contig 30164 bp, 29 predicted proteins | sample EBPBio232013_DNA_FD_185869 | JGI IMG/M metagenome (GOLD analysis project Ga0209794, IMG submission 185869) | Wastewater treatment Type I Accumulibacter community from EBPR Bioreactor in Madison, WI, USA - Reactor 1_5/23/2013_ DNA (SPAdes)... | ecosystem: Engineered > Bioreactor > EBPR >... | reverse complement strand
CGCAAGATCGAGGGCCTGGTCGGTCAGGACCAGGCGCTGAACGAGGAAGTGGAAATGCTGAGGCGCCGCCTCAACGATTGAGGCGGCGGCAGGTCAGCACTGGCCCCGGCCACGCTGGAAGGAACGCGAGTCCGCGCGCGCCGCATCGAGGGCGCGCATGGCGTCGCCCTGCGTGCGCGCGCTGGCGAAGGCGTTCTCGTAGGCGGTGACCCCGAGCGGGGTCATCGGCCCGGAATCGAAGCCGACGCGATAGAGCCGCTGGTTCAGCCGCGGGTCGTAGCCGACCGCCTCGACCGCCCGGACGCAGAACTCGCCGAAGGGCACGGTGCGGATCGATACGGTGGCGCGGTTGAGCGGATCCTCGAGCTGCGGGACCGGCCCGCCGCCGTGATCAACGCCGCCAGACCATTGCGCGAGCGCGGGCGCGGACAGGGCGAAGGCCGCCACGGCGGCGGCCAGCAAAGCGCGTGTACGAACGTTGGTCATGGACCTCTCCTCGAGCGCGGGAATCGTCGTCGCCCCCGGATCATGGCGGTCTCGATCCGCCATCCGCCCAATGTAGGGCGCGGCCCGAAGGCCCGCCAGATGCGATCCCGCCCGTCCCGCCATGCGGCCGAAGCATCGCCTCAGGCCGTGACCTCGGCGAGCCCGCACCGGCCGCGATGGGCGCCGTATTCGTCGAGCGCCTCCAGCATCAGATCCTCGTAAGCCGCGAGCGCCGCTGCCTCCGCCGCCTCCAGCGCCCCCATCTCGCGGCGAAACGGCGCAAAGACCCGCTCGAACTCGGCGCCGCGCCGAACCATTTCCTGCTCGTCGGAGATCAGCCCGGCATGGCGCTCCTCGGTCAGCCGGCGCTCGAACGCCTCCATCTGCCGGCCGGCCGCATCGAGATGCGGGGTAACGGCATTCTTCGCGGGGGCGATGATGTCGTCATAGGTGCGGCGCGCACGCGACCAGGCCGCCTCGAACGCCCTGTCGGCAGGGGTTTCCGGCGAAACCCGCCGAAACGTCTCCGCGACCCACTGCGCGACCGACCGCGCATCGTCCGGCATGGCGAGCCGGCCGATCAGGCGCCGCTTGTCGAAGGCGAGAAGCTGCGGCACGGCGTCGACGCCGTAGCGCTGGCGGAAGCCGAGCGCCTCCTCGCCGTCGAGCGCGACGACGCAGACCGCGTCGGCAAGGGCCATGGCCAGCCGCGCAACCACCGGGCGGAGCAGGCGGCAGGCCGGCGACCAGTCGGTGGACAGCACCACGAGCACCGGCTCGCGCGACGCGGCGAGAAACGGGTCGAAGGCGCTTTCGCGCAACATCTCCACCCTGCCGCAGATCGAAACCTCGCCCGTCATCACGGACCTCCCATGCCATTGACCTGACGGTGGGTAGCGGCGAGGCGGCCGCGGAGGCATTGCAGCGGGTTGCAGCGAGTTGCGGGCGCTTGGCGGAAGCGCCCCCCGAGGGCCCTGATTTCGCGGGCTGACGCCGCCCTAGGCATTGAAAGGACGGGAAAAGCGCGCCCTTGGGCCCACCCGCCCTTGAAACATGCTGCGGCGCGAGGTTGACTGTCGGCCCCAATTTCCGGGCTGCCGTCCGGCAGCCCCGTCCAGCGTATCGGAGCACCATTGATGAAGGTCACCGTCGAACGGGCCCAGCTCCTGAAGTCGCTCAGCCACGTCCATCGCGTGGTCGAGCGCCGCAACACGATTCCCGTCCTGTCCAACGTGCTGATGAAGGCGGAAGGCTCGACGCTGCGCCTGAAGGCCACCGACCTCGATATCGACATCGTCGAGAACCTGCCGGCCGAGGTCGCCGCGCCCGGCGGCACGACGGTTCCCGCGCACATGATCCACGACATCGTCCGCAAGCTGCAGGACGGCTCGCAGGTCCAGCTCGAAATGGCCGGCGACAAGGGCACGCTCACCGTGCGCGCGGGCCGCTCCCGCTTCACGCTGCAGACGATCCCGGAGAGCGACTTCCCGGATATCGCCGCCGGCGAGATGAGCCATTCGTTCAAGGTGCCGGCCAAGAACCTGAAGCGGCTGATCGACAAGACCCAGTTCGCCATCTCCACCGAGGAGACGCGCTACTATCTCAACGGCATCTTCCTGCATGTCGTCGACAAGGGCGGCCAGAGCCTCTTGCGCGCGGTCGCGACCGACGGCCACCGCCTCGCCCAGGTCGAGTTCGAGGCGCCGGAAGGGTCCGTCGGCATGCCCGGCGTCATCGTGCCGCGCAAGACGGTCGCCGAGGTCCAGCGCCTCGCCGACGACCCGGATGCGGCCGTCGCGGTCGAACTGTCGACCGCCAAGGTACGCTTCCGCTTCGGCGAGACGGTGCTGACCTCCAAGCTGATCGACGGCACCTTCCCGGACTATGCCCGCGTCATCCCCGCCGCCAACGACAAGATCCTGACGGTGGAGAAGGGCGACTTCACCGCCGCCGTGGACCGTGTCTCGACCGTCTCCTCCGAGCGCGGCCGCGCCGTGAAGCTGTCGGCCTCGGACGGCCGGCTGACGCTGTCGGTGACCAATCCGGATTCGGGCAGCGCCACGGAGGAGATCGAGGTCTCCTACGAGGCTGACGCGCTCGATATCGGCTTCAATTCCCGCTACCTGCTCGACATTGCGAGCCAGGTGGACGGCGACACGGTGGAGCTGAAGCTCGCCGATCCCGGCTCGCCGACGCTGATCCACGACCCCGCGGGCCCCGGCGCGCTCTACGTGCTGATGCCGATGCGGGTCTGAGGCCCATGACGGCCCGCATCATCGACGGCAAGGCCGCCGCGCAGGCGGTGCTGGCGCAGGTCAAGACGGTGGCGAGCGCCTTCGCGGCGGCCAAGGGACGACCGCCGGGCCTTGCCGTGGTGCTCGTCGGCGAAGATCCGGCAAGCCAGGTCTATGTCCGCAACAAGAGCCGCGAGGCCGAGGCCGCCGGCTTCCGCTCCGAACAGCACAGCCTCGCCGCCACGACCACGGAAGCGGCCCTGCTGGCGCTGGTCGCCAGGCTCAATGCCGATCCCGGCATCGACGGCATCCTCGTTCAGTTGCCGCTGCCGAAAGGCATCGACACCGAGCGCGTGCTGATGGCCGTCGATCCCGCCAAGGACGTCGACGGTTTTCACCCGATCAATGTTGGCCTGCTCGGCACCGGCGCGACGGCGAAGGCGCTGGTGCCCTGCACGCCGGCCGGCAGCCTGATCCTGATCGAAAGCGTGCTCGGCCCCTCGCTCGCCGGCAAGAACGCCGTCGTGGTCGGCCGCTCGAACATCGTCGGCAAGCCGATCGCGCAATTGCTGCTCCAGCGCGACGCGACGGTGACCATCGCCCATTCACGCACCGCCGACCTTGCCGCCGTCTGCCGCCAGGCCGATGTGCTGATCGCGGCTGTCGGCCGCCCGGAAATGATCCGCGGCGACTGGGTGAAGGATGGCGCCGTGGTCATCGATGTCGGCATCAACCGCATTGCCGCGCCGGAGCGCGGCGAGGGCAAGACCCGCCTCGTCGGCGATGTCGCGACGGCGGAGGCGGCGGAACGGGCCGGCGCCATCACGCCCGTGCCGGGCGGGGTCGGCCCGATGACCATCGCGCTGCTGATGGCCAATACGGTGGCGGCGGCGCATCTGCGCGAGGGCCTGCCGCGCCCGACCTTCTCGGCCTGAGGCAAGGCCATGGCGACAAGCTTCGTCGTCATGGGATCGGGCGCCATCGGGTGCCATGTCGGCGGCCGGCTGGCCGCGAGCGGCGCTTCGGTGGTGTTCGTCGCGCGAGGCGCCACGGCTGCGAGCCTTGGGGATCACGGCCTCGTCGTCAGCGCGCTTGATGGCTTCCGGGCGGCGATCCCCCCGGATCGCGTCAGGGTCGCGGCAACGGCGACGGAGGCGGCGAGCCTCATCGACGGCGATCCGTTCATCCTGCTCTGCACCAAGGGCGGCGCCACGGCCGCCGCGGCCGCCGAGCTCGGCGCGGCCTTTCCGGCGGGAACGCCGGTCCTGTCGCTGCAGAACGGCGTCGAGAATGTCGCGCGGATCAGGACGGCGGCGCCGGCGCTTTCGCCGATTGCCGGTATGGTGCCGTTCAACGTGACGCTGGACCGCAGCGCGGACGGCAGGATCGCCGCCCACCGCGCCACTTCCGGCGGCCTCCATGCGGAAGACCTGGCCGCGATGCGGGCGGTGCTGCCGGATTTCGCGAAAGCCGGCCTGCCGGTGACGCTGACGGCGGACATGGCGGCGATCCAGTGGGGCAAGCTGCTCCTGAACCTCAACAACCCCGTCAACGCGCTCTCCGACCTGCCTTTGCGCGAGGAACTCACCGACCGCGACTACCGGCGCGTGCTCGCCGCATTGCAGACCGAGGCCATGGCCGTGATGCGCGCGGCCGGCATCCAGCCGGGCCAGGCGGGCGCGGCGCCACCCTGGGTCATCCCGCATATCCTCAGGCTGCCGACCTTCGCCTTCTCGCGAATCGCGGCGAGCATGCTGGCCATCGATGCCCGCGCCCGCTCGTCGATGTGGGACGACATCCAGGCCGGCCGCGAGACCGAGATCGACGACCTCTGCGGCGCTATCGTGCGCCTCGCCGAGGCGACGGCCATGAAAGCACCGAAGAATGCCGCGATTGCCGGGCTCATCCGCCGGCATCGCCGTGGCCAGCGGATCGACGGGCCGGCCCTGCTGCGGCTGGTCGAGGCCGCCTGAGCGGCTGATCGGCTTCACGGAACCTTGATTTTGCCGCTCCGAGGCTCGATATGCGGGCCAACTCATTCCACGACAGGCGAGTTGCCATGACCAACCCGAAGAACGGGCACGACGCTATGCCGGCCGACGATCTCCACGAGAACCCGATCGGCACCGATCCGGCCACCGACGTGCCGCAGCACGAGGAAGCCACCGACGCTACCGCAGCGCTGCTCGATGCCGCGCGGGCCGAAGCCCGCGACATGAAGGACCGCGCGCTGCGCACGCTGGCCGAGATGGAGAACCTCCGCAAACGCACCGAGCGCGAGGTGGCCGACGCCCGCACCTATGGCGTGACCTCGTTCGCCCGCGACATGCTGAGCGTGGCCGACAACATGCGCCGCGCCTTCGACAGCCTGCCGGCCGAGGCGAAACCGGCCGACGGGCCGCTGAAGGCCTTTTTCGAGGGCATCGACCTGACCGAGCGCGAACTTCTGAAGACGCTGGAAAAGCACGGCGTGAAGAAGATCGAGCCGGACGGCCAGAAATTCGACCCGAACCTGCATCAGGCCATGTTCGAGATTCCGAACCCGGACGTGCCGAACGGCACCGTCGTGCAGACCGTGCAGGCCGGCTTCGTCATCGGCGAGCGCGTGCTGCGCCCTGCCCTCGTCGGCGTCTCCAAGGGCGGGCCGAAGATGGCGCCGCAGGCGGCGGCTTCCGAAGGCTGAGGACTACTCGACCTTTTCCAGCAGGCGGCGGGGCGCGCAGCGCAGGCCCGCCTCCTGCTCGCAGCTCGCGAAGGAATAGAGGATCGCGCCGGCCTTGCCGATGAGGTTCTCGACCGGCACGAAGCCCATGCTGGCGAAGCGGCTGTCGGAGGAATTGTCGCGGTTGTCGCCAAGCATGAACAGGCGGCCCTCGGGCACCACCTGTTCCTCCATGTCGCCGCTCGCGGAGCGGCGGTCGCGCAGCAGGACCGTATGCGGCTGCGCGCCGGGGAAAGTCTCGCGGAAGGCCGCGACCGACACGACGCGGCCGTCGGCATCGCGGTAGCTCCAGCGGCCGGCATCCTGCAGCGGCACGGCCTCGCCGTTCAGCCAGAGGCGGCCGTCGCGGATCGCCACCCGGTCACCGGGCAGGCCGGCGACGCGCTTGATGAAGTCTTCCGAGGTGCGCGGGTGGCGGAACACCACGACATCGCCGCGCGCCGGCATGGCGCCGGGGATGCGGCCGTTCTCGCCGGGGAAGCGCGGCAGATATTCGCCGCCCACCAGCGAAAAGCGCGAGAAGCCGAGCGGGAACTTCAGCGCGGCGACGCGGTCGCCGACCTCCAGCGTCGGCACCATGCTTTCGGACGGGATGTGGTAGGTCGCGAAAGCGAAGGACCGGAGCACCACGACGATGGCAAGCGCGCCGATGATCGTGTTGGCGAGATCGCGAATCCTGGACATGCGGCGGCTGGATCCTCTGGCGGGACGGGTTCATTCGACCGCGATTGCGGCGGTCGTGGGGCGGAATACCACGGTCCCGGCCCCGGATGCCTGCGGCGAAAGGCACCGGTGGGTGACGGGCGCCCGTCGATCATAGGATTTTTGTCCTTGACAGCGTAACGCTGGTCCGGTAGGTTTCAGGCACGTTCACCAACTGCGTGGCGCGCGTCCCCTCACCTCCTCCCCTTGTGGGGGGCAAGGGGCACCGTGAGGCGCCGGATGCGGGGAGATTGCATTGCCCCCTCACCCGCCCGCTGACGCGGGCACCCTCTCCCGCAAGGGGAGAGGGATCGCAGAACCCGAAGGGTGAGCCTCGAGGGGCGCACTCCCCCGAAGCGACGCGCCCTTACCGTGCCGCCAGCAGATCCCTGATCTTCGCGACCAGCTCGCCGCGCTTCGCCGCGAACTGCGCGGGCCGGGCGGCGCGCCATTCGGCATTGTCGGTGATCGTCTTGGCGGCCTCGGCGCCGGCGACGAGATCCTTGATCATGACCTCGCCGGCCTCGCGCTCGTTCGAGCCCTGGATGATCACGGCCGGGGCGTTGCGCCGGTCGGCATATTTCATCTGCGCCTTCATGCCGGACGAGCCGAGATACATCTCGGCGCGGATGCCGGCATCGCGCAGTTCGGAGACCATCTTCTGGTATTCAGCGACCTGATCGCGGTCCATGACAAGGACGACGACGGGACCGACGGGCTTTTCCGCGCCGAGCTTGCCGAGGGATTTCAGGGCGGCGGCAAGGCGCGAGACGCCGATGGAGAAGCCGGTGGCCGGAACCTCCTCGCCACGGAAGCGGGCGACGAGGCCGTCATAGCGGCCGCCGCCGGCGACCGAGCCGAAGCGGACCACCTGCCCCTCGTCATTGGTGACGGGAAAGGTCAGTTCCACCTCGTAGACGGGGCCGGTGTAATATTCGAGGCCGCGGACGACGGAAGGGTCGATGACGATGCGGCCGTCGTCGTAGCCTCCGGCGGCGAAGAGCGTCGCCATGTCCTGAAGTTCGGCGACGCCTGCCGCCCCGCGCTCCACGCCGGAGACGACCCCCGCGAGGTTCGCGATCGTGGTCGCACCGTCGGCGCCCCTGGCGCCGGTGAAGGCGAGAACGCGGGTGATCGCCGCCTCGTCCAGCCCAGCGCCCTTGGTGAAGTCGCCGCTCTCGTCCTTGCGGCCCGCGCCGAGCAGCAGCCTCACGCCCTCGGGGCCGAACTTGTCGAGCTTGTCGATGGCGCGCAAGACAGTGAGCCGACGACCGGCATTCTCGTCGCCGCCGAGGCCGATGGCCTCCATGACGCCGTCGAGCACCTTGCGGTTGTTGACCCGCACCACATAGTCGCCGCGGGCGATGCCGAGCCGCTCCATTGTGTCGGCGGCCATCATGCAGATCTCGGCGTCGGCGGCCGGCGAGGCGGAGCCCACCGTGTCGGCGTCGAACTGCATGAACTGGCGGAAGCGGCCGGGGCCGGGCTTCTCGTTGCGGAAGACGTAGCCGGCACGATAGCTGCGATAGGGCTTCGGCAGCGCGTCGAAATGCTCGGCGACATAGCGGGCGAGCGGCGCGGTGAGGTCGTAGCGCAGGCTCAGCCACTGCTCGTCGTCGTCCTGGAAGGAGAAGACGCCCTCGTTCGGCCGGTCCTGATCGGGCAGGAACTTGCCGAGCGCCTCGGTGAATTCGATGGCGGGGGTCTCGACGGCCTCGAAGCCGTAGAGCTCGTAGACCTGCCGGATGGTGCGCAGCATGGCGTCGACGCCGGCGATCTCGGCCGCGTCGCGGTCGACGAAGCCGCGCGGCAGGCGGGCGAGCGCCGCAGCCTTCTTCTTCTGGGCATCCGGCTTGTTGGAGGCGTCCGACATGGGGCAATCCGGCAAAAATGACAGGCGCGCTTGCTACCGCACGGGGGGAAGGATGTCGACCATGGGGGCTCGAACCTCCGCGTGCAGCTCGAATCTCTGTCCCACCGCGTCATGCCCGGGCTTGGTCCGGGCATCCACGACTTCATCCGATGTCGAGTTCAAGTCGTGGATGGCCGGGCCAAGCCCGGCCATGACGATGAGGTCGGGATTCTTCTGACAAGCTGGCAGTTCAGGCAGAAGGTCATTCCCCTCCCCCCGCTTGCGGCGGGGAGGGGTCAGGGGTGGGGGGCCGCGGCAATTCGATAACGCCCCCCACCCTGCGCTCCGCCCGGACAGGAGTCCGGGCTCGCGCTTCCCTCCCCACCGCAAGCGGGGGGAGGGGAATCGTCGAGCGCCGGAGCCTCCCCCACCTCTCCCCGCCGGGGAGAGGTGAAAAGCGCGACGGGATCGCCCTCGGACCGGGGAGAGGTGGGGAACGAGACCCCGCCGCGTGATCCCGCAGTCGGGAAGCCGATCACCCTACTGCCTGATGGAGAAAGCCAGATCGAAGGAGCTCTGCTTGTTGCCGACGCGGTCGCGGACCGTGGTGCGCACCACGTATTCGCCGGGCTCGATGCCGGTGAAGGAATAGGTCACGTAGAGAAAGAACTCGCGGTTCCGGCGGCGGCTGGCGGTGGCGATGGTGTTGAAGGCCTGCTGCGCCACCAGCGACTGGCCGTCGGCGCGGCGCAGCTCGAAATCCAGCACGAGGTCGGTGCGGAAGATGTCGCCGGACTGACGCCAGCCCTGTCCGGCAAGCTCGGCATAGACGAGCAGCGGCTGGCGCGTGGCGAAACTGGTGGAATCGCGCGGGTTGAAGACGCCGTAGCCCTGCGGCTCCTCGGCGACGAAGGTGGCGCGGCGGATGGTCAGCGGCATCTTCTCGGCGACGAGGGCCGCGGCCTCGTCCAGCGCGTCGAGGGCCTCGACGGCGCGGCCGGAGCTAGCTGCCTCCTGCGCGCGGCGGGTCTCGGCGGAAATCTCCACCGGTGTCGGCCCGATGGGCACCGGCGCGACCCGGTCGGGTGCCTGCTGGGTGGGGGTCACCTGCTGGGTCGCCTGCGCCAGCGCAGCCGGAGAGGCCAACAGACTTGCGGCGAGAAGGCCGGCGCAGGCGGCGGAAAGGAGGGCGGTCGGATGCATGGGCGGATCGGGCCTCCGGTCGAATCGCGCACCCAAGATAGCATGGGCGAGGGTGCTGCCGAGGCGGCGCATTGCCGCCGCCGGATACCGTCAACCATTTGAGCGGCTTGCTGTTTCGACCGTTTTCAGGGCATGGGGCGCGGCAGCATTGTGGCCACGCCATGGCATAAAGACGGCGCGGCCCCTTCCGAAACCGCAAAGCGATCGTTATGTCCCCGCTCTATCCGGGCCGGGGCCTGCCATGCTTATCTCCCCGCCCTCGTTGCAGCAGCCGCATCAGGACCGCTCTATGGCCCGCGATACCGTCGACCTCACGCCGATCGAATCCCGCGACGAACTGGTGGCCTGGATCGAGAAAGGCGTGAAGCCGAAAGAGCGCTTCCGCGTCGGCACGGAGCACGAGAAATTCGGCTTCTACCGCAAGGACAACACGCCGGTTCCCTATGAGGGGCCGCGCGGCATACGCGCCATCCTCACCGGCATGGAGGGCCTCCTCGGCTGGGAACCGATCCTCGACGGCGAGAATATCATCGGCCTAGCCGACGTGACCGGCGGCGGCGCGATCTCGCTGGAACCGGGCGGGCAGTTCGAGCTGTCCGGCGCGCCGCTGGAGACGATCCACCAGACCTGCCGCGAGGCCAATGCCCATTTCGCCCAGATCAGGCAGGTGGCCGATCCGCTCGGCATCGGCTTCCTCGGCCTCGGCATGAGCCCGAAATGGACGCGCGCGGAGACGCCGGCCATGCCGAAGTCGCGCTACCAGATCATGACGCGCTACATGCCGAAGGTCGGCACGCTCGGCCTCGACATGATGTACCGGACCTCGACCGTGCAGGCGAACCTCGACTTCGCCTCCGAGCCGGACATGGTCAAGAAGCTGCGCGTGTCGCTGGCATGGCAGCCGGTGGCGACCGCCATCTTCGCCAATTCGCCGTTCACCGAAGGCAAGCTCAACGGCTACCAGTCGTTCCGCTCGGCGGTGTGGATGGACACCGACAACGACCGCGCGGGCATGCTACCCTTCGCCTTCGAGGACGGCATGGGCTTCGAGCGCTATGTCGACTATGCGCTCGACGTGCCGATGTATTTCATCAAGCGCGGCGACACCTATCACGACGTGGCGGGCTCATCGTTCCGCGACCTGCTCGCGGGCAAGAACCCGGCGGCGCCCGGCGAACGCGCGGTGCTCTCCGACTGGGTGAACCATGTCGGCACGATCTTCCCGGAAGTGCGGCTGAAGCGTTACCTCGAAATGCGGGGCGCGGATTCCGGGCCGCTGTCGCGCATCGTCGCGCTGCCCGCCCTGTTCGTCGGGCTGCTCTACGACGATGGCGTGCTGGACGCCGCATGGGACATCGTCAAGGACTGGACGGCCGAGGAGCGGCAGAAGCTGCGCGACGACGTGCCGAGGCTCGGCTTCAAGGCCGAAATCCGCGGCCTGACGGTCGGCGAGTTGGCGCGCCAGATGCTGACGCTCGCCCGCACCGGCCTTCGCCGCCGCGACAGGCTGGACGAGCACGGCTGCGACGAGACGCGCTATCTCGACCCGATCCAGGCGATCGTCGACGACGGCCGCACGCCGGCCGAGGTGCTGATCGAGAAATATCTCGGGCCCTGGCAGGGGCAGATCGACCGCGTGTTCGAGGAACAGGCGTACTGAGACACGGACTCACTTGCTCAAGGCAACTCAGTAGCGCCGTTGCGCTTCGCGAGCGCGACGAGGGCATGGCCGACGACGTAGCCAGATCGGTCGAGCGTACCCACCATGATCCAAACCTCTCTCGGGCCCTTAAAGTAGCGTCGAGGCGACAGCCTCAATGACATGGTCGGATCAGGCATCGGCCGGCGGAGCTTCAGATGCACCGATGCCCAACCGTGTTTTTCGTTCATGCCTGGCATGAATCGCGCGCTGACAACATCAGCCCATTCGATGAAATGAGGTGACAGCCTCTTGTCGCGGAATCCGGCGCTGTCGATGTAGAGGAAGTGCCCATCCGGTGCTTCCGTTGTCGTCGCAACGATGAACACGACTACCCATGATACAAAAACAGCGATCGCACAAATCAGTGCAGCAAATAGTGGGAAGAGTACATAATCCACACCCCATTCGAAACCTTCAACAATCGTTCTTGCTACAGCAAACGAAACCATAAAGGCACTTAGCAACGATATCAGTGCCCCACCAATCGCCCAAAGAACAAACGAATTGTGCGCTTCACCGTAACCCGCAGAGATCGGCAAATTGACGATATCATTTGGAGCGCTGGTCACATAAAAACCAAGCTTCCTGCTAGGAATCTCGACAGTATCACCCGCTGGCTCGCCCATGCGGCGGTCAGAGTTGCTGTCTCTGTTTGCAGACTCCTGCCTCACTCCGCCGCCTGAACATGCTCCGTCAGGTTGTCGAGGCTGGAGACGACGTGATCGGCGAGCGCCTCCGCCAGCGCCGACATCTCGTGCGGATTGCGCAGGAGCGCGACCGAAACCGACGGCAGCGCGGGGAAGCCATCGGAGGGCTGCAACACGCGCATGCCCGGACGCAGCGCCGATTCCGGCAGGACTGACACGGCAAGCCCCGCCATGACGGCCGCGCCGACCGCAGCGGCGTTCCAGCTCGCATAGAGAATGCGGTAGGAGCGGCCAGCCGCCTCCAGCCGCTCGGTGGCGGCGCGGCGCCAGTCGCAGGTCGGCCGGCCGACGGCGAGCGGCACGGGATCGTCGCAATGGACCGCGACGCGGGCGGACGACACCCAGAGCAGCTGCTCGCGGCGGAACACCAGAGCCGGCCCCTTCTCGGCCCGGTGGGTGATGATCGCGATGTCGAGTTCGTTCGACTGGACGCGCTCGGAGAGCATGGTCGAGGGCTCGCAGACGACCGTGACCTCCGCGCGCGGATTCGAGCGCGAGAAGCGCGCAAGGATTTCCGGCAGGTAGCGGTCGGCATAGTCGTCCGGCACGCCGAGGCGGACGCGGCCGGTGAGCTCGGCGGCGGCGAAGGCGGAAACCGCCTCCATGTTCAGCTTGACGATGCGGCGGGCATAGTCGAGCAGCCGCTCGCCATCCTCGGTCAGGCGCGAGGCGCGGCCGTCGCGCTCGAACAGCGGCTTGCCGATGCGCTCCTCCAGCCGCTTCATCTGCATGGAGACGGCCGACTGGGTCTTGAACACCACGTCGGCGGCGCGCGTGAAGCTCCCGGTATCGGCGATCGCCATGAAGGTCCGGAGCTGGTCGATATCGAGCAGAATGGCCATCGCGATCCCCTGACAGCATCGCATCATCAGTTGTGATGGCTCACATTAAAAACATTCGCTTCAATGATCAATCGTCCCGTGACATTCTTTCCCCATCGGCAACTGCCTCTGAAAACCGGGCCTCGACCCGGCCGCACGCGTCCCCCGGCGCGGGCCCGAGGACCTGTCTGCCGCGCCCGCTGACCGAAAAGGAGAAGTCCCATGCCGATGTTCGCCACCACGTTTTCTTCCGCCGTTCTCTCGGTGGTCGCCGTCGTGCGCCGTCAGGTCGAGGTTCTCCGCAATTGGCGCGAGGCGCGACTGAGCTACCGCACGCTCTGCGAGATGGACAGCAAAACGCTGGCCGATCTCGGCCTGACGCGGAGCGACCTTCGAGACGCCACGGCGGCCGGCTTCTTCGGCGATCCCACCGTGATCGTCGCGGCCCGCGCCAAGGAGCGCCAGTGGCGCCGGGGCGCCACGTCCAGGACGCTGGCCGGCCCCTCGCTCGTCCCGGACATCGCGCCGAGCCTGCGCCAGCAGCCCGCCGCCTGCGGCTGACCCTCTTTGCGGGGCACTTTCCCGCGCCCCGCACAGCCTGTCCCGGGCAAGGCCGTCCCCTCGCTCGACGCCCGGGACCCCTCCAGCCGCCGCGGTCTTCCGCGGCGGCTTTTTTTTCGGGCCGGCAGGCCAAGGCGACAACGCATGGTTGCGAAGCCGCGCCGCCCTACCGACTCCCCCCGCAACCGGCTAGAGCAGAGGCCATGATGCTGCCGGCCCTGCCGACCGACCCTGTCTTCTACGCCGTCGGTTTCGCGGCCACCTTCCTCATGGGGCTCGGCAAGGGCGCATTCGGAGGCGGGCTCGCCATTCTCGGCATTCCCCTGCTGGCGCTGGTCATGGACCCGATCCAGGCGGCCATTGTCACGGCGCTGCTGGTCGCCTTCATGGACATGTTCGCGCTCGGCTCGTTTCCGCGCAGCGCCTGGTCGAAGCCGGACCTCATCTGGCTGATGCCGGGCCTGCTGGCTGGCCTGTTCGTCGGCTTCCTGGTGTTCGAATATGTCGACCGGCGGCTGGTGGCGCTGGCCATCGCGGTGATCACGCTGATCTTCACCGTCCACTACTTCGCCCGGCGCGGCAGGCCGCCCGCCGCCATTCCGGTGTCGCCGCCGCTGGCCCTGGCGGCCAGCGCCGGTGCCGGCTTCACCACCTATATCGCCCATGCCGGCGGGCCGCCCATGGCGCTCTACCTGCTGCGCCGCGGCCTCACCAAGACCGCCTATGCGGCGACCACCATCGTCATCTTCACGGTCGGCAATCTGGTGAAGCTGCCGGGCTACGTCTATTCCGGGCTCGGCGAACCCGGCGTCTTCGCCAAGGCGCTGGCGCTCAGCCCCATCGTGCCCGCAGGCGTGCTGATCGGCCGCAGGCTGCACGACCGCCTGCCGCAGCAGCAGCTCTATTCGCTCTGCTATGTCCTCGTCGGCCTCGCCGGCCTGAAACTCCTGTGGGACGCCTCGCGCGCCTTGCTGACAGCATGACCCTCTCCTCATTGAAACTGGCCGCCCTCGCCTCGCGCGGGCCGATGCCCTTCGTGGTCGCCGCCCTCGGCATCTTCCTGCTGTCGGCCATGGACGCGCTGATCAAGGGCGTGGCGACCGCGCACCCGACCGCGCAGATCGTGTTCATGCGCTATGCCTGCGGCCTGCCGTGGGCGCTCCTGTTCTTCGCCTTCGCCCGGCCGCCGGCGCCCTCGTCCGAGATGGTGCGCGCCCACGTGCTGCGCGGCGTTCTGGTGGTGATCACAGCCTTCCTGTTCTTCTACGCGCTGGCGACGCTGCCGCTGGCCGAGGCGATCACCCTCACCTTCCTGTCGCCGCTGTTCCTTGCCGTGCTGGCGGCGATCATCCTGAAGGAGCCGATCCCGCCGGCCGTGCTGATCGCCATCGTCGTCGGCTTCGTCGGCATGACGGTCATCGTCGCCGGCAAGGTGGGCGGCGGCCAGTTCGACATCGTGCGGGTGCTCGGCATCGGCGCGGCGGTCTCATCGGCGCTCGCCTACGCGGCCAATCTGGTCCTGCTCCGCAAGCGCGCGCAAACCGACCCGTTCGGCCTGATCATCCTGTTCCAGAACCTGTTCCCGCTGATCATCATCGCGCCCTTCGCCTGGGCGGTCTGGGAGACGCCGGAACTCAGGTCGTGGCTGATCTTCCTCGGCATCGGCGGCTTCGGCCTCGCCGGGCACCTGTGCATGGCCTGGGCGTTCAGGCACGCCAATGCCGGCCCGCTGGGCGTGCTGGAATATACCGCGCTGATCTGGAGCGCCGGCCTCGGCTACCTGTTCTTCGCGGAGGTGCCGGCCTGGACGACCTGGGCAGGCGCCGCGCTCATCGTCGCGGCCTGCCTCGCGGTGATCCGCAAATAGATCAGGCCGCCGGCGGGCGGGCGTCGAAGATCAGGCAGGTCTCGGTGGCATGGGCAATCAGGCGGCCCTTGCCGTCGATCAGCTTCGCCTCGGACGTCGCGATGCGGCCGCCGGCATGGATCACCTTGCCCTCGCAGCGCACAAGGCCGGTCGCCGGCATCAGCGCGCGGACATAGTTCACCTTCATCTCGACGGTCGTGTAGGCCTGTCCCTTCCTGATGATGGTGTGGACGCAGCAGCCGAGCGCGGAATCGAGGATCGTCGCGGTCCAGCCGCCATGGATGGTGCCCAGCGGATTGAAGAAGTCGGCGGTCGGCGTGCCCTCGAAGACGGCGCGGCCGGGCTCGGCCTCGGTGAGGATGAAGCCCATCGACTTCGCGATCGGCGGCGCCGGATACTTGCCGGAGAGCATGCCGTTGAGGAAGTCGATGCCGTCCTGCCCGGTGGCCTCTGCGGCATCGACGACGCCATAGCGGATGGCGGGGCTGGCGGGTCCGTCGGTCATGCTGGGCTCCGGGGGAACAATATATCGTGTATCTGCACGATACTCGGCTGGCATATCCGCAGTCAACATTGCCGCGACCGCGTGAATGTCAGCAGGCTGGCATGGCAGGTGCCGCAGCGCCGATCCAAAAGACACCGGAATGCCAACCCGTCATGCCCGGCCGTGTGCCGGGCATCGACGAATTCCTTCGGCCGGCGCAATCAAGACGTGGATGGCCGGGACAAGCCCGGCCGTGACGACAAGGGCCAGTGCGTCTGCAATCGCAGACCATGGCCGTCAGGCCTCGCAATCCTTCAGCGCGCGACGGATGGTTCTCAGGCCCTCGCGGGTCTCGGTCCATACCTGGGCGCCGACGGCGCTTTCCATCTTGGCGTGCTCGGCCTCCCAGAGCGGGATGGCCGCGGCAAGCAGGCTGATGCCGTTGGCGGTCAGTTCCGGGCGGACGGCCCGGCCGGGGCCGTTCGACACGCGCACGAGATCGAGCGCTTCCAGCCGCTTGAGGTTGCGGGTCATGGTCGTGCGGTCGAGGGCCAGCGCATCGGACAGCGCCGTAACCGAACCGGTCTTGGCGGTCGCGAGCGCGGCCAGGATGTTGAACTGGGTGACCTCGACGCCGAGCGGCGCGAGCGCCCGGTTATAGGCGCGCGTCACCGCATGGGCGGTCATCCGCGTCTGGTAGCAGATGCATGAGCGGCCGATCCGGATCAGGGTCGACTGGTCGGGCAGGCCCGCGCCGGCTCCCGCCTGCGGGCGGTCCGCGTCGGCTGTCGGGGCGAGCGAGGTCGGGGGCGTCGTCATGTCGTCACGATCCGGCGGGACAAGGCCCGCGTCAAGGCCGGAGCCGGGTATCGATCATGTAGGAACTGGCGGCCGGATTAACCATCCCGCAAGGCTTTCTTGACTCTTCCGCAGGGCCATCCTATCTCACCGCCGGCTCGTTAGCAGTCACATTGAGCGAGTGCTAACAGACCGGCCGACAGGCCTATCCAGTATTTTGCGGCTCTGAAGCCGCTCATGTCAGGGACCAGAAACCCATGAAGTTCCGTCCGCTGCACGACCGCGTGGTCGTCCGTCGCCTCGAGGGCGAGGAGAAGACCAAGGGTGGCATCATCATCCCGGATACCGCGAAGGAAAAGCCCCAGGAGGGCGAGATCCTGGCGGTTGGCCCGGGCGGCCGCGACGAGGCCGGCAAGCTCGTCCCGCTCGACGTCAAGAAGGGCGACAAGGTGCTGTTCGGCAAGTGGTCGGGCACCGAAGTGAAGATCGACGGCGTCGACCTCCTCATCATGAAGGAGAGCGACATCATGGGCGTGATCGCGAAGTAATTTCGCGAACCGCCCTTCCCCACCCCATTCAGATTCATTCCGACAGGAGTAAGCCACAATGGCTGCCAAGGACGTGAAATTCGCCCAGGACGCGCGCGAGAAAATGCTGCGCGGCGTCGACATCCTCGCCGAGGCCGTGAAGGTCACGCTGGGTCCCAAGGGCCGCAACGTCGTGATCGAGAAGTCGTTCGGCGCCCCGCGCATCACCAAGGACGGCGTCACCGTCGCCAAGGAGATCGAGCTCGCCGACAAGTTCGAGAACATGGGCGCCCAGATGGTGCGCGAAGTGGCCTCGAAGACCAATGACCTCGGCGGCGACGGCACCACCACCGCCACCGTCCTGGCCCAGGCGATCGTCCGCGAGGGCGCCAAGTTCGTCGCCGCCGGCATGAACCCGATGGACCTGAAGCGCGGCGTCGACATGGCCGTTCTCGATGTGGTCAAGACGCTCGAGAAGTCGGCCAAGAAGGTGAAGTCCTCGGCCGAGGTCGCTCAGGTCGGCACCATCTCCGCCAACGGCGACGCGCTGATCGGCGAGATGATCGCCAACGCGATGCAGAAGGTCGGCAACGAGGGTGTCATCACCGTCGAGGAAGCCAAGTCGCTGGACACCGAGGTGGACATCGTCGAGGGCATGCAGTTCGACCGCGGCTACCTGTCGCCGTACTTCATCACCAACGCCGACAAGATGATCGCCGATCTCGAGGACGCCTACATCCTCATCCACGAGAAGAAGCTGACCGGCCTCCAGGCCATGCTCCCGGTCCTCGAGGCCGTGGTGCAGACCGGCAAGCCGCTGATCATCGTCGCCGAGGACGTCGAGGGCGAGGCTCTCGCCACGCTCGTCGTCAACAAGCTGCGCGGCGGCCTCAAGGTTGCGGCCGTGAAGGCTCCGGGCTTCGGCGATCGTCGCAAGGCGATGCTCGAGGACATCGCGATCCTCACCGGCGGCCAGGTCATCTCCGAAGACCTCGGCATCAAGCTTGAGAACGTCACCCTCCAGATGCTCGGCCGCGCCAAGAAGGTGCTGATCGAGAAGGAGAAGACGACGGTCGTCGACGGCGCCGGCAAGAAGAAGGACATCGAGGCCCGCATCGGCCAGATCAAGGCGCAGATCGAGGAGACCACCTCGGACTACGACCGCGAGAAGCTCCAGGAGCGTCTGGCGAAGCTCGCCGGCGGCGTGGCGGTGATCAAGGTCGGCGGCGCCACCGAGATCGAGGTCAAGGAGAAGAAGGATCGCGTTGATGACGCGCTCAACGCCACCCGAGCGGCCGTGCTGGAAGGCATCGTCCCCGGCGGCGGCGTCGCTCTCCTGCGCGCCAAGGCCAATGTCCAGAAGCTGAAGTCGGAGAATGCCGACGTTCAGGCCGGCATCAACATCGTCCTCAAGGCGATCGAGGCCCCGATCCGTCAGATCACCGAGAACGCCGGTGTCGAAGGCTCGATCGTGGTCAACAAGATCCTCGAGAACAAGTCGGCCACCTTCGGCTTCAACGCCCAGACGGAAGAGTTCGTCGACATGCTGGACGCCGGCATCGTCGACCCGGTGAAGGTGGTTCGCACCGCCCTGCAGAACGCCGCTTCGGTGTCGTCGCTGCTGATCACCACCGGCGCCATGATCGCCGAGGCTCCGAAGAAGGACGCCCCGATGCCGGCCATGCCGGGCGGCGGCGGCATGGGCGGCATGGACTTCTGATCCAGGCCATTCCTTGCATACGGAAGGGGCGCCCTCGGGCGCCCCTTTTCGTTTGTGCCGCCCATCACCTGAAATGGCGCGAACCGGGCAAGCCCGGCGCGCGCGGGCGGCATGGACTTCTGATCCAGGCCATTCCTTGCATACGGAAGGGGCGCCCTCGGGCGCACCTTTTCGTTTGTGCCGCCCATCACCTGAAATGGCGCGAACCGGGCAAGCCCGGCGCGCGCGGGCGGCATGGACTTCTGATCCACGCCATTCCTTGCATACGGAACGGGCGCCTTCGGGCGCCCCTTTTCGTTTGTGCAGGGCTCATCGAGGAGCCCGAGGCCGACTTCGGTCAGTTCACCCGCAGGAGGCCGAACGGACGATGTTCGCCCCGTCGAGCCCGAAGGTCAGGCGGTTCGGCCGGTAGTCGCGGGTGCACATGGCGCAGTAGCGCACCATCACGCCGCGGGGCGCGCGGAAACGGGCGCGCACGGCGCGCTCGGGTAGGCCGACGAAGCGCCGCGCCACCGGCAGCACGCGCTGGCAGTTGCGGATGCCGCTCCGGAAGTCGGCATGCGGCTGGGCTGCGGCCGGGCCGGCAAGGGCGAGCGTCGCGGCCACGGACAGGGCTGCGAGGAACGGACGGAGGATCATCGGGCGAACTCCCTGTGGTGAATGGACCGCGCCTGCCCGCCACGGGCCCGAAAGCGGCCAACATGCGTCATTTCGCCACAGTGCCGGCAACCTCGACTGCAAGCAGCGGAACCGGCCGCAGCGTGCCAGAGTGAGCATGCAAGGAATCGGGATTCAACCCGACCGCACCAGGACAAGGGAAACGCCATGGACAGCATTTTCGACAGCCCCCCGCTGAACAACGCCGCCAAGCTCGCAGCGCGCGTGCTGCTCTCGATCATCTTCATCGTCAGCGGCTACAGCAAGATCACCGGCTATACCGGGACGATCGCCTACATGGCCACCGCCGGCGTACCCGGCGCGCTCCTGCCGCTGGTCATCCTGGTCGAGATCGCCGGCGGGATCATGCTCCTCGTCGGCTATCAGACGCGCCTTGTGGCGCTGGTTCTCGCCGCCTTCACGCTGGTCGCCGGCGTGCTGTTCCACATGCAGTTCGGCAATCAGGGCCAGATGGTTCACTTCATGAAGAACCTGGCGATCACCGGCGGCTTCCTGCAGCTCTTCGCGACCGGGCCGGGCCTCTGGTCGGTCGACGGGCAGAAGCGATCCTGACGGACGGGGCGGGCGCGGCGATCTGACCGCGCCCGTCGCCTTGCGGATCGCGCGGGGCATGCGGCGACGGCGCGCATCTGCCGCCGGACGGCGGCCCGACGGCACGAAACGAGGTGCGATCAGCCCGGCCGCGACTGCGCCGGCTGAAGCTGGCGTTCGTCCGAGACGATGCGGCCATCGACGAGATGGACGCGCCGGTCCATGCGGTCGGCAAGCTCCATGGCATGGGTCACGGCGACGACCGTGCGGCCGTCCCTGTCGACGAGGTCGCGCAATATTCCGAACACCTGCTCCGACGACTTCGAGTCGAGGCTACCCGTCGGCTCGTCGGCAAGGATGACCGGCGGGTCGTTGGCGAGCGCGCGGGCGACCGCCACGCGCTGGCGCTGGCCGCCCGAGAGCTGGTCCGGCCGCTTGGCGAGGTGATCCTGGAGGCCGAGGGCCGCGAGAAGCCCCTCGGCGCGCTCCTTCATCTGCCGCAAGGGCAGTCGGCCGAGCGCCCGCATAGGCAGCATGACGTTCTGCGTGGTGGTGAATTCCGGGAGCAGGAAGTGGAACTGGAAGATGAAGCCGAGGGTCGCGAGCCGCACCGCCGCGCGCTCGTCGTCGTCGAAATGGCTGGTGTCGCGCCCCTCGACCAGCACCTCGCCGGTTGTCGGCACGTCGAGCAGGCCAAGAAGGTAGAGCAGCGACGACTTGCCCGATCCGGATGGACCGGTAATGGCGACGAACTCCTTCCGGCCGATGACCAGGTCGATATCGGCGACCAGCGTCACCGGCACCGTTCCCGGCAGGATCCGCGTCGCCTTGCGCATCTCGATGATGGGCCTGTCGCCCTGGGACGATGCGCCCTGTTCGCGCGAACCGGCGCCGACATCGCCCGACAACGCTGTCATCACGTCGCTCCCCGGATGATCTCCACGGGATGAACCCGGGCGGCCTTGCGCGCCGGCAGGAAGCCGGCAATGACCGAGGAGATGAGCGCCACGCCGCCCGCCACCGCGTAATGCAGCGGCGCGACGACCAGCGGCAGGTGGGTCGCATCGGTGAAGCCGGTGCGGATCTCGATCGACAGCATGACCTGTGTCAGCACGAAGCCGAGCACCGAGCCGGCAAAGGCTCCGGCAAGGCCGATGGCCAGCCCCTCGACCAGGAAGATGCGCCGGACGGTCGACTGGGTCAGACCCAGCGACTTCATGATGGCGATGTCGCGGCTCTTCTCGAAGGTGATCGTGGAGATGATGTTGTAGGTGCCGAACGAGGCCACCAGCAGGATCGCGTCGACCACCGTGTACATGATGATGTTGCGGATGACGAAGGCGGACATCAGGTCCTCGTTTGCCTCCTGCCAGGAGACGGTCTTGAGCCCGGTATCCGTGGCGATGCGGTCCGCGACGGCCTTGGCACCCATGGGGTCGTTCAGGCGGATGCGGATCTCGTTGATGAGGCCGGTCTGCTCGGCGAGCACCTGCGCCGTCTTGATGAGCACGTAGGACGTGCCCTCATCGACGGCGCGGACGCCCGACCGGAAGATGCCCACGACCTGACCCGTCATGACCTTGCCGGTGCCGGCCGACATCGAGATGTTGGAACCGATGCGCGCGCCGAGCTTCTCCGCCAGGCGGTCGCCGAGGATGATGGCATTGGTGGCGCGGAACAGCGCCGGGAGCGAGCCCTGCCGCATCTGGTTGACGAGCTGCGACACGCGCGGCTCGCGCTGCGGGTCGATGCCGACGATGACCGAGGTCACGTCCTTGCCGGCATAGCGCAGAATGCCGCGTGCCTGGACCGACGGTGTCACCGATCCCGGAACCCAGCTTTCCAGCGCGGCGATGGTGGCGATCGGGTTGTTGATGCCGCGACGGCGGGTGGACGGCGTCAGCCCGCGGATCTGCGCGGCGTCGAACATCGTCTCGGCCGGCTGGCGCGGCGGCTCGCGCCGCTCGTCGTTGATCGACACGTGCGGCATGGCATTGATCAGGGTGCGGACGAAATCGTCCTGCGAACCCTGCATCAGCGCCGCCATCATGATGGAGAAGCCGACGCCGATCGCGACGCCGAGAACCGCCACCACGGTCTGCCGCAAGCGGGCCGATATGTGGGTGCGGGCGATGTCGAGGACGAGGATCATGGCGCATCTGACCTTATGGGACGACGCGCACCCGCTCGCCGCCGCGCCAGCCCGCATTGGCCGGGACGGCGATCGCATCGCCTGCGGCGGCGCCGCTTCGCAGTTCCGTCAGCCGCGTGCCGCGAATCCCCGTCTCGACCGGCCGGCGCACGAGGCGCCCGTCGGTCACGGTGAAGACGGCGCCCGCCACCACCGCCTCGTTCGGCACGAGGAGCACGTCCTTCGCCTCCCGCGCAACGACATTCGCCTCCACCGACATGCCGAAATGGAGCGGCGTGTCGTCAGGCAGCGCGATCCGGATCCGGAAGGTCTTGGTCGCCGTGTCGCCCATGGGCGTGATGTCGCGCACGGTCCCCTGGAGCGGCTGGTCCTTAAAGGCGTCCGTCCGCAGGAGAACGGCCTGCCCGACCCTGACGCGCGGAATGTCCTCCTCGGCGACATCCGCCGTCACCTGAAGGGGCCGCGGATCGCCGACCCGGAAGAGGATCTGGCCGACATCGGCGATCTCGCCGACCTCGCCATCCTGCCTCAGCACGATGCCGGCCCGGGGGGCGACGATCTGGTAATTGCCCAGCCGCTCGTTCGTGGCGGATACGAGGGCGCGCATCTGGGCGAGGTCGGCGGTGGCCTTGTCATAGGCCTGCTGCGTCGCGACGCCGCGCTGAAGCAGCTGGCTGACGCGCTCGACCTCGCGCAGCGAAAGAGCAAGCCGCGCCTGCTGCTCGGCCAGATTGGCGCGGACCTCCCGGTCGTCAAGACGCGCCAGCACGTCGCCCTGCTTCACCGCCCGCCCCTCGCAGGCGCAGTGCTCCATGATGCGCTCGCGGGCCATGGACGCCATCTTGGCCCAGCGCACCGGCTCGACCACGCCCGTGGCATAGACGATTTCGGCTGCGGTGCCACGATCTATGGGCTGGAGCCGCACCTCCTGGCCGCGCCCGTAGCGCCACCACAGCCCGCCGCCGGCCAGCCCCGCGAGCAGCACAAGGACAATCCCGGAGCGGAGCTTCATCGCGTGCTTCCCGAAGCGGCAGAACTACCCGTGGCGGATGTAGCCCAATGCCGCGGCAGTTCAAACGGTCATGCTGGACAACCTGCTCGCGGAAGCGGCAAAGCCGTCAGGCCACGCCCATCTCCTCGCGGATGCGCTCGCGCAGCGCATTGATCGGCGACAATTTACCGTTGTCATTGAGGTGCCAGAAGGTCCAGCCGTTGCAGGCCTGAGCGCCCTGCACCAGCGCGCCGATCTTGTGGATGGAGCCGACCTGCGGGCCGGCCATCAGCGAACCGTCGGGGCGGACGGTCGCCTCGTAGCGGCGCTTGTCGTCGGTCAGCACCGTGCCGGGCGCGATCATGCCGCGCTCGATCAGCGAGGCGAAGGCGACGCGCGGCGCCTCGCGGGCGGTCGTGAAGGAGGCGAGCGAGGCCTCCGACAAGGGTTCCACGGAGGCGATGCGCGCCTCGGCCGCTGCGGCATAGGCAGGATCGCGTTCGATCCCGATGAACCGGCGGCCGAGGCGCTTCGCGACGGCCCCGGTCGTACCGGAGCCGAAGAACGGATCGAGGACGACGTCCCCGGGCTTGGACGAGGACAGCAGCACGCGGGCGATCAGCGCCTCGGGCTTCTGCGTCGGGTGGACCTTGCGGCCCGTCTCGTCCTTGAGACGCTCCTCGCCGGTGCAGAGCGGGATGAACCAGTCCGAACGGACCTGGACATCCTCGTTGCCGGCTTTCAGCGCCTCGTAGTTGAAGGTGTAGCGGGCCTTGGCGTCGCGCGAGGCCCAGATCAGCGTCTCGTGGGCATTGGTGAACCGGCGGCCGCGGAAGTTCGGCATCGGGTTCGCCTTGCGCCAGATGACGTCGTTCAGCACCCAGAAGCCGAGGTCCTGAAGCGCCGTGCCGACGCGGAAGATGTTGTGGTAGGAGCCGATGACCCACAGCGCGCCGTCGGGCTTCAGCACCCGCCGCGCGGCCTTCAGCCAGCGCCTCGTGAAGGCGTCATAGGCGGCGAAGCTCTCGAACTGGTCCCAGTCATTGTCGACGGCGTCGACTAGGCTGTCGTCGGGGCGGTGCAGGTCGCCCTGGAGCTGGAGATTGTAGGGCGGGTCGGCGAAGATGAGATCGACCGAGGCGGCCGGCAGCGCATCGAGCGCCGCCACGCAGTCGCCGAGGATGATGCGGCCCGAGAGGCCGAGGCCCATATCCGGGCTGATGGAAGGCGAACGGATCGCCCGCACGCGGGCACCTGATCGGGCGATTCCGTTCAAACTCAACGACATGGGTGGCACCGAGAACGCAGAACAAGACCGTCGATACGCAATCGCGAGATTGGCCGGGCAGAGTAAACGACGACTTAAACGCTCCAATTTTCTCTGAATTTATTCTGTCACCGAAAGGTAAACATGAACGCGGCGTAAACCTGAATACAGCGTTAATCGCTGTTTCATCGCGGGAGTTGCACGGTTCCGGCCGCGGCGGCATGATCCGCGCGGCAGACGAGGGAATGGCCATGCGCTGGGAAGACCTGCGACGCTCGGAAAATGTCGAGGACCGCCGTGTCGGCGGAGGCGGAGGCGGTGGCCCCCTGCCCGGCGGCGCGGCCGGGCTCGGCATCGGCGGCATGATCGTGGTGGGCCTGATCTCCTACATCACCGGCATCAACCCGGCGATCCTGCTCGGCGGCTACGACGCGGTGACCGGCGGCAGCCAGCGCCGCGTCGAGCAGCAGGCGCCGCAGAGCCGCCCCGGCGAGCGGCCGGCCGACCAGATGGGCGATTTCGTCGCCGCCGTACTGGGTTCGACCGAGGATGCCTGGCAGAAGATCTTCCAGGAGGCGGGACGCCGCTATCAGGCGCCGGGCCTGGTCATGTTCCAGCGTGCGACGCGCTCGGGCTGCGGCGCGGCCCAGTCGGCGATGGGGCCGTTCTACTGCCCCAACGACAACAAGGTCTATCTCGACACCTCGTTCTTCCGCGAGATCACCACGCGCTTCCGCGGCTGCTCGGGCGACGAGAACGCCTGCCGCTTCGCCTATGCCTATGTCGTCGCCCACGAGGTCGGCCATCACGTGCAGAACCAGATGGGCGTGCTCCAGCGCGTGCAGCAGGCGCAGCGCGCCTCGGGCAACGAGACCGAGAGCAATGCGCTGCAGGTGCGGGTGGAATTGCAGGCGGACTGCTTTGCCGGCGTCTGGGCCTATCACACCCAGCAGCGCTACCGCTTCATCGACGAGAACGACGTGCGCGCCGCGCTGCAGACCGCCGCCGCCATCGGCGACGACATGCTCCAGCGGCGCAGTCAGGGCTATGTCGTGCCCGACAGCTTTACCCACGGCTCGTCGGCACAGCGCCAGCGCTGGTTCACGACGGGACTCAGGAGCGGGCAGATCTCGAGCTGCAACACGTTCCAGGCGCGGGAACTATAGGACGTCGTTGCGAGGGCGTCTGATCGCATCGCGTCATGCCCGGCCTTGTGCCGGGCATCCACGTCTACCTTCATTGTGGCATTCAAGTCGTGGATGGCCGGGACAAGCCCGGCCATGACGTGGAGGCTGCGCCTCTTCGACCGGTTTCGGGACTATGTCTTCGCAACCCTCGCCCCCGCCGCAATGGTCGGCGGCGCGGCGTTGAGCTGCCCGATGGCGAAGCCGGCGGCCGCCTTGTAGCCGGCCATGAAGTCGGCGCGCTCCTTGGCCGGGATGACATCGTCGATCGTCTCGAAGACGCCGCCGCAGCGCTCGTCCACCAGATTCAGGAGCCCGAAGGGGCCGGCGCCGCGGTTGCGCAGGACAAGCTGCGAGATGGGCCCGCACAGGGCGGCGTCGTAGGCGGCGAGCGCCGCCGGCGTGACGCCATGCGCCACCATCGACGCGCCCAGAACGCGGGCATCGACGATAGCCTGGCTCGCGCCGTTGGAACCGGTCGGATACATGGCGTGGGCGGCATCGCCCATGAGCGCCACCGGCCCGTCCACCCAGGTCGGCACGGGATCGCGGTCGATCATCGGGTTCTCGTAGGCCCCATCCGCGCCGCGGATCAGCGCCGGCACGTCCAGCCAATCCCAGGTCCAGCCGTCGAAATGGTGGATGAAGTCGGAGATGCCAACCTGCCGGAACCAGCCCTGCTGCTTCCAGCCCTCGGCATTGTCGACGGTGACCTCGGCGATCCAGTTGACCATGGCGAGGCCGGTCGCCGGATCGGGGTGCGAGATCGGGTAGAAGACGACGCGCTGGCGATGGGTTCCAAGCCCGACGAAGGAGGCGCCGGAGCGGATCGGCTTCGCCATGGTGGTGCCCCGCCACATCAGGGCGCCGCCCCAGTGGATCGGCGGCTGCGCCGGGTGGATCTGCGCGCGGATCGCGGAATGGATGCCGTCGGCCCCGATCAGCAGGGTGGCGCGCAAATCGGAAACCGCGCCGCCGGCCTCGACCGTGGCGACTGCCTCTCCACCCTCGACGCGGTAGCCGATGACGCGGGCGCCGAGCCGCACCGCCTGCGGCCCCGCCCGTTCGACCAGCGTGCGATAGAGCAGCATGTGCAGCTGGCCGCGATGGACGGAATATTGCGGCCAGCGATAGCCGGCGAGCAGGCCGCGCGGCTCGGAATAGATGTCGCGGCCGTTGAGGCCGACCAGCGCCCATTCGCGCGCGGGAACGCCGACCCGGTCGAGTTCGGCCTCGCCGATGCCGAGGTCGGCGAGCTCGCGGACCGCATTGGGCTGGAGGTTGATGCCGACGCCGAGCGGACGCATCTCCGGCGCCGATTCCAGCACGAGGCAGGGCACGCCGATCTGGTGCAGCGTCAGCGCGGTGGCGAGGCCGCCTATGCCGCCGCCGGCGATGATGACAAGAGGTTCGGCCATGACGGTTTGTCCGCTCGGGATTTCGGTCGTGTCGGTCTCGGGGCGTTTCGTTGCACGGCTGCGAATGCGGCGCCCGCTTCGGCAGGGTTACCCGTTCAGGCTCTGCCCCGGCCAGCCCTCGGCGGCGATCTTGGACGCGGCGATGACCGCCTGCGTGCGGCTGTCGACGCCGAGCTTGGTCAGGATCGCCGAGACGTGCGCCTTCACGGTCGCCTCGGAGACGGTCAGCTCGTAGGCGATCTGCTTGTTGAGCAGGCCCTCGGACAGCATCATCAGCACGCGCACCTGCTGCGGCGTGAGGCTGGCGAGGCGGGCCGCGAGCCGCGCGCTCTCCGAATCACCGGAGGCGAGGTCGATGTCCGGCGGGACATAGGTGCCGCCGTCGAGCACGGTCTGGATGGCGGCGCGCATGGCCTCGGTGCCCAGCGTCTTGCCGATGAAGCCGGAGGCGCCGAATTCGAAACAGCGGCGGATGACCTCGGTGTCCTCGGTGGCCGAGACGATGACCACCGGCACGCCCGGGTGCTGGGCGCGCAGGTACATGAGGCCCGAAAAGCCCTTGACGCCCGGCATGGCGAGGTCGAGCAGAACCAGGTCGATGTCCGGATCGGCGCCGATCAGCTCGGACATTTCCGTGAAGGAGCCGGCCTCGGCAATGCTCAGCCGCGCCGGAAGGCCGGAAACCGCCTCGCGCAGCGCACCGCGAAAGAGGGGGTGATCGTCGGCAATGACGATCCTGAAGGATGCGGTCGTGTCCAAGTCTCTCTGCCCCTCGCGTTTCCCCTCCGGCTCTTGGCGCAAAGCCCTGCGGGCCGGTTGACGGAATTGTCCCCGCTCGGCGCGAACAAGACAAGTCCACACAAGAGATTAGACGCAGATCGGCAGGAACGGCCGGGTTCCCTCGGTATCGGCAGGAATGTCACGCTGCGACCGCGAAGGAACCGGAGCCCCGGCCCGGCGATTGACAGCGGCAGGCGGCAGGGTTCTGCTAGCCCTCGTCCGGGGCCGCTGGGGCCTCATCGGCTCCCTTTCCCAAGGCTCATCCGTGGCGCGACCGGCTCTCCTCCCCCTGGCTCTGGCACTCCTGATCGGCGGGGCGGGAAGCGCTGGAGCCGTGATGCGCGGCGAACCGGCCCGCGACCCGAACGGCACGCGCCGCTCCACCGTCCTCATCGAGACGCCGGAAGGCATCTGCACCGGGGCGATCGTCGGACCGGACCTGGTTCTGACCGCGGCGCACTGCGTCTCGGCCCGCGGGCGCTACCGCGTGCGTTATCTCGACCGGGGGTTCCGGCGGGTGAATGTCGCCGTGGCGCGCACCGCGGCTCATCCCGGCTTCGACCCGGCCCATGGCTTCGCCTCCGACGATGTCGGCCTGATCCAGATCGCCCGGCCCTTCGGCGCGGATGCGCGGCCCGCCACCCTGCCCTCCGGCGGCTGGGGCGTCTCGTGGTTCGGCGGCGGCTCGACCGGCGAGGAACTGATCATTGCCGGCTTCGGCTCGACCGAACGCTCGCGCGCCCGCGACGGCGTGCTGCGCGAAACGCTGATGCGAACGGCGGAGCCGAGCGTGCCCGGCCGCGGCTTCGCGGGCCTCACCGGCGGCGAGGGCCAGAACCGCACCGGCATGTGCGTCGGCGATTCCGGCGGCCCCGTCTATCGCCGCGAGGGCCGCAGCTTCACGGTCATCGGCATCCTCAAGGGCGGCACCACCGATCCCGGCCGCGAATGCACCTCGACGCCGATCTTCGTGCCCGTCCGCGACTATGTGGGATGGCTGCGCCAGACGGCCGCAAGCTGGAACTCGACCATCGGCGTCACCGGCGCCGTGGAGATGCGGCAGTAACGAGCCGCGCCATTCCGCGCGCGATTGCGGATATCTCCCACAACGTCATGGCCGGGCTCGGCCCGGCCATCCACGTCTCGAACACTGCACGTTCCAGAAGTTCGTGGATGCCCCACAACGACGGGCATGACGAGCCGGGTGCTTTGCCGCGCCCTCAGGCCGCGTCGGCCAGTCCGCGCTTGACCAGAAGCGCCTCCGGGTCCGGCTCGCGGCCGCGGAAGGCGACATAGGCCTCCAGTGGGTCGCGCGTGTTGCCGGCCGAATAGACATAGAGGCCGAGCCGCTCCGCCAGTTTCGGGTCGAAGACGTCGCCGGCCTGCTCGAAGGCCGCGAAGCCGTCGGCGTCCAGCACCTCCGACCACATGTAGCTGTAGTAGCCGGCGGAATAGCCGTCGCCCGAGAAGACATGGGCGAAATGCGGCGTGCGGTGGCGCATGACCATGCCCTCGGGCATGCCGATGCGGGCGAGTTCCGCCTTCTCGAAGGCGACGGGGTCGATGCCCTCGACGCTCTCCAGCGAGTGGAAGGCCATGTCGACCAGCGCGGAGGAGGTATATTCAACCGTCGCATAGCCCTGATTGAAGGTGCGCGCGGCGATCAGCCGGTCGATCAGCTCCTTCGGCATGGGCGCGCCGGTCTCGGCGTGGACCGCGTAGGTGCCGAGGATTTCCGGGCGCTCCAGCCAGTGCTCGTAGAGCTGCGAGGGAAACTCGACGAAGTCGCGCGCGACGGATGTGCCCGAGAGAAGCGGATAGGTCACGTCGGACAGCAGGCCGTGCAGGCCGTGACCGAATTCGTGGAACAGCGTGCGGGCATCGTCGAAGGACAGCAGCGCCGGCTTGCCCTCGGCGGGCTTGGCGAAGTTCATGACGTTGACGATGATCGGCAGGACGTTGCCGGACAGCTTCTCCTGGCTGCGGAAGGCGCTCATCCAGGCGCCGGAGCGCTTGGTGGTGCGGGCGAAATAGTCGCCGAGGAACAGGCCGAGGCTCTCGCCGCCGCGGAACATCTCGAAGGCGCGCACGTCGGGGTGATAGACTGCCACGTCCGGCCGTGGGCGGAATTCGACGCCGAACAGGCGGCGGGCGACCTCGAAGGACGCCTCGATGATCCGGTCGAGCTGGAAGTAGGGCTTCAGCGCGGCTTCATCGAGGGAATGGCGCTGCTGGCGCAGCTTCTCGGCATAGAAGCGGTAATCCCACGGCTCGATCGCATCGTTCATGCCCTCGGCGCGGGCGACCTCGGCAAGGTCGGCGCGCTCCTTGGCTGCCCGGATGACGGCCTTGCTCCAGACGCGGTCGAGCAGCGAGCGGACGGAGCCCGGCGTCTTGGCCATGGTCTCGTCGAGCTTGAAGGCGGCGAAGGTCGGATAGCCCAGAAGGTTCGCCCGCTCGATACGCAGCTTCACGGTCTCGGCGACGATGGCGGTGTTGTCGGTGTCGCCGCCCATCTCGCCGCGCCTGACCCACGCCTTGAACACGGTCTCGCGCAGGTCGCGGCGGGGGGAGAGCGTCAGGAAGGGCTCGACCATGGAGCGGCCGAGCGTCATCACGTAGCCGTCCCGGCCGCGATCCTTGGCGGCCTGGGCCAGCGCCGATTTCAGGAAGTCCGGCAGGCCGTCGAGATCGGCCTCCGACAGGGCCAGCGTCCAGGTGGATTCGTCCTTCAGCACGTTCTGCGAGAAGGACGTGCCGAGCACGGCGAGGCGCTC
>Ga0209794_1000895_pt1 | contig 30335 bp, 27 predicted proteins | sample EBPBio232013_DNA_FD_185869 | JGI IMG/M metagenome (GOLD analysis project Ga0209794, IMG submission 185869) | Wastewater treatment Type I Accumulibacter community from EBPR Bioreactor in Madison, WI, USA - Reactor 1_5/23/2013_ DNA (SPAdes)... | ecosystem: Engineered > Bioreactor > EBPR >... | reverse complement strand
CAGCCTGGCCGGCAACATCCGCAGCCTGATGTGGTCGGCAACGCATGTCCGCGAGCGCCTGTCGCTCGACCACTGGCAGTCGCTCAACCGCCTGCAGCGCGAGCAGCAGACGGCGCAGAAGAAGCATCCGACGCTGACCGAGGCGATTGCCTTCCTCGACCGCGTGCTGCTGGTTTCGTCCTCGCTCAACGGCTTTGCCATGGACAACATGACCCGCGACGACGGCTGGCGTTTCCTGATCATCGGTCGTCGTCTCGAACGGTTGTCCTTCCTGGCGCGCGGCATTGCCGATTTCCTGTGCATGGAATCGGCACGCGGCCAGGGCTGCCTCGAATGGCTGCTCGAACTGGCCGATTCGATCATCACCTATCGTTCGCGCTATTCGCGCCAGGCCGAGCTGCTGCCGGTCATCGACCTGCTCGTTTTCGACGACAGCAACCCGCACGGCGTCACCTTCCAGACCAATGTGCTCAGCCGCTACCTCGAACGCATGGCCAGCGAACTGGGCGCCGATTACGACCTGCGCCTGAGCCAGGCGGTTGAGCGCCTGCGCGCCTTCGACCTGGTCAAGCTCGAACACCTGCAGTTCAGCCAGTGCCGCAGCTGCCTGCCGTGCGAGGAACTGGCCGGCCTGCTCTACGACCTCGATGCCGCCGTTGCCCACCTGTCGGACGGGCTGGGCATGCGCTTCTTCACCCATGTCGGCGACGTCAGCCGGCAAACCATGGCCCTGTGAGCATGGAACCCGTCCGCTACCACGTCCTGCACGAAACCACCTACGAGTACGGCAGCCCGGTGTCGCTGTCGCAGCAGCAACTGCACCTGTCGCCGCGCTTCCTGCCGTGGCAGTCGGTGCACGAGCAGCGTATCGACATCGAACCGGTGCCGACCTGGCGGCGCGACGGCCAGGATGCTTTCGGCAATCCGGTCAGCTGGATCTCCTTCCACGCCCCGCACGAAAGCCTGCGCATCCGCTCGGCGATGAACATCTCGGTGCGTCCGCACATGCCGGCCAGCGCCGACCTGGAAGACTCGATCGCCTGGGACAAGTTGCGCGAGCGCCTCGCCTACGATGCAGCCCAGCCGCCGCTGGCCGAGGATCTGGAGGCGGTACGCTTCCTCTTCGAAAGCCCGCACGTGCGGGTCAAGCACGAGCTGGCGCAGTACGCTGCCGACTGCTTCGCCCCCGGCACGCCGGTGCTGGTCGGGGCGCGCGCGCTGATGGCGAAGATCTTCGACGAGTTCGAGTTCGACCCGGAAGCAACCACCGTATCGACGCCCATCCTCGAAGTGCTCGAAAACAAGCGTGGCGTCTGCCAGGATTTCGCCCACCTGATGATCGGTTGCCTGCGCGCGCTCGGTCTGGCAGCACGCTATGTCAGCGGCTACCTGCTCACCCGGCCGCCGCCGGGCAAGCCCCGGCTGATCGGTGCCGATGCCTCGCACGCCTGGGTTTCCGTCTATGCGCCGGGAACTGCCGACGACTGGGTCGATTTCGATCCGACCAACAACCTGCTGCCCGATACCGAGCACATCACCCTGGCCCTCGGCCGCGATTTCTCCGACATCTCGCCCTTGCGCGGCATCATCCTGGGCGGCGGCAGCGCCGAGCCTGAGGTCGCGGTGACCGTCGTTCCCCTCGACGAAGAGGAGATTCCCGAAGCCTTGCTGGCAGCGACCGAGGCCGACAAGGCCGCGGACTGATGCGTGCGCTGATCGTCGGCGGCGGCCCGGCCGGCCTGATGGCGGCCGAGCAACTGGCTGCCTGCCCCGGCGTCCAGGTCGAGGTCTACGACGCCATGCCCTCACTTGGGCGCAAATTCCTGATTGCCGGCGTCGGCGGCATGAACATCACCCACGCCGAGCCATTGCCCGACTTCGTCGCCCGCTACGGCTCGCGCGCCGGGCAGCTGGCGCCGCTGCTCGACACCTTCGGACCGCAGGCGCTGCGGGCGTGGATACACGGGCTCGGCATCGAGACCTTCGTCGGCACCTCGGGCCGGGTCTTCCCGCGGGAAATGAAGGCGGCGCCCTTGCTGCGCGCTTGGCTGCACCGCCTGCGCGTGCAGGGCGTGCGCTTTCACGTGCGCCACCGCTGGCTGGGCTGGGCCGCCGATGGCGGCATGCGCTTCGCCAGCCCCGGCGGCGAGCTCACCGTCGCTGCCGACGTCGTGGTGCTGGCCTTGGGCGGCGGCAGTTGGGCCAAGCTCGGTTCGGACGGGCGCTGGGTAAGCACCCTGAGCGAGCGGGGCATTCCGGTGGCGCCGCTGCGCCCGGCCAATTGCGGTTTCGATGTCGCCTGGTCGGCGCATTTTCGCCAGCGCTTCGCCGGGCAGCCGGTGAAGCCGGTCATCGGCGAATGCGGCGGCCGACGCCAGCAGGGCGAATTCAACATTACCGAACACGGCATCGAGGGCGGCCTGATCTATGCGCTGTCGGCACCGCTGCGCGATGCGCTCGACGCCGGCCGGCCGGCGCTGCTCGGCCTCGACCTGGCTCCGGGGCGCAGCCTGGAACGTCTGCGGGCCGATCTCGGCCGGCCGCGCGGCCGCGATTCGCTGGCCAATCACCTGCGCCGTCAGGCCGGCATCGACGGCGTCAAGGCCGGTCTGTTGCGCGAATTCTGTCCGCCCGAGGTGCTCGGCGAGCCGGCGGCACTGGCCGCGGCGATCAAGGCGCTGGCGCTGCCGGTGACGGCGACCCGGCCGCTGGACGAGGCGATCAGCAGCGCCGGCGGCGTGCTGTTCGAGGCGCTCGACGAGGCGCTGATGGTGCGCGAACGGCCCGGTCTGTTCGTGGCCGGCGAGATGCTCGACTGGGAGGCGCCGACCGGCGGTTATCTGCTCACCGCCTGCCTGGCCAGCGGCCACCGGGCCGGTCGCGGGGCGGCGGCGTGGCTGGCCGCCAGGACCTGATCAGGGCAGACGGTCCAGTGCCTGTTCCAGACATTCGGCAGCAGCGGTGAAATCGAAGTCGGCAATCTGCCGCTCGAAGCGGGCATAGTCCTCGCCGAGCAGCTGGCGCAGCGCTTCGCCTTCACTCTGCAATCTGGCCTGCACGGCAAAATCACCTTCGCGTAACAGGGGGGCCAGCCCAGCCAGCAGTCGTCGCAGTTGAACGGGTGGTATCTCCGGTTCGTTCCTGACGCTTGCCACGACGGACGGGCCGCCTTGCAGCGCATCGTGCAACAGGCTGTACTGTTTTTCGCACTCGGCGATGGCACCCAGGATGTCGGTGTCGCTCCGTCCCTGGCGGAAGCCCTGGTCGACTTCAGCGGCCGACTGGAAGATTCGGGTGGCGCCCAGGGTGGCGGCCGCGCCCTTGAGCGAGTGGGCGAGCCGGCGGGCTTCCTCGCGTTCGCCCGCAGCGAGCAGTTGGCGCATGCGTTCGAAATCGCCGACATGGGTGTCGGCCAGGGTGTCGAGCAACCGGCGGTAAATGCCCAGTTTGCCGCGCACCGCATGCAGCCCGGCCTTGAAATCCAGGCCGGGAATGCGTGCCAGCCGGGCCATCTGGCTGGCTTCGTCGTCACCGGCAATGGGGGGCGCCACCGCGCCGACGCTGCCGCCGACGCGGCCGAGCTTCAGTCTGACCCAGAATTCGCTACCCTCGCCCGGGGTGCTGTTGACCCCGACGCTGCCGCCCATCAGCTCGGCCAGGCGCCGGCAGATGACCAGCCCCAGCCCGACGCCGCCATGCCGGCGGGTAGTCGAGCTGTCAATCTGGGTGAAGGGATTGAACAAACGCGCTTGCAGTTCCCGGGGAATGCCGATGCCGGTGTCACGCACCGCCAATTGCAGCTCCAGCCCGTCGTCGCCAGCGGAGACGATGTCGGCCGCCAGGGCGATGCTGCCGCAATCGGTGAATTTGACCGCGTTGGACAAGAGCTGCTGCAGTATCTGTTTGATGTGACCGGGGTCGCCGGCAAGTTGTCCGGGGACCTCCGGGGCGATCCGCAAGCTGAATTCCAGCCCCTTGCCGCGTGCCCGTTCGGCATGGGGCTGGCTGGATTCTTCGAGCAGGTCGGCCACCGCGAATTCGAGCCGGCTGGGGTTCAGGTTGCCGGCCTCCAGGCGCGACAGGTCGAGGATGTCGTTGAGCAGTTGCATCAACTGGTTGGCGGCGTCGGCAATGCGCCCCAGTCGTTCGTCATCGTGATCGCGCTGAAGCAGGTGGGTGAGCCCGAGGATGGCGTTCATCGGCGTGCGGATTTCGTGGCTCATGTTGGCCAGGAAACTGCTCTTTGCCCGACTGGCGGATTCCGCCTCTTCCTTGGCCTGTTGCAACTGGTCCGTGCGCTGCGCAACCAGCTGTTCGAGTTCCTCGCGATAGCGGCGGCTCAGCTCAAGCTGGTCACGCCGGCTGACATCGGCCAGTATGCCGCAGAGCATTGTTGCCCGGCCGTCGGCCGCGCGTTCGCACACGCTGCTGTGCTCCTCGACCCATAACCAGCCGATGGCATGGCTGATGCGGTATTCCAGGCGGGATTGTGCGATTTCACCGGCGAGCAGGGCGGCGATGGCTCTTTCGTGGCTGGGCCGGTCGTCGGGATGAATCCGTTTGCGCCACTGTGCCAGCGTTGCCGGCAAGGCTTGCGGCGATTCGCCGAAAAGGGCGTGCAGGCGGTCGCCGCAGACGAAACAGTCGTTCTCCGGGTGGTACTCCCAGGTGCCGGCAGCTGCTGCTGCCAGGGCGAATTCGAGCTGGATGTCCCGGTAGTTCATGGAGCGGGCGGATTGGCCTGGAGGTAATGCCGGATGCCTTCGAGGGTGCTGTGCAGGGCCTCGGCGAGTCCGTCGAACAACGGTGCGGTATCGACCGGTACGGCGTTGGGGCGCAGGGCGTCATTCAGGGCGCAGGCGGCAGCGTGAATGTGCTTGAGTCCGAGCGTGCCGGCAACGCCCTTGAGGTTGTGTGCCAGTTCTCTAGCCGCCTGGTGATTGTCCCGACGAGCTGCGGCAAGGATTTGTCCGTCGTCGCCGTGGCCCTGGACGAAGCTTTGCAGCAGCCGCTGGTAGCTGTCGAGGTTGTCGCGCACGGCACGCATGGCCTGATCCATGTCCACCCAGCTGGCGGCCGCCAGTCGGGCCCGTTCCAGCTCGGCAGTCGATATTGCCGGTGCCTGAGGGGCGCAGTTCTGTTCGGGCAACCACTTGGCGATCGAGGCATAAAGGTTGTCCGGGTTGACCGGCTTGGCGATGTGGTCGTTCATTCCTGCGTCAATGCAGCGCTTGCGATCTTCGCCGAAGGCATTGGCGGTCATCGCCAGGATCGGCGTGATGCAGCCATCGGCGCGCAGCCGGCGCGTGGCTTCCAGACCGTCCATGATCGGCATCTGCATGTCCATCAGGATCAGGTCGTAGTTTCCGGCCAGCGAGAGCTCGATGGCTTCGATGCCATTGGCGGCGACATCGATGGTGAGACCGACATCCTCAAGCAGTTCGCGGGCAACCTCCTGGTTGATGGGATTGTCCTCGACCAGCAGGATGTGCGGTGCCTGCCGCAGCTGACGCAAGTGCGTCTCCGCCGTTGCCGTGCTGCTCGGTGCACCGCTTGCCGGGGTGTTGCCGACCTGCAACCGGGCGGTGAACCAGAAAGTACTGCCGACGCCCGGCGTGCTGTCCACCCCGGTTTCGCCGCCCATCAACTCTGCCAGGTGGCGGGCGATGGCCAGGCCCAGGCCGGTGCCGCCATAGCGCCGGGTGGTCGAATCGTCGGCTTGTTCGAAGGCCTCGAACAGGCGTTGCTGTTGTTCGGGGGGAATGCCGATGCCGGTATCGCGAACGGCAAAGCGGACCAGCAAGCCGCTGTCGTCGTGGGTCAGCAGGTCGACGTCGATGGCAATGCTGCCGTGCTCGGTGAACTTGGCGGCATTGGTGAGGAAATTGAGCATGATCTGGCCGAGGCGCAGGGGGTCGCCGTGCAGGACTTCGGGCAGTGCCGGGTCGATCCGGATGGAGAACTGCAGGCCGCGCGAGCGTACCCGGTCGACGATCAGCGCCGAGGTGTTCTCGATGATCTGCTGCAGCCGGAAGTCGTTGGGGGCGAGGATCAGCTTGCCCGCCTCGATCTTGGAAATGTCGAGAATCTGGTTGATGATCGCCAGCAGGTGGTGGGCGGCGTCCTGTACCTTGCCCAGGCGGTCGAGCAGGCCGGAATCGCTGGTTTGCCGGGTGCACAGGTGGGTGAGGCCGATGATCGCGTTCATCGGCGTGCGGATCTCGTGACTCATGTTGGCCAGGAAGGCGCTCTTTGCCCGGTTGGCTTCCTCGGCCGCATCGCGGGCACTGGCCAGTTCGCGCGTGCGTTCGGCGACCAGTTCTTCCAGGTGCAGCCGGTAACGTTCCAGTTCCTGGTTCGCCTGGCGCTGTTTTTCCTCGCGTTCGATCAGCGCACGCTGGTCGGCCAGACGTTGGGTTATGTTGGCGATGAAGACGATCAGGTAGCGTGTGCCGTCGAAATGGATGACTTCGGCAGAAATGCTGATGTCGCGTCTCTGGCCGCTGGCACCGCGGCCAACGCTTTCAAAATTGACGATCCTGCCGTCACGCATCAGGATTTCCTGCATCCGTTTCCGGTCTTCCGGGTTCTCCCAAAGACCGGCTTCCAGTGTCGTCTTGCCGAGCAACTGCTCGCGCTCCCACTGGTATTCCTCAAGCATGCGCTCATTGACGTCGACCAGGCGTCCATCCTCCAGCCGGGTGATGCAGGCGGCTACCGGCGCGGCCTGGAAGGCCACCGCGTAGCGGGTGAGCGCCTCGCTCTCTTCCTTGAGTGCCTGCAGCATGCTGTGCTCGTTGGCCTCGGCGACCTGCAGTTCGGCATGGGCCTCAGCAAGCCTGCCGAAGTGCCGGCGCATCAGCAGCAGCAAGAAGGCAGCGGTGATGGCGATGAACAGCCAGCCCTTGAGCAGGTTGAACAGGGTTCGTTCCTCGACGTCCGGAATCAGCCAGCTGACGGCAAGGTCACTGAACAAGATCCAGGCAGCCCCGAAAGCCACGTACCAGAAAACGGTTTTGCGGATGGCGCGGGCATACCTCTGCAGCGGACCAACGGCTGGTTCAGGCGACTGGGTCATTCGGCGTAGGCGTGGGCGATGCGTTTGAATGTTTCGAATTCGCGGATGAAGGCATCGACCACATCGGGGTCGAAGTGGCTGCCGCTGCCGGCAACGATGATCCGGTAGGCTTCGTCCATCGGCATCGCCGGCTTATAGACACGGGCGCAGATCAACGCATCGAAGACGTCGGCCAGGGCCATCAGGCGCGCCGAGACAGGAATCTGTTCGCCGGCCAGGCCGCCGGGGTAGCCACTGCCGTCCCACTTTTCGTGATGGCAGCGGGCGATCTCCTGGGCAATGCGCAGGAACTCGACCGGGCGGGTCGAATCGGCTTCGGCCTGGGCGATAGCCTGGGCGCCGATTTCGGCATGAGTTTTCATGATCTCCCACTCCTCCGGCGTCAGCTTGCCGGGTTTGAGCAGGATGTGGTCGGGAATACCGACCTTGCCGATGTCGTGCAGCGGGGCCGACTGTGCCAGGGCGTCGACGGTGCGGTGTTCGAGGTAGGGCGCGAAGCGCGGGTGGTGACGCAGGCTGTTGGCCAGGGTGCGGACATACTCCTGGGTACGGCGCAGGTGATTGCCGGTTTCCGGATCACGGGTTTCCGCCAGGTGGGCCAGGGCGTGGATGCTGACTTCCTGGATCAGCTGGTTTTCCGCCATCCGCCGGGCGACTTCCTGCTCCAGATAGGCGTTCTGGTCGCTGAGCAGGTCGCGGGCCCGCTTGAGTTCGAGTTGGGCGCGTACCCGGGCGAGCACGATGGCCGGCCGGATCGGCTTGGTGATGTAATCGACCGCGCCGCAGTCGAGGCCGTGTTCCTCGTCTTCGGTGCCGTCCATGGCGGTGACGAAGATCACCGGAATGTCGCGCGTTGCCGGTTGCTTGCGCAATTCGGCAAGAACGTCGTAGCCGTCCATGTCCGGCATCATCACGTCGAGCAGGATCAGGTCGGGCGGCGGGACGGCGTTGGCGATCTGCAGCGCGCGCGGTCCGGAGTTGGCGGCGCGCACGCGGTAGTTCGACTGCAACAATTCGCCCAGGACGCTGAGGTTCTCGGGAACGTCGTCGACGATCAGGATGGTTGGCTGCGCCTGAATTTTGATTCTCCAGCCCTGCATATCAGTGGATGGATTATGGCCTGTGCAGCAGCGTATGGCTACTGCACTTTGGTCGGAATGCCAGAAATTCAGTCAGTGGGATCGAGGCCAACCAGGCGGCGGTAGCTGGCGAAGCGGCTTTTGGCCACGCTGCCGTCAGCGACTGCCGGACGCAGGGCGCAGTCGGGTTCGCGGTCGTGCCGGCAGTCGCGGAAGCGACACTGGCCCAGATAAGGGCGGAATTCGCGGAAGGCGTATTCGATTTCGCCACGGTCGAGGTGGCCGAGGCCGAATTCCTGCAGTCCGGGCGAGTCGATCAGGTGGCTGTCGGCATCCAGGTGGTAGAGCGTGGCGTGGGTCGTCGTGTGCTTGCCGGAATCGAGCGCCAGCGAGATTTCGCGGGTGGCGGCGCGGGCTTCCGGCAGCAGGGCATTGACCAGCGTGGACTTGCCCATCCCCGATTGACCGACCAGGACGCTGGTCCGCCCTTGCAGTTGCGGGCGCAGCGCCTCGGCGTGCTGAAGGGCCGAGAGTTCGAGCACGCGATAGCCAAGCGCCGAGAAGACGTCGGTCTGGCGCCGGGCGTCGGCTAGCCGTTCGCTCAGGTCGCATTTGTTGAGCACGATCAGGACTTCGATGTCCTGACTCTCGGCGGCAATCAGGGCGCGTGTCACCAGATCGTCGGAAAACGCCGGCTCGCTGGCGACGACGATGACCAGTTGGTCGACGTTGGCGGCGATCAGTTTCTGCCGGAATTCGTTGGAGCGGTAGAGCAGGCTGCGCCGCGGCTCGATCTTCTCGATGACCCCCTGATCGGAGGAGCTGCGGGCGAATTCGACTTCGTCGCCACAGGCGACCTCGCTTTTCTTGCCGCGGGGAAAACAGGGCAGGCGTGCGCCGTCCCCGGTCTCGACGATGTATTGCCGACCGTGGGCGGCGACGACCCGGCCGCGCATCAGTCCTTGAAGTGGTAGTAGGTCTGGTTCAGGTAGGCAGCAACTTCCGCTTCCTCTTCCGGAAACCAGCCGGTGTTCATCTGGGCATTGCAGGCGGCGGTGCGTTGCAGGATGTCGAGCTTGGTTGACAGCATGCGTCCCTCGCGCGTGTAGATCTTGCTGCCGTCGCCGCCATACATGCGGATGTGGCAGGCGGCGCACTGGGCGTCGTGTCTGGCCTTGCCGGCCTTGGCGTCGGCATTGCCCCACGGGTCGGCGGCGAAGACCGGAAAGGACAGCAGGGCGGCGGCCAGAATCGGGCTAGTCGTTTTCATGCGCGTGTCTCCTGGAGTTGCAGTCGCCCGATGCGCTGGGCGGCCGACGGGTGGGAATCGTGGAACAGCGAGTGTAGCGGGTCCGGGGTCAGGGTGGCGGCGTTGTCGTCGTAGAGTTTGACCAGCGCACTGGCCAGATCGGTTCCCGAGGCGTGTTCGGCGGCGTAGGCATCGGCTTCGAATTCATGCTTGCGCGACAGTCGGCTCGATAACGGCGTCAGCGGGAACAGGAAAACCGGCACCGCCAGGAAGAACAGGATCAGCGCCAGCGCCGTGCTCTGCGCCGGCACACCCAGCCCGGTGTAGAACCAGGGGGCATCGATCAACTGGCCGAGCAGCCAGAGAAAGAGCAGGGAGCCGGCGAACATGAGGATGATGCGCTGGATCACGTGATGCTTGCGGAAATGTCCCAGCTCGTGGGCGAGCACGGCTTCGATCTCGGCCGGCGTCAGGCGTTCGAGCAGGGTGTCGAAGAAGACGATGCGCTTGTTGTCGCCGAAACCGGTGAAATAGGCGTTGCCGTGGCTGGAGCGCTTCGAGCCGTCCATCACGAACAGGCCGTTGCTGCGAAAACCGCAGCGCTTGAGCAGCGCTTCGATGCGGGTCTTCATCTCGCCTTCGGGCAAGGGGGTGAACTTGTTGAACAGCGGCGCGATCCAGGTCGGATAGACGAATAGCAGCAACAGGTTGAAGGCGCTCCAGAACAGCCATACCCACAGCCACCAGGCGCTGCCCATGGCGCTCATCAGCCACAGGACGACGGCGATCACCGGGGCGCCGATGACGACGCCGAGCAGGGTCTGCTTGAGCAGGTCGGACAGGAACAGGGCCGGCGTCATGCGGTTGAAGCCGTGGCGGGCCTCGATCACGAACTGGTTGTAAAGCGACAGCGGCAGGTCGATCAGCACCGAGATCAGCATCACGCTGAAGATCATCGCCAGGCCGTAGGCGATGCCGTCGAGCCGGGCCGACCAGAGCGCGTGCAGCCAGTTCAGGCCGCCGCCCAGGGTCAGGGCGAGCAGGAGTGCCGCATCAATGACGATGGACAGGATCGCGGCACGGCTGCGATCGATGGTGTAGCTTGCTGCCTTCTCATGCGAAGCGAGGCTGATGCGGCCGGCGAAAGCGGCCGGCACCGCTGCCCGATGGGCCGCGACGTGGCGGATGTGACGCTGCTTCAGCCACAGGCGGATGACCAGGGTGACGGCGAAGGCGCAGATGAACAGCAGGCTGAAATTTTCGGTCACGGACGGATGTCGGGGAAGCTGTGAGAAAATGGCGGTTTTCGATTTCGGGCAATTATATGGCAGGCAATGCAAACAACCTCGTCTGGGTGGACATGGAAATGACCGGTTTGAATCCGGACGGCGACCGCATCATCGAGATGGCTTTCGTGGTGACCAATTCGGAGCTTGAAATGGTCGCCGAATCGCCGTCCTGGGTCGTGCATCAGAGCGACGAGGCCCTGGCTGCCATGGACGAATGGAACCAGAAGACGCACGGCCGTTCCGGGCTGATCGACAAGGTCCGCGCCTCGACCATGGACGAGGCGGCGATCGAGGCCGAGGCCTTGGAGTTTTTGCGCAAGTACTCGGGCAAGGGCCACTCGCCGATGTGCGGCAACTCGATCGGCCAGGACCGCCGCTTCATGGCCCGATACATGCCGACCCTGGAAGCCTATTTCCATTACCGCAACCTCGACGTGAGCACCCTCAAGGAGCTATGCAAGCGCTGGCAGCCCGAAATCTACAAGGGTTTCAAGAAGAAGGGCCGGCATACGGCTTTGGCCGACATCCACGAGTCGATCGACGAACTCAAGTACTACCGCGAGCACTTCCTGATCAAGTCGGCGAACTGAGTGCTGCCTGGCGGCGGTAGAGACGGAACTTCTCCCGCCGCTCGCCCGGCCGGTTGCCCTGCCACACCAGCGACCAGCCGGCATCCGGCGCTGCCAGCTGGCTGGCCGAGCTGCCGACGACCAGCAGCCAGTCGCAGGCGTTGGCGGCCGGGCTGGCGAAGTCGACCGGATTGAGGTCGACGAAATACGAGAACGAGGCGCGCTGGGCCGGGTTCAGCCGGCGCTCGGCAAGACAGTTCTTGTTCGCCGGCAGCTTGCCGGCAACCGCTTCGGCCACCGGCCGGTAGCTTTTCCCGTAATCGAACCAGGGCAGGATCAGTGCCGTGGCCATCAGCCACCAGGTGGTGAAGCCCAGGGTCCAGTGAGTCAGGCTGCGGTAGGGGGAACGCGGTGCGCTGAGCATCAGCCAGATCCACCAGACGGTGGCGCCGATGCCGATGCACAGCCCGAGCAGATCGAGCGAGGCGGTGAAGCCGGGGCGCAGCTCGACCACGCGTTGTGCCAGGCGGGCCGGGAAACCCAGGATCATCGCCATCCAGCTGATCCATACCAGGAGCGCCAGGAAGCTGAATACGCTCATCGCGAACCAGTCGAAGGCGTTGGCGGCGCCCCGGCGCAGGCTCAGTGCCCCCGGGGTGGCGAGCAGGGCGATCGATGGCAGCAGCAGCAGGGCGGGGATTTCGCGCGGGCGGTAGGCCCAGGCCAGCAGGAGCAGGGTCAGCAACAGGAAGGCGAGCGGCAGCAACTGGGCCGGTGCCCGCCACAGGCTACGCCGCGACCACAGGGTCCAGGCGGCCAACGGCAGCGCCGGGAAGGCGAACCAGGGCAGCATGGCCAGGAACTGGCCGAGGCCACCGGCCGAGAACGGTGTTTTCAGGGGGGCCAGTTCGGTCAGCAGCCAGGCTTCCAGGCGGAGTGGCTGTTGTGCCCACAGGGCCAGGGGCCAGGGCAAGGCAAGCATGGTGGCGATGAACAGGCCGAGCAGCAGGGTCTGCGCTGCCATTCGCCGGTTGGGCGACAGCCACCAGGCGAGCGGGGCGATGGCGAGCAGCGGCAGGGTCGGCGCGATGCCGGCGCCGAGCACGCAGGCGGCAATCGCCAGGCCGTAGAAGATGCCGGTCAGGCGCGGCTTGCGGCCAATGGTGGCGAGGGCACCCAGGCCGCCGGCGTAGGCGGCGAGTGCGATCAGCATGGGCTGCGCGTCGTGCGCGTGGAAGAGCAGGCCGACACAGCCGGCGAGCAGCATCGGGCTGGCGGCGGCGCTGTCGGTGCCGTAGAGTTCGCGGCCGGCGTAGTAGAGGCCGGTCAGGGTCAGTGCGATCCAGACGCCGCTGGCCAGGCGCATCGCTTCGTGGGCCGGCAGGGCCCAGTCGAAGAGCAGGCCGGTGAGAGCGGCGCTCCAGTAGAACAGCGGTGGTTCGTGGAAGGCGCGACCGGCCAGCATCGGCGTCAGCCAGTCGCCGGTGGACAGCATCTGCCAGGCGGTGCCGATGTGGATGGCGTCCTCGCCCTTCCACGGGTCGCGGCCGAACAGGCCGGCCAGGACGTAGAAGGCAAGCATGCCGGCGAGCATCCAGCCGCCGGGGGGCAGGCGGATGCCGTGACGGATCAGGGCGAGGGGTTCAGGCATCGGTGGCAGAAATGAAAAAGGCAGCCCATGGGCTGCCCTTTGCGACGCAAGTCAGGCCAATCAGGCGGCAGCCTTGCCGCGCATGGCGCCGAACTTCTGGTTGAACTTCTCGACGCGGCCAGCGGTGTCGACGATCTTCTGCTTGCCGGTGTAGAACGGGTGGCAGGCGGCGCAGACTTCAATGTGGAAGTCGTTCTTCGGCATCGTGGACTTGGTGGTGAAGACGTTGCCGCAGGAGCAGGTCACTTGCACGTCGTGGTAATTCGGGTGAATGCTGGCTTTCATTTCGTATCCTTTAATCAAGCGACCGGCGGTATTGGCCGATCTGGGAAGCGCGAGATTATCGTTGAATAATCACGCGCTTGCAATACATTTTTCAGCCGCGGCGCATGGCGTCGAAGAATTCGGCGTTGCCCTTGGTCGACTTGACCTTGTCGAGCAGGAATTCCATCGCTTCGAGGTCGTCCATCGGGTAGCAGAGCTTGCGCAGGACCCACATCTTCTGCAGGACGTCGGGCTTGAGCAGCAGTTCCTCACGGCGGGTGCCGGAGCGGTTGACGTTGACCGCCGGGTACATCCGCTTCTCGGCCATGCGGCGGTCGAGGTGGATTTCCGAGTTGCCGGTGCCCTTGAATTCTTCGTAGATGACTTCGTCCATACGCGAGCCGGTGTCGATCAGCGCGGTGGCGAGGATGGTCAGCGAGCCGCCTTCCTCGATGTTGCGCGCGGCGCCGAAGAAGCGCTTCGGCTTCTGCAGGGCGTTGGCGTCGACACCGCCGGTGAGCACCTTGCCGGAGGCCGGCTGAACGGTGTTGTAGGCGCGGGCCAGGCGGGTGATCGAGTCGAGCAGGATGACCACGTCCTTCTTGTGTTCGACCAGACGCTTGGCTTTTTCGATGACCATTTCGGCGACGGCGACGTGGCGCGAGGCGGGTTCGTCGAAGGTCGAGGCGACGACTTCGCCCTTGACCGTGCGGGTCATTTCGGTGACTTCTTCCGGCCGCTCGTCGATCAGCAGGACGATGAGCACGACTTCCGGGTGGTTGGCGGTGATGGCGTGGGCGATGTTCTGCAGCATCACGGTCTTGCCGGTTTTCGGCGGGGCGACGAGCAGGCCGCGCTGGCCACAGCCGATCGGGGCAATCATGTCAATGACGCGGCTGGTGATGTTCTCGTCGGACTTGATCTCGCGTTCGAGCTTGAGGTGACGCGTCGGGTGCAACGGCGTCAGGTTCTCGAACATGATCTTGTTCTTGTTCGCTTCCGGCGGGAAACCGTTGATCGATTGCAGCTTGGTCAGGGCGACGTAACGTTCGCCGTCCTTGGGGGTGCGGATCTCGCCTTCGACGGTGTCGCCAGTGCGCAGGTTGAAGCGGCGGACCTGGGACGGGGAGACGTAGATGTCGTCCGGGTTGGACAGGTAGGAGGTGTCCGATGAACGGAGGAAGCCGTAGCCGTCCGGCAGCACTTCCAGGGTGCCGTCACCGTAGATGGTGTCGCCGTTCTTCGCCTTGGCCTTGAGGATCGCGTAGATCAGCTCCTGCTTGCGCATGCGGTTGGCGTTTTCGATGACGAGTTCGGTCGCCATGTCCAGCAATTTGCTGACGTGTAAGGTCTTGAGTTCTGAGAGTTGCATTGGGAGTGTGTGTGGCGCCGGAGTGTAAGCGCGGGCGACAGCCCGATGATCGGGGCGCAGGAGCTAGAGGGCTTTAAGGGAGGGAAGAGACGCCGGGGCGCGTGGCCGGTTGCGTCAGCCTGAAGGCGCGGAACGCACCTTCAGGGCAGCAGACTACGGATATTACAGGGTGCTGTCAATAAAGGCCGCGAGTTGCGACTTGGACAGGGCGCCGACCTTGGTGGCTTCGACATTGCCGTTCTTGAAGATCATAAGCGTCGGGATGCCGCGGATGCCGAACTTGGACGGCGTCTGCTGGTTTTCGTCGATGTTGACCTTGGCGACCTTCAGCTTGCCGGCATACTCGGCGGCAATTTCGTCGAGGATCGGGGCGATCATCTTGCAGGGTCCGCACCATTCGGCCCAGTAGTCGACGAGCACCGGTTGCTGCGACTGCAGTACTTCGGCTTCGAAAGTGTCGTCGGTGACGTAATGGATGTGCTCGCTCATGTATTCCTCTTGGTCTCAGGGATCGATATGCGTAAGGGGTGGGAAGTTCCCACGAATAGTGTTGCGATGCTAGCGAAAAATGCGCGGCAAGGGAAGCATCAGCGCCCAGTCTTGAACAGATTGGCCAGTTCTACCGCGGTCTTCACTTGCATCTTCTCGAACAGGTTGGCGCGGTGCACTTCGACGGTGCGCATGCTGATGTTCAGTTCGTCGGCGATGACCTTGTTGTATTTTCCGGCCAGTACCAGATCCATGATCTGGCGTTCGCGGGTGGTCAGCCTGGAGACGCGGGCGTTGACCGAATCCAGAGTGGCGTTGGCGGCGCGCTGCAGGGCGTCGAGCGCCATCGCTTCGCCGATCCGGGTGGCCAGTTCGTTGTCGTTCAGGGGTTTTTCGAAGAAATCGAAGGCGCCACGCTTGAGCGTGGCCACGGCCAGCGGGACGTCGCCGTGGCCGGTGAGGAAGATCACCGGCAGGGTCGAGCCACGATCAAGCAGGGCGTCGAAGCAGTCGAGGCCACTCATCCCGTTCATGCGCATGTCGAGCACCACGCAGCCGCAGGTGGCGGGCGTCCATGCCGCCAGGAAATCCTCAGCGGCCGGATAGGTGGCACTGGGCAGACCGCGTGAACTGAGTAGCCAGCTCAAGGCATCGCGAATCGCTTCATCGTCGTCGACCAGATGGGCTTTCGGCGTGTTCATGTGCTTTCCAGGGGTAGGGTGAAGATGAATAGCGTGCCGCTGCCAGTCGGGGAATCCGGATTGTTTTCCGCCCACAGCCGGCCGCGGTGAAATTCGATGATCGAGCGGCAGATCGACAGACCAACGCCCATGCCTTCCTGCTTGGTGGTGAAGAAGGCGGTATACAGCTTGTCCTTGATCTCGGCGGCAATGCCGCAACCGTTATCGCTGACGCTGACGCGAACCTCGCTGCCATCGATGCGGGCGTTCAGGCGGAGCAGCCGGTGGGGAAGCGGTGTTTCGCTCATGGCGTCCATGGCATTGCGCATCAGGTTGAGCAGCACCTGTTCAAGCATCAGGCGGTCGGCCGGCAGCAGTGGCAGGTCGGGAATCGATGCTTCGATGCGGATTTGCCGCTTGCGCGCCTCGGGCTCGACAAAACCGAGGCAGTCGTCGATGACTTCGCCCAGCGCACAGGGGGCGCGTTTCGGTTCGCTCTTGCGCACGAAATCGTGGACCCGGCGGATGATCTTGCCAGCGCGCTGGGCCTGGACGCCGATTTTCTCCAGCGCGGGTTTGAGTTCGGCGCAGGAGAGATTGTCATTGTTGAGCAGGTTGAGGCAGCCGGTGTTGTAGCTGGCGATCGCGGCCAGCGGCTGATTGAGTTCGTGGGCCAGGGTCGACGCCATTTCGCCCAGGGTCACCAGGCGGGCGGTGAATTGCAGTTGTTCCTGCTGCTGGCGCGCCAGTTCCTCGGCACGTTCGCGCTCGGTGATGTCGAGTACCGAAGCCATCCAGCCGGTGTGCCGGCCGTTGCCGTCGATCAGTTTGGCTTCGTAGACGAGAGCCCGGAAGCGCTCGCCGTTCTTGCGCATGAAGGTGATCTCGAAACCATCGCTTGGGGCTAGTCCCGCCATGACTGCTTGGTGCATGGCCTGCGTGTCGTCGAGGTGCTCAGGCGCCCAGTAGGGCATCGGTGGCTCGTGATCGACCAGTTCCTCGGCGGAAAAACCGGTCATCTTGCAGAACGCCGGGTTGACGTAGATGACCCGGCCGTTGAGGTCGCGGGCGCGCATGCCGACGGTCAGCGAGTCCTCCATGGCGGCACGGAATGCGTGCTCGGCACGCAGGGCCTGTTCGGCACGACTGCTTTTCTGCATCAGGTCGCGGACCAGCCATAGGCTCCAGAAAACCCCACCGGCCAGCAGCAGGATGGAGGCGGTCAACAGTCGTTGCAGAATTCCCTGGTCGTTGGGGTAGTTGCTGACTTTAAGGCGCAGCCCGTGTCCTGGCGGCTCGAAGGGTATCTGGTAGCTGTCGGCGTTGACACCTTCGAGGTGGGTTTTTGTGGCGTAGAGGGTGTCGTTGTCATCGACGATCTCGACCTTGTACTTCTCGGTGAACCACCAGGGAACCTGGTTGGTGAGCAGGTCGTTGAGCGGGTAGCTGGCGAGCAGCATGCCGATCAGGTGTGCCTCGTCGTAAATCGGGACCAGAAGATCAACCTGGCTTTCGCGGGCGCTGTTCGTGTACGGCTCGCTATAGGTCGGTTTGCCGAGCTTTCGGGTGATTTCGAAAGCGCGGGCGCGGTGTTCGGCAATGCGCCGCTGTTCCTCGTTGGCCTCGTACCCGGGGAGCGAGGCGAGCGAGCGGCCGAGCGGGTCGAGCCAGCTGATCTGGGAAATTTCCGGGCTGTTCTTGAGCAGGTGGGTCGAGCGCACGCGGAACAGGCGGTCGCGCTCCTGGGGCGAGACCATGTCCACCGCCAGCTGCTGCAGCAGGTCGCGGTTGCCTTCGAGGTGGAAGCGCAGGTTCTGCTCCAGCCAGAGCACGTCCTTGATCAGGATGTTGCGCTGTTCCTCCTTTTCGGAATGCTGGAGCAGCCAGAGCAGCGCGAACAGCGCCGCCATCAGCAGGATCATGCCGAACTTGGGCAGCGCCAGCAGCCAGCGCAGGCGGCGGCGTTCCGGGTGCAGGGGGGAGCTCGGTACGTGCATGGTGCGATGTTAACCCGACGGGTCGAATGTGGATATCCACAATACGCAGGGTTTATTCGTTTCGTAATACTTTCATCCAGTCGCAATTTTGCCATTGCGGCCCATACAACTCTGGAGGAGATATCCATGAAAGTTTCCAAGCTTCTCGTCGGCCTGTTTGCCTGTGCCGTTTCGCTCGGTGCCTACGCGCAGCAGCCGATCGTGATCAAGTTCAGCCACGTCGTCGCCAATGACACGCCCAAGGGCAAGGCCGCCGACTTCTTTGCCCAGAAGGCCGCCGAACTGACCAAGGGCAAGGTCAAGGTCGAGGTGTACGCGAACTCGACGCTGTACAAGGACAAGGAAGAGATGGAAGCGCTGCAGCTGGGTGCCGTGCAGATGCTGGCCCCGTCGCTGGCCAAGTTCGGCCCGCTCGGCGTCAAGGAATTCGAGGTTTTCGACCTGCCCTACATCTTCAACGGCTACGCCGACCTGCACAAGGTCACCACCGGCCCGGTCGGCAAGAGCCTGCTGGCCAAGCTCGAACCCAAGGGGATCAGCGGCCTGGCTTTCTGGGATAACGGTTTCAAGTCCTTCTCGGCGAACACGCCGATCAAGATGCCGGATGACCTGAAGGGCAAGAAGCTGCGCATCCAGTCGTCCAAGGTGCTCGAAGAGCAGATCCGCGCGCTGAAGGCGCTGCCGCAGGTGATGGCCTTCTCTGAAGTCTATCAGGCGCTGCAGACTGGCGTTGTCGATGGTACCGAGAACCCGATCTCCAACCTCTACACCCAGAAGATGCACGAAGTGCAGAAGCACCTGACGCTGACCGAGCATGGCTACCTGGGCTACGCGGTGATCGTCAACAAGAAGTTCTGGGACGGTCTGCCGGCCGACATCCGCAAGCAGCTTGACGAAGCCATGGTGCAGGCGACCCGTTACGCCAACCAGATCGCCAAGGTGGAAAACGACACGGCGCTGGAAAATGTCCGCAAGAGCGGCAAGACCCAGATCCATACCCCGAGCGCGGCTGAACGTTCGGCCTTCAAGAAGGCCCTGGTGCCGGTGCACAAGAAGATGGAAAGCCGTATCGGCAAGGAAACCATCGACGCGGTCTACAAGGCCACCGGTTTCGATCCGAACAAGCTGTAAGCAACATTTGACCTCCGACGCCCGCTGTTGCGCTTTGCCGCAGCGGGCGTTTTTGCAAGGAGAGGGGATATGGGAAAAATCATTGACCGGCTGGAAGAGTTCATCATCGGCACCCTGATGGCGGTGGCGACTGTGGTCATCTTCATTTCCGTGGTACATCGCTACGGCACGGGTTTCGAGATTCCGGGGGTGCAGGACTGGCTGCTCGAAATCAACATGGGCTGGGCCCAGGAATTCTGCATCATTCTTTTCGTCTGGATGGCCAAGTTCGGCGCTGCTTACGGCGTGCGTACCGGCATCCACGTTGGCGTCGATATCGTGATCAACAAGCTGCCGACCAAGCCGCGGGCGGTCATGGTGCAGCTTGGCCTGTTGTGCGGCGTCCTGTTCACCGGCGTGATCGGTGTTTTCGGTGCGGCTTTCGTCTGGGAAAACGGCATGGCTTACGAGACTTTGAGCCTGCTCGGCAGCGACACGGGTGCCCACTTCGAAGGGCCGACCACACCTGACCTCGAATGGCCGACCTGGATCGTGTATTCGGCGGTGCCGCTGGGTTCCTTCCTGATGTGCTTCCGTTTCATCCAGGTGATGATCAAGTTTGCCCGCAGCGGCGAGTTGCCGACCCATGACCACGGTCATGTCGAAGGCCTGGAAGAGGGCGAAGTGCTGGTTGTCGGCGAGGCGATCGCCATCGCCGAGCAGCGCGAGCATGCCCATGCCGGCCTGTCCGAGCGCGAGTGGGAGAAACAGCACCCCGCGGTCGACGACAAGAAAGAGGAGAAATAAGCGATGAGCGCACTGATTATCTTTGGCCTGCTGCTGACCCTGATGGTCATCGGCATGCCGGTCGGCGTCGCCCTCGGCCTGACCGTTCTCGGCTTCATGTTCGCTTTCACCGATACGCCGATCGCTTCGGTGGCCCTGAAGATGTTCACCGGCATCGAGAAGTTCGAGATCATGGCGATCCCCTTCTTCATCCTGGCCGGCAACTTCCTCACCCACGGCGGCGTTGCCCGGCGCATGATCAACTTCGCCACTTCGATGGTCGGTCACCTGACCGGCGGTCTCGGCATGTCGGCGGTGCTGGCCTGCGCGCTGTTCGCGGCGGTGTCCGGTTCGTCGCCGGCAACCGTGGTGGCGATCGGCTCGATCCTGATCCCGGCCATGCTCAAGCAGGGCTTCCCGATGAAGTTCGCTGCCGGTGTCGTTGCTTCGGCCGGCGGTCTGGGGATCCTGATTCCGCCGTCGATCGTCATGGTGATGTACGCGGTGACGACCAACTCGTCGGTCGGCGCGCTGTTCATGGCTGGCGTCATTCCCGGCCTGCTGCTGGCGCTGACGCTCGGTGTCACCACCTGGTGGCAGGCGCGCAAGGGCGGCTATCCGACCCTGCCCAAAGCCTCCTGGGGCGAGCGTCTGCGCACATTCCGCGAAGCTTTCTGGGGTTTGATGCTGATCGTCGTGGTCATGGGCGGGATCTACTCCGGCATGTTCACGCCGACCGAAGCGGCAGCGATGTCTGCGGTCTACGCCTTCTTCATTGCGGTGTTCGTGTACAAGGACCTGACCTTCAAGCAGATCCCCAAGGTGCTGCTCGACTCGGCCAACATGAGCTCGATGCTGCTGTTCATCATCGCCAGTGCGATCCTGTTCAGCTTCATCCTGACCTCGGAGCAGATCCCGCAGGACATTGCTGACTGGATCGTCCATCTGGGTCTGGGGCCGGTTGGTTTCCTGGTCATCGTCAACATCCTGCTGCTGGTTGCCGGCAACTTCATGGAGCCGTCGTCGATCATCCTGATCCTGGCGCCGATCCTGTTCCCGGTTGCCGTCGCGCTGGGCATCGATCCGGTGCACTTCGGCATCATCATCACGGTGAACATGGAAATCGGCATGATCACGCCGCCGGTCGGTCTCAACCTGTTCGTCGCCAGCGGCATCACCCGCCGCGGCCTGTCCGAGATGTCGGTGGCAGTGCTGCCGTGGCTGTACGCGATGCTGGTTTTCCTGATCTTCATCACCTACGTGCCGGAAATCTCGCTCTGGCTGCCGCGGACGCTGGGCATGATGTAGTACGGGAATTCAGGTTCCGGGCCGCGACTCTTCCGAGTCGCGGCCTTTTTTCATTTTGGCGGGGCGCCTGTGGCACAATCCCTGCCCCGTCCACTAGGCCTGACGTCAATGAAATTCGCCCTCTCCGTGATTGCCCTGATTCTCGCTGCCCTGGTCATTCCTTTCCTGGTTCCCGGGATTGGCAAGCAGGCGGGCGTTGATCCCAATGTCAATCTGCCCTGGCAGATCGAAGTCGATGGCCAGGGCGGCAGTCGCGTGTTCGGCATTCGTCCGGGTCAGCAGACCTTGGCCGAGGTGCGCGGGGTGCTCGGTGGCGAACCGGAAGTTGCCATCATCGCTGCTCCCGACGAGGTAGGCTCGATTGAGGTTTACTACGCACAGTTGCCGCTCGGCTTTGTCATGGCCCGGGTCATCCTGACGGTCGATGCTGCGCCGGAGGCGGTTGCCGCCATGCGCGAGCGGGCGATCAAGGCTGAACACATGGAGAGCACGACGCGCAAGATTCGTCTGCATGCGGACGATCTGGCGGCGGTCGGGGAAATGAAGGTCAAGGCAGTCAGCGTCATTCCCACGGTCAATCTCGACGAGGCGACCATCGTTCAACGCTTCGGTCAGCCAGCCGAACGTCTGCCGGTATCGGACAAGCGTGTTCATCTGCTCTATCCCGAGCGCGGGCTGGACGTGGTGGTCGATGCCGATGGCAAGGAGTTGCTGCAATACGTCGCGCCGCGCGATTTCGTGCTGCTGCGCGAGCCCCTGCTCAAGGCGCCGGCGGCGCAGTGATCGGTCAAGTCGTCTGCTTATCTGCTAAAATTCCACGTTTTTCAACTGACTAGCTTTTTCGGAGCAAGCAAATGGCCATCGAGCGCACCCTTTCCATCATCAAACCCGACGCCGTCAAGAAGAACGTCATCGGCCAGATCTACTCCCGTTTCGAAGGCGCCGGCCTGAAGGTCATCGCCGCCCGCATGACCTGGCTGTCCGAGCAGGAAGCCGGCCAGTTCTACGCCGTGCACAAGGAACGTCCCTTCTTCAAGGATCTGGTCTCGTTCATGACTTCCGGCCCGGTGATGATCCAGTGCCTGGAAGGCGAGAACGCCATCGCCAAGAACCGTGAGCTGATGGGCGCCACCGACCCGAAGAAGGCCGACAAGGGCACCATCCGTGCCGACTTCGCCGAGTCGATCGACGCCAATGCCGTGCATGGCTCCGACGCCCCGGAAACCGCTGCCGTGGAAATCGCTTTCTTCTTCCCGGGCATGAACACCTACGCCGGTCGTTGATTGGCGAGCCCGCCCGCGGGGCGGGCATGAACCCCGGGATGCAGATGCAGAATCTCCTTGATTTAGATGCCGACGGCCTGACCGCCTGGTTTGCCGAGCAGGGCGAAAAGCCTTTTCGGGCGCGCCAGGTGCTGCGCTGGATGCATCGTTCCGGGGTGGCGGATTTCGATGCCATGACCGACATCGCCAAGAGTCTTCGCGAGAAGCTCAAGGCGCGGGCGGTCGTGGCGCCGCCGACGGTGGTCTCCGATAAGCTGTCGGACGACGGGACGCGCAAGTTCCTGATCGACGTCGGCAATGGCAACGCGGTCGAGACGGTGTTCATTCCCGAGGACGATCGCGGCACCCTGTGCATTTCCACGCAGGCCGGTTGCGCGCTTGATTGCGCCTTCTGTTCGACCGGCAAGCAAGGCTTCAACCGCAACCTGACGGTGGCGGAAATCATCGGCCAGCTGTGGCAGGCCAACAACGCGCTGGGCGCCGTGCATGGCGACGAGCGGGTGATCTCCAACGTGGTCATGATGGGCATGGGCGAGCCGCTCGCCAACTACGACAACACCGTCGCCGCGCTGCGCCTGATGCTCGATGACAATGCCTACGGGCTGTCGCGGCGCCGGGTGACCGTTTCCACTTCCGGCCTGGTGCCGGTGATCGACCGTCTGCGCGAGGACTGCCCGGTGGCCCTGGCGGTCTCGCTGCACGCACCGAACGATGCCTTGCGCGACCAGCTGGTGCCGATCAATCAGAAGTATCCCCTGAAGATGCTGATGGCTGCCTGCCAGCGTTACCTGGAAAAGGCGCCGCGCGACTTCATCACCTTCGAGTACACCATGATGGCCGGTATCAACGACAGCGATGCCCATGCCCGCGAATTGCTGGCGCTGGTGCGCGAGGTGCCGTGCAAGTTCAACCTGATTCCCTTCAATCCCTTCCCCGGTTCGCCGTTCCGGCGCTCGCCGGCGGAACGCGTGCGCCGATTCGGAGAAATCCTGATTCAGGCCGGCATCGTCACCACCACGCGCAAGACGCGCGGCGACGACATCGACGCGGCCTGCGGCCAGCTGGCCGGGCAGGTCAAGGACAAGACCCGGCGTACGGCGACGTTGATTCCAATACAGGAGGTGCGGACATGATGAAACGGCTTTCCGTCTTGCTGCTGGCCTGCGGGTTGAGCGGCCAGCTTGCGGCTCAGTACGAGATGACCGGTCAACCGCCACAGGGCAGTGGTGTCGGCGATGCCACCATGACCGTGGCTGATCCGCAAAGTCGGGCCAAGATCCATACCGAACTCGGTGCGCTCTACTTTCAGGCGGGCAGCGCGGCGATCGCGCTAGAGCATCTGGCGATGGCGTTGCAGATCGACAGCCGGCACTACCCGGCGAATAGCGTCCGCGGCCTGGTTTATGCCTCCCTGCGCGAGTACGGCAAGGCCGAAAGCGACTTTGCGCGGGCGCTCTCTCTGGCGCCCAATGACCCCGAAGTCAATAACAACTACGGCTGGTTCCTCTGCGATACCGGGAAGGAGCGCCAGTCCATCCAGTACTTCGAGCGCGCCCTGCGCGATCCACTCTATGAGACGCCAGATCGGGCCTATACCAATGCCGGCAACTGCCTGCTGAAAGCCGGTGATCTCGATCAGGCCCAGAGCTACCTGCTGCAGGCGGTGCGTGTCTCACGAAATGGTGCTGTTCCGGCACGTCTTGCGCTGGCGCGTATTTTCTACCAGCGCGGCAACCTCGACGAATCGAGGGTTTATCTCAACGACGCGCTGCGGATGATGGAGCCGCCCACCGCTGAAGCGCTCTGGCTGGGCATCCGGCTGGAGCGACGGTTGGGTGATAAAAGGGCAGAAAGCGGTTTTGCCGCCCAGTTGCGTGGCCGCTATCCGACTTCGGCCGAGTATCAGGAATTCCTCAAGGGCAATTTTCAATGAGTCAGCAGATCAACGAAGAGCAACAACCCGAGTATCAGGTGCCTCCGCAGGATGAATTGCCCACCGTCGGGCGTGCCCTGCGCCAGGCGCGCGAGGCGCGCTCCCTGCAACTGACGGATATTGCCCAGGCGCTCAAGCTGGGGGTTCGGCAGGTGGAAGCGCTGGAGCGCGACGACTGGTCGGTGCTCCCGGGGGCGACTTTCATCCGGGGCTTCGTCCGTAACTATGCCCGCCTGGTGGACGTCGACCCGTCGCCCCTGATGGCGCGGCTGGATGGTTTGCTGGAAAAACCGGCCAATACGCTGGCCGTGCCGGAAACGTCGCCTACCGAGATCAGCAGTGCCTCCAAGTCACGGGACGGGCTAGTGATCGGTATCGGTGGCCTCCTGCTGGTGCTGGCCGGTCTCGCCTATTTCTTGCTGCCCAACGATCTCAATGCCCTGCGTGACAACCTGCAAGGGATGCTCAACGGCGAAACGCCGACGGTGACTTCAGAAACCCCGGCAGCGCCGGCCCAGGAAGCCCTGTTCCCGCCGGATACCACGCCACAACAACTGATCGTTCCCCCAACTCCGTCGTCCGAAACTGTCGAAGCGCCAGCATCGGTACCCGTCCCGACGATTGCGCCGGCGCCGGTTGAGCCCGCAGCAGTGGTTGCTACGCCTGCGGTAACAAGCGAAGCGGTGGCGAAGCCGACGCGGATGCGTTTTTCGCTCAGTGGCGCTTCGTGGATCGAGGTGCGCGACCGCGACGATGTCATCATCTTTTCGCAACGCCTGCCCGCCGGTAGCGAGCAGGAAGTTTCCGGCAAGGGACCGCTGTCGGTGGTCATCGGCTATGCCCCGGGGGTCAGTGTGCTGGCCCAGGGCAAACTGCTCGACCTGGCGCCGCACACCCGCGGTGATGTTGCCCGTCTGAAGGTGGAGTAAGCCGTGACTGCCGTTGCCAAACGTCCCACCCGTGCCACCGCCATCGGCCACGTCCGCCTCGGCGGCAGCGCGCCGGTAGTCGTCCAGTCGATGACCAACACCGACACCGCCGATTACCTGGCCACCGCCATCCAGTGCGCCGAGTTGGCGCGGGCCGGTTCCGAGCTGGTCCGGATCACGGTCAATACGATGGAAGCGGCGGCGGCCGTGCCGAAGATCCGCGATCATCTCGACAAGATGAATTGCAACGTGCCGTTGATCGGCGACTTCCACTACAACGGCCATCGCCTCCTCACCGAGCACCCGGCCTGCGCCGAGGCGCTGGCCAAGTACCGGATCAATCCCGGTAACGTTGGTTTCGGCAAGAAGAAGGACGAGCAGTTCGCGCAGATGGTCGAACTCGCCTGCCGCTACGACAAGCCGGTGCGCATCGGCGTGAACTGGGGCAGCCTCGACCAGGAATTGCTGGCGCGGATCATGGACGAGAACAGCAAGCGTGCCGAGCCGCTCGATGCGACCGAAATGATGCGCCACGCGATGGTCACCTCGGCCCTCGAATCCGCTGCCAGGGCCGAGGAAGTCGGCCTCGCTGGCGAGAAGATCATCCTCTCGTGCAAGGTGTCGAGCGTCCAGGACCTGATCGCCATTTACCGCGAACTGGCGCGGCGCGCCGACTACGCGCTACACCTCGGCCTGACCGAGGCCGGCATGGGCTCGAAGGGCATCGTCGCGTCGACCGCCGCGCTGTCCGTGCTCCTGCAGGAAGGCATCGGCGACACCATCCGCGTCTCGCTGACGCCGGAACCGGGCGGCTCGCGCAGCCAGGAAGTCATCGTCGCTCAGGAAATCCTGCAGACCATGGGCCTGCGCGCGTTCACGCCGATGGTCGCGGCCTGTCCCGGCTGCGGCCGGACGACCTCGACCTTCTTCCAGGAACTGGCCGGCGAGGTGCAGGACTTTGTCCGCGCCCGCATGCCGGAATGGAAGCTGCATTACGACGGCGCCGAAAACATGACGCTGGCCGTCATGGGCTGCATCGTCAATGGTCCGGGCGAATCGAAGCACGCCAACATCGGCATCTCGCTGCCGGGCACCGGTGAAGCGCCGTCGGCGCCGGTCTACGAGGACGGCGAGAAGACCGTGACCCTGAAGGGCGACAATATCGCCAACGAATTCAAGGACATCATCGAGCGCTACGTCCAGCGCACCTACAAGAAGAAACTGCAAGCATGAGTCAGACTTTGCAAGCCGTGCGCGGGATGAATGACATCCTGCCGGAAGAAGCGGCATTCTGGGAGTTGTTTGAAGATACCGTCCGCACCTGGCTGAAAGGCTACGGTTACAAGCCGATCCGCATGCCCATCGTCGAACCGACGCCGCTGTTCAAGCGCGCCATCGGCGAGGTCACCGACATCGTCGAGAAGGAAATGTATTCCTTCGTCGACGCTCTCAACGGCGAAGCGCTGACCTTGCGCCCGGAAGGCACGGCCGGCTGCGTGCGCGCCGTCATCGAGCACAACCTGGCGGCGCGGCAGACGCAGCGCCTCTACTACATCGGCCAGATGTTCCGCCACGAGCGGCCGCAGAAGGGGCGTTACCGGCAGTTCCACCAGGTCGGCGTCGAGACTTTCGGCATCGCCGGGCCGGACATCGATGCCGAGCTGATCCTGATGGGCGCCCGCCTGTGGGCCGACCTCGGCCTCGACGGCATCGAACTGCAGATCAACAGCCTCGGCCAGCCGGCCGAGCGCGCCGAACATCGCGCCGCGCTGATCGCCTACCTGGAGCAGCACGTCGAGGTGCTCGACGAGGACGCCAAGCGTCGTCTGTACACCAACCCGCTGCGCATCCTCGATACCAAGAACCCGGCGCTGCAGGACATCTGCGCGGCGGCGCCGAAGCTGATCGACTTCCTCGGCGCCGAATCGCTGGCGCATTTCGAGGGCGTGCAGCAGGTGTTGCGCGACGCCGGCCAGCCGTTCACCATCAACCCGCGCCTGGTGCGCGGTCTCGATTACTACAACCTGACCGTCTTCGAATGGGTCACCGACAAGCTCGGTGCCCAGGGTACGGTCTGCGCCGGCGGGCGCTACGACGGCCTGGTCGAGCAGCTCGGCGGCAAGCCGACGCCGGCTTGTGGCTTTGCCATGGGTGTCGAACGCCTGATCGCCTTGATCAAGGATTCCGGCGGCGCGCCGGCCGAGCCGGCGCCCGACGTCTATGTCGTGCACCAGGGCGAGGCCGCCGGCCGACTGGCTTTCCGCGTTGCCGAAGGCCTGCGCGACCAGGGGCTGGACGTGCTGCTGCACTGCGGCGGTGGCTCCTTCAAGTCGCAGATGAAGAAGGCCGACGGCAGCGGTGCCGCTTTCGCGGTGATCATCGGCGACGACGAAGCGGCGACCGGCGAGGCACAATTGAAGGCGTTGCGCGAAGAAGGCGTGGCCCAACGTAAACTGAAGGTCGACGAACTGGCGGAAGCCATCATCGACCACATGATTGATTCGGACGAAGAGGAATAAACAGCATGGCGCACTACGACCTCGAAGAACAGGAACAGATCGACACGCTGAAAACCTGGTGGCAGATGTACGGCAACCTGGTCACCTCGTTGCTGGCGGCAGCGGCGCTGGCGGCGGCCGGCTGGCAGGGCTGGAACTGGTATCAGAACAACGAAACGGCCAAGGCGGCCGCGGTGTTCGCTTCCCTCGAGCAGGCGGTCCAGGCAGGCGACGCCCAGCGGATCAAGTCCAGTGCCGGCGAGCTGACCGAAAAGTACGGACGTAGTGGTTATGCCGCGCTTGGTGCTCTCCTGGCTGCACGTCATTCCTTCGATGCCGGTGACCTGAAGACGGCCAAGGCGCAGCTCGGGTGGGTGGCCGACAACGCCAGGGACGAACTGCGCGATATCGCCCGCCTGCGTCTGGGCGCGGTACTGCTCGACGAGAAAGCCTACGACGAGGCGCTGAAAGCCTTGGAGGCAGCGCCGGCAAGCGCTTTCGTCGCCCGCTTCGCGGAGTTGAAGGGCGATATCCTGGTCGCCCAGGGCAAATCTGCCGAAGCCCGTACCGCCTACCAGGCCGCACTGGACAAGATTGGCAGCAAGGCAAGCGGTCCTGCACGCGAATTGCTGCAGCAGAAACTCGATAGCGTCGGAGAGGCAGCATGAGTCGCCGCCTGTTGCCCGTGCTCGTGGCTGGCGCCTTGCTGACCAGCGGCTGTTCGACCATGAGCAGTGTTCTCGATACGGTTAACCCCTTTGCTTCGTCGGCACCGAAGATGTCGCCGCTGCCGGCGCTGACTACCAGCGCGGCGGGTGTGCGTAGCGCCTGGTCGCTTGATGTCGGCAAGGCCGGCGGTGCCGTCTTCTCGCCGGCAGTGGTTGGCAATGCTGTTTTTGTCGCCAACCAGAAGGGGGTGCTCTACCGTATCGAAGAAGGACGCATTGCCTGGAAGATTGAAGTCGGTCAGTCCTTGTCAGCTGGCGTCGGTGCCGACGCCAGCATGGTCGTGGTCGGTACCGCCAAGGGTGGCGTGCTGGCCTTTGCCGCCGATACCGGCAAGCCTTTGTGGCAGGCGCAGGTCAGCAGCGAAATCCTCGCTGCACCGGCGGTCAGCAGCGAAGGTGTGGCGGTACGCAGCGGCGACAACCGGGTTTTCCTGTTCGATGCCGACAACGGTACGCGCAGATGGATGTACGAACGGCCGATGCCCAGCCTGGCCGTGCGCTCCACCGGTTCGCCGGTGTTTGCCGATCGTTATCTGTTTGCCGGTTTTCCCGGTGGCAAGCTGATTGCCTTGTCGCTGCAGAACGGCGCGCCGGTCTGGGAAGGTGCCGTCGCCCAGCCCAAGGGGACGACCGAGCTGGATCGCGTCGCCGATGTGGTCGCGCCGCCGGCCATCGACGGCACGCAGATTTGCGCCGTCGCCTTCCAGGGCAAGCTGGCCTGCTTCGATATGGGGCAGGGCGGTACCCTGGTGTGGTCGCGCGACATTTCTTCGGCCCGCGGCTTGGCGCTTGACGGACGCTACCTGTTCGTGACCGACGACGAAGGCGTGGTCTACGGCCTTGATCGCCTCAGTGGCAGCAGCCTGTGGAAGCAGGACAAGCTGCGTTATCGCGGGGTGACGGCGCCGGCCGTGCGTGGCAGCCTGCTCGCCGTGGGCGACCGCGAAGGCTACGTCCATTTCCTGTCCCGCGAGGAGGGCGCATTCGTCGATCGGGTCAAGACCGACAGTACTCCTGTGCTGGCCAAACCCACCCTGGTCGGCGACCGTGTCCTGACCCAGTCGACGGGCGGCGACGTCCGCGCAATCGAGATCCAATGAAACCTACCATCGTTCTGGTCGGACGCCCCAATGTCGGCAAATCGACCCTGTTCAACCGCCTGACCAAGTCGCGTGACGCCATCGTCGCCGACGTGCCGGGGTTGACCCGTGACCGTCACTACGGCCACGGCAAGCTGGGCAAGAAGCCTTTCCTGGTGGTCGACACCGGCGGTTTCGAACCGCTCGTGAAGGATGGCATCCTGCACGAAATGGCACGCCAAACCGAGCAGGCGATTGCCGAGGCCGACGCGGTCATCTTCGTGGTCGACGGGCGCACCGGTCTGACCCCGCACGACAAGGAAATCGCCAACAAGCTGCGGCGCATCGACCGGCCGGTGCTGGTTGCGGTCAACAAGGCCGAAGGTCTGAACGCCGGCATGGTCGAAGCCGATTTCCACGAACTTGGCCTGGGTGAGCCGAATGCCATCTCGGCGGCGCATGGCGAAGGCGTGCGCGGTCTGGTCGAGCTGGCGCTCGAAGGTTTCGACGATCCCGAAGACGACGAATGGCATTCCGATGCCGTCCGCGTGGCCATCGTCGGCCGGCCCAATGTCGGCAAGTCCACGCTGATCAACACCCTGCTCGGCGAAGAGCGGGTGATCGCCTTCGATGCGCCGGGAACGACGCGCGATTCGATCGAGATCGATTTCGAGCGCGCCGGGCGCAAGTACGTGCTCGTCGATACCGCCGGCATGCGCAAGCGCGGCAAGGTGTTCGAGGCGATCGAGAAATTCTCCGTGGTGAAGACGCTGCAGTCGATCGAGGATGCCAATGTGGTCATCCTGATGGTCGATGCGCGGGCCGACATTTCCGACCAGGACGCACACATCGCCGACTTCATCGTCCAGTCCGGGCGGGCGCTGGTGGTTGCGGTCAACAAGTGGGACGGGCTCGACCTCTACGTCCGCGAACAGACCCGGCAGATGCTGCAGCGCAAGCTGAA
>Ga0209794_1000892_pt1 | contig 30420 bp, 34 predicted proteins | sample EBPBio232013_DNA_FD_185869 | JGI IMG/M metagenome (GOLD analysis project Ga0209794, IMG submission 185869) | Wastewater treatment Type I Accumulibacter community from EBPR Bioreactor in Madison, WI, USA - Reactor 1_5/23/2013_ DNA (SPAdes)... | ecosystem: Engineered > Bioreactor > EBPR >... | reverse complement strand
TGGAATCTCCATCGACAATGACCGCCAGTTTGTCCTGCGCGCCGGCGAGCGACAGGCGAATGCCCTCGTCTCCGCCAAGCAAAGGCCGGGTCCGCAGTCTGCTGAGAATTTCATCCAAACGTTCCGGATTGAGAATTTCGGCGTGGGATTGGCCGGAAGGTTCGGGCACCGTCCCGGTGGGATAGAGTGACAGGGCACCTGCGCATTCACCGCCGATAACTTCCAGCAGTCCGAAGGCGTTGCCTGCCGAAAGGCCCAGCGCACCAGCAAGACGTTGCCGAGCGCCCTCGTCCGGCAAGAGCCCGGAGAAAAACGGGCGCACCACCTGATCACCGAAGGGTTCTTCTTGCAGGGGCATCGAGAACGAGATCGCCCGCGATCGTTGGTCCAGGAGATACGCGCCGTCATAGGCAAAAGTCAGCAGGCCGTCGTCAAGCCGGCCGAGCACGCCGGCCTTGGTGTCGCGAAAATAGACGTCCAATACCCGGGTCATGATCGCGGGCCCTGGCGACGCCCGACCGAAACGATAAGACCAAGACCGGCCAAGACTTGCATCGCACGGCCAATCTGGCAGCTCTCTTTGCCGGCTTCGAGTTCACGCAGAAAACGTACGCCAACGCCAATCACCCCTGCGAGTTGCTCCTGGGTTAAACCTTGCTGTTTGCGCTCCTGACGGATCAGCATGCCGAGGCTTTTCGTATCTTTGATCTTTTCCATAATCACCCCTATCGGGATGATTATAACATCAGACGGCATGAAGGGAAGTCAAAAGAACCGATCGGGATGATTTTGGGAGTATTGGCGCCAACGGACCGAAATAGACCCGCTCGGGATGAAAATACAACGCCAGACTTGCCCTGACGCTCACTGCTTGAAGCAGTTCTCACGGTGCCATCTCAGGAACTGGGGATGGGGCCGCTCGAAGACCCGGGATGCCCCTGACCCGGGATCGTGTCCCACGGCGTGGTGTAGCAAGGTAGCGTTGGCCATCAGTGTTTTCCGGTAGGGTCGGGTTGTTCAAGACCAACCTGAAGGACACCACCGATGACCGACGACATAATGAACCTGCGCTCACTCGTTGAGAAGAGTGCTGATGCCGATTTGCTGCGCGAGATGATCGGCTTTGCTGCCGAGGACATCCTGTTGGCAAAACCACGTGCGCAATTGAAGAATACCGCTCCGCGCAAGTCCGACACAGCCACGCGTTCCAGGCCGCGACAGTTCCTCTCCGACAAGACCCCCGCTCCATCTTCGCCACTACCAAGAGGGCCACAACCAAAACCGATTAGTCCTTTTCCTGAACCATTGTTCTTAGCAACCGATGATCCAACCGGCTTCCACGATGCCCTCGTTTATCAGATGCGCCGGTTCGGCGAGAGCTACTGGCAGCTTTACCGCGCCGTCGTTCGCCTGGGCTAAACGTTCCATGACAAAACCCTGCTATCGTGGGTGCAGGGTGAGCGGGTCCCCCGATCTCTGACGAGCTTCGAGATCCTGTCTCGTATCGAGCAGCGTTGCCATACAGTCATTGCTCTATGAGACGCACCATTGTGAATTCGCGCATGAAACGCGTGGTCGTTAGAACTGATCCTTCGTGAGTTAAAGCAAATAGCCGACCGCCAAAAATATCAAAGCGAGCATGGCGGCAAAAATCGCTGATTTTACATACGACCAAGGCTTTGGCGTGTAGTCATTGTCCGGTCCCGGTGACTTGTCCCATCCGCTGACCATTGCCGTCCTCCGTTGTCGGGTTTTGCGCGACATCTATAATCGCCACCGCCATGGGTTGCGCTTGCAGTCATCGAAAAACTACGCCAGATTTTGTGCGTAGGGGCAAGATCATGAAACGGCGGTATTTCCTTATCGGAGGAGTTTTGGCAGTTTCACTGCTAAAACTGTTGGGAGCGGAAACATCACCGCAGCCAACACAAATCACTTTTGATGTTCGTTCGAGCGATTCAGGAAGAGATATCGCTTCAATTCACTCGACAAAATCTGAGCCACGGCAATTAGAAGTGCGCTTTGTTCGCAATGATGGTGTCGCGCTCCGCTCTCTTCCCTCTCGAGAAGGCCAGATACTGGATCGCCTAGATCGCGATCGTCGGGTTTATGTTCTGGACACAAGGAGTGGCTGGACACAGGTTCGTGATGAACTCACCCGAAGAGAAGGCTGGGTTGCTACGCGTTTTCTGGTGGATGAACGAGCTCCAGACAAGGTTGCGCCCACAAAGCCTTCGCAGTCGGGCAAATCCACTTTGCCAAAAGCACGTTCGATCACGGATGCTGCGGTCATCCAAAGGATAATCGCGCAATCGCTTGCGGGGTATTCCGGCTCATGTGCCTGCCCTTACAGCAGGGATCGCCGAGGGCGCAGCTGTGGCAGCCGCAGCGCCTATTCCAAACCCGGAGGATATGCGCCTATTTGTTATCCTGAGGACGTTACGCAAGCCATGATCGAGGCGTTCATAAGCCGGTAGTCGAAACGTGTCCTCGTCTTAACCGCACGCTGGAGCCGCTGCCAGGGGCGGCGATTTGGGTTTGATGTGTACTCTTGATGAACCGGGCAGGACAGGTAAGCATGCGGTGGTCATTGTGGGCGTCCAAATCGGAAGATGCTGACATGCCGACAGGAATGCGATCTGTGTTGGGCAGTTAACTCAAGTCCACTCGAGCGCCCATGCCCGTGTCCAGCATGTCGCAAGCGGTACGGTAGTTCAGGGCATTCGGTTGATTTCGCCACTCGTGGCTGCATGCCCAAACGCGGTCGGTCATCAAAAGAAAAAGCCTGCCGCGGGAGGAGGTGCGGCAGGCTTTCGAAAACTGACCGGCGCTTGGCAGGAGGAGTTCTACCGGTCATGCGGGAGATCCAGGGAATAAAGAAGATCACCCGAAATGTTGAGCGTCTCGGGAGGCGATGAACAACTCATTTTTTAATCATGACAGAATTATGCCTAGAGACTAGGCGCTGCCAGTGCATGGCAGCTATGCGTTATGCGAAAAGCGCAGTTCGCGCCAAGCCGCCGACCTCCCGGTTCTAGGGCAATGGTGGCATGCCGCCATTACCGACTCGCCAGATCCACGGATCGATCTCGGGAGATGCTGAGATCATGTCGTCGAGCGCCGTTTCATAAGCTTGATCGGCGTCCGCAGGAACGACAAACATGGCGATCGATTTTGGGCGAGCCTCTGGTAGGAGGACGCAGACGGTTGGTTTGTTTTCGGGGAGTTGAAAGCGAAGTCCCTTGACGCTTTTTTGCCGATACCGGGTAAGGAAGCCGAGTAAGGTCAGTTCGTCGAGCGTTTCGAAAGGTATCCAATTCTGTGTAGTGATCATGAGGGCAATTTCCTCAATGACGGGAAGGCCCGCAATATTCAGTCCGAAGGTCAGAATGGTCACGAGATGCAGGTCAGGATCGGCTTCCCAGAAAGCCAGCTCGCGCGCGAATGTCTTTTGAAGACGTTTCCATCCCCTTTCCTCGATCAAGAGCGGAAAATCGGGCATGTGCTTGACGATGAGGCGTTGCCCATTGCGCGCTTCGCCACATTCTTTCACTTCGCCGATGAGCACCATCAACTGACGCTTGCCGTTGCCATGGCGGGCAAGTGGCACGAGTGAATGCGCCCTGCGCGTTGCAATCGCGGCCTTTTCATCCGCATGAAAGATCTCTGGAATGAAGAGCGTGTCGCTGAGCACGCCGCTTTTCACGCGCATATGGCGAGCGGCATCAAGCAGGTTCGCCCGAACCTTCCCCCAGCCCCGTTTCCCAGACCAGGCTGGAATCCATTCGCAAAGCTCGGCCTCCTGCCAGAGATAGTGGAGGAGAGACCGCAATGACAATCGCTTGTCGGTAATTTTGACGGTGTCTGTAATTGAAGCCGATGGGGCAGCACTTGTGCGACTTGCGTTTTTTGACAACGAAAAGCCGAGGCGCAAGGACACCATCGCCTGCTCTTTATCAAACCGGATCGCCTCGCCGAGAAGGTTTTCGACTGGGGAAAGTCCCAATGAAGGCTGAAAGGCTTCACAGGACGAATGATGGTCGGGTCCGGTGGACGGCATCCGCTTGACGAGATACTGGCCTTCGAAGCGCGCGACGTACATTGGCACGCCATCGGGCTGGCAAAGGCAAAGGGGACGCAGTCTGCGGGTGAAGGCTTGCTCAAGCGCGTCCTGAAATTGAAAGCAATCTTCCTGGAATTCCAGTTCACCGATCCGATAGCTACGCATGAGATGAGCCCTCCGTTTTGATCAGGCTTGTTGTCCTGCTATTTCGCGGGGTTCGGGGGAAAGCCGATTGGTTTCGACCGGATCGGCCATGGCGGATTGAAAACCGGTGCGAAGGTTTGCCAGCGCGCGCGACAATGCTGTTGGATCAGCGACCCGGCCGGATGTGATTTCACGTCCGACGAGGCTGGAGATATCGTCAATGACGATTTCTCCAGCCTTGAAATAGTGATCAAGGCGATTTTCCTCGTCGTCGAGTGTGGCCTCCTCGTCTTCGTGCGGAGAGCGGATGGTTTCCAAAGGAACGGCGGGATCGTTGTGAATGGCGATGGGCTCTTTGAGGCGCTCGGCAATGATTGCCCAACGGGCTTTGGTCACGGCGTCCCTGAGGGGCCAGATCGCCGCCATGGCCGCCTTGCGAAGGTCGCGTCCGCGCACGTCAAATGTCCTTCGCGTTCCTCGCAAGGTGTCGATGGTTTCGGGTGCTGTTCTTAATCGAAACAAGAGGTCGGCGATCGGTTGATCGTCGATTGCCGAAACGGCCAGACGATAGGCGTGCATGAGGGAGGCGGGCTGCTCAAAAACTTCGCGGGCCCGCGCGAGCACGAACGCCTCGTGATCAAGCGGGTCAGGTCGCATCATCTCGATGAGGATGGCCGAGGGCTCGGGATCTGGCTCGCCGGGTCTTTGATCAAAGAGAGGCCATTCCGCGAGCGGTTTGATCAGGGGAACCATGAGATCCCTTGAATGGGCTTCAACCTGCCGACGCTTGGCGATAAACCGTTCCTGCGTATAAAAATCGAGCTTGTTCAGGATGACGCCGAAGCCGCTGCGGATTTGCAGAATGGTCTTTTCGTCATCAAGGCGCTGGACGGCGTCTGGCTCCATCAGGGGCACGAGCTCAAATCGCCCCTGGGAGGCTTTTCGCGACATCAGAAGCCCTTGGTGGCGCCCCCATCCTTCGCGTTCCTCGTATTTCCGCCCAAGATGTGAAGAGACAAATCGGGCTGTCGTCTCGTCGCCCACGGCGATGAAAAGCTTGATATCCATGTTGCCGATCAGTGCATCGCGGGTTTTGGGTCCGTAGCGCTCGTCGATCTGCGGAATGCTTTGCGCGATCAGCGCAATGGTCAATCCGTAGCCGGCCACGAGTGGAGCACGTTTGACAATTTCCGGGAGACGCTCGAACTGGTAGAATTCGTCGAGCATCATCAGGACCTTATGAGGCTCTTCTGATCCGGGAAGTGAACGCAGCATGCAATCATGGATCTGTTGGATCATAAGCCGGATCAGGGGCTCGACAGTTCCAAAATCCGAAACGGGGCTTGCGATAAACAAGGAGAAGGGCTTTCGTCGCAGATCCCTGATATCGAAGTCGCTTGCAGCGCATGCTGCCGCCATCAGAAGATTGTTGAAGGGGGCTAGGATGGTGACGATGTGCCCTTCGAAGGAAAGTCGCTGCTCGGCGTCGCGGGCAAGATGCTGACGGAACCCGGCCAGCACGAAGTCATTGAGTTCAGGCTCCTGGTCGATGATGGTCTCGAGCACTTCAGACAATGACTTGCCGGTCGAAAATAGCCTGAGTACGGATCGCAGATTGCGTCGATCTTGCATTGTTTCAGACTCGAGAACATAGCCGATGAGTGCCGCCATGAGGCCGCGCGCTGTCTGCTTCCAGTAAGCCTCTTCTTTTTCGCCGATGGGTAGCAGGGTGGCTGCGAGATTGATGAGGTCGGTTGCCCGTTCCGGCCAGCCGCGTACGAAGTCAAGCGGATTCCAGCGATGGGACTTCTGCGAACCCGGCGCAAAGACGAAGCATGCCTGACCCATCGCGAGACGCGCTGGTCCTGTCAGGGCATAGTTCTCAAGCTTGACATCGAGGACGATAACGGAGCCTGCATATTCCAGAAGATTCGTCATGACAAAGCCCCTGCCCTTGCCTGAACGCGAGGGGCCATTGACGAAGAAATGACTGTCGCCGCAATAGCGGATATCGACAGCTGCCCTGCCGTCGCCAAAGGTACCGAGCAGGATCGAGGTGCCGGGCTTTCCATCGGTGAGACCGGATTGCTCGAGGTCCTTCAGCGTGGCAAAGCGCGAGCCATCGGCGGGCGGGCGCACCTCCCAGGGGCGCAGGATCATCAGCCATATGGCCGCGACGACAACAGCCGATTGCGCCAGCGTGGCGATTACGGCATGAGCGAACAGTCTTTGGACGGCAGGGTTTTGCCAATAGGTCCAGACCTGTTTGACCGGCAGCATTGGGTCGTCGCCGGTCAAATGCGTCCACATCGTCGTACTCTTCAGAATGAAGAAGCTTGCCAGCGCGTAATTGGCCGACCAAGCGAAGAACACGGCCGTAACGGCGACGAAAGGGCCAAACCCTTTCAGCGCGATCTTTTCCATGCGGTTCATGGGCCACTCCATCTGCTGAAGTAGATCTCGCTCACACCCCGTTTCATGGTGACGGGATCGCGGCGGATCTGGACGACGACCGGCACGACGAAGTGCACGAAATCGAGGAGTTCCGATTTGGAAAGTCCAAGGCCCGCTTGCATGGTCGCCATGGCGAGGCGTTCATAGGCGCCATTCGGATGGTCGGCATGCAGTGTCGACATGGAGCCGGGATGGCCTGTGTTGACGGCCTGAAGAAAGGAAAAGGCTTCGGCACCGCGAATTTCCCCCATGAAGATGCGGTCAGGACGCAAGCGAAGCGCGGCTTCAAGGCAGTCCTGAATGGTGGTTCTGGCTCGACCCTGCCCGCCTTTGGACGCAACGAGCGCCAAATGGTTCGGCTGCGGCGGTTTCAGTTCGCGTGTATCCTCAATCGAGATCAGGCGCTCCCATTCGGGAACATCCTTCAGAAGGCCATTGAAAAAAGTGGTTTTGCCAGAGGACGTGCCGCCCGAGATCAGCATGGTCACGCGGTTTTCAACGGCAAAGCGGAACCAGTCGCGGCGCGCTTGCGATGAAGGGTCGCCAAGGCGCGAAACCAGTTCCTGATCGAGATCGGATTGCGCGTGTTCGACTTCCTTTGGGCCGCTAATGCGAACATGATCAAATCCGCCAAGGCCTACATAATCGTCAAGGCTCATATCGCGGATGACCTGCTTTCGTATCGCAAAAGCGCCGCCGCACGCCGCGACCGGAGCGAGAACCGCCTGAAACCGCTCACCATGCGGCATGGCGGCAGAAAGAAGCGGGGTTTCCTCGTTGACGATCTGCTGCGTCGAGCCAGCAATCATCTGGGCAAGCGCGCGGATGGCACGCTCGTCCAACGACGCAATGTGATGGCGGATCATACGCGTGCTGTCGATCCGCTCGACCCAGATCTCGCCTGGACGGTTGCACATGATCTCGATCACAGCGGGGTCTTCGAGCAGGAAGCGGATCGGGGCTGCAACCTGCCGGAAAAAGACGGGCAGGCTCTCCCAGAGCGAGGCCTGGTCAGCGCCCGGTTTGGCTGGATCCGGCTTTGTGGAACTGGGCCTGACGGAGTTCATGAAGTGCCTCCTTGACGGGATCGTCATAGAGTGAGGAGAAATCCAGATCGCGGCGGACAAAGACAATGATCTGTGTACCCTGGTCGACATGGATGGTTGGCGGTATGCTGATGGTCTCCTTGAGCGCCATATTCGCCATCTCCGCCATGGTCTGGGACACCGTCTGTTGTGCCTGGCTTTTCGCATCGGAGGCTGTGGTGGAGGCGGTTGAGCTGTCCTGACGGCCTGAATCGGCGTTCAGTCCGGCGATGAAGGAGGAGACGCCTCCGATAAGGCTCAACGCGGCGGCGGCGCCAAACCGCTCGAGATAGTGCTTGTCGACATATCCGTTGAGGCCCGAGCGTCCGAGGTCGTCTGATCCGTAGGAGCCAAGCGACACCGATGTTCCATCGGCGCGCAAGGCACGGGTCCAGACGATCAGAATGCGGGTCTGGCCGCGGGCAATGCCGCTCTTGTATTCGCCTGTCAGCATGGTTCCTTTGGGCAGGAGAATGCGTCGCCCGTCGAAGGAATAGACGTCGTTAGAGATCACGGCTCTGACCATGCCAGGCAAGTCCGACTGAATGGCCGTTTCCAGGATGCCGCGGATCAGCGTTCCCTGAGGGATCAGCGCATCGATGCGGTCATTGCGGGTTGCCTTGACGGTTTCGACGTCCTGCGAGGCGACTGTTGCCAGAAATTTCCGGTTTGGGTCGTCCTCGGATGAGGAGAGCGCACCGGTGGCATTGCCAGACAAGTTGCTGCCGATGGGGCTTGCTGTTTCCATGCTCTGGGTCTGGTCAATGATCAGCATGTTCGAGCGCAACCGTGCCTGGCGCAACGCTTCGGCCTGACGTGCTCGTTCAGCGGCTTCTGCCGCGCGCTGCGCTGCGCCGTCGTCGACAGGGGGCGCGATGATCACGGGTGGCGCGACGGGCTGTGGAATGACAGCTGCCGGCGGTTCGATGACAAGCTTGTTGTCTTCGCTTACCGGAGGAGCTTTGGGGTCGAGGTTCAAATGAACCGAACGGCTTGCGGTCTTGAACTCTTCATCGGTCGGGGCGGCCTTGCCTGTCTTGCCGGGGCCGAACGAGAGATAGGCGGCGTAGGCCAGAATGGCGAGTGCGGCCGACCCAAGGAGCACGGGAGTGATATGCCCGCCGCGGTTCGATGGTGGGCGGGCCACCGTTTCGGTGATCTTTGCCTCTTCCTCGAAGTCAATGCTCATGGGCTTCCTTCTCTCGGTCGTCGGCTTTGGTTGAGGCTGGCTTTCTTGTCTGGGTTTTGAGATTGAAGACGCAGGTAGCGATGCCTCCGTTGCGCAGGGTCCACTGATCGGAGACCTTGTCGACGACGACGTAATCCCCTTCCCGGCGGAAATTGACGAGGCTTTCCGAACCGTTGGATTTGACCGCGAAGATGGCGGGAAGCTCGTTGTTAAACTGGAAATATGTTTTCCGGCCATCGTCGAATATTGCGGCTGGGCGGTTGTCGACAGCGCCTTTGTACCCGTAGTCCCAATTCAGGGAGGCAGGGTTTTCGAGCGCGGCCTTAATGTTGGGAAGAGCGGCCTTTTCCTTTGCCGCCGCCAAGAGCTTCGCGTCGGCGCTGTCTTCGGGATAGTTGAAGCGCAGTTTGATAACAGCGTTGCGGGAATTGCCGGGTAAGGCCCCCGTGAGCAGGAATGTATAGACACGCTTTGAGGTGACGACATTCATGTTGGTAATGGCGTTCGCCTCGAGCGGTTTGATAAAAAGATACTGTCGCGATTGGTCGGGGACCGCCTGCCAGCCGACGGTGTCGCCCATGGCGACGGTGGCGATCTTTTCGTCGTCGTTGAAGACGATCATCGTAGAGACCCCCATCATGCCGGCGAGATAGACGATATTGTCCTTCTGGAAGGGCACGGTGCGGATGCGCTCGTCGGCTTTGACGGCTTTGGGTAAGCTTTCGGCATGGGCGAGCGAGGCGAACGGCGCTGCTGCTGCAAGCATGATGGTGAGCATGCTTCTCATCAGGCGGTTCATCGGACATCCTCCGTTGAAGTTACCGTCTCCTGATCCCGGCGATACTCGGCGACCTGGAAGCCGAGAGGATTGTCGAAGCGCCAGTCGTTTCGCATCGGCTCGGAGGTGTATCGGAAGCGGACATTGGCGACCCAGTGATTGGTCTCGGTCGGACCGGCCTGTCCGGTGCGGGTGGTCGAGAAGCGGACGGCGGCGGTTTTTTCGTTGAGGAAGATGATGCTCTTGACCGAGACGCTGATCATCGTGTCAGAGCCGTAAAGTTTGACGGGATTGTTCGGGTTGGCGCCTGAGAAGGTGTTGGCAAGATCGTCCGCGGCTTTTCCGGTCGCGTAAAGTGATGCCAGATCGAAATTGTCTCTCAGACCCTTGGGGTCGTAGGTTTCGCGCGCACGAATGAAGCGGACAATATTGGCACGGGTGACCGCCTCATTCTGGGTAAGGTCCCCGGTTTCAGACAGAGGCCGGCTTGCCTCGACATAGCCGGTGGTCTTGTCGACCTCAAGGACAACAACGTCGAAACTCTTGAGGGGCAAAGTGGCCCAAAGCAGGCCGACCATGGCAAGGAGCGCAAAGCCGAGGACTGTCGCGATGATGCGCCAGACCGCGCGGGAGGCAGCAACGGAGCGATAGACCGACATTTCCCAGCGCTCGCCCTCCTGATAATAGACGGGATCGATACCGGTTGGCGGCGGCGATGAGGGCACCTCGGCGCCAAGGTCTGCGTGCATGATCTCTTCTCCTCGTCTTATTTGCGGGCATTGAGTGCTGCTGCCGAAACCTGTGATGCGGCGGCAGATCCGTCGGTGACGGTGGCGGTCTGTCCGGAGAATCGGTTCAACAGAGCTCGTCCGCCAAGCCAGGTGGCGCTGGTGCCGCGCAGGCTCTGCGCGCGGAGCATGAGGAGGCCGGAACTGGTGGAGTTGTCGATGCGCGGACCGCCACCGGCAATCGCTGCGGCAAGGCCGACAACTTCCTTCAGCATGAGGGTTGTTGCCATGCACATGAAAATGAAGGGCGTGACCGTTGCGAGTGTCGGCGAGCCGGACTGGAGAGCGGTGACGGTGTTGCCGAGGAGGTTCGTCATCAGACCGAGGACCGTATAGACGAGGACCGGCAGGAGGGAATAGGCGGCAAGGGCGCGGATCCAGCCGTCGACCACGCCGGATGTGATATTGAAGAGTGCGCAGCACAGCACGATCGGGCCGATCCCAAGCAGGATGAACATGGTCATCTTGCCCATGATGAGGATGACGGCGGCGGTTGCGCAAAGGATCAGCACGAAGATGATGATCGCGCCGGCTATGAAATACAGCCAGAAAGCAGTGACACCGCCTTGGGCGGAGACCGCGGAGGCTCCGGCCATGCCCGCATGCCAGATATCGGAGAGGCTCTGTCCCATGGAACTGCCATTCGCTCCGCAGCCCTGCCCGCCTGCTGCCTCACAAACGATTGTGGCAACGGCGTTGGGGGCCTGGACAAGAGGCGTGACGATCAGGGGTTGGTAGGTCGCCCAGGAGACAATCAGAGTGTAGGCGATAAAGGCGCGCCCGAATTTCCAGATGAAAGCGCCTGCGGTCAACGGTGCCCGACCGAAGAGCATTTCGTAGCCCCACCAGACGACATAAACAGTGAGGGCTGCAAGGAAAACCGGGCCGATATAGGTGGCGAGTGCCTGGTACATGGCCTGGATCGCCGAGGTGCCCATTGAGTCGACCTGGCCGAACATTGCATCGAATATATCGTTTGCCATGTGGTTTCTGTCCTTAAAAGACGCTGACGCCGTCTTGCCGGATCAGCGGGCCGCAGTCAGACGTGGCGACGGGGTTGGCGGCATAGGCAACGCTTGAGAAGAGGCGCGCGCTCTTGTCGTCTGGACAGGGCGCTTTCAGCTCCTTGTGACCGGCGCATCCGGAGGCGGAGGCAAGAAATCCGCCAAGGGTCAAAACGAGAAAGGATCGAAGCATGGATGGGTCCTATCGGCCGGTAAGGCTCACTTTGCTTTTGTCGTAGGTCATGAACTCCGCGATTGCGGCCTCGGCGGCGATCTGCTGCATCTGTTCGGCGTTGAGTGCTGCATTGCTGGCGTTGACGGCGCCGACCAGTTCATTGACGGTTTGGGCCGTCTGGGTCTGGATCTGGGAATTTTGGTCAATTGATCCCTTGATGTCGGTGGCTGTTCCGATCTGGCTTTCGACGCCCTGAAACGTCTGGACGCGGCTTGTGGTACTTGCCTGCAGGCCGGAGACCGTTGCTGTGAGAGCGGAGGCCGTATTGACGAGGGCCTGGTAGGATTTGTCGCCTCGCGTGTAGCTGGCGCTGTCAGTCTGCCCAGAAAGCGTCTTGACGAGATCAAGCCCGTTCAGGATCGCGGCAGCCGTAGTTGCGTAGCTGCCAAGCTGCCCCCATGCCATCTGGCCGGAAAGAAGCGAGGAAAAATCCGGCGCACGTCCCATGGTGAAGCCGGAGCCGAGCGCCGTGCCAGCGATCTCGGCGGTCGAGCGGTTTCCGGTCACAGCGGCCAACGTCTTGTTGACGGTTTGAAGGATCTCGCTGTTGCTGTTCATGATGTCTTGTGTATGCGCGGCAGTTTGTTTTGCCTGCGACAGGGTGGCTTCGTCGATGACCGGGACCTGCGCGAACGCCGATGTCGTTAAAGAGATCAGCGGGCAGAAGACCAGCGCGACGTGAGCCCGTTGCACCCAAAGAGGTATGACTTTCATGGGGTTTCTTCCTTTTGTTGCGGAGCGGTCAACGTCACCTTTTGCGGATCGTAGGTCATGGCCTTTGTCGCAGCACTCGCCGCGGCACTGAGGTCAAGAAGGCGCTGGGTGCGAAGCTGGTTGGTGGTGGTCACAGCTTCGATTGCCTGGTTCCACACCTGTGCGTTGGAAAGGCGGATCGTTGTATTCTGTTCGAAGGCGCCCTTGGCTGTTGTCGATGTGCCGATCAAGGTGGACTGCGTGGAAAGCGTCTGCGAATTTGCAGCGATCACTGCGGCAACAGCTGCAAGTGAGGCCATCGTCTGGCCGACATTTTTCGTTTTGATGGCCTTGATTGTTCCTGCGATCCCCAAAAGAAGCGCGAAATCGACGCCTCCGATCCATGTGCCTGTGAAGGGAGATCCCGAGATGCTCTGCCCGCTCACGGTCCGGATGCCGCCCGTGTCGCCTTGACCGGTTATGCTGCCGTGAATGTTTTTAGTCGGGGTGACGGTATTCTGCTTGAAAGTGCGAGCGCGCTCCATGCAGGCCGCCGTTTCCGTCTCGCTTTTTTCCCGTTTGGCATCCGTGACGGGAACCTGCGCGAGGCACGGCGCTGGCAAGAAAAGCATGGCGATGATGAGGGCTGTTGTGCGGGCAGTGGTGGTCATCATTGTGGCTCCAGTTCGCAAAACTGTGCCAGCCAGTGTTCCGGGGCGTCACCGAAGCGTTGGCGCAGTCTTTCGCATTCCGCCACGGTTTCCGTGCGCCCTGAGAGAACCTTGATGTATTCCGGCAAGGTGGACAGATCGAGCTTGGCGATGACGCTGTCATGATCGTGCTTGATCAGAAACTGACGGCTGGTCGAGGCCGTGGATTTGACCCAGGCAAACTCTGTTTCCGTCAGGCCGAAGGCGCCGATATAACTGTCGCGGTCTGCTTTCGGGTTGGGGAAGAAGAGTGCGGTCGGGCTTTGCTCAAGGAGTGTGTGCGCGATTTTCGCGGTGGTGATGTCACGCGGGGACTGTGTCCCAAGGCCGATGATGCCATTTTTCTTGCGGATCGTTTTCAGTTGATCGTTCAGGAAACTGGCGGCCTTCTCGTCGCCGAGCACTTTCCAGCCCTCGTCCACGAAGAGCATCATCGGGCGCTCACCATCGAGCATGCCGCCAATCCGGAAAAAGATATAGCCAAGGGCTGCTGTTCGGATGTCGGGATCGTCAAGGATTGCGGTCAGATCGAAGCCGAAGATACCGCGTTCATCGTCCCATCGGTCTACCGGATTGTCGAATAGCCAGCCATGCGTTTCGCACCAGACCTCGAAACGGGAGGCAAGGTCATCACGACTGGCGACCTCTGCCCCGCGCAAGAGATGGATGACATCGCGGAACCGGCGCTCCTGGACAGGGGCCGCAAAAATCTGTGTGACCGCCGTTGCCAGAATCTTGTCCTGTTCGGCGGAGAGTTTTTCGACGGATTGACGGGGTCGGACGAGATGAGCCAGCAGGTCGAACAGAAAGGTCCGGCCCTCGGGCGTATCTTCGATTTGCAACGGATTGAAACCGGTAGCGACCCCAGGTTTCAGCACCTCGTAATGTCCACCGCAGGCTCGGATAAAAATCTCGCCTCCCCTGTCTTTGTCAAACAGTGCGCAACGTGGTTGTGGCTTGGTTCGCATGGCCTGCGACAGAAGGAAGAGGAGTGCCACGGTTTTCCCCGAGCCTGTGGGTCCGGTGACGATAAAATTACCCACTTCGCCTTTGTGAAAATTGAAATAGTAGGGCGTCATCGACGTGGTCTGGAGCAAGGCGATCGCCGGTCCCCAGCGGTTGCCGTGCGCGCGACCGAGCGCGAAGTTGTGGAAAGACGCCATGCCGCAAAAGTTCCGCGACGAGATCAGCGCGCGCCGGGCTATGTAGCCGAAGTTGCCGGGTAGCTGTGCCCAAAAAACCGGCTCGGCGTTGAGGTCCTCGCGCACTACCACCATGCCGGCATTTTGCAATTCCTTGGTGACGGCTTGTGTGCAGGTTTCAGCCTCCTTGATCGAGTTGCCGAGCGCCATGACAGAGAGATGGTGTTGGCCTATAACCGCACGGCCGTTCACAAGCTCATCCCTGGCGGTGGTGATCGCGCTTTCAAGGCTTGTGCCGCGTTCGTCGGAAACAGAGATCTGGCGTTCGATACGATCCATCTCGGACAAGACGGGCGCTCTATCCTGGAGCGCAAAGCTCTGTGTGACGATGAATTCCCCCGCGATCTTGAGGAGCCCGTCAATCATGCCGGCGGCTGTGTAGGGCGGGTATTCTCGAACGGAAAGCATGGCCGCAAAGCGGGTCTCGCGATCATTCGCACCGCGCAGTTCAAGCATGCGTCGCGCGAAGGTAATGCGCCGTGTTGCGAGATAGTCATCGAGTGGCATGCGCGGCAGCAGCATGGAAAGAGGCACGCCGCCATTCAAAATCTGTCCGAGAAACTCCAGGGGCTCGGAAAAAGCGCTGCCACTGCGCATCGCCACCTTCAGCAGCCGGGCGCCATAGGCCTCCATTCCCTTGACCAGGTTCGCGACATGGTCACGCAGTTCCTGGCGGGCTTCGAGATCCAGCGTCCGTCCGGATATTCCGCCGGCTTTTCGCAAGCGTGACAAAACGGTATCCGCTAGGCCAACCTTGCCCTGAAACCCACGCCGGATAACAGAGAGGTAAAGCTCGTTTGAATACATGCGGGTGTTTGAAAGCGACTGCATATAGCGCTGGTCGAGTGCCTTGCAGAAGTCGAGCGAGAATGTGCCGCCAATCTCGGGGGCAATGCGGCGGCGGATGATATGTGAATAGACAGCAAAGCGACTGTCAGAAAGGGCGCGCAGCAACGTGTTGCGATTGGCGGCTTCGTTGTCAATGAAGGCCTGGTCGGCTGTCTGATGGCAAAATCCATCGAGGCGGATCACACAGACGAGCATCCCCTCTTTTGTCCGCAAGGTGGCTTCATCGACATGGCGAAGGAATGGGACGTGACGTGAGACGGGCTTTTCCCGGGCGATTTCGCCGCCAAAGCGCAGACCGTTACGAAGGGTGTTTTGCATGCCGGCTCACCTCAGGGCTGGTAGGAATTGCCGCCCCAGAAGCGGCGGTTTCTGACCCAGGGGCATTTCGCGAACCGCATTCTGACGATCTGGGCCATGTGCGGATCACGCACGGTCATGACATAGGCTGCCGCATGGAGTGGAAGGAGGAGAAGGAAGGTTGCGAGGTTTTTCGTGTTGAGAAAGGTCATGACGACAAGCATCAGTTCGCCGACGAAAAGACCGATCGGCACGCCCCACATCATCCTGGGCCGGGTCAGCGCTATGACAAGGGGAGCGATCTGAGGCTTTTCAAGGTCGCTCATCAGTTCGACAACCCGGACGACATGGACGAGACGAGTTGCGAGCCACCAAAGATGAAGGCTATGCCGACGATGATCGAGAAGCACCAGGACCAGGGGATACGGCTGGTCAGGGCGAGATAGCCAACGGCGGCGCAGGCGATGGTCGCGGCGGTTGTCGCAAACGTTCCGGTCATGAAGTTTAAAAGTGTCGTGAACACGGAATTGATTGGCTGGAAGACATCGCCGGCGGCGAAGGCAGGCGTGATCTGGCCCAGTATGGTCGTGAGGAGTGCCATCGATAGAATGGTGGCAGTCCGTCTGGCCGCGCGCTTTAGGGAAGTTTTGAAAACGATTTGCATGAAAGGCGTCCTCCTTCGAAGCGTTGAGACTAGTGGACGTAAAGAACCGACCCGCCGATCCATTTGCGGACGGGCTGATCTTTCGTGTCGGGAATCAAAGTGGCTTTCTCCGGTGCGATTGCACCCGTCGTCATGACGTCGATTTCGTCGGGAAGCTCGCTTGTGTGTGCTTTGAATTTGGCACTGTGCTGGCGGCTGTTCTGCTTTTGCAGGATGTTTTTGAAGCCGAAATAGGCATTGGTCACGCGTGCTGTGTAGTTCACAGTTTCGGCAATTGCCGGAATGCCGCCCGAGCGTAAAACTCTCGCTTCACCTGCGTTGTAGGCTGCAATGACCAACATAATGTTGCCGCCGAACATGTCGTTCAGCGTTTTGAGGTAGGCCACGCCGCCTCGAATATTATCTTCCGGATCGCAGATATTTTTTACGCCGAAGCGCAGTGCGGTCTCGGGGATGAGTTGCATCGGCCCGCGCGCGCCAGCCGGAGAGTTTACGAAACGACCGTAGCCTGATTCATTTTGCGCAATGGCAAGCGCCAGTCGCGCTTCTACGCCTTGTCGCGCACTTTCGCGATGAATCATACCCATCACGACATCTGGTGCGATGGCGCCATCAACGCACTGTCCTGCTTGAGGTGCGGGATCATTGGCTATGGCCAGATTACGGCTGGTGTCGAACGCGAATGTCAAAAACATCAAAGGCAGGAACCTGAACTTCATGATGATTGCCCACTTGTAATTTCACATATACAAACTTATTAAACTTAAGCAATGGTTAAAATCGTCCTGGAGCAAATTATGAGAAGGTCCTTTGTTGTCGCTCTCTTCGGTTGCTGCGTCAGCCTTATCCTGGCTTCGCCGGACGCATCGGCCGCGGATGGGTCATGGGGGTGCGAAGTGCTCTTATGTGCCGCGTCGTCCAATCCGTCGTGGCGCGGGGTGCCATATTGTGTGCCGCCGATGGTCCGGCTCATTACGGCCATGAAGCTGCCTGGCTTTTCCTGGCCAATTTGTGAGGGTGCCGGAACGGGGGTGCCTGGACAAGAGAAATATGAAGCATGTCCATCGGGTTATTCGATCGGCTACACCCGATCTGACAGCGATAGCCACCCGAATTCTGAGCCCGATTTATGTGAGAAGGCGATTGATCGTTGCAATCAGCACTATGCGGCCCGTAGCGATAGTGGCTCTTGCATTGAGACAATCCGGATCAGACGCCCTCTTCGTGACCGGCCGTATTATTTTGACCTGCCGCAGCATGATGGCAGCACTCAACGGGTCTGGTTCGAGCTCAATCCGTGATCTCAAAAAATACATATATAAATAAAAAAGGAGCATTTCATGCGCTTTGAAATTTCAACATCGACATCGAGCACGCCGTCTGCGGGTGAGAATTCACAGCGCGGCCTCAATCTTGAGCGGAGAGAACGAGACGATCAAGCAGAGCTGCAGAGATTTCTGCCGCTCACGCGGCAGTTCTTTTTCGGCAGGGGGCCCAGAGCGATGATGGCTGGGATATGGTTGACGCTTGCTGTGGTCGGGATGGGACTTACCTCCTCATGTTTTTCCGCAGAGCAGGGATATGTCTTCAAACTTGAGCGTTCGGTTTTTGATGCACAGCACGACCCGGATGGTATCTGGGGCGATGATGAGCTGGCCTTCATCCGCAAGCTGGGCTTTGTTCCGATGATTTACACGGCGCACCTGTCGACGCCCAAGGGAGAATGGTTGCTCTCGCAGACAAATGGCGACTGTAACCCGCAGGGTATGTGCACCACGCTCCTTCACCTGCGCAAAGCGGGAGGGAATTATGTCATGGTCGCCAATCCGCAAATGCCTATGGGAGGTCGTGCTGTCCTGTCACTGAACTACAGGAAGATCTACACGCAGGAAATCAATCAGAGCGGCCGGGGATTTGAAGGCGTTTATGACGTGGACCCGAACCGATGAAGAGGTGCGATGGTCGAACGTTAGCGCACAGCTTGGGTCTTGGTATGCGCGATTTCAGCGTCAATGCCGGCTTCTTTCTCGGATTTCTGGCTTCTTTTGCATTTGCAGGTGAAACGGCTGTCAGTCTTCTCGCCGTAGGTATGCCTGCTGATTGTGCTGAGTTTGGCTCCGTGGTCTCAAGAAGTGAGGGAAATTTTCGCAGCATCTCGCCGATTGTGAATGGTATTCGCTGCTATGGTGCTTTTCAATTCTGCGACAGTGGCACGCTTCAGGCTTATTGGCAGGGAACGGCGGCCGAATATCTCGCAAACCCCGCTGCGCAGGTTTCCGCATGGCTGCGATATGCGCATGATGAATGGGGAAAGGCAATTAAGTTTGGCATGACGAATATGATCGGGCAGCAGGTCTGTTATCAGGGGACCTGCGCCGTCATCACGCAATCTTCGATCCTGATGGCGTGCCAGTTTGGTTGTTCCAAAGGGGGCAAACTCTACAATCTTATGAAGTCGGGTCTTAATTGTAATTCGACGGATACGAAGGACGGTGCAGGCACAAGCGTCTGTACGTTTTTGATTTCCGGGTCCGGTTACAACGTCAGCTGCGTGACGCAGTCCAATGATGGGATCGATTGTCTTCCCGTTACGACGGCAAAAAATGAATAGCCTATGTCCAAGATAACAGTCGCTAGTTCTGTTGGAAGCGCCATCCTTGCTTTGGCTTCATTCGCGTTTGCTGATGGTCTCGATGGCGCCAATGCCGTTCCATCGCACGACGTTTCGTTCCTGACGGGAGACAGTTGGGAACAGGACGGCCAGATCGTAAGGCTCTTTGGCGTGCAGGCGTGCCTGAGAAACACATTTTACACGGATCACGCCGGGCAAAAACAGGATTGCGGTTCTGTTGCCGCCAGCATGCTTGCCGCATTGATGCGTGACACCAGGCCGACTTGCAAGACGGTGGCGCGGATCATGACGAGTGCTGCTTCGAACGCGACACTTCTCGCGGTTTGCTCGGCTGATGTCGGAGGCGCAAGGCTCGATCTCGGCGGGGTCTTGATTCATCAGGGCTTCGCCTTTGCGGCGCTTGAGCAGAATGGTCGGCCCGTCTACCCGCCCTATTTCCTGGCGGAAACGGTTGCTGCCAATAGCGCAAAAGGCTTGTGGTCTTATCCGGATCTTCCACATCCCAACATCGTCCTGCGTCCAGGTGCCGAAAAGCAGTAAATCATCGCAGGCGTTTCTTGGGAGCAGGACATCGGTCGGGAAATTGCCATGGCGTGCATTGGCGGAACGCTTTACAAAGGCCTCGCACCAATCGGTGTGGATGATTTGGGGTGAAACGGTTATGCAAAAGCCGGATGTGCGGACGAAATGGTGGTCTTTGACGCTTGATGAGAATCTCGTCGAGTGTCGTGTCGTCTTGCCGCAAGAGGGCTATGACCGGGTCAGGGTTCTAGCAAGCCTTCTTGAGGAAAAGCTTCCATTTCTTTTGGGGAAGTTCGTCATTTCGGCTTTGCGGATGTATGAGCGTGGTTCAGGGGAGCCATGTGAGCTTGATGGGGTCCCATCCATCAAGGCCGAGGCACGCGCTGGCGAGACCACGCCTGGGCGTCCTCTCGATGAGTTGTGTCGGGCCATTTTGTGGTCACGTTTCCCGGATGATAATGGGGCGGCTCGAATGCGCCAGTGCGCCATGGTGACGGCTATCCTTGTCGAGGGTGATGCTGGAAACTTGCCAAGCGTGAGCAGCATCGCTCGACTAACGGGTAATCATCCCTCGCAGATCATGCTCCTTGCTCAGGTACTGGAGGAGCGCAATATCCTGATGCGGGTTCATGCCAAACCCATGAAGAAAGGCAGAAACGCCAAAATCCTTCAAATTCGCGCGGATGCTGTTGAGAGCATCAATGCGGCGCATATCGTGGCAACTGGCCATGGTATTTTTGACGCGCCAGTTGCCCTGCCTCATGATCAGTCTTCAGACGTGGAGGATGGATAATTCGTCATCTGAGGGCGTAACCCAAACGGTTACTTCATATCCGAACGCGATTGCGGCGCGCTTTCTGATAGGTGATCGCGAAGTTTCAAGATCATCGGATTTGGTGATTGCTCCTGAAATGGAGCGCCCTTTCAGGAATTGCCGAGCCGACCATTCGCCAAAGGTGTGGCATCCCATTTCCTGGGCGAATTGATCAAGCGCAAAACCAAGGCCTGATGTTGCTTGCAACCCGTCATACGGGATGTCGAGAACATGCGTCTCCGCTTCATTCATGTGATTGTCCGTTCTTCCCATGAAATGTGTTGTCGCACTTAGCATTGGTGGTGTCGGAATTCCGGGCCTTGCGTGATGCAGGGGTGCGTCGACGACCAACGCTTTGAGTTGGCGAGAATTGTCAAAGAGGCGTATTGGGGCCAGGTCCGTAAGTGTACTCGCGGGGAATTGCAGGGCCAACAAGGCATGAGAGATAACGCCCAAGGTTGATGTTGCAGTTGCTGGCTGCCAGCCCGTAAAAATTTCCGCTGTTCCATGTGACCACGCAATATTTGAAATGAGCATGAATGGCCGACGCCATGTCTGAGAGCGTGACTTCGCTTTCGTGCATCGTTTTGAGGACATGTGCCGCTTTCTTCCGGATTTCATCGTGGCTGAAGTAGCGTGCCTTGAACCCGAAATCCTTTTGTACCTCGCGCGCGAAATAGTCGGCAGGTTCCTCTGCCCGGAATTTCTCAACGAGGAGCAGAATGCCATCATCTTTCAAATGCTGAGCCACAAATCCGATCTGCTGGAGACGGTTTGCCGAATACATTTGAAACGTCGTGTCCTCGAGAATGAAGTCGAATCCTTTCGCAAACGACTGCAATCGCTCTGAATTCTGCAGGTAGTCTTTCGTCAGGTGGTGAAAGGGCCCCAGAAAGAACTCTGCGAAGGGCGGCTCGCCGAACGCTTTGAAGCACTCGTAGTTCTCCTTGTTCGGACTGCATGACAGTGAGGTAATATGCCCCTCTCCCAGTTCGCAGAGCGTTCGCGCCATGGTGCCCTCCGCCGTTCCGAGGCTATAGATTGATATGCCCCTCGTCGTCGCTTGAGCGAATTGCAACAAGGCGTAGGCCATACGGCACTCCTCCTCGAGACGATATGGAATGCTACTGTGGTAGTGCTGATCAAAATGTCCCTGACGCCGGGCATGAAGTTCAACCAAGCTTTGCATCCGTTTGTCACTTGGCAGAAGTCGCATGTCGACCACAGGTTTTTGCAGTGGCATACCGCTCTTTCCGGCGGCGGCTCCGGCAAAGAAATCGGCCAACTTGGTCAAACGGGGTGCTTGATCGCATTCAATAAGGAACTGCTTGTAATCCTGCATGAAAAAGCCTCATGGGTGGAGATGAGGCGACGTCCAAGAATTTCCTGCGAAAAACATATTTATTTCAATTTGATAAATGCCATCGCAGGCGTCGTCGCAAGCGGGACATTAATTGCCGTTGCGATGTGGCGCTTTCACCAGAATGCCGGATTGTCATGAAAGTGCCAATAATGTTGCGTGGCGGTTTTATCCGATTGTTTTGCGGTGCAATATATATTCTATAGGTTGTCCATGCGTGAGTTCCATGGAGATACGAATACTTGCCGGAAACATGGGGATTTCAGCCTGAAAAGGTGCGCCGATCCGATCACCGGACGATTTTCCATCGACATATGGACTGGGGAAACGTCCGTGCTGATATAGTGAGACGGACCGGTCTGCAGCGCCAGGAAACGCGAATTGCTGCTAAAAATCATACTTTTCTTTTCAATTTGCAGGGTGATGCGAGATCAGGAGAAGACTATCTCGACGGTCGCCGCATCCCGTTTACCCCTCGCCACGCCGGATCGGTTGTGTTTCTGCCGGTTGATAGCGAGTGGCGGGGATGGGATGAGGGAGATATTGATGGTTCCTGTCTCTTCGTTTCCCTGAGAAGCCAATTTGTTCATGACGCGTTCGAGCCGAGATATCTGAGAACACTGCTGCCTTCGATTGGCTTTCGTGACAATCTGGTCGAGGCGTCGCTTCACAGGATTGCGAGGGAGCTCAAAAGTCCAAATCCGATGAGCATCATGATGGTGGAAAGCCAGGCCGTTCAAATTCTGGTCCATATGATCCGGATGGGTGGGCTTAAACTTCGGCCTGCAAGGGGCGGTATTTCGCCATTGCACTTGCAACGCGTCATCGAGTTGATGAATGCGCATCTTGCTCAGGCACCGTCGACGGAGATGCTGGCGGCCGAAATCGGCATGAGTCAACGGCATTTCTTTAGGGCGTTCAAGCAGTCTACGGGCAAGAGCCCGTCAGTCTATATGGCAGATCTTCGGTTGAAGCGTGCGCTTGATATGGTTCGCTTCACGAACTGCACTGCGACCGAGATTGCCCTTCGATGTGGTTTTGCAAGTCCAAGCCATCTGGCATTTGCCTTCAAGCGCATTTTTGGTGAGAGACCGTTGCAGCATCGCCGTAGCTGGACGCAAAAATGAAGGCTCTCCGGGTCATCCGATGTTTACGGGCAAGGCTCGCGTCTGACCTGCCGAGTGATGATCGGCTTCGTCGTAAGCGCCGTCGGGCATTTATGTTGCTCTTGGTCGCCACTTTTTCATCGTCCATCGGCCGCAACGGTTATCTTATTGCCTGCTCCTGGATCCTTGTCGCCAAGGAGTTTGGAAGTCCTGCCGTTGCCGCATTTTTTGCGATTATCAGTCTCGTGGAGTTACTGGCAAGTCCCCTCGCCGGTTGGCTCTCTGATCGTTATGATCGTCGTCGTCAATACTTGTTCGCTGACGGCATTCGCGTTGTTACCATGCTGTTTGGTGCCGTTGCGCTTATGACGCCCCTTCTTCATTGGGGTATCTGGCTTTCAGCCGTCGCCTTTGCAGCTTGTGACCGAATGATGCTGACATCATCACAATCGTCAATTCCGTCCCTTGCTGAGCATCTGTCTGCCTCTCATGCCAATTCGCTATTCTTCTTCGTGATGCAGTCTGGTGGTCTGATTGCGGCTGTAATGACCGGGGTGCTGCTTGATCTTCTCCCTGACGAAGTGGTCTTTCTTGCACTGGCAACGACATTCGCGATATCTGTCGGCTTTATGTGGATCGTTCCGTCAGGTCCCGAAAGGCCACGGCTGGACTGGGCACAGAGGGTCCAGCCTCTCTTGATCAATTCGCGGCTGATCTATCTCGCTACCGTTTATGCCGTCCTCTACACAAGTGGCTTCATGGTCAGTGTCGTTGGGCCGAGCTACGTGTTGGATACGTTTTCTGGAACCGCCATTGATTTCGGGAATATGGAAATGGCCTGGTCGGCCGGTTCGATTTTCGGCACACTTCTTCTGATCGCGCTTGTTCGTGCGATCAAAGTCGCGCTAGTTCCCTTGATTGTCCTTTGTTTTCTCGCCCTCGGCTTCGCTCTCTTGAGGATCGTTGATTTTGAAGGATCACTCGCGATCTTCGCGGCGCTTGGGGTTCTATACAATCTTGGTCGGGTCGCGGTTGAGGTAATGCTTCAGGCCTGCGTGCCCCAAGATGCTCTCGGGCGTGCCAAGGGCTCCTTGCATGGTAGTGCGGTCATGATGGGCCTTGCCATTTTCGCGGGCGTTGGGCTTGTCGGAAACTCAATCTCCCCAGCCAGCCTTTTTTGTGCCTTTGGGGCTTTTCTTAGCATGGCCGTGCTCTGCCTTGGGCTTTTGCACCTGACATTGCGTCAGTAACTCGATGATACGGAAGGGCCCCAATGGGTTCTCTTGATCGACCAAACTATCATCAGAGTGCCACAAGCTAACGGTCTTGGCACCATTTCAGCGTCTGATTGCACTTTTCTGTTGCGTCGCACTAGCGATGCGCAGCCGCGTCGGCTATTTTCGGTCGTGAGGCAGTACGCGCTGCCTTGGGGCGTCGAAACCTCTGCAAGCGACTGGTGCTGGTCTGATTCAGCACCGAACTCTCTGACCTTTGGGTCGGGGAGCCTGTGGCGTATGTCCAGGTTCCTCGGAACTAAAGGCCATAGGGCTGTCTTGCACAGTTTCGAACTCCCCGATCAGTCGGAGGTTTAGTGAGTTTTGCGGGGGCGCACCGCAACAAACTCTCTTCCCGGGGAACGACCGATGCGACACCTACATTTCACGAAGGACATATCGAGTTTTGCCGCGACCGCGCTTGGCTCGCTGGACCGATCCCTGTCAGATCAGCCCTTTTTCAATATTGTCGTCGGTTGCTTTCATCCTTCACCTTTGCCAGCAGTCTTTATCTCGTGTGGGGAGGTGCACTCGAAATGATTGACGCGTCCACTTCCATTTCGACGTTCAAGGCCGGTCACTGCCGGACCATTTCGCGGAAAAGCCGATCCTGGGAACGCATACAGGCCGATCATGTGCGGCGTACGGGGCTTGCAAAAGAGGAAACCTCGCTGGTGTCCAACCGGCATATTGTTCTCCTCAATCTCAAGGGAAATGCTGAGCGTGGGGACTACGCCCTGGACGGGAAATCTGCCAGCTTCGTCCCCAGAAGGCCTGGTTCTGTTCTGTTTATTCCTGCCAATTGCCATTGGACGGGTTGGGAAGTCGGCGCTTCTTCGGGTGCCTATTTGTCGATTTCAGTTGAGCCGAGTTTGGTTGCCGAGCTTTTGGGGCGACGCGCTATCAACCAGAATGTCTGCTTTTCTCCTGTTCTTGGATGCGAGGATCCGGTTCTCATGAGTGCCGCAAGGGGGATCGGAGCGGAGATATCTGACCGCAGCCCGCTTGGGGCTCTTGTTGCCGAGAGCTATGTGGCAACGATATTCGCGCAATTGTTGCGAACGCAGCAGTTCGTTCCCGATGTGCGTAAAACGGGCGGGCTTAGTCCGGCAAGCCTGTCGCGCGTGATCGAGAAGATTGATGAAGATCTGGAAAGCGAATTATCCCTCGCGCAACTGGCCGAGATCGCGGGGCTGAGCATTCCCCACTTCTGCCGCGCCTTCAAGCAGACGACAGGCGCTCCGCCCTATGCATTTATTGTCCAGAGGCGAATTGAGCGTGCGAAAGAATATCTTAGCCACTCGTCCATGCCCATAACGGATGTCGCCCTTATCTGCGGCTTTTCGAGCTCGAGCCATCTTGCCAACGCCTTTCGTCGCGAAGTTGGTATGGCCCCCAGCACCTATCGGGCACTTTAGTGCCGCGATGAGACACAACATTTTCTGATCAGATCGTGCATCCGCGACAAGCGTGTGCAATCCAAACGGCGCTCAAGGCAGCATTTTCGGCGACAGCAACAAGCCGAGGGAATGCCTTGTGAACAATCAGTTGGATGTGTGTGAATGTGACGATGACCAGCAGGTGCCGCCGGTGGCCCTGCATGTTGTGAACCTGAGGAAAAGTTTCGGCGAACTCGAGGTTATCAAGGGTATTTCGCTGGTCGCCCGTAAGGGTGACGTCATTTCCATTCTCGGGAGCAGCGGTTCGGGCAAGAGCACGCTGCTGCGCTGTCTGAATTTTCTGGAGCGGCCTGACGATGGAGAGATCTGGATTTCGGGCCGCAGGATCGCAGCAGGACCTGGTTTGGCGGGTCAGCGCGAAATCAACGCATTGCGTATCAACCTCGGGATGGTGTTTCAGAACTTCAATCTTTGGCAGCACAAGACCGCGCTCGAGAATATTGTCGAAGCTCCGATCCACATGCTCGGATTGAGCAAGCATGAGGCCCAGCTTCGTGCAGAGCAATTGCTGGCCAAGGTCGGTCTTGCGGATAAGCGCGATTTTTATCCCTCACATCTGTCCGGAGGTCAGCAACAGCGCGTTGCGATCGCACGGGCTTTGGCCATGGAGCCGGAAATCCTCCTGTTTGACGAGCCGACCTCGGCGCTTGACCCGGAACTGGTTGGCGATGTGCTGAATGTCATCCGCGCGTTGGCCAGCGAGGGCAGGACAATGCTCATCGTGACCCATGAACTTGGATTTGCACGTCAAGTATCGAACAGGATCATTTTCCTGCATCACGGACAGATCGAGGAAGAGGCTTCGCCCTCGGTCTTTTTCGCAGACCCGAAATCAGCCCGTGTAAAGCAGTTTTTGTCGTCGCAACGCGAGGCCTTCGCCCATGCCTGATTTGCACGGTTTCGGTGGGCAGATTCTTTCTGGCGCGTTCACCACACTCGAGGTGGCGCTGACCAGTCTCATCTTTGGTCTGGTGATCGGTCTTCTTGGCGCGACAGCCAAGCTCGGCCCGATCAAGGGAATGCGTGTACTTGCAGGTGCATACACGACGATCATTCGTGGAATTCCTGAGCTCCTCATCATCCTCATCCTCTATTTCGGCGGAACCGTCGTCTTGAGCACGCTTTATGGGGATTATGTCGAAGTCAATGCGTTCACGGCCGGCGTCTTTTCCCTGTCGATTGTGTTCGGTGCCTATGCCACGGAAGTGTTTCGGGCGGCGATTCTTGCGATACCGCGCGGGCAAATCGAGGCGGCGCACGCCCTTGGTCTGGGCCCCGTTCTTACGTTTCGGCTCGTCATGTTCCCCCAAATGTTGCGATACGCGTTACCAGGGCTTGGAAATCTCTGGCTGTCTCTTCTTAAAGACACGGCTTTGATCTCCGTCGTCGGTCTCGAAGATCTTATGCGAAAGGCGAGCGTTGCCGCAGGAACCACCCATGATCCGCTGACATTTTATGCTGTGGCCGCGGCGCTTTATCTTTCGTTCACATCCGTCTCACTCGCCGGGCTGAACGTGCTTGAACTGCATGCCAATCGAGGCGTTCGCGTTTTGGGAGGGGAGCGCCGATGAATTGGCCGATCATCTTTGACGCCCTTCCCTCTCTCATCAATGGCGCGCTCCTCACGCTTCAGCTGACCTCGACCTCGGTTCTGCTCGGCCTGATCGCCGCATTGCCTCTGGGGTTGATGCGGGCGTCCACGTCGAAGCTGCTATCGGGTCTGGTTTTATCCTACACGTTCGTCTTGCGTGGCACGCCGTTACTCGTCCAAATTTTCCTGATTTACTACGGCCTCAGCCAGTTGTCCTGGATCAGGGCAAGCTTTGCGTGGAGCATGCTTAAGGAGCCTTACTGGTGTGCCCTTATTGCGTTCTCGCTCAACCATTCTGCTTATGCGACCGAAATTCTGCGTGGTGGCATACGAGCCGTTGCGCCAGGGGAAATTGAGGCGGCCAAAGCGCTTGGCATGTCCTACATGCTGCGGACCCGACGTATTGTATTACCCGTCGCCTGGCGTTTAGCGTTGCCGGCCTATGCGAATGAAATCGTCCTCATGCTCAAGGCGAGTTCCCTTGCCAGCACGATTACACTCATGGAACTGACGGGAACTTCCCGAAAAATCGTGGCAGAGACGTTTTCGCCCTATGAGGTTTTCATCTCCGCCGGACTGATCTATCTCGGGATCACATTTGTCTGCGTCCAGATCTTTGGACTCGTCGAACGTCGTATCAATAGGCATCAGCATCGGCCCCTGTCCAAAAAAGGTCGGGAACCCGGTGAGGTATCGACGGACGCCGCATCGCAAGATCGGTTCATCGCATGATGCAGGACCTCTCCAATTCCTCGTTTGATCTGCTGCAGCTTGGCCAAGTTGATGCTTCGCTGCTGCGTGGAAGCTGGTACGAGATTGATCTTGATGCTGTGCGGCACAATTTCTGTCAATTGCGGCGCTGTCTGCCGTCTTCGGTCCGCATATATCCATGTCTCAAACGCAATGGATATGGCTGTGGGGCCGCGCAAATGGCTATCACGCTTGCGGCCGAAGGGGCGCACGGATTCGCTGTTGCCTCATTGCTCGATGCCATTTCCATCAGACGTTTCGGTATGGCATCGCCCATTCTTCTCTATCCCGGGGCGCTGACCAGTGCTGCTCCGGTGATCGAGGCGCTTGATTTGACGGTCAGCATTTCAAGCGTTGAAGAACTGGACCAATGGCGACGGACGGTTTCGCCGTTGAGTGTATTCATCAAGGTGGATCTCGGCTTCTTTCGTGCCGGCGTGACACCTCAGGGCGCAGGACATCTCCTCTCAGCTGCCGCTTCCTGTCCGGATGTGCAGGTGAAGGGGCTGTATGCCCATATGAGCGAGCTCCGGATAGGGTCATCGGCGAGCGTGATGGACCAACTCGTCAGAATGCGGACCATCCTTGATGCAGCTGACGCGAGCGGCACGCGTCCTCCACTGGTTATGATGTCGAGTACGGAAGGCGTCCTGAGTCATCCGGAACTGGATTTCGACGCGGTCGATCCGGGCGCATTGTTCGTGGGTCTTCCGGAAACGGAATGCCCCGTTCGCGACATCTCGTTGCGCCCGGCCCTCAAGACGATCAGTGCGAGGCTGGTTGCCGTGAAACAGCTAGACACTTCACTTGGTCCGGTTCCGACAATCGCAGGGTTTCACGAAGGTATGCGCCTCGGCGTCATCGGGTTTGGCTGGGGCGACGGGTATCCACGAGATGTCCCACGTCATGCGCAGGCAATCGTCGGGGGGAAGCGCGTTCGCGTTCTGGCACCTGCGCATCTTGAGCATCTTCGGATTGATCTCTCAACGGTTCCCGAAGCCCGTATCGGTGACCCGGTTCTTCTTCTCGGCCAGCAGGGTGACGCGGTCATTACGCATGCTGAGGTCGCCTCGCAATGGGGGACGGACATCATTGGCCTTTACAACCATCTGAGGGACCACATCCCGCGGATCTACACCTGAAAACCCGAAACCAAATCCAAAAAGGGGAACTTGTATGAAATCATTTTCTTTCACGGTCTTTGCCGTTCTGGCCGCAGCATTCGCTGGCGTTGCCAATGCGCAGGACACCAAGACAATCCGGATCGCAACCGAAGGGGCATTTCCACCCTGGAACATGATCGATGCGTCCGGCAAGCCTGAAGGCTTTGACGTCGAGGTCGGAAATGCCCTGTGTGAGCGCGCCAAGCTTAAGTGCGAATTCGTGGCGCAGGCTTGGGACGGCATTATTCCGGGGCTGAATGTCGGCAAGTATGATGCGATCATGGCGGGGATGTCGATCACCGAAAAACGCAAGCAGGTCATTACATTTTCCGAGCCCTATGCCGTCACCTCCAACTACTTTGTCATGGCCAAGGCTTTGCGACTGCAGGCACCGGAGGGCACACTCAAGGTCGATCTTACCGGAGAGACCAAAGAGGCGGTTGATACGCTCAATGTCTTGAAAGAAAATCTGAAGGGAAAGACAATCGGCGTGCAGGGGGCAACGAATGCCGAGTCCTTCGTTCGACAGTACTTCGGTGATGCTGTGGAGATCCGGACCTACGACAAGCAGGACAATCTCAACATGGATCTGGTCGCTGGCCGTATCGATGGCGGGCTTGCGGATTTTTCCGTCTGTAAGGGTTTTCTCGAATCCGCTGATGGTGCTGTCGCTTCACTGTATGGGCCGCGAATTTCCGGCGGTTTGTTTGGTCCGGGTGTCGGGATCGGCATCAGAAAGGTGGACACACAGCTTGTCGAGAAGTTCAATGATGCCATCCGCGCTACGAGCGCAGATGGAACGTTGAAAGCGATCAGCATCAAGTGGTTTGGGGAAGATCTGGTCACGCGGTGATGCTGGCTCTTGAAGCCTACAGGTTTCGGATGACAGTCATTTCCATTCACTCCTGATATCCTCTCCGGTGAGGCCAGTGTCTGTATGGGCGAGTCGTCTGCACACGGGGCAATTGGCAGCCTCCCCGAACTGGCGAGGGGGCTGTCATTCTGCGCGCATCCAAGTTCCGAGATCGGTCTTGCTTGGTCAAGAAGGGTGTTCGCTTGCCAGGATCGTAGGATCAGGCATCAACAGCACACTCCAATTTCTGTTCAAGTGTTGATGCGACGAGGCGACAAGGTATCGGGTTATGCGTGTCCGAACTGCCCCGGTAATCCCCCCACTTTATGCTGGAGCCATTCAATCAGGTTATGACCGCTCGATGAAGCGATAGGTTATATGCTCGAGCGCGCAGAGCCTGTGCTTCCTTCCGCTACCAGAGGGTGGTGATGTGTATTTTTGCCCGATTTACGCTCTAGACATCCAAAGAGCAGTCAGTCATTCGGTGCTTCAAGGTACACAAACCAGATGAGATGATAACATGAATATCAAGACCCTTATCATCGCTCTCTTGGTCAGCCTCCTTCTTTGGGGCCTTGTTTTCAAGGTCTTTGGCTATTTTGGTGCTGATACAGTGACCTGAGACCCTTCTTCCCTCCGGCGTTTGGTAGAGCCTTGGGTTAGTAATCTGGCCCTATGCGGCCTGTTTTTCCAGAGCTATTTTCATGGCGAATTCGTTTGGCGTGATATTACCCAACGAT
>Ga0209794_1000890_pt1 | contig 30465 bp, 20 predicted proteins | sample EBPBio232013_DNA_FD_185869 | JGI IMG/M metagenome (GOLD analysis project Ga0209794, IMG submission 185869) | Wastewater treatment Type I Accumulibacter community from EBPR Bioreactor in Madison, WI, USA - Reactor 1_5/23/2013_ DNA (SPAdes)... | ecosystem: Engineered > Bioreactor > EBPR >... | reverse complement strand
AGAGTATGTTTTGGATTGTATAAAACGAATAAAAAGAGTCAGTCGTTAGCTTGTTGAATCTCACCTCAAACAAGCTAAATGAAAGAGAAATTCTCTGAAATGACTGACTCTCAGTGGCAAGTTGTCGAAAAAATAATTGATAACCAAAGAGTCCGCCACCATTCCCTGCGAACGATAGTGAATGCCATATTTTGGATTAACAACACGGGTTCCCAATGGCGAAATATGGAAAGTAAGTACCCACCATGGCAGACTGTTTACTATCACTTTCGACAATTCAAGCTGCGTGGTATCTGGGAGGAATTGCTGGACTGCCTTGCCATTGATGAACGTAAACGGCAAGAAAGGCAGGCCACACCTAGTTTACTTGCTATTGATAGTCAAAGCATTAAATCAGTTCAGTTCATCGGTGAAGACACAGGAATTGATGGGAATAAAAAAATAAATGGACGAAAGAGGACGATTTTAGTAGATACCTTGGGCATTCCGTGGTGTGTCAAAGTGACTTCTGCTGGGGTGTCTGACAACCAAGCTGGTATTGTGGCACTTGAAAGTTTAAAAGGCAAGGTGCCTCGCTTGCGGAAAATCATTGGCGACCATGGTTATAAGACGACTTTCATCCAACACGCTTATGAAAAGTATAGCTGGAAGATAGAAATTGCACAAAAACCAGAATCGACTCAAGGATTCGTGCCACAGAAAAACCGCTGGCAGGTCGAAAGGTCGTTCGGATGGCTCAATTTCAGGCGCCGATTGGCAAAGGATTACGAGAAAACCGTAGAATCATCTGAAGCCATGCTACAAATTGCCTATACAACCATACTGCTCAACAGATTGCCAAATTAGTTTCCAAAACATACTCTTAATTCCGTCTGCCCCAATAGTCTCATTATCATCAACAGGAAGTTGTAACTCCACAGCAAGTTTCAGTGGACAATCATCTTGTGGTAGTTTAAAAACAGTTTGGTACAATGCCACTACCCACATCGCCTTGCCAAGCCTGCCCACCACTGTTCCTTTGGAAACTACCTCGTACTACGCCCGTTGTCAGACTGAAAATGGCTGCGTAAGTGAAAAAAGTAACGTGGTAACGTTTACGATAACACCTACTCATGTAGCTCCCATCGTGACCGTTTCTCAAGAATTAGTTTGCACTGGTACCACAGTGACCATTTCAGCCAATTGCCCTGTAGGAAGTACCACCTTCTGGAATACAGGCATCACAACGCCAAGTTTTGAGGTATCATTCAGCAATGTCACCAAGCAAAGTTACTGGGCAAAATGTATCTTTGAAGGCGGTTGCCAAAGTGCAGAGAGCATTCGCAAAGACATTTACTGGAATGCTTTTGTCGTAACATTAATCAATATCGGCCAAACCAAATCAGCGGTAAAAACCAACGACCGTTCTGCTTGGTCGAGCCAATTCATCACCCGCGACGGTGGCCCTGAATTGGAGCAGAGTACGCAGCAAAACCCAACGCTCTATTATGTTGAGAATACCAATAAAATTGCGCCTCGTTATTGGACAATCAACGTAGATGCTTGCGCATTGGGCACAAATGGTTCGTTAACGTTTGATATGTTGGCAACCCCAGAAATGGGCACCATCCGTTCATTTAATACCCACGAAAACAACGCCCCCTACTTTATGTACGCCAACCGTGATGGCTGGGCGGAGTTATACGCTCAAAACCATCCAGCCTACGGTTTTTTTGCGGACAATGGCAACGGAGGAAACAAATACGACGAAGGCTTACCGAAAGGTTTGTATAAGTTAAGCGTACGTTATTGGGACAAAAAAGGCTGGGGTAGTATTTATCCCGCCACGCGCCAAGCCCAGGGCAGTGTACTGGCTTACCAAGAATATTGGTTCCGAATTCAGTCCAAAGATGGCCTCGGAGTGGGCGCGGCGAGGGAAGAGTCAGACCCACGCACGGCTGAGGGTTTGAATAACAAACAACGGATAACTGATAATGGCGACTTCGCCTCCGTTTTGCCCAACCCCGTTACCAATACTCTTCGCCTCAAAGTACAAAAAAGCAAAGGACAGGTAGTTCAAACTACATTGAGAGATGCCTCAGACCGACAAATTTTTAGTCATTCTTTTCAGCCTGAATCAAACATACATCAGGAAGAAATGGACGTTACGAATCTTCCTAATGGCCTTTATTTCTTAAACGTAAAAACCGAAATGGAGCAAGTAACGTTGAAAGTGATTAAAATAAATTAAAAACCACACAAATAAGGAGGTAGCACCCAAGGCTACCTCCTGTTATCATAAAAAGTACTTCCTAAAACTACTCAGCGGTTGCGTCTTTCGTTTCGCTCACGGGCGCTACTACTTTCGCTTTTTCTTTTTTTGAAGATTTTTGCCCTTCTTTTTTGTTACCTTTTTCGGCTTTCTTAGCTTCTTTTGCCTTTTCTTTTTCTTCTTTCTTAGCTATTTTAGCAAGCTTCTTTGCCAATTTCTCAGCGGCTTTGCCCACAGCTTTTTTTACTTTTTTTGAGCTTGTTTCGTCGGTAAGTGCGGCGGTTATTTTCTCAATAATTGCACTTGCTTGGGCTTTCTTTTCAGATTTCATTGATGGTTTACTGATTTAAAAGGTTCAAATAAAAAAATCTACAAATACATAGCTATTTTTCGGTTAAAACAAAATTTTCAAGTTATGTTTATGTTAAGTTTCTACCGCGACAAAAAATACCATAACCGCCAAGTATTTCTTTTTTTTAGCGAAAATAACCATTTCTTAACGCCTTTCCTTAGCCTTTATGTACACTTTTGTCGTAGTATTGCTATCTGTTCCATTTTCATCACCAACTTTTCTATATGGATTCTAGAAGAGAATTTCTCAAAAAAGCCGCTCTACTCTCTAGCGGTGCAAGCCTATGGAGTGCCTTACCCCAATCTATCCAAAAAGCATTAGAAATTAATCCCCAACAGGGAAGTACTTACCTAGACGCCGAGCACATTGTCGTCTTGATGCAAGAAAACCGCTCATTCGACCACGCACTTGGTGCCCTCAGAGGGGTTCGGGGTTTTAATGACCCTCGGGCCATTCGCCAACCCAACAAAAACTTGGTTTGGTTGCAGTCTAACGCCAAAGGCGAAACTTACGCCCCTTTTCGCCTTGATATTAAAGATACCAAAGTGACTTGGATGAGCTCACTCCCTCACTCTTGGGAAAATCAAGTGGACGCACGAAACAACGGAAAATACAACCGCTGGCTTGACGTCAAAAAATCGGGCAACAAAGCCTATGCCCACATGCCGCTCACGATGGGCTATTTTACCCGCGAAGACCTCCCATTTTATTATGCCATGGCCGATGCCTTCACGGTCTGTGACCATAATTTCTGTTCGTCATTGACAGGTACTACCCCCAATCGCCTGTATCTTTGGTCGGGAACGATTCGGGAAAAACCTAGCATTGAATCAAAGGCCAATGTTCGTAACTCAGATGTTGATTATGACGATTTGGCCCACTGGACGACTTTCCCAGAACGGTTAGAAGATAATGGCATTTCGTGGCGAATTTATCAAAACGAATTGAGTATTTCGATGGGTTTCAACGGCGAGCAAGATGCTTGGCTTTCTAACTTCACCGACAACCCCATTGAATGGTTTTCTCAATATAACGTTCGTTTTTCAACTGGCTATCAAAAATTCCTTGCCAAACAGGTTGTTGAATTGCCCAAAGAAATTGCGGCGTTAGAACAAAAACTGCAAACGCTTCCTTCATCTGGTAAAGAAACCGAAACAGCACAAAAAACGCTCAAACAGAAAAAAGATGAACTAGAAATCGCCAAAAAAGACCGCGAGCTTTGGAGCAAAGAAAACTTTGAAAAACTTTCACAGCGCGCAAAAAATCTCCACCAAAAGGCGTTTACAACCAACATAAACGATGCTCACTATCACGAATTGGCTACTCACCGATATGAGGATGGCAGCGTCGAACGTGAAATGTCGGTTCCTAAGGGTGATACCCTTCACCAATTCAGAGAAGATGTAAACACGGGCAAATTACCAACCGTTTCGTGGATTGTTGCCCCCGAAAACTTCTCCGACCACCCTGGAGCACCTTGGTACGGCGCTTGGTATATTTCGGAGGTAATGGATATTTTAACCAAAAACCCTGAGGTGTGGAAAAAAACCATTTTCATTGTTACGTATGATGAAAACGACGGTTATTTCGACCACGTTCCGCCTTTCGTAGCCCCCAAACCTGACTTGAGCGACGGGTTGGTTTCCAAAGGCATCGACCCGAGTGTTGAACACGTGACCATGGATCAAGAACGTAAACGCAAAGAATACAGTGCGCAAAACCCTGGCCGCGACGGCGCCATTGGGCTGGGCTACCGCGTTCCGATGCTGATTGCCTCCCCTTGGAGCCGTGGTGGGTTTGTCAACTCGCAGGTATTTGACCACACCTCTGTGTTGCAGTTTATGGAGCACTTCTTGAGCCATAAAACCAAGAAAGACATCAAAGAAACTAACATCAGCGCATGGAGACGTACGGTATGCGGAGATTTAACTTCGGTCTTTCGCCCATATAGTGGAGAAGAAATTCCTTTGCCCGAATCCGTTAAAAAAGACAGTTTTTATCAACTCGTACACAACGCCAAGTTCAAAAATCCACCTTCTAACTTTAAGGCCCTTTCAGCAGAAGAAATTGCCGCAGCCAACCAAAATCCTGCCGCTACTTCATGGATGCCAAAACAAGAAGAAGGTACGCGCCCCTCGGCAGCCATTCCGTATGAACTTTACGCCGACGCGGTACTCAGTGCCGATAAAAAATCGGTGTCTGTTCAGCTAAGTGCCCAAAATCGTGTGTTTGGAGCAAAATCAGCGGGTTCACCATTTCACGTTTATGCCCCGCACAAATACCGCGCAAACGAAAATGCTCCTTTTGAAGACTTAAAAGCTTGGTCGTACGCCGTAAGTTCAGGTGATTCTCTAACGCCATCTTGGCCGCTTTCCAGTTTTGAAAACAATGCCTATCATCTTTGTGTGTATGGCCCTAACGGGTTTTTCCGCGAATTTAAAGGACAAGCCAATAGCCCACAGTTGAATGTAAAAGGAGTATATGAAGCATCGAAGAGTTCTAAAAATCAACTTTCGGGCAATTTAACCTTGCAGTTCCGTAATGCCGAGTCTCAAAAACGACTGCGCGTAGTCGTTACGGACAATGCCTACAAAAACGCCCCCAAAACGGTAGTTGTTGAGGCTAAAAGTGGGCAAGCATCGCTCGTACTCGACCTCAAGAAAAGCCACGGCTGGTACGATGTCAGCATCCGCGTAGAAGGCGCAGATGGTTTTGAGCAACGTTTTGCGGGCCACGTCGAAACGGGCAAAGACTCTGTGAGCGACCCTGCAATGGCATAAATTGATAGATAGATAACAAAAAAGGGCAGCTACGAGCTGCCCTTTTTTGTTATTAGCAGGTGCGTCGGGGTGCTCACACCCCGACACATCCTTCCTAGTTATTTTTTCTTTGCTTGTGCACGTTTTGCTTCGACTTGCTTTTTCGCTTCGTCTGCTTGTTTTTTGGCTTCATCAGCCGCTTTCATCGAGCGCTCAAGCATATCGGAGAACTTCGATTTTTTCTTCTCTCCTGACGCGATTTTGCGACGGTTTTCTTCCAAAATCGAACGAATTTTATCATCATTCACAAAACGACGAATCACCTGCTGTTGTAAAATAGTCACTACGTTCGATACCAAGTAGTAAAAGCTCAAACCCGCAGGGAACGAGTTCATCACAAACATAAACATCACAGGCATAAAGTACGTCAGCATACGCATATCAGGCATTCCAGGCTGCTGCACTTGCGCAGGCGTTATCTGGTTGTTGTACCACGCATATACCAACTGAGAAATAGTCATCGCCAACGTAAAAATACTTACGTGAGCACCGTAGAACGGAATCGCAAACGGCAATTTGATGGGCGCATCGTAGGTAGAAAGGTCGCTTGCCCACAAAAACGACTGCTGACGAAGTTCAATCAAGTTGGGAAACAAGAAGAACAACGACATCAAAATAGGCATCGTCGCCAACACAGGAATACAGCCACTCAACGGACTCACACCCACTTGCTGGTACAACTTCATTTGTTCTTGCTGCATTTTGGCCGCGTCATCACCAACTTTTTCTTTGATAATAGCCAGTTCTGGCGCCAACATCCGCATTTTAGCCATACTTACATACGACTTATATACGAGTGGGGTCATCAATAACTTGACAATCAACACCAACACCACAATCAGCACGCCATAGTTAGAGAAAAACTTCTCCAAAAAGCTAAACATTGGCACAAAGAAGAACTTGTTAAGCGGTTTCAAAAACGCATACCCCAAGTCCACGTTGTCACCAAAATCGGTAGCTGTACCAATATTCTTTACAATTTGGTAGTCGTTTGGTCCAAAGAAAAACTGGAAATTTCCTTTGCCTGCTTTCAAGTCAGCCGTTGAAAGGCTTCCTTCGCTTTGCATGGTTTTAATGTAGGTCGTGTCCGACTGGTTAACCAACGATTTTAAGGTTGCATTACTCAAACTCGACCCTTTCGTAATAAAAGCAGAAAGGAAATATTTGTTTTTGTGAGCAAACCACGATACAGGTTGTTCTATTTTTTCTTCTACATTATCGCTTTGCCCGCGCCCAATGTCCGACAACTCCCCGTCAGCGTAGTAATTTGTCGTCACTACTTTGCGGTTTTCAGCCATGTCATTTTCTAGCTGTTTCAACTTATCTTGCCATACAAGGCGCGTAGGCTCGTTCTTAACAAGGCCATCTAATCCAACCAATTGCACATCATAATCAATCAAATACCCACTTCCCTGAATGGTGTAGGTTTGTTCGACGTACTGATTAGCTCCCAAAGGCAAACGGAAAGCTAATTTTGTTGATTTGCCCGTCGTGATTACTTGATTGCTTGACTCCGTTGTAAAATACAAATCCGCCAAGTTGATTGTGCCTTTGTTGGTAGGGAGTTCGAGGTTAAACTTACTACTTTGCTCATCAATAAGGTACAAAGGAGCATTGGTGTAGGTTTTGAATTTTTTCAATAGTACTTCTTTGACATTCCCGCCTTTGGTGCTAAAAGTCAGGCGAACATCATCGGTTTCTACCACAATGTCTTTTGCGGTACCGATGGCTGCACTGGCAAAATCGCCGTAGATGGCTTTGGCAGCTACCGAATCCAATTGACGAGGGGCAGGTGCAACTGCGGCCGTGGCACTAGACTTGGTTTGCGTCGCAGGATTCGTCTTGGGAGGCTCAGTTTGTGGTGCTAGGATTTGGTACCCTACTAACATCATCATGATGAGGGCTAATCCAATGATTTGATTTCTCTCCATTTGTTTGGTTTATACGTTATTTATGACACGTTATTTGTTACACGTTATTCGTACTCAGCCGTTAGGAAACATTCTCATGATTAACGGTAAACTAATAACTGCTCTTGCTGTGGCAAAAGCGGGTGCAAAGTTAGTGAGTTTTCAAGAATTAGCACCTGTGAGAAGGATGAGCGGTCATTTTTTAGCGAAAAAATCACAATAGCGCCAAAAAAAATAACAAATACCAAAATTTTCTTGACAGAATCCCGTTTAAGAAGTATAATTGCGAGACTTTTCTGACAATACTACGGCTTATCTGATACACATTAACCCAAAAGCCGTCTCTCTTGTTCAGTTCCAGCTATCAATCCCTGTTTTTCCTGGTTTATCCTCTTGTTGTTAAATAACTAATAATAAACATTTCTCCGTGTAAAGGTTCTCTTTACCCTTCATTTTTATATGCTCAGCATTGATGATCTAAATCCCAAACTCCTAGCGGAGTTACGGGTAATTGCCGAAAAAAACGGTATCAAAGACCCTTCTAAGTTTTCAAAGAAAGAACTGATCGCTAAAATTTTAGAAAAACAGTCCTCTACTTCTGACACTCCCGCCGAAAAATCAAAATCTGCACAACCTTCAGGTAAACGTCCTCGAAAAGTTGCTGCGTCAGGTCCTGATGCTCCAACAGAAGACGCCGCCGCTGAAGGTCCTTCCTCAGAATCGGTGGAAGTAGTTTCTCAAAATACCATTGACTTTTTTCATCCTCGATCAAACGATTCGTTTGATAAACGTGGCAAACGTCAACGTATTCATAAAAACGAAAAGCCTTTTCCTGACAATTCACCCCAGGATGCCGCCCCTCGCTTTTTTGATGAACCTACTCCCGAACCCACTGCTGCACCCGCCGAGGCGCCCGTACAGCCAGCAAGTGAGCAACCAGCAGCTGAGGAAGAATTTGCTGATATAAAAATCGAGCTTCCTGAGGATGACTTTTTCGACACCTCATTTATTACGGAAAATTTTGAAGCAGAAGCCCCCGCAGAAGCAGAAGCCGCCGAACCACTTCCCGCTAAAGCGGAAGAACGCTCGCGTGACTATCGCCCTGATGAGTTCCAGAATAAAATCAAACGCCAGTACAACAACTACGTAAAAGAATTTGATGGACTTATCATCAACGAAGGGGTACTCGAAATCATGTCAGATGGTGGGTATGGTTTCTTACGTTCTGCCGATTATAATTATTTAGCTAGTCCCGACGATATTTATGTATCGCCATCTCAAATAAAACTCTTTGGATTAAAAACTGGCGATACCATTCGTGGCTCAGTACGCCCGCCCAAAGAAGGAGAAAAATACTTTGCCCTGCTTCGCGTCGAAACTGTCAACGGTAAAACAACCGAAGAAATTCGTGACCGTATTCCGTTTGAATACCTCACGCCATTGTTCCCGCAAGAGCACATCAAGCTCAGCGGCAAACCCGACAACTATTCTACGCGTATTCTTGATCTTTTTGCTCCCATTGGAAAAGGCCAACGTGGGATGATTGTAGCGCAACCCAAAACGGGTAAAACTGTATTACTCAAAGAAATTGCCAACGCCATTACGCGCAATCACCCTGAGATTTACCTTATCATTCTACTCATTGACGAGCGCCCCGAAGAAGTTACCGACATGCAGCGCAGTGTTCGTGCCGAAGTGATTTCTTCCACTTTTGACGAGCAAGCCGACCGCCACGTAAAAGTAACGGGGATGGTGCTTGAAAAAGCAAAACGGATGGTAGAATGTGGCCACGATGTGGTGATACTTCTTGACTCTATCACGCGTTTGGCCCGTGCATACAACACCGTTACGCCTGCTTCGGGTAAAATCCTTTCGGGTGGGGTCGATGCCAATGCACTTCACAAACCCAAGCGCTTCTTTGGTGCTGCCCGTAACGTGGAAAATGGTGGCTCTTTGACCATCATCGCTACAGCCCTCATTGATACTGGTTCAAAAATGGACGAAGTTATCTTTGAAGAATTTAAAGGTACGGGTAACATGGAACTCCAACTCGACCGCCGTTTGGCCAACAAACGTATGTATCCCGCAGTCGATGTGAACGCCTCAGGTACACGACGAGAAGATTTGCTCCTCGACCGTGAAACCCTCCAGCGTATGTGGATTTTGCGCAAATACCTTTCTGATATGAATCCAAACGAGGCGATGGATTTCTTATTGGAACGCATGAAAGGAACACGTACCAACGAAGAATTCTTGATTTCGATGAACCGATAGAAAAACGATTTTTCGTTCTATCTTACTACTTTATAAAAGAGGCTGAGTCGTTGACCCAGCCTCTTTTATTTTTCTTTCCCACTTCCAGTTATTCTCCCAACAAAAAAACGGTCGGTTTTTTGTGAAGCTCTGGTATCTGGGTTTTCCACTGTTTGACCGTCAACGTTTTGACAAATCCTTCGGGTGATGTCACGTTACAAGCAACACAAACACGGGTGTTTGGCTGGCATTGTGCCAATATTTCCTTCATCATTTGGTTGTTTCGATAAGGCGTTTCAATAAAAATCTGGGTCTGCCTCTTGGCTATCGCCTCTTTCTCCAATTGCTTGACGGCCTTCCCACGCGGAGCTCGGTCGATGGGCAAATAACCGTGAAAAACAAACGATTGTCCGCTCATACCAGAGGCCATCAAGGCCAACAATAGCGACGAAGGCCCGACCAATGGCACTACCTCAATGCCCAATTGGTGCGCGTATTTAACGGCTACAGCTCCTGGGTCAGCTACGCCCGGGCAGCCCGCTTCCGACATGACCCCTGCATCTTTATTTTCAGCAAGCAGTGCTTTCAATTGGGCTAAAGTGTCGGCCTCGGGAGTGTTTTTTTGAAGTTCGTAAAAAGTAAGGTTTTCAATGGTTTTCCCCAACCGTAAACTACTCACAAAACGACGTCCTGTGCGGAGTTCTTCGGCAAAAAAAACTTCTAGGTCTTTTACTGCTTCGGGTACGTGGGCAGGCAAAACGCTTTGGGTTGTTCCATCTGCAAGTGGCGTTGGAATAAGGTATAGCTTCATTTGGCAAAGTTCATCAACGATTTTACAAATGCCTCTGGTTGCTCTGCTTGTACCCAATGTCCTGCGTTTTCGATGGTATCGAGGGTGACATTCGGGAAAAGCGTCTGAATAGTCCAGAAGTCAGCATCTTTGATATACCTCGACTCCGCACCTCGAATAAAAAGCGTAGGGGTGCGTATTGTTTGGGTGTTTTCCAAATCTGCCCCAATCAACTCGATGTATTGTTTTATCACGGGCAAGTTGATGCGCCACGCAAACACACCTTCTTCGTTGCGGTACAGGTTTTTCAATAAAAATTGGCGTACCGACGGGCTTGGTTCGTATTGACTCAAAATGGCTTCGGCTTCGTTGCGGTTTTGAATTTCGGTCAACGGAACGGCACTTAGCCCTTTTAAGATTTCGGCATGATGAACGGGGTACGACTTGGGAGCAATGTCAACCACCACCAATTTACTGAAAGTATCAGGATACAGCATGGCGTATTGCATCACCGTTTTTCCACCCATCGAATGCCCTACCAAAATCGGATTTTCAATGTTGTTTTGCTGTAAAAAATCGTGTAAATCCGCCGCTAATTCTGGATAGGTATGGCTAGGGGCATGAGGTGAACGTCCGTGGTTTCGCTGATCGACGGCATAGACCGAAAACCCTTGCTCCGCAATTACCTTGCTAATAGTCAGCCAGTTGTCACACGAACCAAATAGCCCGTGTAAGATGACCAGTGGTTGACCTGTGCCTACTTGACGAAAAAAAAGTTGCATATTTTTAACTGCCTAATTATCGCTTAGCGCGTTTTTTGGAAGATTTTTTTGCTTTGCCCGTAGCTTTAGCCGATTTTTTTCGACGACCAGCAACAGCTTTTGATTTGGTGCGTTTTGAAGCTACGGCAGGGCGAACTACCGCTTCTTTGATTTCGCTTTCAACAACCGCTACATTCCCCGCTCTATCCCGCACCTCTAAGCGCAACGTACCTTCAAAATCGAGAGAATCCACCAGTTTGTCAGACCAAATATAACTGCGTTTGTAATCATAATTCATCAACACCCACTCGCCATTGATGTAGGCATCAAAACGCTCGATACCCGACATGCCATCTGAGATTCGGGCCGAAATACTTTTTTTATTGGCTTGAATCACCCGAACCGCAGGCGGTGCCTCGTCCGTTGCCAATCCAAAACTTCCCAGTTCACGGGTGGTAAAATCAATCGAATTTCCTTCCCACTTCCCCCCCACAAACCTCATACGTCCACCATCTAAGCGGTACATGTGGGTTTTCTCGGGGTTTTCAGGCAAAATATCAGGTCGAAAGTTAACTCCTATCGCATCTCGAAGTGGTGTATAAATATCGTTAATAATCAGTCCATTAGGGCGCGACTGAACCGCTAAATACAGCGTGTCAAATATGCTCTTGTTACCAAAACGAATGGAAAAGCGGTCTTCTTTATACGTTTCAATTCGGTCGGGACGGATACGTTGCCGAAAATCGGTACGAAGTAATTTGTTCCCAATCCGAATCGAATCGGGCAAATGTTCGCGTAAATCCAGCAGATAAACCGTCTCTCCGTTTGATTTGTACGCGGGCGAAAGTTGCAAGGGCGCACGTTTGCTAAAAATCTCTGCGGGAACGGCTTGCGACAAACCCAACGCACTGATTTTTAACACGTTTTCGGTCGCATCAGTTTTTATATAGGCCAAAGTTGGCGCTTGTTCCGACTCGCCCAAAGGCATCATAAGCGCTTCCGTAAGTTCTCCTTTAACCTTAAATCGCAATATCGACGAATTTTCGTAGGAGTCAAAAAGTGTCACTTGTACTTCGTGCGTCAGCGTGTCCCGAATTTGAAGTTTTCCTCGGTACCCATCCGTTTTTTGAAGGCCGTACAAGTTACCATCGGGGTTATAACATTTCAAATAACGAAGTCCGTTACGTTGTTCGGTAGCATAATCAATGACGTTGTTATAGTCGCGGGTACTCCAGCTGGGAAACGACGTCATATTGTAAGCAAACACTTCTTTCCCGTCCAATTTGATTTCAACACAATTGACCCCATTGCGAAAGTTGACGCCGTTCATGGCATCAAAGGCAATCAGCTCCAAGCCAATTTCTCCCCAAGCTTTAACCGTCTGGCCAATGCTATAGCTTCCATCTTTTTGGCGCACAGGACGAACGCTGATTCTTTCAAACTCACCATTGACACGGCTACTCAATGACATCGGACGAATGGCCAACGAATTAAAATACGGCGGCACATCGTCTTCTACTTCCGCAAAATCAAAAAACAGAGGATTTAGGTAGTTGTCTTTAGAATCTCGAATTTCAAAGTGCAAGTGTGGGCCTCCCGACCCGCCCGTGTTTCCAGACAAGCCAATTAATTCACCTTTCTGGACGGGAAATTGCTCGGGCGACGGGTTGATTTCTATTTCAAACGTTTTGCGTTCGTACTGTTTTTCCCGCAAATAACTCCCCATGGGGTCGGCAAATGACAACAAGTGCCCATAGACGGTGGTCATGCCGTTGGGGTGTTTAATAAAAATCACATTGCCATAACCTGTTGTTTGGACTTTGATTTTGGAAATATACCCATCAGCAGCGGCCAGCACTTGCAAGCCCTCGCGTTGCTGCGTACGGACGTCAATCCCCGCATGGAAGTGATTAGCGCGCAAGTCACCCAATACACCCGCCAGGGTATTTTTTTGCCCAGGAGAAATAGGAAATATAAAGTAGCCTTTGGGAAAACTTGCTTTTTGGGCAAAGCTTCCAATCACAAAAACTATACTAAATAACGGTAGGAGAATGCGTTTTAAAATCATGAATTTTTTATCTTAATTCGTCAACGAGTTTGGTAGCATAAGCAGAAACGGTATTCCTTTTTCATACTTCAAATCGTCATAAAACAAGCCAATACGAGCTAAATTGTGGTAATACGATTTCAGGTTGTTGTAATAATACAATTCACTCGGCACATACCAAGCTCTATCGCCTAGCTTAGAGGCTAAAAACCATTTTTCAAGCAGCCTCCCCGTTCGGCCATTGCCATCATTGAAAGGGTGTATTTTTACAAATACCAAATGAATTAACGAAGCATAATAAAATATCTCTTCAAATTTCAAATTGGCATCCAACAAATCATCCAATTCTTCCCAAAACGTATCATACTCACTCTTTACCAAATGGGCTGATGCAGCTTCATATTCTACACGCTGCGACTTTTGCTCCATAATCAGCATATTACCCTTTCTTACTTGTCCCCGCTGAGAATCAGGCAATAAGTGTAAAGTAGCAACTCCGTGAGCCTTATGAAAATGGTCTTTTGAAAGTGGGTAATCCTTGGCAAATTCGTAAGCAGCGTACAAGTCGTTAGGCTTTTCGGTAAGATTGGGCAGATACTCTACATTTAATATTTTATGTTTTATGTAGCTATCCACTTCCAATGGTTCTCCTTCAATTTTGGAAGACGACATGACCGATACGGCCGTAGCGAATTTGAAATTATCAGCCGTCCATTCCCTTGCCCTTATTTTGTCAAACTCATGTTCAAGCTTCACATCAAGCATTGAAAGCCAAGTACCATAATAATCATCCACTAATAATCTTTTCATCTACACTTCATGATTTTTCGTGTACAACTGCTTCCAAATAGCCACCCTTATCGGCCACTTTATTCCTCCCTAAATGCCACCTAGGGTCGATAACTTTCCGCTATTTCACCTCAAATTCTAACATTTTTTTACCTTCAACGAAAGCTGTGAGCTTGTCGCCTGCTTTTACAGGTCCTACTCCTTTGGGCGTACCTGTAAATATCAAATCACCCGTTTTGAGGGTAAAAAAGCGAGACACAAATGATATAATGTAGTCTATTTTGAACAACATCAACGAGGTATTGCCTTGTTGGCGCGTTTCGCCGTTTACCTCCAAATGGAAATTGATGTCTTGCATATCCGCAAAATCTGCCTTTGAAACAAATTCAGAAATCGGGGCAGAACCATCAAATGCTTTGGCCAATTCCCACGGCAAGCCTTTGGTTTTCAGCTTTGATTGTAAATCGCGCGCGGTAAAATCAATTCCAATGCCTACTTGGTCGTAGTATTTGTGGGCAAATTTTTCGTCAATATTTTTACCCATCTTGCTGATTTTCACCACAATCTCTACTTCGTGGTGAACATCTTGGGAAAAATCAGGCAAATAAAATGCTGCCCCATCTTTCAACAACGCCGTGTCGGGCTTTTGGAAAATGACGGGATCTTCTGGAATGGCATTTTGAAGTTCGTGAATATGATCAACGTAGTTGCGACCTATGCAAATGATTTTCATAATTTTCTGGATTTTACGCGCACAAAACTACGGACTACCTCCCGTAAAAGGAAATCTATTCTTAGCTTTGTAGAATGAAGTCATTTTATCAACTCCTGTTCCAAAACGAAACGCTTTATCGTGCCCAAGAAGTAGAGGCGATAGAAAAAATAGTCAAAGAGGTCGCCACGTCTTTGGTTCAAGAATCTGTGGTGGAGGCGCCTACACCACCGCCCCCTGCTCCTGTAGCCGCTCCAACTCCTCCTCCACCGACTTTTGAGACGCCCAACCTCAACCATCAGGTATTAATTTTAATCAACGAGTCGCCAAAGATGTCGCCAAGCAATACCATATTCTTGGAAAAAGTACTCAAGGCGGTCAACTTAAACCTCGATGGGGTAGATATTTTGAACTTATCGGGCGCTAAACAGATGGATTTTCGTCCGTTGCTCCGAAACAAGAAAGTACACCATATTATATCGTTTGGCGTTCCATTTATCCAAATCAATTTGGAAATTATGATGAACCGCTACGACCCCAAACAAATCGCGGGAGTCAATTTTCTTTTATCCGAATCGCTCGACATTGTGCAGAGTGACGACAAAAATAAACGGGCGCTTTGGAATTGTCTCAAAAGTATGTTTTTAGGAACTTAACCAGACCTTCCAAGTTTTGAAAACAGGTTGAACGGATTAAAATATGGGGGTAAAAGATGTCACCGAGCGTCGGCCGCCCCGATGGGGCTTTTGGTTCGCCTTTGCCCTATTTTTCTACTAAGATTTCGCCTCGCTGAGGCTGTTTTTTTTAATGCGTTTAACCTGTTTAGTAAAGAGTCTATTCCTACTCTAATCCATAACGGTATGAAAACAACACTCCCTTTCTTATTGCTTTTGGGCATTAACTTTTCCTCGTTTTGTCAAAACTTTACGGGTGGATTTCCTTTTAGCTTTCCTTACAACGACGGAAGTACTGCCTCTTTTCTCCCAAAATTCCCTGCCAAAACCATTGGCAACCCAGACCGCGTTTCGGTCAATGGCAGTAACTTTATTGTCAATGGTAAACCTTTTCGTTTTTGGGGCGTAAATATTACATCCGCCGCTGCTTTTCCCGCCAAAACCACCGCCCCCGACGTCGCGACCCATGCCCGTAAGATGGGTATCAATTTGGTGCGTTTTCACCACTTAGATAATCCGTGGGGAGGAAACGAAGGCAGTATTTTTGTTTCAGGGCAATCGACCCGAACTTTAAATTCAACCACCCTCGACCGCCTTGGTTTTTTTATCAATGAGCTGAAAAAGAACAATATCTATACGAATATGAACTTGAACGTTTCACGGACGTTCAAGACTTCCGACGGCGTAGCCAATGCCGATTCGCTACTGGATTTTGCCAAAGGAGTCACCATATTTGACCCTCAGTTGATTGCGCTTCAAAAAGAATACGCGACCCAATTGTTAGGCCACGTCAATCCTTATACAGGCTTAAAACTCGCCGAAGACCCTTGTTTGGCCATGGTTGAAATCATCAACGAAAACTCGTTGTATGGCATGTGGAAAGACAACCAACTCAAGTCAAGAAAAGATGGTGGTTCTTTACTGTATCGTCAGGCAGTTAGGCTTGACAGCCTTTGGAATGCGTTTTTGGTAACTAAGTACCAAACCCAAGCCACCTTGCAAACCGCCTGGCAAGGTGCTAGTCTTAACATCGTAGAAAGAGTAACCGATGGAGGTTTTGAAGGCACAACGTTGAATACCAACTGGGCGATGGAGCAAAACGCAGGAGCAACCGCCACCGCTGGACTGGACAATACCCAAGCCCAAACGGGAAGTAAATCAGCCAAAATAACGGTCACCAAAAAGGGCACCGAAACTTGGCATTTACAGTTTAAGTACCTCAACTTCTCTTTTCAAAAAGATACCACTTACACTGTTACCTTTTGGGCAAAAGCAAACTCAGCAACCGTGCTTAGTGTATCGCTTATGAGAGACGATTCGCCCTACACTTGGTACGGGGGACAAAATGCCAATCTCAACACCACTTGGCAACAGTTTTCGTTTTCAGTTACTCCCCATGAAACCCTCACCAGCAAAGGCCGTCTGGCTTTTCAGTTAGGTAGCTTACCCAACGGAACGAGCATTTGGCTAGACAATGTTTCCTTCAAAGAATCTGTACGTACTCCATTTCTTGCAGGCGAAAACTTAGCCGCTCGTAACATCCAACGAATGGAGTACAAAGACAGAGGAAGCTTTTCCAAACAACGTGTCGCCGATTTGGCGCAATTCTACATCCAGCTTCAAAAGAAGTTTATGGAAGAGATGCGTACTTTTCTCCGTACCACCCTCAACGTGCAAGCGCCCATCACAGGCACCAATGCCCTTACGGGAATCCAAGAAGGGCTTGAGCACGAAAACATGGACTACTATGACGACCACAGCTATTGGGACCACCCGCACTTCCCAAACGTGGCCTGGGATGCCTCAGATTGGACGATTAACAATAGCGCTATGGTCAAAAATGCGTATTTCAGCGCCATTTCTTCCGTTTTTTCGGGAATTCCGTTGGCCTCAAAGCCCATCACCATCAGTGAGTACAACCACGGCTACCCCAATCGCTACCGCGCCGAAATGGTGCCAGCCATGGCGGCGTATGGTGCTTTTCACGGCATGGATGGGGTCATGTTTTTTGAATACAACAGCGATGTCAACAGCACTTGGGCAGCCGACAAAGTCGGAGGTTATTTTTCCATTCACCGCGACCACAGCACCATGAGTTTGTTTCCCTCTTGCGCCTGGGCGTTTCGGAATGGCCTTATTACCGAAGCCACGCCCACGTTGGTCAATTACTCCGAAAAAGACATTTATTGGTCGTTTGAAAAAGACAACAGCGGCCGTTGGGGAAAATACGTCCCCTACGATTTCCGACTCCAACTTACCCATTCGCTGCGCACCAACACCTACCACCATGCCCAAGGACTCAGCAGTCAGGTGTTTCCAAACGTAAGCAATGGTACTTTTCAAACCTCAACCCAACAGACCACACTAAACACACAAACGGGACTTTTAACTACCAATACACCTCGTTTTCTGACACTTACGGGCTTTTTAAAAGATGTTCCCAATACGCAAGTTGGAAATTTTACCCTCAAATCGGCCAGCGAATTTGGTGCAATCACCTGGGTATCGCTCAATTCAAAAACCTTGGCAGACTCCGACAGTTCGTTGATTACCATTGCGTCCCAAACCCAAAACACAGGAATGGTTTGGAATGCTGCCAACACTTCGGTCAACAACAACTGGGGGACGTCCCCAACGTCAGTGCGCCCCTTGGCCATTGCAGCCCGATTAGCGCTTAATGCTGAAGCGCTACGTATTCACAAACTTTCGACGACGGGGCAAATCGTGTCCACCAGCGATGTGCTTCCCTCCGCTCCCAATACATTCGATGTTTCCTTTGTTCAAAGCACTGACCAAACCCTTTGGTATGCGCTTCAAGCCATCAAAAAATCGGATTTATTACTTTCAGTGGCGACCGCCAATCCATCGGGGGATGTGGTCAATGTTTATCCGAACCCAGCTCAAACGCTACTAACCGTCGATTTTACCTTATCAGCGCCCAAGCCTGTATCGTTTGAAATCTACAACGCGGCAGCAAGCCTTGTCTTCAACACAACCAATACCATTGGCGTAGCGGGCAACAACCGCATGACCGTCAACGTTCAGCATCTGCCCAACGGAACTTACTTTTTGCGGGTGGGAAGTCAGGTAAAGCGCATCGTGATAAGCCGTTAAAAGCGGTTCTTTAGTTGACAAGATTGTATTACATTTACAAAAAATTGTCTAATACCATTTTCATCTCCCTTAAACTATGGCCGAAGCATTTGTTTATGACACAGTTCGTACCCCTCGCGGGCGTGGGAAATCGGACGGTTCTTTGCACGAAGTTCAACCTGTTCAACTTCTTACTTCTGTTTTAAAATCAATTCAAGAACGTAACCAACTTGATACCCGTTTTGTCGATGACGTCATCATGGGCTGCGTCACGCCCGTTGGCGAGCAAGGAGCCGACATTGCCCGTACGGCCGTCATTGAAGCAGGCTATGCCGAGTCAGTGGCAGGGGTACAGCTCAACCGTTTTTGTTCGTCCGGCTTAGAAGCCATCAACCAAGCGGCCGCTTACGTCATGTCAGGCCAAGTCGATATGGTGATTGCAGGAGGTGTTGAGTCGATGAGTCGCGTACCAATGGGAACCGACGGCGGGGCGTTGTTTATGAATCCTCAGATAGTGGCCCGTCATAACATCGTTCCCCAAGGAATCTCGGCCGACCTGATTGCCACCAAATACGGCTACTCTCGCCGCGACGTTGACAGCTACGCTGCGGAATCTTACCGACGTGCCGTAGAAGCTCAAAAAAATAATCGTTTTGCTAAATCACTTGTTCCTTATAAAGATGAAATAGGCATTACCCTCCTCGACCGTGACGAAGGCGTCCGCCCAGGCACTACGGTTGACTCTTTGGCAGCTTTAAAGCCCGCTTTTGAAATGATGGGAAGCATGGGGCTTGATGCCTTGGCTTTGATGAAATATGCCGATATTGATAAAATAAACCACGTTCACCACGCAGGCAACTCTTCACAAATTGTGGATGGAGCGGCGGGAATTTTGATTGGTTCAAAAGAAATCGGTGACCAACTCGGTTTGCGCCCACGTGCCAAAATCAAAGCTTTCGCTATCGTTGGTTCGGAGCCAACCATCATGCTTACGGGGCCTGTACCTGCCACCCACAAAGTGCTCAAAAAAGCAGGCATGAGCATTGCAGACATCGACTTGTTTGAAGTAAACGAAGCCTTTGCTGCCATTCCTTTGTTTTTTATGGAGCAATTGGGCGTTGACCACACCAAAGTCAACGTCAACGGTGGAGCCATTGCCCTGGGTCATCCCCTAGGTGCAACGGGGGCTATTATTTCCGCTACCTTGATTGATGAGTTGGAACGTTCTGATAAACAATTTGGCCTCTCTACCCTTTGTATTGGCGGCGGAATGGGCATTGCCACCATTTTTGAACGCATCAATTAGGAGCACAAAAAAATAACATAAACATAAAGTTACTGAAGCGACCATTTTATCGTACATATTGTTGTCTTCTTTAACTTTATGTCTCTATGCGGCTACTTTACCTCCTTATATTCATTTTTCTAGGCATTGGGGCACCGCTTCGCGCCCAACTTTACAAGCCTTTTAACCAGTTTTCCTATGATTTGGAGGCAGGAGCAGCTTTTGCTACCGAAACCCAGACACCCTTTTGGCTAAGAAGTAATCAATACGGAATGGTTCCCCAAACCAATCCTTTTGTAACATTACGGGTCAATCCGCACCGTGATTACCGTACAGACTCGACGCGTCGTTCAGCATTTGACTGGGCAGCAGGCGCATTTTTTGTGGTAAACCGTACATTTGGCGACGCCCAAGGCGGCACTACCCTCCTATGGCCCGAAGTCTATGCCAAACTTAAATGGAAGCAAATAGAGCTTTCGGCAGGCAGACAACGCGAGGTCATCGGATTAGGCGACAGCACACTTTCTTCTGGTTTTTATGCCTGGTCGGGCAATGCCATGCCTTTTCCCAAAATTCAGCTTCAAACGCACGGGTTCATTTCGCTGGGATTCTTGAAACATATTCTGGCTTTTCAAGGAGCATACGCCCACGGCTGGTTTACTGCTTCTTACATCAATCAAGCCTATTTTCACCAAAAACAATTCTACGTTAGATTTGGCAAACCGCATTGGCCGCTTCGACTCTACGCGGGCATGAACCACCAAGTACAGTGGGGCGGTCATGCCGATTACCTTAACAATTCGCCTGCCGCCGTCAATGGTGCCCTGCCTAATACCTTTCAGGACTATCTTTCGCTGGTAACGGGGCGGTATCCTGATGACTATGCCAACGATCGCTTCAATTCTTTCGACGGAGCCAATCGCATTGGAAATCACCTCGGCAGCTACGACCTTGGCATTGAATTGAAAACTACGAAGTTTCAAGTGCTTCTTTACCACCAACACCCCTACGAAGATGCTTCTGGTCTCGCATGGCAGAATAGACCTGACGGGCTGACGGGACTGCGCTGGCTACGCAAAAGTTTGAGCACGCATCCACTTTTTCTCAAACACATTGTACTTGAATACCTCACAACCACCAACCAAAGTGGCGAACAATACAGCACAACATCGAAATACCAAGGAGCTGACAATTATTTTAATCATGGGCAATACTTAGAAGGCTGGTCGTACAACGGATTCACCTTAGGCACGCCATTTATCGCCCCTCGTGCGACAATTCAGCCCAATAATTCGGTTTTGACACCTGGATATTTTTTTCCAAATAACCGTTTACGCGTGGGATACATTGGCACTGAATGGCAATATAAACAGCAACTTACGGTACGCTCTCGGTTTTCGTATAGCCAAAATTTGGGTGCTTATGGCTGGGTAAACCCGCGTACTTTTTATCAGTTTTCGGGTTTAGTTTCTGCCCAAATACGCCTAAATCGTTGGTCAAAAACTTCTATCAAAGGTTCGTTGGCCTACGACCAGGGCGAATTGTTTTTGCCTAGTTTTGGGGGATATTTTGGAATTTGTAAGTCGTGGTAAAGTAGAAATAAGGTAAATTGCGCATTCATAACCAAATCTACCTTTTACTTTAACCACACGTATTCGCCCATGCGCTTAAAACTGCTCAATTTCGTTGTGATTTTCACAGCGTTTACGTCCTCTCTCCTAGCCCAAACTCCCGCAGTTAAGCTCATAAAAGAAGGATTTATTTACGAAACTGCTCCCTTTCCCGAATGCCACGCATCAAGTATTGTCGAATTAGGCAAAGACCATTTGATGGCTACTTGGTTTGGAGGAACCCACGAACGCCACCCAGATGTGTGTATCTGGACGTCAGAATCTAAAAATGGCAAATGGAGTGCCCCTAAAAAAATGGCCGACGGCGTGATGGACGCCAGCACGCGTCACCCAACTTGGAACCCCGTTTTGTTCAAAAGCAAAGCTGGAAAACTTTTTCTCTATTACAAAGTAGGCCCCAATCCCCGCGAATGGTGGGGCATGGTGATGACCTCAACCGATAATGGGAAAACTTGGTCGAAGGCCGAAAAACTACCCGAAGGCTTTCTTGGCCCCATCAAAAACAAGTCGGTACAATTGGCCAACGGTGACATCCTGCACCCGACGAGTTTTGAAAGCAAGGACGAAAATATATGGAACGTTTACCTAGAAAAAACCGACAAAGACGGTAAAAATTGGCAAAAAATCATGATTGACAATGGCTCTTTTGGAGCTATTCAGCCAAGTATCCTTACCTATCCCGATGGCCGATTGCAGCTACTTTGCCGTAGTCGCCAAAATGTAGTGGTAGAAACGTGGTCGAGCGATGGCGGAAAAACGTGGTCGCAAGTAGCAGGTACTTCATTGCCCAACCCTAACTCGGGAACGGATGCAGTTACGCTTAAAAACGGCACGCAATTGATTGTTTATAATCCCTTGATTCGCGGCAAAGAATGGTCAAATGGCCGTCAAAAATTACGTTTGGCAGCCTCTACCGACGGCAAAGAATGGCGCGATATTTATGTGTTTGAAGATGAACCAAAAGGTGAATTTAGCTACCCCGCCATCATCCAAAGTAGCGACGGACTCGTTCACGTTACTTACACCCACCACCGCAAAAAAGTAAAACACGTGGTGTTGGAAATTCCGAACGTATTGCCTCCCAAAGCCGTAGGCCCTACACCAACAAAAGCCCAAATGGATTGGCACGAAATGGAACAAAATGCGTTTATTCACTTCACTACCAATACCTTTACCGATTTGGAATGGGGTTACGGCGACGAAAAACCTTCTATTTTTAACCCTACCCAAACCAACGTAGAGCAATGGATTAAAACGTTGAAAGACGCTGGCTTTAAAGGCGCAATTTTAACCAGCAAGCACCACGACGGTTTCTGTTTGTTCCCCAGTAAATATACCGAACATAGCATCAAAAACAGTCCGTACAAAAATGGCCAAGGCGATTTGGTAAAAGAAGTAGCCGAAGCTTGTAAAAAATACGGTTTGAAGTTTGGGGTGTATTTGTCGCCTTGGGACCGCAACCATCCCGAATATGGCAAACCTGGGTACGTGGAGTACTACCGAAATCAGTTGAAAGAGATTTTTGAAAACTACGGTTCTATTTTTGAAATGTGGTTTGACGGTGCTAACGGTGGTGATGGATACTACGGTGGCGCGCGCGAAAAACGCCGCATTGATGGGCGAACATATTACGACTGGCCAACGACGTTGCAAATGGTACGCAAGTTTAACCCCGAAGTAATTTTCTTCAGTGATGCAGGTCCAGGCGTGCGTTGGGTCGGAAACGAACGCGGTGTGGCAGGCGAAACCAACTGGAATACCATCAACCCTGATACACTTTATGCAGGAAAAGGTGGGATTGAGAAATTGTTAAACACAGGTTCGGCCGACGGAACGCAGTGGATTCCTGCGGAGGTTGACGTTTCTATTCGTCCAGGTTGGTTTTATCATGCTAAAGAAGACCAAAAAGTTCGTACACCAGAAAACCTTTTTGACATCTACCTCACGTCGGTGGGCAGAGGTTCAACCTTATTATTAAACGTTCCGCCCGACCGCCGTGGCTTGATTCACGAAAACGACGTCAAAGCGTTGACAGGTTGGAAGGAGATGATTGACCGTGAGTTTAAAACGAATTTGGCCCTAAAAACCAAAGCAACGGCCAGCTCGCACCGTGGCAAAGTAGCGAATTATGCAGCCTCAAACACCACCGACGGCGATAAAAATACCTACTGGACGACCAACGATGACGTCACCACTGGTTCGGTAGAAATTGACCTTGGCAAAGCCCAAACCGTGAAATATGTAACGTTGAAAGAACACATCCAATTGGGACAACGGGTAAAAGCGTTTACGGTAGAAGTTTGGCAAAATGGTCAATGGCAAAAAATCGCCAGTGCGACAACTATTGGTTACAAGCGTATTCTTAAACTTGCGCCTGTTACAACCCAAAAAATACGAGTAAGTATCACAGAATCAAAAGCTTGCCCAGTTATCTCTGAGGTAGAAGTGTATTAAAACATTTTCGGCTCACTACAGTCAACCTCTCGAAAGTTTCAAGACTTTCGAGAGGTTTTTTTTTGAAAATTTCTCATTCGATTAAATCCAGAAAAGGTAGTTCTGCGTAGATACATACAGTTTAGAAATAAATGTACAACCCAACTAGCAAAACTAACTTAAATCATGACTTATCCACCAAAATCACGTCTCCTCCTTTCAGCAATGGCGGCAATCATTGCAGTCTTTGTTTTCAACGCCTGCCAAGACCACCGCATGGCGCCCAATCCTCAAACCTTGCCCGATGCACCTTTTTACGCATTAACTTCTTCTAACCAAATTTTAGCGCTCAATGTAAAAGCCACCAACACTCCTACTGCGACTGTCAGTATCACAGGCTTGATGCAAGGGGAACGTATTTTAGCCATTGATTTTCGTCCAGCTACGGGGCAGTTGTACGGTGTCAGCGACGGTAGCCGCATTTATGTTATCAACCAAATGACAGGTATGGCACGTGCCATTGGTAGTGCCCCATTTACTCCTGCACTCAATGGTTCAATGGTAGCATTAGACTTCAATCCAACTGTTGACCGTATCCGTCTTGTTACTGAGGCAGGCCAAAACCTTCGCCTTCACCCAGAAACAGGTGCTACAGCGGCGGTAGATGGCAACATCAACGGCGCAGCAGGTGCCATGGTTGCTGGAGGTGCCATGGTTGCTGGAGGTGCTTATACCAACAATAAAGCAGGGGTTACTACCACTGTTTTGTATGACATCGACCCTGCCACTGACCGCCTTTATCGCCAAGACCCACCTAACAACGGCACTTTGGCCGAGGTAGGCTCATTGGGCTTAGACATCACGGCAGTAGGTGGATTTGACATTGCTCCCGACGGCAACGCTATTGCTTCAGTGACTTTTGGCGGAAACACTGAATTACAGCAAGTCAATTTGATGACAGGTCGTATGCAGAAATTGGGTGATTTACCTAGCAACGTTATTGGTATTGCCATCCCAACCGAGCCTACCGCTTATGCCGTTGACAATACAAATAACCTCCACATTTTCAACCCAATGAACCCAATGCCTATCACGAAAGCCATCACAGGTTTGCAATCGGGTGAAATGATTTTGGGGATTGATTTCCGTCCTGCCAATGGTCAATTATACGCACTAGGTAGCACTAGCCGTCTTTATACTATCAACACTTCAAACGGTGCGGCCACGGCTGTTGGCGCAGGGCCATTTGCTTCTACATTGTCAGGTACAGATTTTGGATTTGATTTTAACCCAACCGTTGACCGCATTCGTGTCGTGAGCAACACTGGTCAGAACCTTCGTTTACACCCCGACACTGGCGCAACTGCGGCGGTAGATGGCAACATCAACCCAGGTACACCAGCTGTTACCGCTTCTGCTTACACCAACAATTTTGCAGGTGCCACTACAACAACCCTGTTCAACATTGAAACTACAGGTGGTAACGCCATGTTATACACCCAAAATCCGCCAAACAACGGAACACTCGTTCCTGTAGGTTCACTTGGTATCCAAGCCGAAAGTGGAAACGGCTTTGACATTGGTGGCATGAGTGGTATGGCTTACGCATTGCTCCGCTCGGGTGGTACAACGCGCGTTTATGCCATCAACCTAACCACAGGTGCCGCAACAGGTGGTGCAGCTATCCCTGGCAATCCAATGCTTCGTGGAATGACCTTAGGATTAGGGTTTTAGTATTTCGATACAACTTTTTTCACAAATCGCCGTCGGAGAAAGCACTCTGACGGCGCTTTGTTTTACCGAAACGTCAACTAATTTTTTTATCCGTATAAAGTATTATTTCGTTACTTTTGCTCCGCTTTAAACAATGCGCTATGTTATTTTCTAGTTGGCTTGACTTCGGCGGTTTTCCTATTTTTTGGTGGTTAATTGGACATATCACTTTTGGTTTCCTAACCCTTTGGCTGTTACTCCGAAAAACTCCTATCTCAGAAATATTATTTTGGGTAACCTGCTTTCTCTTATCAGGCTTCATGCGGTTGCCAGCACTTCTTTTTAATCTTCCACTTAACCCTGACGAAAGTCAAATGTTGGCCCAAGGTCTTACCCTGACTGTTGACCCATTGGTTTATCGTTCTGTTGACCCTACCACTAGCGGCCCCATCAATTCTTACCTTTTATCGCTGGTTCATTTGCTTGGATTTCGGCTAGATTTTCGCGTTACGCATATTTTAAGTTGGCTCATTACCCTCACCTCTATCTATTTTTTATACAAAGCCCTCAAGTATATCTTTCCCAAATATGTTTCCCAAATTGCGATTATTCCGACAATAGCTTTCTTTAATTTTACCCAAAACCCTGATTATATAAACTATTACAGCGAAGGATTTGCGAATATTTTATTGAGTTATGGCATTTGTCTAATTGCACGGTGGACCCACTACAAAAAGGTTACTCATGCGGAGTTAGTTGGATTTGGCGTGGCTTTGGCCCTTATTGTCCTTTGTAAAATGCAAGCTCTGCCACTGGCTTTTGTGCTAGGTATTTGGGCACTAGGGTTGCTTTACCTATTCAAAAAAAACAACTGGATAACCTATGCGGCTGTACTCAGCATAAGTGTAGTAGGTGTTTGGGGCAGTTGGCTTTTGTATATGTATCTCAATGGTTTATTAAATGATTTTTTTCTATATTACATCACGGCAAATGCCCAACTAAAGATGCACTTTTCGGACAAATCTTACCGAAGTGCTTGGTATTTGTTTATTCGATTTCCCAAAATCATTTTTAAACGTGGTCTTGACCTTAACTACTGGTTTTTTCCATTTGTAGCACTTGGCCTAGCCTACATTATTACCCATTTTTCAAAAACTACCTTGCAAAAAGTAATCCAAAAGAACAGCTACTTTTGGGTAGGTCTGACGGTTTATTTCGCTATGGTTGTGGCTGTCATCATTCGTACAGGCAGTTTTTTTCCTCATCATTTTCTGTATTTTTTATTACCGTGTAGCCTATTTACTGGATTCTTTATCCATCAACTTAACTCTTTTTCACCCAATTGGAGGTGGATTTCCTTCTCGACTCAGTTGGCATTTTTACTCATTGGATTGTTTCATATTGTTAGCAATGAAGACATTAATATGTACAAAACGGCTCAGTCTCGACAAAAAGAAATGAGTAATATAAGCAAAGCCATACTTACCTATGCCCAACCTGGCGACTATCTAGCGGTGTGGGGATGGTCTTGTGAATACTATGTTGAAACTCAAATGCCCCAGGGTGTCAATGAGAATCATTCGGTCAGGGCCGCCATGAAGCATCCTTTACAAAAAGCATATTATGATAGGTACATAAGGGATTTGCAACGAACCCACCCTAAAGTCTTTGTAGATGCCATGACGCCTCGTACCCGCTGGATGCGTGACCCCAAAATTTATGGGCACCAAAACTACCCCGAATTGGCCAAATTTGTAGCAGAAAATTACACCTTCAAAGAAGAAATAGATAGCGTAAAAATCTACGTTGCTCGTTAGGAGCCAGTTCAATAATCCACCCTCAGTATAACTACCTATTATACACTTGTTATGAATCCTCTGGAGATTCAGTTTAGTGCGAATCCGTTTGCTTTCCAACTTGTTGGTCACCTGCTCATTGCAGCATTTAGTCTTTGGATTTTACTTAGAAAACGTCCGCTTTCGGATGGCGTTTTTATTGTTATTTTGATGGCGCTTACCGCCTTTATGCGGCTTCCAGCTTTTCTGTTCAACCACGAACTCGATCCCGACGAAAGCCAAATGCTAACCCAAGGCTTAACGCTTGCCATCGACCCTGTGGTGTATCGCTCCATCGATCCTACCACGGGGGGGCCGCTAACCAGTTATTTATTAAGCGGATTTGCTTATTTGGGCTTTACCCTTGACTTTCAATTTGCCCATATACTAAGTTGGATTCTGACCATTGCAGCACTTATAATAAGTTATTTCACCGCCAAAACTCTGAACCTTGCGGCTACAGTTCAGTGGGCAACGCTACCGTTCATTTCTTTTTTAAGTTGTATTCAGTTTACAGATTTTGTTAGTTTCTACAGCGAAATCGTATCCATTCTAGTCCTCAGTGTCACGGTCTTTTTCTTAGCCTATTGGAATCAAAAAAGAGGTTTTCGAGCGGGTGAATTAGTGATTTTTGGGATACTACTTGGCATGGTTCCTCTGTGCAAACTCCAAGCACTACCGATGGCTTTTGTCGTTGGCGTTTATGCTTGTGCCCAATTGTTTTTCTACCAACGTTCCAAACTCATTTCCCATTTTCTTTATTTAACGCTAGGTTTTGTAGGTTGGTGGTCTATTTGGTGCTTATTTCTTGCCAACAACGACGTCTTAGATGATTTTTACACCTACTACATTGAGGCCAATTTAGCCTACAAAGACAACTTTGCCACCAATGGCGTACCGCGAAGTAAGTTCGTTAACTTCTTTCGCCTCCCTTGGGTTATTGTCCGCAAAGGTTGTGGATTTGAGTGGCTTTTATATCCCTTTATGCTGCTTTCTATGATGGCTAGTTTTGTAATCATCATCAAAAAACGCATGAGGAAAAGTATGTCGCTTGACGCTTATTTCTGGGTGATGTTGGTTGGTTATTTATTAATGGCCAACCTAGCTATTACGCGTACGGGCAGTTATTACGAACATTATTTCCATTACCTGTTTTTACCTTTTTTGCTTTTCTTTAGCCTTTTTTTAAAACACCTTCCATCGCAAAGCAGGTGGATCATGGTATCAACCCAAGCCGCTTTTTTTGTACTTTTTGCCATCAATATTGGCAGCAATAAGCCCACCAATAATTTCACATCTACCCCACGCCCTGCAGATGTTATAAGTGCAAACATTGCTCACCAAATTCTTCAATATGGTACCCCAAGACAATACATGGCCGTGTGGGGATGGTCGTGCGATTTATACGTTGCGACGCAGATGCCCCAAGGGGTAAACGAAAATCATACGACTCGTAGCGGGATGCACCATTCTTATCAAAAACGCTATTATCAACGGTATTTGCGTGATTTGCAACGAAATCAGCCCGCCATTTTTGTGGATGCTGTCACTCCAAGAACTATTTGGATGGATAACCAAAAAAAATATGGACACCATAACTATCCCGAATTGGCCGACTTTATTGCTAAAAATTACCTGTTTAGGGCAGAAGTAGAGGGAGTAAAAATTTATTCGCACAAATAACAAAACAAGCCACTATTTCCTGACTAACAGATAATTACGCATTTTAATTTCCATGAATTACCGTCAAAAACACCTCGAAATCAGTTATCAAAAATGATAGATTTTGACCCATTACGCGGGAGATGCTTTGGTTAAATTTTGAAGAAATTTTCAAAATATTCGGTATTTCACCGAAATACAAAATAAATTTGTGTGTTTGAAGTAGCTAATACACCTAGTGCACCTTATTAACTGCTGAAATAACTAACCACCTTAATACCTAACTTATGATTAAAAAAATAGCAGTCTTTACCTCTGGTGGCGACGCCCCTGGTATGAACGCGTGTATTCGCGCTGTGGTTCGAAGCGCCATCTATTATGGTATCGAAGTATATGGCATCCGACGCGGATACAACGGCATGATTGCCGGTGACATTTATCAGATGACTTCTCATTCTGTTAGCAATATTATTCAACGCGGTGGTACCATCCTCAAGTCGGCTAGAAGCAAAGAGTTCATGACCAAAGAAGGCCGTCAAAAAGCCTACGAACAAATTCAAAAATTTGGCATTGAAGGGCTTGTTGCCATTGGTGGTAACGGAACTTTTACGGGGGCAACTATCTTTTTTGACGAGTACGGCATCCCGACTGTTGGTGCCCCTGGAACAATTGACAACGACCTTTACGGAACAGACCATACCATTGGCTACGATACGGCAGTAAATACGGCCTTGGAAGCCATCGACAAAATTCGTGATACGGCAGACTCGCACGACCGCGTGTTTTTTATTGAAGTAATGGGTCGTGACTCTGGTTACATTGCCATCCAGTGCGGAATTGCTGGCGGGGCCGAAATTGTAATGGTTCCTGAAGTACTCACCCCGATTTCGGAAGTAGTAGAAACCCTCAAACAAGGCTGGAACCGTTCAAAATCATCGTCTATCATCGTGGTAGCTGAAGGAGACGAAGAAGGAAACGCCGCCGAAGTAGCCGATAAAATCAAGGCGCGTTTGGAAGTTGATATGGACATTCGGGTAACTACCCTCGGTCACATTCAGCGGGGAGGTATCCCTACGGCTTATGACCGCATCTTAGCCAGTCGCCTTGGATTGGGTGCCGTAGAAGGCCTCATGAACGGCCAGAAAAATATGATGGTGGGAATCATCAACAACGAACTGGTATATACACCTTTCCGTGACACCATTCGTTTGCCAAAACCAATCAACGAAGACATGTTACGAATGGTAAAAATCTTGAGTACATAGTACATTTTATTCTACATCTGGTGGTGTCATCCGACTCCCCAGATGTATTATTTTTCTTCTACAAAGGCTTCCCTTTATAGGTTTAACTTGCTGATATACAGTTTTCTACAAATAAACTAACCCCGAAAAAGAGCCAAAATTGGCAATTTTCGGGGTTTTTGTGTATTTTGTTTTTACCACAAAACTGAAA
>Ga0209794_1000889_pt1 | contig 30492 bp, 31 predicted proteins | sample EBPBio232013_DNA_FD_185869 | JGI IMG/M metagenome (GOLD analysis project Ga0209794, IMG submission 185869) | Wastewater treatment Type I Accumulibacter community from EBPR Bioreactor in Madison, WI, USA - Reactor 1_5/23/2013_ DNA (SPAdes)... | ecosystem: Engineered > Bioreactor > EBPR >... | reverse complement strand
CCGTTCGCGCCTCACGCCACTTCTGCACGCCTATTGGCGCTTTTCGCGCGGAATGACGCTCGGCGTGCGTGGCTGCGTCATCGACGAGGCGGGCAGGGTGCTGCTGGTCCGGCACAGCTACACGCCCGGCTGGCACTTTCCCGGCGGCGGCGTCGAGGTGGGGCAGACTATGAAGGCAGCGCTGGCCGACGAGCTCAAACAGGAGGCAAATGTCGAGCTCGCCGGCGAGCCTCGGCTGGTGGGTCTGTACCTCAATTCGCGTGCGTCGCAGCGCGACCACGTGGCGCTCTACCGGGTCGATGCATGGCGGCAGCCGGCGCCCTTCGTACCGACGCGCGAGATCCTCGAGGCCGGCTTCTTCGCGCTGGAGGCGCTGCCGGAGGACACGACGCGCGGCACCCGCGAGCGGATCGGGGAGATGTTCGCGGGGCGGGAGCAGAGCGAAATCTGGTAGCGGCCGGCCCTACCGTCGCCGGCCGATGAGATAGACGGCAATCGCCAGCGCGAACAGCAGCGCGGTCATGCCGAAGACCAGCGGCGCGTCGCCCGGCCGCGCCTGCCATCCGGCCGGCGTCCACTCGCGGGCGAGCCCATAGGCGGCCGGCGCGAAAGCGTAGAAGGCCTGCCCCGCCGCGACCATCAGCGCCACGGCGCGCGGCACGTCCTCCTTGACGAACTCGACCTGTGCGATGAGCGGCGGCAACGAGACGAGATTGCCGATGCCGAGGCCGAACAGGATGACACCGATCCAGATGAGGACGGGCGAGGCGCCGCCGCCGGCCATCAGCGCCAGGCAGCCGCCGATCTGGATGGCATAGCTGATCGAGGCGACCAGGCGCCGGTCGGCGCCCGCCGGCATGAGCCAGCCGACCAGCGAGCGCCCGGTCACCGCGGCCACCGTCGCCGTTGCCATGGCGATGCCGGCCCACTCAGCGCCGAGGACAGGCACCATCAGCGAGAACATGTGGGCGATCAGCCCGACCTGCGCGAAGAGCGCCAGCGAGGTGCCGAGCGTCAATGTCAGGAAAGCGGGATCGCGCCAGATCCGCGCGCCGGGCAGGGGCCGGGCGAGCGGCGAGGTGAGCGAGACGGTGGGGCTGCCCGGCGCATCGCCGTCCGGCGATTGTCCGAGGCCCTCGGGGGTCGGGGCGAAGACGCGGTCCGACAGCACCCACAGCAGGACGACGATGACCGTGCCGATCACTGCCACCGCCATGGGGAAGCCCAGCGCGCCGATGGCGAAGACCCACAGCGGCGAGAACACCACGCCGCCGACGCTGGCGCCGTTATAGGCCATGGCGAGTGCGGCCGGCCGGGAGCGCACGAACCACTGGGAGACGATGGCATTGACCGCCGCCGCGCCCAGCGTGATCCAGCCGGTGCCGGAGAGCGCCGCCGCGACGAAGAGCTGCCAGGGGCTCTGTGCCAGCGACCAGCCGACGAGGCCGGCGACCAGCGCGATCGCCCCTGCCTTGGTGGCGCGTGGAATGCCGAAACGGCGATAGATGGCGGGCAGGTTCGCGACCGTCGCCGCGCCCGCGAGATAGTGGATGGTGATGGCGGAGGCGACGAGGCTGACAGGCCAGCCGCGCGTCGCATGGATCGTGTGGAGGAAGACCGGCGGGCCGTAGAAGCCGAGGCCCCAGCCGGACATGGCAAGGAAGAATGCGCCGGCGACCACGGTCCAGCCGAAGAAGCGCGGTCGGGCGGCAGTCGGCTGGGGCGGCATGGGCTCACGGATCAGAAATGGATGCGGACAGGCGGCAGGCGCTCATCCTGCCGTGCAGTCTGAACCACTCGGCGCGCCGATGCTTCGGCGCCGGCCGAAGGATAGCCACCCGAAAACGCCGGGCGGCATGACGCAGCCGGGATGGCGTGACCGGAAACGCCATGCTATGCGCGCTGCATGACGGGTTGCAGGCTTTTCAGGGTGCAGCGACGACGACGGCCGGCGTGATTGCCGCAAGCCGCCGTTTCCGTTCGCCCTTCTGCTGAGCCCTTGAGAGCCATGCCCGACCTCACGCTCGACCTCCATCCCGAGGCCCCGTCCGACCACGCCGCCATCGAGCGCCTGCACGAACGCGCCTTCGGCCCCGGCCGCTTCGCCCGCACCGCCTTTCGCCTGCGCGAGAACGTTCCGCCCTTCGCCGACCTCTGTTTCACGGCGCGTGTCGGAACGCTGCTGGTCGGCTCCATCCGCCTGTCGCCGGTCGAGATCGGCTCCGGCTTCGCGGCGATCCTGCTCGGCCCCATCACCATCGATCCCGCCTTCCAGAGCCGTGGCATCGGCGGCGCGCTGATGCGGCGGTCGCTGGAGACGGCCAGGGCCAGGGGGCACAGCCGCGTGATCCTCGTCGGCGACGCTCCCTACTACCAGCGCTTCGGCTTCAGCGTCGTGCCGCCTGGCAAGCTGACCCTGCCGGGTCCGGTCGATCCGGCGCGGTTGCTGCTCTGCGAACTGGTCGATGGCGCCTTCGAGGGCGTGTCGGGGCCGGTGCGCGGCGCGCAGGCTGCCTGAAACGGCTTCCCTCCGACGGCTTGGAGAATCGCCCCGGTCGGCGCACTGTCCACCTCCCCCGGCCCAAGGAGGAACCCCATGCTGCGCCGTGATTTTCTCAAAGCCCTGTTCGGCCTGCCGGTCGCTGCCGCAGTCACGGCAGCAGGCGCGACCAGCGCCGAGGCGTCCTGGCTGTCCGATGGTGCCCGCCGCACCGGGCGCGGCGTCAGCCGGGCCGGCCGCAGCCTCAATCGCGGCGTGACCCGCGCCGGGCGCAGCGTCGGCCGGGGTGCGCGCAGCGTCGGCCGCGGCGTTAACAGGGGCGCCCGCCGCGTGCGCCGCCAGATCTTCGGCCGCCGCAGGGACTGACGGGCCTTCCCGAAAGACCGGCGAGGGCTATCGGCCCTCGCGCGCCCAGACGGCAGTCACAGCGCCCAGCAGCAGCACCAGGCCCAGAATGCCGGCGAAGGCCGGCAGGATGCCGATGCCGCGGATCACCGAGGCGTCGCGCTGGCGGATGCCCATCCAGTCCTCGCCGCGCAGCGAGGTTGCCGAGCGCGTCGGCACGATGCGCGGGATCGACAGGCTGCCGCTCTCCGAGATACGCCAGAGGCCGCCACCGGTGGCGCGGACCAGCGGTTCCAGGAGCCGCAGCGTCGAGGTCACGTCGGTGAATTCGCGCGGGTTCGGCGGGCCGACATTGATGAGGCGCGTCAGGCGACCGGCCTGCGCGCGCCACAGTCCGAGTTCGGTGACGTCGACCTGGCCGCGCCAGAGGCCGGGCTCGGCCTCCTGCAGCGTCACCGGCTCGCTCGCGCCCGACGGGCGTGTCAGCACGACGGTTTCCGGCCGCTCGGCCATGGTCTGCAGTTCGACCGCCAGCTGGCGTCCGCGCACGGCGAGGCGCAGGCTTTCCTCTTCCAGCTCCGGCTCCTTCATCAGCCAGTGAGAGAGGCGTCGCAGCAGTTCCAGATGCGGCCCGCCGCCCTCGTAGCCGCGCGCCCAGAGCCAGATATGATCGGAGAGCAGCAGCGCGACACGGCCCTCGCCCTGCCGCGACAGCAGCAGCAGCGGGCGCTGATCCGGGCCGTCCATGACGGTCGCGGCTCCCTGCGCCGGCTGGCGGCTCTCGATCAGGCGGAACCAGCGGCTCCAGTTCGGATTGCCCTCCTGCGTCATGCCGGGCAGGGCGCGCGTCACCGGATGGCGGCGGCCCTGGTCGGAGACACGGGCGTGAAACGGCCGCTCGATGACGTCGCCGGTCGGCGCGGCGGGAAGGATCGTCTCCAGCGGCGTGTCGTTGATCGAGGCGGAGGTCGCGTGTTCGGGCCCGGCTGCGATCAGCAGAGCGCCGCCGCCGCGGACATAGCGGGCGATATTCTCGAAATAGATCAGCGGCAGCACGCCCTGCTGGGCGTAGCGGTCGAAGATGATCAGGTCGAATTCGCGGATCTTGATCTGGAACAGTTCGCGCGTCGGGAAGGCGATCAGCGACAGTTCGTTGATCGGCGTGCCGTCCTGCTTCTCCGGCGGCCTGAGAATGGTGAAGTGGACGAGGTCGACGCCGGCATCGGACTTCAGAAGGTTGCGCCAGGTGCGCTCGCCGGCATGAGGCTCGCCCGAGACCAGCAGCACGCGCAGCTTCTCGCGGATGCCGTCGATGATGACCACGGCGCGGTTGTTGATCGGGGTCAGCTCGCCGTCGAGTCCGTCGACCTCGATCTCGATGATGTTGGCGCCGGCATGGGTGATCTGGACCGAGACATTGGTGGCAGCGCCGGTCGTCACCGTGCGCCGCTCGATGATCTCGCCGTCGCGGCGGATCGAGACGGAAGCCTGCGCGGCCGCGCCGCCGGTGCCGTTGTCCTCGATGCGGAAGCCGATGGTCTGGCTCTGCTGGACGATGCCGAAGCGCGGCGTCTGGGTCAGCACCACGCGCCGGTCGCGGTCGGTGGAGCGTCCGGTGATCAGCGCGTGGACGGGCGCCTGGAAGCCGATGGCCGCTGCCTGGCCCGGCACGTCATGGACCTGCCCGTCGGTGACGAGGATCGCCCCGCCGATCCGCTCGGCGGGAACGTCGGAGAGGGCCGAGCGCAGCGCCTCGAACAGATGCGTGCCGTCGGTCTGCCCGTCGGATGCCCCGGCATCGACCCAGCGCACCTCGAAGCCCGGCGAGCGCGCGAAATTGCGTTCGATGGCGGCCTTGGCCTCGTCGGTGATACGGGCGCGGTCGGCCAGTGACTGGCTCGCCGAACGGTCGAGCACCACGGCGACGACGGTGCGCAGCGGGTCGCGGTCCTCCTGCGTGAAGACCGGGTTGGCGAGCGCCAGCAGGCCGAGCGCCATGGCGCCGATCCGCCACCACGCCCCGCGCGAGCGCGAGACCAGCAGCAGGGCTGCGACGACGACGACCGCCAGCGCGGCGGCTGCCAGCGCCCAGACGGGCAGGATGGGGGACCAGACGACGCCGAAGTTCATCGCTCAGTTCCCCAGCCGTTCGAGCAGGGCAGGGACGTGGACCTGATCGGTCTTGTAGTTGCCGGTCAGCGCATACATCACGAGGTTGACGCCGAACCGGAAGGCGAGTTCGCGCTGGCGCGCCTCGCCCTGCACCGGCAGCAGCGGGTTGCCCTGCCGATCGATCGCCCAGGCCGAGGCGAGATCGTTCGACGAGATGATGATCGGCGACACCGAGTCGGAGGCGCGGGCCGGCCGCGCCGCCTCGTCCTCGGTGGCGGGCGGGATGGCCTCCACCCAGGTCGTGCCCTCGGTGTAGCGGCCGGGAAATTCGCGCAGGATGAAGAAGGCACGGGCGAGCACGTGGTCGCGCGGCACGGCCTCGAGCTCGGGAATGTCGAGGCCGGCAAGGATGCGGCGCAGCGTCGCCTGGGCGGGGCTCGTCTGCCCGGGACGCGCGGTCAGGGCGTCGCGGGTGTCGAAGATCACCATGCCGCCCTGCTTCATGTAAGCGTCGAGCTTCAGCAGGGCCTGCGGCGAGGGCTCCTGCGCGCCGGCCACGATCGGCCAGTAGAGAAGCGGGAAGAAGGCGAGCTCGTCGCTGGCTATGTCCACCGACTGGGGGGCGGAGGGCTCCAGCGCGGTACGGGCCGACAGGAAGCGGCTCAACCCCTCCATGCCGGCGCGGGAGACTTCGTCCACCTCGCGCGAGCCGGTGACGACATAGGCGAGACGCGTCGCCTGCGTGGCGCGCACGGCGGCATCGTCGGCGGCATTGCCGGTCGACAGCGGCAGGCGTTCCTGATTGCGCCGGGTCTGCGCCTCGGCCGAATGCAGCGCGCTGCCCGCGAGGATGGCCAGAGCCGCGACGGCGGCGGTGCGCATGCCACGCGCGCCCATCAGGCGCGCCAGCCCGCCGGCGATGGCGAAGACCGCGATCCCGTCGAGAAGCAGCAGCAGCAGGGCGGCAATCAGCAATGGCGACCTCAGATCGACGGGTTCACCAACACGATACCGCTCGATCGTGGCATTCAGGCGGCTGAGGTCCAGGGGTTTCAGCCTTTCCTCGGGGCCGAGAACGTTGACCGCGACCGTGCCCTCCTGCGGGCCGTAGAAGCCGGGCGGGAAGTCGAAGGTCGCGGGGTCGCGCCGGTCGGCGGGGATCGGCTTCGCGGTCGCCGGCGGGCGGATGAAGGCGCCGAAACCGTCGAGGACGCGGGTCGGCGGCACGCGTTCGCTGGCGCGCGGCTGGCCGGGAATGGCCGCCAGCCCCTCGGCGGCGGGCTTGCCGGCGGCGGACAGACCCGCGACGCGCTTCAGCATGTCGACGAAGGCGCCGGACAGCGGCAGGTCCGACCAGGCGGTGTCGGCGGTGATGTGGAACAGGATGAGGAGGCCTTGCCCGCGCTTCTCCGCGGTCACCAGCGGCGTGCCGTCGGCGAGCTGCGCCCAGGTCTTGTCGGCGAGCAGGCCGTCGGGCTCGGCCAGCACCTGCCGGCGGACCCGGACATCGGCAGGAACGGGAATTTCGGCGAAGGGGCTCTCGCGGCCGAAGGGGGCGAGGGCCTGCGGCGTTTCCCACGACAGCGCGCCGCCGAGCTGGCGGCCGCCACGCCTGAGCTTGACGGGGACGAGGTCGTCGTTCTGCGCGCCCGCGAGGCGGGTGCCGGCGAAGCGCAGCAGGATGCCGCCGCCATCGATGAAGCGGTTCAGCGCGTCGCGCGCGGTGGGCGTGACCGTGCCGACATCAGTCAGGATGATCATCGGCACGCGGCTCTCGACGAAGCGAACCACCGCCTCGGAGGGCGAGGCGCCCTCCACCGTGCGGATATCCGCGAAGGGCTCCAGAGCCCGTCCCAGATAGTAGGTGGGCGAGAGCAGGGGCTGTGCGGTGTCGGCGGTGCCGCCAGAGACGACGCCGATGGTGCGGCGCGCCCAGCGGGCGTCGATGAGCTGGACCGCGCCGGCCGAGCGCTCCGACACGATGTCGAGGCGGGTGATCTCGTTGCGGATCTCCACCGGCAGGTCGAAGCGGACGTCGGCCTCGGTCGCGCCGGGCTCGAAGGCATAGGCCGCCTCGCCGAGCGGCAGGCCGCGCGTGTCGAGCGCGCGCACCCGGCCTACCTGCGCGGGGCCTGCATCGGCGCGGATGACCTTGGCCGAGAAGCCGCCGGCCGTGTTGGTCGCGCCGGTCAGCGCGATCGGGGCGGGCGTGCCGCCGTCATAGACCGTCAGCGCGTGATTGCCGGCAACCCGCCGCAGTTCCTCGACGAAAGCGGCCGAAGCGCCGGTGTCGATGCCGTCGGTGAGCCAGACGATCTCCGCCTGCGGCTGCGCCCCGAGGAAGCGGGTCAAAGCGGGGAGGATGCCGGCCCGGTCGGGCGTGTGGGGCAGGGGTTCGAGCGAGCGCAGCCGCTCGCGCACCGAGCCGGGCGTTTCCAGCCCGATGTCGATCACCGGCCGCGCCGTCGAGGTCAGCGACACCGGCCGTCCCGCGCTCTCTGCCGCGGCGACGATCTGGTTGGCGACCCGCAGGCGCTGCTCGAAGGCGGCGGCCGAGGCCCAGCCATCGTCCATGAGGATCAGCACCGGCCCTTGCGATCCGGTCGTGGTCGCAGGCGGGTTCCACAAGGGGCCTGCCATGGCGAGGATGACGATGGCGGCCAGCAAGAGGCGCAGCAATGTCAGCCACCACGGGCTGCTCGCCGGGGTCTCTTCCTTGGGCGCGATGTCGATCAGGATCCTGGTCGGCGGGAACTGCACGCGGCGCGGGCGCGGGGGAACGAGGCGCAGCAGCCACCAGAGCGCCGGCAGGGCGGCCAGCGCGAAGAGGACCAGAGGCGAGGCGAAGACCAGCGGCAGGCCCAGCATCAGCGTCGCCCTCCCGCCATGCCGAGATCGCGCGAGCCCGGCCCCATGCGCTGATGCAGCGCCAGGATCGCCGAGGCAGGCGGCATGTCCGTGCGGTGGATGCCGAAACTCCAGCCACGCTGGTCGCATTCGCGGCGCAGCTCCGCGCGGTGCGCGGCGAGCCGGGCCACGTAGTCGTCGCGCCAGGTTTCGGCGCGGCCGGCCGTGATGGTCAGCTTCTCCTCCATCTCCTCGAACTCGACCCGTCCCTTGTAGGGGAAGGTCTCCTCGATGGGATCATTGATCTGGAGGACGTGGCCGCGCGAGCCGGACGAGGCGAGGCTGCGCACCTCGTCGGCGAATTCGGCGATGGGCACGAGGCAGTCGGACAGGATCACCACCTCCGACAGTCGCGACACCGGCGCCTTGGGCGGCAGGTTCTGCCCCGCCTTGCCGGCATTGGCGATCAGGGCATCGGCCATGCGGTCGATGATGGCGCGGCTCGCGGTCGGCCGCATCAGGCCGGGAATCCCGACCCGCTCGCCGCCGCGCACCATGATGTCGGCGAGGGCGAAGGCGATGACGACGCAGCGGTCGCGCTTGGTCTCCCAGGCGAGCGGCGAGACGAACTGCATGGAGGGCGAGCAGTCCGGCCAGATCCAGACGGTATGGGCAGCCTCCCATTCCTGCTCACGCACATAGAGGTGCTGGTCGCGCGCCGAGCGCCGCCAGTCGACGCGGGCGGCCGGCTCGCCGTCGACGAAGCGGCGGAACTGCCAGAAATTCTCGCCGGTACCGGCGCGCCTTCGGCCGTGCAGGCCGTGGACGACGGTGGCGGAGACGCGCCGCGCTTCGAGAACGAGGCGCGGCAGCGCGGCCGCCAGCATCTCGCCATCGCGAGTCAGGCGGCGGGCATGGTCCTCGCGGTTTTCGGGCTGGGCGAGGCCGAACATGTCAGGTCATCCGATCGGCTTCACCAGCGTGGCGATCGCGTTCTCGACCGTCAGGCCGTCCGCCCGTGCCGCGAAGGACAGGGCCATGCGGTGCTTCAGCACAGGCTCGGCGAGCGCCAGCACGTCGTCGACGGAAGGAGCGAGGCGGCCGTCGATCAGCGCGCGGGCGCGCACGGCGAGCATCAGCGCCTGCGAGGCACGCGGGCCGGGACCCCAGGCGATGGCCTGCGCCAGTTCGCCCTTCACGGCGCCGGGGCGGGCGGAGCGCACCAGTGTCAGGATGGCATCGACGACGGAATCGCCCACCGGCAGGCGGCGGACGAGCCGTTGCGCCGCCATCAGGTCGTCGGCGGTCAGCGCCTGTTTGGGCTTGGCCTCCTGCGCGCCGGTCGTGTCGAACAGGATGCGGCGCTCGGCCTCGAGGTCGGGATAGCCGACATCGACCTGCATCAGGAAGCGGTCGAGCTGCGCTTCCGGCAGGGGGTAGGTGCCCTCCTGCTCCAGCGGGTTCTGCGTCGCTAGAACGTGGAACGGCTTCGGCAGGTCGTGGGTCTCGCCGGCGACCGTGACGTGATGCTCCTGCATGGCCTGCAGCAGCGCCGACTGGGTGCGCGGCGAGGCGCGGTTGATCTCGTCGGCCATCAGCAACTGCGTGAAGACCGGCCCCTTGACGAACCGGAACCCACGTTGGCCTGTGGCGCTCTCCTCCAGCACTTCGGAGCCGAGAATGTCGGAGGGCATCAGGTCGGGGGTGAACTGGATGCGCCGCGCGTCCATGCCGAGAACGACGCCCATGGTCTCGACCAGCTTGGTCTTGGCGAGGCCCGGCAGACCCACCAGCAGGGCATGGCCACCCGACAGCACCGTAATCAGCGCGTGGTCGATCACGTCCTGCTGGCCGAAGATGACGGCGGAGATGTTGGCGCGCGCGGTGCGCGCCTGCGCGGCCGTCGTCTCGGCCGCCTTGATGATGGCGTCTTCCATCCGTTCGGCGGTCTCGGCGGTCATGTGCTTTTCCTTCGAGGCTGAACGTAGCTGCACTGCATCATGGCCCATGCATTGCGGCCGGGATAGCCGGCTCTTACGTTTGTCACAGGTCACAAGCGGCCAAACTATGGTCGCGGGACCCCGGTTCACTCAAACGTGAGGCTGTCAGGCGTGGCTGTGGAACCACCAGTGGCAGGCGGGCTCGAAGGGCTCGCCCAGGAGGTGAAGAAGGTCAGGGGGCCGCCGCCGGTGCACCTCTGGAACCCGCCCTATTGCGGCGACCTCGACATCCGCATCGCGGCCGATGGCACCTGGTTCTACATGAAGACGCCGATCGGCCGCCTGCCGCTGGTCAAGCTGTTTTCCTCGGTGCTGAAGCGCGAGGAGGGCCGCTATTTCCTGGTCACGCCGGTCGAGAAGATCGGCATCGTGGTGGATGATGCGCCCTTCGCCGCGGTCGAACTGCGCGTCGAGGGCGAGGGGCGGGAGCGCCGGCTTTCCTTCCGCACGCAGGTCGAGGAATGGGTCGAGGTCGGCCTCGACCATGCCCTGCGCTTCGAGAAGGAAGACGGCACGGACGGCGTGAAGCCCTATATCCATATCCGCCGCGACCTTTGGGCGCGGGTCTCGCGCGCGCTTCTTCACGACCTCGCGGATATCGGCGAGGTCGTTGCCGTCGCCGGCATCGACTGGTTCGGGGTCTATGCTTCGGGGACCTTCTACCCCATGGTCCGCGCCGATGAACTTGAGGGGTTGATGTGATTCCAGTCTCGCCGGAGCAGTTCACGGCCGCGGTGACCGAGCGGCTGTCGCTCGATATCCCGCGGGAGCCGCAGGACCTGTTCCGCGGGCTCGGCCCGCCGCGGGGGGATGCCGGCGACCACACGATCAACGAGGGCAAGCCGGCGCGGCCGGCCGCCGTGCTGATCCCGGTCGTGTCACGGCCCGAGCCGACCATCCTGCTGACGCAGCGCTCCGGCGACCTTCCCGATCATTCCGGCCAGATCGCCTTTCCGGGCGGCAAGATCGATCCGGGCGACGCAACGCCGCTGGACGCGGCCCTGCGGGAGGCGGAGGAGGAAATCGGGCTCGACCGCCGGCATGTCCGGCCGCTGGCCTATATGCCGGCGTTCCTGTCGCGGACCGGCTATCTCATCACGCCCGTGATCGGTCTGGTCGTGCCGCCCTTCGAACTCACCATCAACCCGCGCGAGGTGGTCGATGCCTTCGAGGTGCCGCTGGCCTTCCTGATGGACCCGAAGAACCACCAGCGCCAGTCGCGGGAGTGGCAGGGGCAGGTGCGGCACTTCTACGCCATGCCCTACGGCGACCGGTACATCTGGGGCATCACGGCCGGAATCCTCCGCAACCTCTGGGAACGGCTCGCCGACCAGGAGACGAGCGGAGCAGCCTGATGCGGATCGCCATCAACCTGCTGCTCTTCGTCCTGCCCTTCGTGCTCTATTTCATCTGGCTGCACCTGAAGGAGCGGAGCCCGTTCCTGAAGGAGCACTGGGACCGGCAGCCCGTGGTCTGGCTCGGCCTGTTCGGCTTGGTGCTCGGCGGCGGCTACTTTCTCTACCACCTCGCCTATCAGGTGCGTGATCCGAATGTCGTCTACCGGCCCGCCCGCGTGGAGAACGGCATCTATTATCCGGCCGAGATGGAGCGCCGTCCGCCGCCGGCTGCGCCGTCGCCGTCGACACCGCCCCGATGACCGCGCGCGCCGACCTGCCAGCATGGTTCCGCGAGGGGCCGGCGCGCGCGCTGATCGATGCCCTCTCGGCGGCAGGCGCGGAAGCGCGGCCGATCGGCGGCGCGGTGCGCAACTGGCTGGCGGGCAGGCCGTCGGGGGATATCGACATCGCGACGACGGCGCTGCCCGAGGTGGTCTCGGCCACCGCGCGCGGCCTCGGCCTCAAGGCCGTGCCGACGGGCATCGACCATGGCACGGTCACCGTCGTTGCCGATGGCGTCGGCTACGAGGTCACGACGCTGCGGCAGGATGTCGAGACCGATGGCCGCCATGCCGTCGTCCGGTTCGGGCTGGACTGGCGCGAGGACGCCGCGCGGCGCGATTTCACCATCAATGCGATGAGCATCGGCCGAGACGGCGAGGTTCACGACTATTTCGGTGGCCGGGCCGACCTTGAGGCTGGCCGGGTCCGCTTCATCGGCGACGCGCGCGCGCGCATACGCGAGGACCGGCTGCGCATCCTGCGCTTCTTCCGGTTCCATGCCGAGTTCGGCCGGGACGGGCCGGATGCTGCGGGGCTTGCCGCCTGCATCGCAGAGAGGGAGGGGCTTCAGGATCTCTCGCGCGAGCGCGTGCGCGCGGAGCTCCTGAAGATCCTCCTCGCCCCGCGCGCACCGGCAGTGCTGCAGGCCATGGCGGATGCCGGCCTGCTGCACCGGCTGCTTGGCGGCGTGCCGAACGTGCCGATTCTGGAGCGGCTGGTCGCGATCGAGGCGGCGGCTGGCGCAACGCCCCTTGCGGCACGCCGTCTCGGCGCCCTCGCGGTGCTGGTGCGCGAGGATGCCGACAGGCTCAGGGAGCGTCTCACGCTTTCCAACGAGGAATATCGCCGGCTCGACGCCATCGGTGCAGGGTGGCACGGCATCGGCCCCGAAGGCGGGGAGAGCGCCGCCAAAGTCGCTTTGTTCCGTGCCGGGCCACGTGCCTTTGCCGACCGCGCGCTGGTGGCTTTCGCGCGCTCGGCCGCGCCGCTCGACGCGCCCGAATGGCTGGAATTGGTGTCTCTGCCGAAGCGCTGGCAGGCTCCGTCGCTACCGGTCAGCGGCGAGGATCTGATGCGGGCCGGGTTGCGGGAAGGGCCGGAAATCGGCGCGGCGCTCGCCTGGATCAGGCAGGCCTGGATCGACGCCGGATTCCCGACCGGAGCCTCGGTGCGGCAAGAACTCGTTGATCTTTACTTGAGTTCGGCGCGGCTTTGAATCGCATTGCAGGGGTTCTGCTCACGCATGGTTGTCTGCAACCATCTTCGCGCAATTAATTGCTGGGCAAGTTTTTTTTGCTTGATTGCGTATGTGGGTCCGGCTGCCCGGCCGATCGACAATGGTCTTTTGCGAGTATGATGCGTATCCAGAACGAGACCATGGACACGTCGCAGCGTGAATTGCCCTTCGAAATCTACGTTTCGATGGTCGATGCGCTGTACGAGGATCTGCGCTCGTTTTTCTCCGGGCTGGCGGCCGCGCTCGCCGGTATGCTTTACGCGGCGTATCTAACCGGCAACCCGATACTCTGGGCCTTTCCGGTCGTCATCGTGCTGGTTGGCGCCGTCCGGGGCGCGCGCATGGTGCGCTACAAGACGGTTCGCCGGAGCCTCGACACCTATGACGAGGCGCGTCGGTGGGAGCGCGAATACACGCTCGGCGCGAATCTGTTCGTCTTCACCATCGGCCTGTGGTGCTTCGCGACCTTCCGGCTGACCGACAGCATGGCGGCGCATCTGTTCTGCGTGTCGGTGGCGCTGTCCTACATGGTTGGCATCATGGGGCGGAACTTCGCCAACGCCCGGTTCGTCGACAACCAGATCCTTCTGATGTGCGTGCCGCTGGTCACCGGCATGTTCCTGACCGGCGTACCCGACTACATCATCCTCGCCTTCTTCGCCCTGCCGTTCTTCGGCAGCGTGCGGAAGATCGCGACGCGCCTGCGCGACATCCTGCTGAACGCGGTGGTTGCCCAGCGCGACGTCTCGCTGCTGGCGGCGCGCTTCGACACCGCGCTCAACAACATGCCGCATGGCCTGGCCATGTTCGATGCCGACGGCCGCCTGCTGGTCCTCAACAACCGCTGGGCGGACATCCTGCCGTGCGATCCGGATTCGGTGCGCTCGGGCGCGCGGGCGCAGGCGATCCTCGCCGCCTATGTCGAACTCGGCGTCGTCAGCGAACGCGATGCGGCGCGGGTGATGGATGGCGTCACGCGGCGCAGCGACGATCTTGCCGCCGAGCAGATCGAACTGACCGCCAACGAGCGCAATGTCGAACTGACCTTCCAGCCGATGTCGTCCGGCGGTCTGGTCATCGTCATCGAGGACATCACAGAGAAGCGCCGTACGGAGGCGCGGATCGCCTACATGGCCCGGCACGACGCGCTGACCGGCCTGCCGAACCGCTCGCTGTTCCAGGAGCGTCTCGACGCTGCATTGGCCGTCGCCGATGCCGACCAGTTGCTGGCGGTGCACTTCGTCGATCTCGACAATTTCCAGCAGATCAACGACACGCTTGGACACGCCGTCGGCGATTCCCTGCTGGTCGAGGTCGCCGATCGCCTGCGCTTCGTCGTCGGCGAGAACGACGTGGTGGCGCGCTTCGGCGCCGACGAGTTCGTGGTGCTCCAGAATGGCGCGCGGACGGTCAACGATGTGACCATGCTGGCGGACCGGGTCATCGGAACCGTCTCGGAGATCACCCAGATCGACGGCAAGGGCGTCGCCTGCGGCGCGTCGGTCGGCATCGCGCTCGCTCCGCGCGACGGACGCGACCCCGACCAGTTGCTCAAGAGCGCGGACATGGCGCTGAAGCGGGCGAAGGACGGGGGCAGGGGTATCCTGCACTTCTACGAGGAAGAGATGGACCGCAAGGCGCAGGCGCGCCGGGCGACCGAACTCGACCTGCGCAAGGCCATCCAGAAGGACGAGCTCGCGGTCTATTTCCAGCCGCTGCTCAACCTGAAGACCCTCGAGATCACGACCTGCGAAGCCCTGGTGCGCTGGCCGCACGCGACGCGCGGCATGATCTCGCCGGGCGAGTTCATCCCCATCGCCGAGGAGACCGGCCTGATCATCGAGATCGGACGGCAGGTACTGCGCAAGGCGTGCCATGCCTGCGCCGCCTGGCCGAACGACGTGCGTGTCGCGGTCAATCTGTCGTCGGTCCAGTTCGAGCGCGAGGACATCGTCGCCCTCGTCGGCGAGACGCTGGCGGCGACGGGGCTGGCGCCCGACCGGCTCGAACTGGAGATCACCGAAACGCTGCTGCTGCAGGATTCAGCGGCGATTCTCGGCGTCCTGCAGGCCCTGCGCGAGATGGGCGTGCGCATCGCCCTGGACGATTTCGGCACCGGCTATTCGAGCCTCAGCTACCTGCACAAGTTTCCGCTGCACAAGGTCAAGATCGATCGGTCGTTCGTCCGCAACATCGAGACGGACAAGAAGTCGGCGAAACTGCTGCGCGGCGTCACCCGGCTTGGTTCGGAGCTCGGCCTCTCCGTGGTGGTCGAGGGTGTCGAGACCCACGAACAGCTCCGGATCATCGATGCGCCGGGCGTGGTCAGCGAAATCCAGGGCTTCATCCTGAGCCCCGCGATTCCCGCCGATCAGGTGCGGTTGATGATGGGTCGCCCGGCCAAAGAGCTGCTCGCCAGCGCCGCCTGAGGCGATCCCGCACGACATGCCGTAAGGACATAGGTATTTCACCGGGGCCGGCGCGCCGCTGGTGCTTTCGCGCGCTCGCGTCTGCGCGGACCTTGCCGGTCGAGGGCCAATTGCCAGCGTGGAATCTACCCGCAATGCGGGTATTTCCGTGCATTTGTATCAATGGTTGCTCATCGTGATTGCGAGAAGCCCGAATTTCGGGCTTCGGCGACGAGCGCGCGGTATCGCCGGAAAATCATGTATGATAGCTTGTCTCAACCTATGCAACTTTGACGCGATGCAGCGAAGTAATTCTCTGCCGTGCGGCGGAGGTATCATAAGAACGAATAGCGACCCTGACAGGCTTTCTCTGATCGCGTTAACGATGTTTTAACCAGACGCTTTCCAGCGGTTAAAATTTGATGAACAATTACCCCACGTTGCAAGGCGGACGGCGACGCTTCACGTGGGGCCATTCAGATGAATACGGTTAACGCCGCCAGTATATTTGCGCAGAATGTAACCGACCTCATTTCCAGGATTGAATACCGGCGCGCGGAAACGGACGCCGACAAGGAAGCGATCTACCGTCTCAGGTATCAGTGCTATCTGCGCGAAGGTGCCATCCAGCCGGACGAGAGTGGCCGGTTCAGCGACAACTTCGACGCAGCGCCGAATGTCTGGATATTCGGCCTGCATCTCGATGGGCAACTGGTCAGCTCCATCCGCGTTCATGTCGCGAGCGCCGAGCATCCGATCGCGCCGGCCCTGGCGATCTTCCCCGACATTCTCGGTCCCCGCATCGAGCGCGGCGAGGTGATCGTCGATCCGACCCGTTTCGTGGTCGACTATGAATGTTCGCGGCAGAATCCGGGCCTTGCCTATGCCACCGTGCGCCTGGGCATGCTGGCGTCCGAACACGGGGATGCCGACTATGCGCTCGCCACCGTGCGCACCGAGCATCGCGCCTTCTATCGCCGGCTGCTGTTCATGGAACCGATCGGCGAGCCGCGCGCCTATCCGAACCTCAAGGACCCGATCAACCTGATGGGCGTGTCCTTTCCAGAACTGCGCCAGCGGGTCTATGATCGCTATCCGTTCATGATGTCGACCGCAGCCGAGCAGGAGCAGCTTTTCGGGCCGAAGCGCCAGACGCCGAAGGCCAGGGAGGGCGGCAAGGGTCAGGCGGCGGCCGCGTAACCTCGCTTGGCAGGTGACGCATGCGGTCCGATCGCAACAGGCCGTTCGATGCCTTCAGGCGGGGCTCATCGCCGTCCGCGCCGCGTTCCGATGGCTGGATGCGCGAGACCTACGTGCTCCCCCGCGAGGACGCCCGAGCCAAGGCCCGCGAAATCCTCGTGAGGTTCCCGCGGGCGGCCTACATGACGGAGGTCGAGTTCTGGCAGGAACTGGATGATGGGCGCATCGAGTTCACGATGCGCCGCCTGCCATCCGCCGACTGAGCCTCAGGCGGGCTCGCGCTCGCGGCGCGTTTCAGCCTCATCCTCGTCCTCATCGACGACGCCTTCGGCGTCCTCGTCTTCTTCGTCCTCTTCGTCCTCTTCGTCGCCGCCGTCATCCTCCATGTCGATGTGAGCGAGGGCGACGAGCGGGATCGCCTCGCGGAAGAGATCGCCTTCCTCGCCGATCCAGAGGCACACGGCCTCCTCGGCAGAAACCGACGCAACCGTCAGCGGCTGGCCGCCGGACTTCAGCATCACGACGTCACCGGGATTCATGGTCATTGCTGCCTCCTGTTGGGACGGGATGGAGGCTAGCCGTGCTCGGTGACGGGCTGATCACAGCCGGCGCCGCCGGGGATCAGGCGTGGGTGTCGAAACCGGCTGGCGGGACCAAGAGCCGGTATCGGCATTTCTCGCGTTCGCCGCGCAGGTACATGTCGCTGTCGCGCGGCAGCGCGACGATCTCCACGAACCGCGCCCCGAGCCGCTCGCAGGTGCGCCGCGAGGCGGCATTGTCGGGGTTGCAGGTGATCCAGACCTCGTGCTGGCCGTTGGCCCGCATCAGTGGGAACAGCAGGCGGCAGGCGCGTTCGGCATAGCGCCGGCCGCGGAAGGCCGGCAGCACCTCGTAGCCGACATGGCCGCCATAGAGCACGAGGTCAGGCCCGTCGCCGACCCGCAGGCGGATGGCGCCTGCCGGCTCGCCGCCGGCCGCGATCGCGAATGTGTAATAGGGGAACCAGCCCCTGGCCGCGTCGGCCGGATGCAGGCCGCTCAGCACGAGCGATACCTCGCCGTCGCGGCCGATCAGGCCGTCCGGCGCGGCGAGACCGGTCATGCCCGGCGCGCGGTGAGGCTCGCCATCAGCGCGCGGATGCCACCGGTCCAGGGCGCGCATTCGGTCGACAGACGGACACGGTTGGTGAGCGCGCCGAGCTCGTCGCTGGCGATGGTGACGATATCGCCGACCTTGTGCGTGAAGCCCTGTCCCGGCGCATCGCGGTCCTGGATCGGCGCGAACAGCGTGCCGCAATAGAGCACCAGTCCGTCGGGATATTGATGGTGCGGGCCGATGGCCTGTTTCGCGAGGTCCTCGACGTCGCGGGAGATCGCGGCCATGTCGCTGCGTCCGTCCATGACGAAGCCGTCCTCGCCGGTCACCTTCAACTGCACCTTCATCCGGCGGACATGGCCGATGCCGAAACTCCCATCGAACAGGCGCACGAAGGGGCCGAGCGCGGCGGAGGCGTTGTTGTCCTTCGCCTTGCCGAGCAGGAGGGCCGAGCGGCCCTCGACATCGCGCAGGTTGACGTCGTTGCCCGCCGAGGAGATGACCAGGACAACCTCGGGCTCCGGGTTGTTCCAGGTCGAGATCGGGTGGATGCCGACATCCGCGCCGGTGCCGACCGAGGACAGCACGGGAGCCTTGGTGAAGACCTCCGCATCCGGGCCGATGCCGACTTCGAGATATTGCGACCAGAGCCCGCGCTGCTGCAGGTGCTTCTTCAGGGCTGCTGCTTCCGGCGAGCCGGGCTTCAGACCCTTCAACTCGCCGCCGATGATGTCGCCGATCTCGGCGCGGATCGCCGAGGCGCGTGCCGGATCGCCCTTGGCCTGTTCCTCGATGACCCGCTCGACCATCGAAACGGCGAAGGTGACGCCGGCCGCCTTCACCGCCTGCACGTCGATGGGGGAAAGCAGATAGGGCCTCGCCGGGTCGCGGGCTGTTTCGACACTGTTGGCGAGGATGGCGGCCAGATCGCCGATGCGCTCGCCGGGAATGGCGGCGACCGCAGAGGCGGGATCGGCGAGGTCGAACAGGTCGGCCGTCGTCGGGAAGGCGGCCGTCACGTCGAAGACGCCGCCATCGCGGATGGCGGCGACCGAGGGGCCGAGGCCGGGTCTCTGGACGCGACCGACGAGCGTTCCCGTCAGCCCGTCGGCGGGGAGGGTGGTCTCAGGGGCAAGGGTGAAGGTCATCGTGCTTGTCACATTCCCGAACCGCGAAACCGGTGCCCAATCTGCCGTGGGCGCTCCTAGATGCAGCGCCCGCCATCGACCTCCAGCACCACGCCGGTGAGGAAGTTGCCGGGATCGGCGGCGAGGAACAGCGCCGCGTCGGCAATGTCCTGCGGCGTCGACAGGCGGCCCATCGGGATGGAGGCGATGAACTTCTTGCGCATTTCCGGCGTGTCCTCGCCCATGAACATGCCCAGCAGCGGCGTGTCGCCCGCAACCGGCGCGAGGGCGCAGACGCGGATCTTGTCGGGCGCCAGTTCCACCGCCATCGACTTCGACAGGAGGTTCACCGCGCCCTTGGAGGCATTGTACCAGGCAAGGCCGGGGCGGGGGCGGAGGCCCGCGGTCGAGCCGACATTGATGATTGCGCCGCCGCCGTTCTGCCGCATGACCGGCACCACGGCGTGGGCAAAGTGGAAGATCGACTTCACGTTAACGTCGAAGACCCGGTCGAAGGTCTCCTCGTCGACTTCCAGCATGGGGCGGTTGCGGTGCGAGGTGCCGGCATTGTTGATCAGCACATCGACCGTGCCGAAGCGCTCGACGGTCTTGGCGACAGCACGCTGGACGTCCTTCGCCTTGGAGACATCGCACTTCATGCCGAAGGCCTTGCGGCCGAACGGCTTGGCGGCGGCCTTGGCGCCTTCCTCGTTGAGATCGAGGACGACGACCCTGGCGCCCTCCCTGGCAAAAGTCTGCACGATGCCGAGCCCGAAGCCCTGCGCGCCGCCGGTGACGATGGCGACCTTGTCCTTGAGACGCATGGAATCCCCCTGTTGGGATGCTTGTGTATCAGTCATGCCGCATTTTCTTCACGCGAAACGGTGCCAGCTTCGCCTGAAAATGCGCGCGTTCAGCCGTGATTGATGACGACGGTCTTGGAGGCGGAGAACTCGTAGAGTGCCTCGAAGCCCTTCTCGCGGCCGTGGCCGGATTTCTTGACGCCGCCGAAGGGCAGTTCGATGCCGCCGCCCGCGCCATAGCCGTTGACGAAGACCTGGCCGCAGCGCATGGCGCGCGCAACCCGCATGGAGCGCTTCGCGTCACGGCTCCAGACGCCGGCGACAAGGCCGAAATCGGTGCCGTTGGCGAGGCGGACGGCATCGGCCTCGTCGTCGAAGGGAATGGCCGAGAGGACCGGACCAAAGACCTCGTCCTGCGCCAGCGCGTTCGAGCGCGGCACCGGGCCGAACAGGGTCGGCGCGACGTAGAAGCCGCCCGGCGGCAGGTTGGGGGCCAGCTGGCCTTCGGCGATGACGGGCACGCCCTCGGCGCGGGCGCGGGCGACGAAACCCTCGACTCGGCTTTTCTGGCCGGCATTGATCATCGGGCCGCAGTCGAGGTCCATGTCCCAGGTGCCGACGCGAACGGTCCTGAAGCGGTCGGCGACGCGCGAGACCAGCTCGTCATAGGCCGCCCGCTCGACCAGCATGCGCGAGCCCGCCGAGCAGGTCTGGCCGCCGTTCTGGACGATGGCGTTGACGAGGGTCGGCACCGCCGCGTCGAAATCGGCGTCCGCGAAGACGATCTGGGGCGACTTGCCGCCGAGCTCCAGCGTGCAGCCGATATGGTTCTTCGCGGCAGCCGTCTGGATCAGCGTGCCGACCTCGGGGGAGCCGGTGAAGGACACGAAATCGATGCCGCGATGGCTGGACAGGGCCGCGCCCGCCTCCTCGCCGAGACCCGAAAGGATGTTGAGAACGCCCGGCGGGAAGCCGACCTCGAGCGCCAGTTCGGAAATGCGCAGGAGCGACAGGCAGGCGTCCTCGGCAGGCTTCACGACGCAGGTGTTGCCGCAGGCGAGCGAGGCTGCGACCGACCGGCCGAAGATCTGCGCGGGGTAGTTCCACGGCACGATATGGCCGGTGACGCCGTGGGGATCGCGGACGACGGCGACGGTGTAGCCGTTGAGGAAGGGAATGGTCTCGCCATGCACCTTGTCGGCGGCGGTGCCGTAGAACTCGAAATAACGGGCGGTCGCGGTGATGTCGGCCTTGCCCTGGCGGGCGGGCTTGCCGGTGTCGATGCTCTCCAGCAGCGACAGTTCGTCGTGGTGGGCGAGAATCGCTTCGCCGATCTTCACCAGCAGTCGGCCGCGCTCCGTGGCCGTCATGCGGCTCCACGGGCCTTCCTCGAAGGCCTTGCGCGCGGCGGCGACCGCCTTGTCGATATCGGATGCGCCGGAACGCGGCATGTACGCGATGACCGCACCGTCAGACGGGCCGATCGCGTCGATGACGCGGCCGTCTGCGGCTTCCGTCTGCTTGCCGTCGACGATGTTGAAGACCTTGCGCGGGGCGCTGCCGGCAAGCGTTGCTGAAAGGGTCATGGTGTCCTCCCGGACGGTTCGGGGCCGGAGGTGGCCGGCATGTCGGCGCGCAAGCTAGCCGCGACGATGCGCCCGGGAAAGGTGCCGCATGCATGGGAGACCCTGCGGGCGGCGATCCCTAGAGCCGAGTCGCGAGCTGGGCGACGGCCAGAAGGCCGCCCGCGCCGGCGGCAAGGCCGAGCAGGAACAGGACGAAGCCGCCAAGCCCCGAGAAGCTGATGCCACTCCTTGTCGGCCGAGCGGCCGGCAGGGCTCCAGCGGGGGCATCCGGCTGGGCCGTGCCCGGGGTCGCCGCGGGCGCCAGCGCTGCCTGCGGCATCGGCGACCTCGTCTCCGCGGCTGCGGCGGCGGGCTGCGGCCTGTCGAGAATGGCCGCGGGCATGTCGGCGCGGGGCAGGGCCGGTGTTTCCGGCAGGGGCGAAACCGGCGGCAGTGCCAGCATGCGCTCGCGCTCGATCAGGCGGCTCGCGACATAGGTGGTGATCCGCTCCGCCACCACGCCGGCATCATCGCTCTCGGCCATGATGCGCCGGCCGTTCCGCGTGTCCTGCAGAAAGCGGTAGGTGCGCTTGTCACGTCCCATCTCGACGAAGGCGATCATGTCGATCCACAGCCGTGGAGTCTCGCCGGGCGTGAGGCCGGCGTCGAACAGGTCGATGCCCTTGGGAACCTGGTCGAGCACGGCGCGGACGCGGTCGTGAAGGATCGCGAGGCGCGCGAACTCGGCATCGCGCAGGGCCACGACCACGCCGGTCCGTTCCGCCTCCTCGATGCGGATGGCGCGCATGGTGTCGGTGAGGGATGTCCTGCCGGTCGCGTTCGTATCCATCCCGGTCCTTCGGAGGTCGCGGGCCCGCAGCCGGGCCGTGGTTAACGGAATATAACCACTCCACCCGCCGGGCCAAAGGCCCGTGAACCCGATGAGGCGAGGTTTCCCGGCGAGATTGCGGCCTGTCCTGCCGCTTCAGAGCACAAGCCTTCCGCAATGACGTGCACACGCTGAAGCTCGGCGTGAACTACCTGTTCTCGACCGGTCCGGGTGTGGTGACCGCCCGCTATTGATTCTGCTGGATGTCGGATGGGACGAGCGGGCCGCCTTCGGGCGGCCATCTCGCCTTCAGCCGCCGTCCGGAAACGCACCGAGCTGGCGCAGCGCCTCGCCGGCGACCATGGCGACCGATACCGCGACGTTGAGCGAGCGCATGGCCGGCCGCATCGGGATGAGGATGCGCGCATCGGCCGCCGCGTGGACATCCTCGGGCACCCCGGCCGATTCGCGCCCCGCCATGACGACATCGCCGGGCCGGAAGGCGAAATCCGCGTAGGGCAGGGCGGCGCGGGTGGTCATCAGGACGAGGCGGCGACCTTCGCCCGCGCGCCAGCGCTGGAAGGCGGCGAAGTCGTCGTGGCGCGTCCAGGACACGTGGTCGAGATAGTCCATGCCCGAGCGCCGGAACGACTTGTCGGAGACGGGAAAACCGGTGGGCTCGACGATGTCGACGGCAAGCCCGAGGCAGGCGGCGAGCCGCAGGATGGTGCCGGTGTTCTGGGCGATGTCGGGCTGGTAGAGCGCAAGGCGGATCATGGCGCCAAGAACTCGCGCCGCGGCGCCTGTCCGGTCAAGCCGGACGTGGCAGGGCAGGTGCCCGCCGCGCCCATCCGACGAAGGTGCGATGCAGTGCAGCGCGGGGTTCCGCGCCATGCACTGGACATCACCTTATAACGGTGCGAATAAGCGCCAGCCGACGGTGGTTTCCCGGCGTGGATTCCCATGCCCAGACGATGGGCCGGCCGGTGCGGCGGCGCCCCTTGAAGGCTGCCGGGCACAGGCTGCGGTCCACGGCAGGCTCCTTGCGGGCCGGACCGAGCTGGCGGCGCTATCCGGGGCCTGAAACCGGCCGACGAGCGAAAGGACGACGAGAGTGGCAAGCGTTCAACATGCCGAGGGCGATCGCCGCGACTTCCTGTTCCTGGCGACCGGGGCGGCGGCGGCAGTGGGTGGTGCGGCCGTGGTCTGGCCCTTCATCAGCCAACTCGCGCCCGACGCCGCGACGGTTGCGGCCGGTGCGCCGGTCGAGCTCGACCTGTCCTCCATCGCAGCCGGCGCGCAGATCAAGATCCTGTGGCGCGGCAAGCCCTATTTCGTCCGCAACCGCACCGAGGCCGAGATCAAGGCCGCGCAGGATGTCGACATCTCGACGCTGCGCGATCCCGAGACCGATGCCCATCGCGTCAAGGAAGGCCACGCCAAGTGGCTGATCACCGCCGCCAACTGCACCCATCTCGGCTGCGTGCCGCTGGGCAACCAGGGTGACTATGGCGGCTGGTTCTGCCCCTGCCACGGTTCGCATTTCGATACGTCCGGCCGCATCCGCAAGGGCCCTGCGCCCAAGAACCTTCCGGTTCCCCAGTACACGTTCGTCAGCGAGACGCGCATCCGGATCACCGGCGCGGCCGCCGCCTGACGCCAGCGCAGCTAGAAGGTCACGACCATGCAGGGTCATTCCCACTACGTCCCGAAGACCGGCATCGGCAAATGGTTCGATGCCCGGCTGCCGCTGCCGCGTCTCGTCTATGATTCGTTCATCGCCTATCCCGTCCCGAAGAACCTGAACTATTTCTGGACCTTCGGCGGCATCCTCTCGGTGATGCTGGTCGCCCAGATCATCACCGGCGTCGTGCTGGCGATGCACTACACCGCCCATGTCGACCTCGCGTTCAACTCGATCGAGAAGATCATGCGCGACGTCAACTACGGCTGGATGATCCGCTACCTGCACGCCAACGGCGCCTCGATGTTCTTCGTGGCGGTCTATGTGCACATGCTGCGCGGCCTGTATTACGGCTCCTACAAGGCGCCCCGCGAGATCCTCTGGATCCTCGGCGTCATCATCTACCTGCTGATGATGGCAACGGCGTTCATGGGCTACGTCCTGCCCTGGGGCCAGATGTCCCTGTGGGGCGCGGTGGTCATCACCAACCTGTTCTCGGCCATTCCGGTCGTCGGCCCGACCATCGTCGAGTTCCTGTGGGGCGGCTATTCCGTCGACAATCCGACGCTGAACCGCTTCTTCTCGCTGCACTACCTGCTGCCGTTCATGATCGCGGGCGTCGTCGCCCTGCACGTCTGGGCGCTGCACGTCACGGGACAGAACAACCCGACCGGCGTCGAGGTGAAGGACATCAAGAAGGACACCGTGCCCTTCACGCCCTATGCGACCATCAAGGACGCCTTCGGCATCATCTGCTTCTTCATCCTCTTCGCGTGGTTCGCCTTCTTCCAGCCGAACTATCTCGGTCATGCCGTGAACTACGTCCCTGGCGACCCGCTGGTGACGCCGGCGCATATCGTGCCGGAGTGGTACTTCCTGCCGTTCTACGCGATCCTTCGCGCCATCACCTTCGACATCAACCTGATCGTCTTCGTGATCCCCTCGAAGCTCGGCGGCGTGCTGGCCATGTTCGCGGCGATCGCCGTGCTGGCCTTCCTGCCCTGGCTGGATACGTCGAAGGTGAAGTCGACCGCCTATCGCCCGCTGCACAAGCAGTTCTTCTGGGCCTTCGTGGTGGTCTGCGTGATGCTCGGCTGGCTCGGCTCGAAGCCCGCCGAATATCCCTACACGGTGCTGTCGCTGATCTTCACCGGCCTCTACTTCGCCTATTTCCTCCTCGTCCTGCCGCTGCTCGGCCTGTTCGAGACGCCGAAGGCGCTGCCGGCCTCGATCGCCGACGCCGTGCTGGAGCAGGAGCGGAAGAAGGGCGGCGCCCCGGTCACCGCCGGCGCCAATGCCGCGCCGCAGACCAAGGGCTGAGGGCAAGAGAGAACAGGATCCATGACGATGAAGCGTTTCTCTCTCGTTCTCGCCGCCGCAGGCCTCATCGGCCTCAGCGCGGCCATGCCGGCGGCGAAGGCCGCCGAGCAGCTCAACCCGCCGCGCTACGGCTGGTCGTTCGCCGGCATGTTCGGCATGTACGACCGGGCGCAGCTGCAGCGCGGCTTCCAAGTCTACAAGGAGGTCTGCGCCTCCTGCCATTCGGTGAGTCTCCTGTCGTTCCGCAACCTGTCGCAGCCGGGCGGCCCGGAGATTCCGGCCGCGCAGGTCGCGCAGATCGCCGCCGACTGGCAGCACAAGGTTCGCGAGATCGGCGATGACGGCCAGCCGGCCGAGCGCGCGCCGCGCGCCTCCGACCGCATTCCCGGCCCGTTCGCCAACATCAAGGCGGCCGAGGCGGCGAATGGCGGCAAGGCTCCGCCGGACCTGACGCTGATGCCGAAGGCCCGCTCCTACGAGCGCGGCTTCCCCTGGTTCATCATCGACATGTTCACGCTCTACCAGGAGCATGGCGCCGACTACGTGAAGGCCTTCCTGACCGGCTACGAGCAGGGTCACGAGACGCCGCCGGGCACGCACTACAACAAGTACTTCCCCGGCAATTTCGTCGGCATGCCCAACATGCTGCAGCCCGACCAGGTGACCTATTCCGACGGCACTCCGCAAACGGTGCAGCAGTATGCGGCCGACGTGACCGCCTTCCTGATGTGGGCCGCCGAGCCTCACATGGAACAGCGCAAGCGCATCGGCTTCCAGGTTCTGCTGTTCCTGCTGGTCTTCGCCGGCCTGACCTACTTCACCAAGAAGAAGGTCTGGAAGGACGTTCACGCCTGATCGGCGCGACGACCGGACAGCACATGACGAGGGCCGCGTGAGCGGCCCTTTTCGTTTGTCGCGGGTGCTTGCCACCGCTCGCCGCTTTGCCGATCCTCGCACGCGGCGCGTGAATCTCCGGAGCAGACATGACCAAGGCCGTTCTCGGCGTGATGGGCGGATCGGGCATCTATGACCTGCCGGGCCTCGAAGGGCTGGAGGAGGTGGCCGTATCGTCGCCCTGGGGAGAGCCTTCCGACCGGCTGAGAAGGGGGCGGATCGGCTCGACGGAGATCGTCTTCCTGCCGCGCCACGGGCGCGGCCATGCGCTTTCCCCGTCCGAGATCAACTATCGCGCCAACATCGATGCGCTGAAGCGGGCGGGCGTCACCGACCTCGTCTCGCTCTCGGCGGTCGGTTCGTTCAGGGGCGAGCTGCCGCCGGGCCATTTCGTGCTGGCCGACCAGTTCATCGACAAGACCTATCTCAGGGCGTCCAGCTTCTTCGGCCGGGGTTGCGTCGCGCATGTCGCCTTCTCCCACCCGGTCGCGCCGCTGCTGCAGAAGCGGCTCGCCGCGGCCGCCGAGGCGGAGGGCATTCAGCACCAGATTGGCGGAACGGCGGTGTGCATGGAGGGGCCGGCCTTCTCGACGCTGGCCGAGAGCCTGTTCCACAAGGCGCAGGGCTGGGACCTGATCGGCATGACCTCGATGCCCGAGGCCAAGCTCGCTCGCGAGGCCGAGATATCCTACGCCTTTGTCGGCATGGTCACCGACTACGACGCCTGGCACGAGGAGGTCGGGCCCGTGGACGTGGCGCAGGTGGTCCATCATCTCGGCGCCAATGCCGACAAGGCGCGCCGGCTGGTGGCGCGCCTTGCCCGCGATCTTCCGGGGGATCACGAGCCGTGCCCGATCCATTCGGACCGGGCACTGGAACACGCGATCATCACCGCAAGGGAGGCGCGCGATCCGGCGCTGGTGGCCAAGCTCGACGCCGTGGCGGGGCGGGTTCTCGGCCGCTGAGGCGCCCGCGGGATGCGGTCCGTGGCCGGATGCGGAGGCGCTGCTTGCGGCTACATCCACATCCCGTAGCGCCAGCCGCCAACGGTCCAGAACACGAAACCGGCGAGGATCTTCACCACGAGCGCAACGGCGATCATGGCGGGAATGGCGGCGAGCGCGGCCTTGAAGAAGAAGCCGACGAGCCGGAAGAAGGGCATGTCGATGGCCGTGACGGTGACCGGTGTCGCCGCCGCCGGATAGGCGGCCTGCTGCGGCATCGGGCCTGCGGGCATCGCGCTTGAAGGCATGGTCATGGCGGGTCTCCTGCTGCTGCCGGCCGCGGTTCTTGTCGCGCCGCTCTGCCGGGTCGTTGTCGCGCCCGAGTCTAGAGGTAGGAGAGGTCAGGGCCGGGCCCTAGTGAATTCGCGGTAAGGTTGGCGCCCTGAACGGCGAAGAGCCGTCGGCGCTGGTCGCGGCGACGGCTTTTGCGAGAGGGGCGGAGACGGTGGGGTGCCCCTTCGGCGCGCCTGGACGAAGCGACGCCACTTTCGGTGAGGACGTTGCGCCGCCCTCAGCGGCAGGCAACGGCCGGATTGGAGGAGCCGGAGCAGGTGCGGCCGAAATTGCGGCCGGTGCCGACCCACTGGCCGTTGCGGTTGCGCTCCCAGCCAGCGCCGAAATTGGAGCCTGTGCCGGTGATGCGGCCGCGCGAGACATCATAGCCGCTGCCGAAGCGCGAGCCGGTGCCGGTGACGCGGTTGCCGCGCACCTCATAGCCGCCGCCGAAATTGCGGCCTGTTCCCTGGTAGGTGGTGGTGCGGCTGCGGCGCGAGCGCTGGACGTCGTAGCCGCGGCCGAAGTCGCGACCTTCGCCCTGCAGGTTGCCGTAGCGATTGGTGGTGTACTGGACGGGCTCGACGACGTGGCTCGGCGGCGCGAGGCCGGCGGTGGCGATCTGGCCGGCGATCAGCAGCGACAGGGCAAGGCTCACGTTCAGTCTCCCGATGTGGTGGTTTGTTGTTGGGAGCCTTGTGGAACCGCCACGTTTCAGCAGCGTGCTGGACGCGATACCTCCGTCTTTCGCGATCAGACCCGCCAGGGGCTGCGGCTGAAACGATCCATGACGAAGTCGAGAAAGACTCGCACCTTCGGCAGCCGCTGCCGGCCGGCGGGGAAGACCAGGTGCATCGGAACCGGCTCGGCAATGTGACTGTCTTCCAGCAGCGGCACCAGAGCCCCCTCGCGGATGGACCGGGCGACCACGAGATCGCCGAGCCGGGCGATGCCGACGCCGCCCAGCGCCAGCGCATGGGCGCCCTCGGCGGTGCCGACGCGGACCGGTCCGCGCACCTCGACGAAGCGCGGGCCGGCTGCCGAGACGAAGGGCCACAGCGCCATGTCGGGCGTCGTCGCGATGGGGATGCAGACGTGGCGGGCGAGGTCGTCCGGCTGCGTCGGCCGGCCCATGCGCTGGAGATAGGCCGGGGAGGCCACGATGACCCGGCGCACGTCCGCGAAGCGGCGCGCGACCAGCCGGTCGTCGCCGACCGGCCCGGTGCGGATGCCGACGTCGATGTCCTCGCCGACGATGTCGGCGATGCGATCCTCGATGCCGAGTTCGAGGCTGACGCCGGGATGAGCGGTCATGAAGTCGGACAGGACAGGCGCGAGCTGGATCATCGCGAAGGCCGTGCCGCAGTTCACGCGCAGCACGCCCTGGGGTCGGCCCCGCGCCTCCATCACGCTCGCCTCCGCCTCGTCGATCGCGCCGATGATGCCGCGCGCCGCAGCGTAGAAGGTCCGGCCCTCCGCCGTCAGCGCGATGCGTCGCGTGGTGCGCTCGACGAGCCTGACGCCGAGCCGCGCTTCCAGCCGTGAAATGACTTTCGAGACCGCCGAGGGCGTCAGGCCAAGATGGTCTGCCGCGGCGGTGAAGCCGCCCCGGTCGATGGCCGCGACCAGAATCTCCATTTCGGCGGCGCGATCCATTGATGATCCATGGGCACGAGATTGATGAATTGTGCCATGATTATTGATGTGAGGGAATGGACTAGCGTGCTCCGGTGCAATCTTCCCCACACCGACCCGGAAGGCCGCCATGTCTGTTTCTGCTACCCACCGTCCGATCCGCAGCTATGCCGAGGCGCGGGCCATGGCAGCACGCGAGCGTGCCATCGCTCTCTCCGACCTGTGGGAGGCTCTGCGAAACCGGGTAGCGGGCGCGATCGAGCGTCCGCGTCTGTCGGACTATGTCGAGGCGCCGGCCATCGGCATGAAGCCGGACCCGTCGAAGGACATGACCAGCTCGCCGTGCTGGTTCACGCCGGTATTGAGCGAGAAGACGATGCCCCAGCCGGGCCGCGAGGCCAGCGGGCGCTTGCTGGTGCATTCCGAGAAATAAGTCACGGTATCGCCTGCCTTGACGGGCTTCGGCCAGCGCATGTTCTTGAAGCCGCCGGAGGGGCCGCCCTGCTGCACCGGCAGGCCCTTCGCCGCGCGCGCCGCGGCAACGCGCCGGGCATGCTCGACCCGCATGCGCATCCACATGCCGCCGGTGTGCCAGCCGGCAGCGACCAGTGCGCCGAAATGGCTGTTGCGGCCGGCTTCCTCGGAAATGTGGAAGGGCTGCGGATCGTATTTCGCCGCGAAGGCGATGATGGCTTCGGCGGTGAACGTATGCGCGCCGAGCTCGTCCCGCTGGCCGATGACGATGTCCTCGTACATCACGCGACCTCCGCGCTGCGGCGACCGAAGAAGATCGGGTTGGTCTGCACCAGAACCGCCTCGCCCTTCTGGTTCACCAGTTCGAAGCGGCAGCGGACGATGCCCATTTCGGGCCGGGAGGCGGAGGATCGCGTCTCGAGGATTTCGCGGCGCACGGTGAGCACGTCCCCGGGATGGACCGGCTTCAGCCACTGCACCTCCTCGAGGCCGGAGCTTCCCATCGACGTCGAGCCGACCATGAACCCGTCGCAGTTGAGCCGCATCAGGATGGCGCTGGTGTGCCAGCCGGAGGCGGCGAGCCCGCCGAGCCACGAAGCCCGGCCGGCCTCTTCGTCGAGATGGAAGGGCTGTGGGTCGAACTCCGTCGCGAAGGCGATGATCTCCTCCTTCGTGACCTCGTATCGGCCGTAGGTGGTGATCTCGCCGGGAACGAAGTCCTCGAAGGCAGGGTGGGGAATGGCTGTGTCGGGCATGCTTCTGAGGCCGGAGCGGCGGGTTCTGGTGGTGGCGGCCAAGGTATCATGACCCGCTCCGCCCCGCGCAAGGCGGCGGGATGGCCGAGGCCGAGAGCGCAGAGCGCCTTCAGCCGGGCTTTGCCAGCAGGCCCGCGGCCAGCGTGCGGAAGGCCTTGATCATCTTTGGCAAGGCAGCTTTCGGGTCGTCGCTGGCTGCGATCCAGAGCGCGGCGTTGAGCGCTGCGCCGGCCAGAAGCCGCGCCATGGCCTCGGCATCCACGGGCTTCAGGGTTCCCTTCGCGATCAGCCGCTCGACCGTCTGCCTGGTCGCTTCGAAGCAACTGTTCTGGCTCGGCCATTGCGAGGGATCGCCGAGGACCGCGGGGCCGTCGAACAGGACGATGCGCTGCACTTCGGGTTCCAGCGCCATTTCGATATAGGCCGTGCCTTCGGCCAGCAGCCCTTCCCAATCATCCTGCGACCGCGCGCCGATCTGCTGCGCCCGCGATGCCATTTCAGCGTCGATCTCATGGACGACCGCGGCCAGCAGCCCGCGCTTGTCGCCGAAGTTGTGATAGAGCGCGCCGCGCGTCAGTCCGGCTTCGGCGGTGAGCGCGTCCATCGAGGCGGCATCGTAGCCCTTCTCGGCGAAGGCCCGGCGCGCTGCCTTGATCAGCTTCGCACGGTTCTCCTCCATCGTCTCGGCGCGGCGCCTGGCGGTCAT
>Ga0209794_1000888_pt1 | contig 30513 bp, 19 predicted proteins | sample EBPBio232013_DNA_FD_185869 | JGI IMG/M metagenome (GOLD analysis project Ga0209794, IMG submission 185869) | Wastewater treatment Type I Accumulibacter community from EBPR Bioreactor in Madison, WI, USA - Reactor 1_5/23/2013_ DNA (SPAdes)... | ecosystem: Engineered > Bioreactor > EBPR >... | reverse complement strand
GAACTTTTTAACAATAGACCTTCTAATTCCAAGCGGTCTTTTGAAGCTAATTTAATGTGTTGCTTCTGCATAGTTTTGAGTTTCAGAAAACAACAGAAAAAATCGTACCAATTTAGTTTACAGTGTACTCAATAATTAATCCAATTTGTTTTAAATTTTGTGATAAAAACTATACCAGGTGTATTTACTTATTTTTAGATCAAAAGTGGTTAAAAAATGAATTAAAACTACCAATTGACGAAGTAGCGTTGGTGGCTCCTTATTTATGTAAAGAATGGAGTAGAGATAAACATATTATTTCTAATAAATTTAATCTACTTTGGGAACAGCTTGCATTATCTACAAATAATATTTTATTTTTTAGGGCTTTTATTTATGATTTGATATATCGAGTTATCGACGAAATAGAAAATAGTATCAATGTATGTCAGGAAAATGCGTATTACAGAAAAGAGAAGCGTAAAATAGAGCAAGTAGTAGAAAGAGTTATCCAAAATGTTCATTTGCCTATTCCAAAACTGGAGCAATTTGCGCAAGAAGTGGGGATGAGCGTCAGTAAATTTAAGATATTATTTAAGAAAATATATGGGCAAAGCCCTTACCAGTACCTGCTTGAACATAAACTGGTGTATGCCCGTAGATTGCATCAAACGGGAGAATATACACTATCGCAGATTGCATTAAAAATAGGTTACAGCCATATTTCAGGTTTTACGAAGATTTATAAAAAACGTTTCAATGAACGCTAAGAAAAACTCCGCCTCGCAAGAACAGTTAACCATTGTTTTAAACATCGAAGATTTTAAACGAATAGAAGGAGATTTAATTGAAAAAAGAATTCCTTTTTCAATAGATTATTCTTCTAAGCCTTGTGAAAAACAAGAAGAAATTACGCTTACTAAAATCGAAAGGTTAGAAGTCTCCAAAAAAGAACAGCCAGAATATCCTAACATAATTGTTGACAAATTAGAACAAGTAGTTAATAAGTATATAGGGCCAAACTTTGAATCAGAACTTCCATCTTTAGATAATATTTGTGAAGAACTTAATATGCGAGAAAGTACGTTTAAACGAGTTTTTAAACAGTACTATGGCGTCACCCTTCACCAGTATTATATGATGAAAAAAATGGATCATGCTGCAAACCTTATTCGAAGCGGATATACCATTACGTCAGTTTCTAAGATTATTGGGTATGCCCATCCGATAAAATTTACCAAGATGTTTCAAAAACATTTTGGCGTTTCACCCAAAAAGTACCAACAATTTCAGAAAAACTTGTCATTAGAGAAGTTAAGAGACTCAGTTAGAGGAGTCTAAAAGACGAGTGATGTGAACCAAGTTAATAAGTTCTCCAGTATTTTTTAAATAAAATTTCTGCAAAAGATGCCTACGGTGCGTGTCCACTGTATGCTTACTAATGCTTAAATGTTCGGCGATAGTTTTGCTTTCTTCTCCTGAAACGAGATAGCTTATAATCTCGATTTCACGTTTAGAGGGCAATTCTATCTGTTGAAGGTCTTCCACATCGGGCAGGTATTCGTACAGCCGTCCGTCAAAGTCTTTTCCCCAAAAACGAATGTACCTCCTTTGATAAGAGTCACTCAATGTATTGTTTTCTTGAAGCAATACGAGCAGGCTTCTAATGCTACCGTCAGGGTCTAGCTCAAGAATTTTGGCCGATTGAGTAATGTGGATGTAACTACCATCTGACTTGCGTAGTTTAAAGTTCAGGAGTATGTTAAGGTTATATTTGTCTTCCGTATTACATCTTTCTAAAATGTAGAATAAAAGTTTATTACACAGATTGTGAACGCCAAGATCTAAGGGGTGTATGAGCTTTGTGTAAGAAAGAACCCCTTCTCCAAAAATCTCCTCTATTTTCCATCCCCACCATTCTTCTACATCGAGACCCACATACTGCTGGGTCATTTTTTTTACATCTACCACGATAGGAACTGTTCTAATCATCTGAAATATAGATGTTAACAGCGGGTTGGATTCGACGTGAAGTCTGTTTGAGTTGGTTTTGTTCAGAATATTTTTTGAGTTCCAAATAGATAAAACGTCCGAGTGTGTTGAAGTAGTAGGGGTAGCCATTGAAAGTAAAATGAATTGATTGTGTGTGATAACGTTGGCTAAATTACAAAAAAAATGGATTTAGTAATATAGTTGTTTGGATTTGAAAATGATAAATACTTGATATTGAGTATTGTTTGTTGAAAAATATAAATGTAGGTACATCTATTTCTTTAAATAGTTATACACTATTTGGCATAAAGTAAGGTTTTTTTGCTAAAAATGTAAAAAAACCATTCAATCAATTACTAGATATTGAGTATTGTTACTCCTTCTTTTTAAGTTGAATTTTGGCGAATAAAACATAATCAGCCTATGATATATGTTTTATTATGTAGTTAATCATCATCGTTTCACCATTTACTATTTTACCCTCTATGGAAAAATACTACGTAAAGGTAAGGCAACAAAGCATGCTTTATTTGTCTATTCTTTTCTTTTCACTCACTACTATACCTCTTCTTGCGGCAGATTTGTATGTCTCTAAGTCAGGGAATGACGGTAATTCAGGAAGTATGGGCTCACCAAAATTAACGATTCAGGCGGCAATCAATGCAGCGAGCGCTGGGGATGTGGTAATTGTTGATGTAGGTACTTATTTAGAAAATGTTACCATTAGTAAGAGCTTAACACTTCGGTCGATAGGAAGTGGAGTTAAGCCTATCATTCAGGGGACGGATATTGCATCAGGCACTGTTACGATACAAGCGTCCAATGTAACATTAGGCGGCTATAATCAAGGGTTCGCGATTTTGGGCTTTGACGGAGCTAGTCCAGGAATTGAACGTGCAGCAGTGTACATACAAGGAGTGCGGGATGCGGTGACAATTCGAGGAAATGAGATTATTGCCGTGGGAGAAGCAGGTTTATTAACTGAATTCGGCAATGCTGTAACAAACTTGGTTGTCAATTCTAACATTTTTTCAGGACAAACATTTATTGGAAGCCAAGCAGGAGATTGCGGTTTCAGTAATCAATTTACGGCCGCAAACGTTCCGCGTCAGCTTGTTTTAATTTCGTCAGGTTCGGGCGTATTTTTTACAAATAATACAATTAGTGGAACGGCTGGAAGTAGTTCGGCCGCTTCTGGCTGTACAGCGTTAGGTCAAGGAAATGTTTTGGCAACAATTGATGCAAATAATGCTACAATCAGAGGAAACCTTTTTGAAGGAACGACGACTCGATTCGGCGCGAGCCTGCGAGCTAGAGGGACTGGAGCTAACATTTTTTGTAACACATTTGATGTGACAGGCTTGGGGGCTGGATGTTCGCACTTAGTTCTAAATGCTACTTCTGCGGCAAACTTGGGAAGCCCTAATTCGTTGGAGGGAATTGCCCTCCAAAATACATTTTTTGGTGGTGGGGCATATCATACAGGGGCCTTGCAAATCTATGCAAATGCAGGCCAGGTTACGGCAATTTCACAAACTCCTATCGCAGCTAACACACTAGATATTGTCAAAGCCACTAATGTTACTACTGGAGAAAAGTTTTGTAGTATTCAATCCGCAATTAATGATGTTTTCACACTTAATGGTCATGAAATTTTGGTAGCTTCAGGAACACACAATGAAGATGTAACAATTAATAAATCAATTACTCTTAGAGGTTCTTCGACTACAAGTACAATTATTAGTGGGTCGTGTGTTTCGGGTAATGCTACGGTTTATTTCAGTGCGGCCAACGCTACGCTAAAAAATGTGACTGTTACACGTAATTTTTCAAATTTAACGGAGTGGAATAACTGTGTTAAGAATAACGGTATTTTGATTGCTGGAGCAGGAACGGGGGCTACCGTTGATAACGTGTTAGTGACTGGTAACCGTAATGGTATTGCGATTGAGGCGACCAATACAACGGTTAAGAATAGCATCATCGAAGCCAACCGCACAGGTATTCACATGTACACCAACATTGCAGGAAGCTCTATTCTTAATAACTTTATTCGTAATAACTTTACCCATGGGGTGTTGTTCAATTTTGACAATGGAGGTTCTTTGATTTCTGATAATGTGAGGGTGAATAATAACTCAATTACGGGGAACTGGTATTCTCAGGTGAATTTTCAGGGTAATGATCCCGCTGGTTCAATGACTAATTTGAGTTTTAGTTGCAACTGGTATGGAGCTTTACATCCTGCAATAAATGCGACATCTCCAGGCGAGCCTGGTTATAGTGCACAGACCCCAAGCCAATTTGGAGGGACAGCACCAGCAGCAGGGGCAGAGTTGAGAGGGACGAAGGCTTCTCTAATTCCTTATATCTTATCATTAGCTGATGGTACGGATAGCGATTTGGGTACGGATGGATTCCAGCCGACTCCAGGTAGTTGTACGGTATGCCCAGGCGGAGGTTTGGTGACCAATACGAATACTGGGGAGAACTTTTGCAGTATTCAAGCTGCGATAAATGATGCCGATACTCAAAACGGTCATACTATTACAGTTGCAGCAGGGACTTACAACGAAGATATAACTCTAAATAAGTCGGTTGTGATTCAGGGTGCTTCCCGAACGACGACTATTATCAACGGTTCATGTGCTTCGGGTAATGCGACTGTTTATTTTAGTGTAGCCAATGCAACGCTAAAAAATGTGACGGTTACGCGTAACTTTTCAAATTTAACGGAGTGGAATAATTGTGTTAAGAATAATGGTATTTTGATTGCTGGAGCAGGAACGGGGGCTACCGTTGATAACGTGTTAGTGACTGGTAACCGTAATGGTATTGCGATTGAGGCGACCAATACAACGGTTAAGAATAGCATCATCGAAGCCAACCGCACAGGTATTCACATGTACACCAACATTGCAGGAAGCTCTATTCTTAATAACTTTATTCGTAATAACTTTACCCATGGGGTGTTGTTCAATTTTGACAATGGAGGTTCTTTGATTTCTGATAATGTGAGGGTGAATAATAACTCAATTACGGGGAACTGGTATTCTCAGGTGAATTTTCAGGGTAATGATCCCGCTGGTTCAATGACTAATTTGAGTTTTAGTTGCAACTGGTATGGAGCTTTACATCCTGCAATAAATGCGACATCTCCAGGCGAGCCTGGTTATAGTGCACAGACCCCAAGCCAATTTGGAGGGACAGCACCAGCAGCAGGGGCAGAGTTGAGAGGGACGAAGGCTTCTCTAATTCCTTATATCTTATCATTAGCTGATGGTACGGATAGCGATTTGGGTACGGATGGATTCCAGCCGACTCCAGGTAGTTGTACGGTATGCCCAGGCGGAGGTTTGGTGACCAATACGAATACTGGGGAGAACTTTTGCAGTATTCAAGCTGCGATAAATGATGCCGATACTCAAAACGGTCATACTATTACAGTTGCAGCAGGGACTTATAAAGAGGACGTCAGTGTTACCAAACAGTTAACAATTAATGGAGCAGGTATTGATGCTTCTATCGTTGAAGGCCCGATAAGTGGAGGAGGGGCAACCTTTCAGATTGCCGCGAATGGAGTTATCATCAATGGTTTTACTATTACTCGCGCAGGTAATAATACGACGGATTGGAACAATGGGGGATTGAACACAGCAGGGGTAGCTGTACAAGGACAGACAAGCAAGGTCGAATTGAAGAACTCAAAGCTTGTAGGAAACCGTAATGCCATTGATGTAAACAATAGTAATGGCAATAACATTCACAATAACATCATTACGAACAACCGCACGGGAGTAATATTCCGCAACCAAACAGATAATACGCTGTTTACTGAAAATGAGGTGACAGATAACTGGACGGTTGGAATTTTATTCTTAGATGCAAGTAGTGGCTCAAACGTTCCAGTTCAAACAGCATTGAACAGTACTTTTAGCCAAAATAAAATCACAGGAAACTGGTACGGAGGTGTAGTTGATCGCCAAACAGGGGGGAGCTTACCAGCTGCAGGAAGCAATCTAAAAGGCTTTAACTGTAACTGGTACGGAAGTACTTCGCCCGTGATTTCGACAGCCAATAGCTCAGAGCCGATGTATGCAGATTTGATTCCTGTAGCATTTGGCGGAACTGCTTCAAATCCAGGCGGAGCGCCCGATATAGCAGGAATTGCCTCGGCTAATATCCAATATGCACCATTTTTGTCATCGGGAACAGACAGCGACGGTGGTACGGTAGGATTTCAGCCAGTTCCTGGAAGTTGTGTATCATGTGTGGGTGTTGCTACGATTGGTACGGCCACCACTATTTGTGAAGGAGGGAATGCAACGATTACTGTGACAGGAACGCCAAACACAAGCGTTACCTATAACATCAACGGCAGTGGAAGCTATACATTGGCTTTGAACGGCGCAGGTACTGGTACATTCAATACTGGAGCACTCTCAAGTACTACTACCTATAATCTAGTGAGTGGAATAAATGGTAGTTGCACATCAACTCTAACAGGCTCGGTAACCATTACGGTAAACTTGAACCACTCTATAACTCTGTCATCAGCTGTAGGTACCGACGCACAGGCATCATGTATTGGAACGGCAATTGTCCCAATCACGTACACATTGGGCGGAGCTGCTTCTGGAGTATCCATAACTGGATTACCAGCGGGAGTAACTTATGCAGTAAATGGAGGGATTGTTTCGATCAGCGGAGTGCCAACGGCAAGTGGTGTATTTTCTTATAACATCGTTACAACAGGGTCTTGTGTTACGACAAGTACTACGGGAACAATAACGGTGAATGTTAAACCGCAGATTAAAATTGTTGCAAATGGAACAGAGTTTGTAGAAGGAAACAATGCAACGCTTTGTGACATAGATGCCAATCCTTCTAACAACACTCTGGCGTCAACTATCACGACTAATTGTTTGTCTGGACCTGTACTTTGGCGGACAAAAATAGGTGCTGCTGCTTGGTCTGATTGGACTGCTACTGCGCCAACATCGCAGCCAAGTGATAATACAGAGTACCAGTACCAAGCTTCATGTAATGCGTGCCCATCGACGATTACTAACGCGATTGCGATCAAAATAAATTATCGTGCATCTACACCACAAAATGTGTCAATGGTAGCTGACGGAACGACCATTCAAGCAGGTCAATCGGCGACATTGTGTGACCAAGATGGCAATGCGTTGGTGTTTAATGCGACTTGTGGAGCAGGTGAGGTGTTACTTTATTCGGTTGATGGAGGAGATTATTCAACAACGATTCCTTCTCAGATTGTGGATGGAAACTTCCATAATTACCGCGTTCGTTGCCGTAAATCTGACGGGACACCTTCGTGTATTGAAACTGAGTCAGCTGTTATGACATTAAAGCTGACAACGATAAGTATTACGCCTACGGTTTCTATTACACCGCTAAATAGCTGTACTGCTTCGAGTACGTTTACAGGAAGCACAACCTGCGGTAGTTTCGCCACTTTATGGTATGATGCTACCACCAATCAAGTATTACCAAATTTGCCAACGACGCCACCGACAACCACTACATCATACTATGCTCGTTGCCAAAATGCAGAGGGTTGTTTGAGTACGCCTAGCAACACCGTTACTTACACAGTGCTACCTGTGAACGTGGCGCCAATCGTGACTGCAAGTGCAGAATCAGTTTGTACAGGGACTTCGGTGACACTTACTACAAACTGTCCAGCTGGTGCGAGTGTTTTGTGGAATACATCAGCAACAGATGCTGTGTTGACGGTGGCATTTAACAACGCAATTACGCAGTCATACTCGGCGCAGTGTATTTTGGGAAGTGGTTGCCAGACGCCATTTAGCGAACCTAAAAGTATCCTTTGGAAGTCATTTGAAATAACACTAATCAACATTGGGCAAAGTCAATCGGCAGTTAAAGCTTCCAATGATAAGGCGCTGTGGAGTAGTCAATTTATCACCAAGGATGGTGGCCCAGACTTGGATTTTAGTAACCAAGGTAATCCAACGATTTATTTTACGGAAAACTTAAATAAAACTGCCCCGCGTTATTGGACGATTCATGCCGATGCTTGTGCTTTAGGAACCAATGGCTCGTTGACGTTTGATATGAGAGCAACGCCTGAAACAGGTGTAGTACGTTCGTTCAATACGCACGAAAACAATGCTCCTTATTTTATGTATGCTAACCGTGAAGGCTGGACTGAGTTATATGCACCTAACCACCCTGCTTATGGCTTCTATCAAGTGAATGAAGCGGGAGGAAACATATATGACGAAGGTTTGCCAAAAGGATTGTACAAACTTAGCGTTCGTTATTGGGATATGAAGGGTTGGGGAAGTATTTACCCCGCTACTCGTCAACCTCAAGGTAATGTGCTAGCCTACCAAGAATTTTGGTTCCGCATTGTTTCAAAAGATGGTCCAGGACAAGGTGCGGCGCGGTCAGCAGTGAGCGGTCAGCAGTTAACAGACGGTGATTTATCATCAAATTCTACTTCTTTTGCGCAAGTAATGCCAAACCCAGTTACGAAAGTGATGCGTTTGGGTATTCAAGGTGCTAAAGGACAAACTGTTAAAGCTGAACTGGTCGATGTGGCAGGTCGCTCAATGTTAGAGCGTAAATTTGTGCCAGAAACGCAATCTCATCAAGAAGAGTTTGAGGTAGAAAAGCTGGTAGAAGGTATCTATTTCTTACGCGTAACCACCCCAGATAAGCAAGCAACGCTCAAAGTATTGAAATGGTGATAGTTAGACTATTTTCATAAAAAAAGCGAGGCGCAAAGCCTCGCTTTTTTCGTAAATACTAAATTGATTTTATTTCCCTTGAATACTTGTCAAAGCGGGTATGTTGCGTTCGTAGCCAGCATACCCTTTGTTTTGGTTGATGATTCCTTTGGAGTTTCCATCAATGGCGCTTTGAGGTACAGGCCATAACACATGGTAAGGACTCATTTTGTATTCGTCTCCATGGCGCGTTTTTACACCCTTGTTGTAAAAATTACTCTTTTCGATAACTCTGTCAAAGAAAAAGTTATTGTCCGAAAAGTTAGCCAAGCTATATGTCTTGCCATTGTAGGCAGGTTTTCCTGTTTGGGCTAAAATATAGGCAATACGCGTAAGCTCAGTTTTACGAGGTTCTTCAAAATAAAGCTCCCGCGCCCGCTCGTCAAGGATAGTACCAATATTGATTTTATCGGCGGCCAAAGGTGCTGCACCAGCACGGGTTCTCACTTGGTTGAGGTCGGTGGCTGCACTTGCTAAATCACCTTTCCAAAAATGAGCTTCGGCTCGTAATAAATAGGTCTCTGCCAAACGAAATACGTACCAGTCGGTATGTCCACCTGCTGCTTGAACACGTTCAGGGTCTGGAATAAACAATTTGTAGTGTGGCCAATCGAACCAACAACGAATTGTATCAATCGTCAATAACGCCCCAGCACTTGTGCGGAGTTGAAGATTTTGGCCGTAGAAAGTATCACGGCCTTTGATTCCAGGATTGTTATAAACCAAGTCTTGCATTCTCATCCAGTTGCCTGGAGCGTGACGCAAATCATTTGGGTCGTCCCATAATGTATGGGTCGAATATCGGGTAGGGCGAACTCGACCAATCCCGCGTCCAAATTTATTTACTTGGTCAAACTCCAAGTTTGGCGTGTCAATCGTACCTCGGTTTCCAGTAGGAGTATTGATGTTATTGTGCCAAAATGGTACGGTATTTCGCATGATTTGAATGCCGCCGTCATAGTTCCCTTCCATTAATAAACGGTCAATGACAAACATTAAACCTTCTCGATTGGCAGGAATAGCTTTGTTTTCGGGGCGATGAAGGTCCCAGATAACATTTTTGGTGACATCACTTTGCGTAGCGCCAAAACGATTCCGCATTAAACTATGGTTTCCTCCGTCGATGACATTGGTCGCCGATTTGATGGCGTCGTCGAATAGTCCAAGCGCTAAGTTTATTTTTGTTAATAAATGACTTACTGAGCCACGATTTACCGTGCCTTTGTCTGCCACAACAGGTACCCATTTTTCTGCAAACTCAAGGTCTTCTTTCATTTTTTTGAGAATAACTTCTCTTTTGGTCGAAGAATAATCAAGTTTTGGCGTATTGACTTCCTCCAAAATTAAAGGAACATCCCCAAATTGGTGAGTGAGGCGATAATAACGCAATGCGCGATGGAAATAGGCCGTGCCCAAAATTGAGTTACGTTCTTGTTCTGATTTATACTTTGGCTGGTCAATGCGGGTGATGGCAGCATTTGCATATTTAATACCTCGATACCCTTCCATCCAATACCAGCCAATTTTGTTGTAGTCGGTGTGGTTAAGTTGGGCATCAGGAGTAATCTGTAAGTCCATGTTTTGGGCAGGCCCTGATTTATCGGTGGTTCCTTCGACGGCGATGTCCGAAAAAATGGCTTCTGTCACCATTGGAGGTGCATCACCGTACCACTCGATACGAAGGTTGCGTTCACAGGCGACCAGAGTGGCGCGTAGTCCGCTGGGGTCGTTGAAGGTGTTTTCGGGGGCAAAAAATGAAAGGGGCTTAGGCTCAAGCCACGATTTGTCGCAACTAGCGAGGGTTGTCCCCAAAAGGAGTGTCGCAACACAAACGACAGATTTGGAAGTTATATGCGTAAGTTTCATGATTTTCGATAAATAAATTTGAAAAAACTACCCCATTAGAGTGTAAGATCAATCCCAAAGCTAATAATACGCGGTGCAGGAACGTTGTTGCCGCTGTCGTCAGTTTCTGCATCCCAGAAATTCCACTTTGGTGCGTAATAGCCGACGTTTCGTACCGAACCGAAGAACTTAAGATTCTGAATATTGGCTTTTTGGATAAGGGATTTAGGAACGGTGTAGGCAACTGAGATGTTGTCGAGGCGAATAAATGAGCGATCACGATAAACGCTGAATCCACTCGCCCCCCCTTCGCTGGAGTACAAACGTGCCCATTCGTTTGAAGGGTTTTCGGGTGTCCAATAAGGGAATACGTAGGAACTTGTGCGGTCGAGGAAGCCATCACGGTTTTTCATTTGATTGAAGCTAGTCTGGTGTCCCCAATAAGAGTACATGACCATCGACACGTCGAAGTTTTTGAAAAGTTTAAACTCGTTGCGGAAAGTCCAGCGGAAACGTGGGTTAGTCCAGCCTTGGAAATCTTTATCGGCATTGGTATATTTTCCATCACCATCTACGTCCCTGATTTTGAAGTCGCCAGGTTTTACCCCATATTTGGCTGCTTCAGCTTGCTCATTGGCTTGCCAAACTCCATCCACTTGATAATTCCAGATTTCATCAATCGAACGACCAATAAACCAGCGGTTGGCAACGTCGTCGATTTCTTTTCCGTTTTCATCATAATCTCCGTAGAGGTGTACGATTTTATTTCGGTTAAGCTGTAAATTGAACGTAGAGCGCCAAGCAAAATTTGCTTTGTTGATATTCACTGAGTTGAGGCTAATCTCAAACCCACGGTTTTGAACTTCCCCAAGGTTATCCATGACCCAGTCAAATCCAACGATATTTGGCAAAGAGCGCTGCACCAACAAATCTTTGGTAGATGATTTATATACTTCGATAGAGCCATCAAGACGATTGTTAAGAATACCAAAATCTAGCCCAAAGTTAAAAGAAGAAGTACGTTCCCATTTGAGGTTCGGGTTTTGCATTCGGCTTACGTACAATTGATTCACCAAATAAGGCGTTCCATCGGCTTTGATGTAAATGTATTTTCCAGTGGTAAGGTCAGAGAGTGCGATATAGCGACCGATGTCGCGGTTACCGTTGCTTCCCCACGAGAAACGGAGCTTTCCGTAGTTCAACCAAGAGCTTTTGAAGAACTTTTCATCCGTAAATACCCAACCCAACGCCGCTGACGAGAAAAGCGCGCGGGGGTTTTTCTGACCAAATGCTGAATAGCCATCGCGGCGGGTGGAAAGGGTAAGCATGTAGCGGTCATGAAGCGAATAGAACAAACGTGCCATCAAACCGTCGCCTGTACTATATTCGTCGTTGCTAGATACGGTTGGGTTAATGCCCGTTCCGATGCCGTGATACCCCAGTACATCCGTTGGAAGCATACCTCGGTTGGTCATTGTGTTGTCCCAGCGCTGGAATTTCTCGGCGTTGGCAAGGAGGGTCACATCAAAATTATGGATTCCAAACGTTTTGTTCCATTTAAGGATATTATCCACTTGCCAATAGAACGTTTTTCGCTGCTGGCGGCTGACGGTTCCTCCCACGGCGGCCCATTCGGCGTGTTTCGATGACTCGTGGTTGTATCTTTCATAAAACTCAAACTGCGGCGTGTAGTTTACTCGGTAGGTGATTCCAAACGGAAGCGTTACTAAACCAAACAAGGTTGTATTGAGGGTAGTAAACTTGGTTCTACGGTCAATGAAGCTGCGATCATAATAGGGATGCTTCCCGCCACTTGCTTCGTTGTTGGGGCGCCAAGTGTAGCTACCGTTGGCATCATACTCCGAGCCCCAAGGAGAAAGAGTGCGAGCTAATCCCCAATCTACGGGAACTTGGCTTTCATCGCGATCGGCAAATTGTGTCGTCATGCCTACTGACAGAAATTTCGTCACCTTACTTTCGAGGTTAATACGGCCTCTAATGGTTTTAAAACGGTCTCCATAAATAATCCCGTTGTTGTCGAGGTAACCCATTGACATATAATAGGACGTACCTTCTTTACGTCCTGATACGCTCACTGTATGGTCTTGGCGAAGACCATTTTGAAAAATCATGTCGTACCAATTGGTGCTTTTGCCCGCTTTGTAGTTTTCAATCTCAATGGGTTGCATTCCGAGGCGTTGCAGCCAAACGGTGGTAGGGTCGCCCGATGAACCATCGTAGGCCATCCATTGGTTTAGGGTAACGCCAGAGGGAAGTTGCTCTGGATTGTTGAATTGCCCTGGTTTATAGTTTGCGTTGATGTTTTTCATCACATCGCTTCTCCAATCAATAAAACCTTGTGGGCTCAAAACCTCCTGATTGCGAGCGACACTTGCTACTGCAAAGTTTGAGTTGATATTTACCCTCGGTTTACCCTCTTGTCCTTTTTTTGTCGTAATCAAAATGACTCCGCTGGCTGCCTTTGCCCCAAATACCGCAGCAGAACTGGCATCTTTGAGTACGTCAATGGTCTCAATGTCATTGGGATTGACGTCCGACAATTCGCCGTAATAAATCGCGCCATCAAGGACGAGTAGGGGGCTGGTGGCCGCATTGAGAGAGTTTCTGCCCCGTACCAGCAAGCTTCCTCCACCTTTGGCTGAGGGTGACATGCCGACGTTTAAGCCTGCTACGTTTCCGCGCAAAATATCTTGGACGGAGTTGGGGTTTTCATTTTCGAGTTTTGTGGTGTTGATTTGTGATACTGCTCCCGTTAAATCTTTCTTCTTTTGGGTGCCGTATCCGATTACTACGACTTCATTTAGGATTTTTTGATCCGATTCTAAGCTCAAAGTAATGCTTGTTCTTGAGCCAACCGCTATTTCTTGTGAAATGTACCCAACTGATGAGAAAACGAGAATGGCACTATTGTCGGTGACATTAAGTTTAAACTTGCCTTCGGCATCAGTGGTGGTGCCGTTTGTGGTGTTTTTGACTACGACCGTCACTCCTGGGAGTGGGGAGTTATCTTCTTTGGCAAGCACTTGCCCTGTCACGGTTTTATCCGTCGGCTGAAGTGCCAAATGAGGTGGTGCACTGGGGGATGCCCAGCTAGGCGTGACCAAATGAAGGCCCATAGCAAACGCACCATACAGAAGGGCGTACCTAAGTGGTGATAGGGAGATTTTCTCCATGGTAACAGAAGTTTTAAAAAGTAAATAGAAAAATTAGTATATAAGGAATGCTCTGGGCTTTTGAGGAAAAGCCTGGTAATGTAAAGTCAATAAAGTTGAGAGAAACTAGATATATTTAATTCCTAGTTCTTTTGAGGAGTATATATTAAATGGCATAAAAATAGAAATGGATTTAGAATAGGTGTGACAAATGGGATTTGTTACATAAAAGCAAAATAAAGGGCTTCATTACTGGTTTTTGTAGTATAAAAATTAAATATTATCTTAATAAAGTTGAATTTTTGATTTTATATATATGTATTTTGTCTTGATAGTCAGTGGCTTGTGTGAAGTTGCGTAGTCAATGGCGATTGTCGTAAAATAATAAAATGTAGGATAGATTCCTAGAATAAATACGCGCGTATGTTTTTTTTAAGGAAAAACGTAGAGGTTTTTTGTAGAATCTATAAACATAAAAGCCCCCGCTTCGGCAGGGGCTTTTATGTTATACAGTAAGCCGTTTATTATAACAATGTACTCGGACATACATAATCTGAAACGGGAACTTTAGCTGTAGCCTTTATGGCTGAAAATCCACCTGCTACGTCCACAAAATTATCCCAACCCCTGGATTTTAAAATCGACGCTGCCAGCATACTGCGGTATCCGCCTGCACAATGCAAAATAAACGGTTTGTCTTTCGGAAACTCGGCTAAATGTTGGTTGATGGTATTTAATGGAATATTGGTGACACCCTCCACGTGTTCTGAATCAAATTCACTTTTTTTGCGCACATCAATCACAATCGGCTGCTGCGTCGTGAACTGTTCTGCAAACTCCTCAGCGGTGATTCTATCGACGGTTTCGATGTCTTTGTTGGCAGCTTTCCAAGCGTTAAAGCCACCTTTGAGATACCCCAATGTATTGTCATAACCTACCCGAGAAAGACGGATGATGGACTCCTCTTCACGGCCTTCGTCGGTCACTAGCAAAATCTCTTGCTTTACGCCAGGAATCATTTCACCGACCCATTGGGCAAAACTACCGTCGATGCCAATGTTGATACTGTTAGGAATAAACCCTTTGGCAAAATCGGTTGCGCTGCGGGTGTCGAGCACCAGTGCTTGGGTTTCATTGGCAGCAGTTTCAAATTCTTCGGCCGAAAGCGGACGGTTTCCGCGATCCATGATATTGTCCAAACTTTCGTAACCTTTGATATTCATCAAAACGTTTTGCGGAAAATAGCCTGGGGGCGTTGTCAATCCTGTCAATAATGAAGTGATAAATTCTTCTTTTGTCATGTCAGGACGAAGGGCATAATTAAATTTCTTCTGGTTACCGAGCGTGTCGGTTGTTTCTTTGCTCATCATTTTGCCACAGGCACTACCCGCTCCGTGGTTGGGATATACGATGAGGTCGTCGCCAAGGGGCATGATTTTATTTCGTAATGAATCGAAAAGATACCCAGCCAGTTTTTCTTCTGTCAAATCCGCAATGACATGTTGTGCCAAATCAGGCCGACCAACGTCTCCTATAAATAAGGTGTCTCCCGTAATGAGGCCGTGCTCCTTGCCATTTTCGTCAATAAGCAAATAGGTCGTACTCTCCATGGTGTGCCCAGGCGTATGAATGACCTTAACGGTGCAGTCGCCAACCTGAAAAAGTTGATTGTCTTCGGCAACAGTAGCTTTGTAGGCAGGTTTGGCAGTAGGCCCAAAGACAATAGTCGCGCCCGTTTTTTTCATCAAATCCAAATGACCACTGACAAAATCGGCGTGGAAGTGGGTTTCAAAAACGTATTTGATTTTGGCATTGTCTTTGGCCGCGCGGTCGATGTACGGCTGTACCTCGCGGAGGGGGTCAAAAATGGCGACTTCGCCGTTGCTCTCCAAATAATAGGCTGCGTGGGCAATACATCCCGTGTAAATTTGCTCGATTTTCATGTTGGTAAATGTGTTTTTGTGTTGTTAATCGTTGGGACAAAAGTAGGCGGTTACCCCACGGCCTTTTGTAACATCTCTCACACACAAAAACTGATTGTCGTCAGCTTTTTTAATTGCCATTGACAAGAGCTGAGTACCCAAAAAGCCTTTGCAGAATGCTGCTACAATTCGTATTTTTGTAAAATATTCGTTTATAGCTCTACATGAATTTCCCCTCCAAACTGATCGAAGAAGCCGTTAGTGAAGTAGCCAAATTGCCTGGTATCGGAAAAAAAAGCGCGCTTCGTATTGTGTTACACATGCTCAAACGGCCAGAAAAAGATGTTCAAAACTTGGCCACTGCTTTGGTGGCAGTGCGGACAAAAACACAGTACTGCAAACAGTGCCACAATATTTCGGATGATGAGCTCTGTGGGGTGTGCCTCAGTACCAAACGCGACCGTAGTATTTTGTGCGTTGTACAAGACAGTCGTGACGTACTAGCCATTGAAAATACGGGGCAATTTAATGGGCTATATCATGTACTAGGTGGGATAATTTCACCCCTAGAAGGGATAAGCCCGAGCGATTTGAACATAGAAAGTCTGCTTTCACGCCTACAAAGCAATACTGAGGTCAAAGAAATTATTTTGGCCCTTAGCCCTACCATGGAGGGTGATACAACTTCCTTTTATTTACAGAAAAAATTAAAGCCTTTTGGCGTAAAAACCTCAACCATAGCGCGTGGCATCCCCATCGGGGGTGATTTGGAGTATGCCGACGAAATCACCCTCGGGCGCAGTATCGTAAGCCGTATTAACTACGATTAAGAGACACTTAAAAGTCTGTTTCTAAAATTTAGGTTTTTGTCAGTAGAATCTTGGAGTTGGTCGCTTATTTGGCAGTATTTATTCTTAGTTGAATTGCCAAAGTACCCGATGAAAAATTTTGCTCAGTACACCGTTGAGGATTTTGCAGCAGAACCACTTTTTATAAAGTGGGTGCAGCAACCTGACGATATGGAATTGAGTAACTTCTGGCAAGTTTGGCTCAATAATCACCCTTACAAATCAGATGAAGTCGAAGAAGCACGGGCATTGGTAGGCCAATTGTCGGATGCTTACATGGGTATGTCAGCCCAAGAGGTGCGTGGACTTTGGAAGCGTGTGATTGAGACTGTAAACACCATTCCCGAAATTGACCCCCTCGATCAAGAAGTCAAACCTTTGGCTTCTGCTCTTTATTTTATTCGCTGGTTTATTGCCCTAGTGGTAGGGGTTGCTCTCCTTGGTTTGATTATCTGGAAAATTTCTTAATAACAAATTACATCGGCAAAAAAAGCCAATTGGTGTACTCAAATAACTTATTGATATTAAAATAGTACAAAAAATTAGTCGATTGTTCAAAGTGAAAATAAGGGTAATATGCCTGAAAAAATGGAATAAAATCAACTTTGAATTTGAAAACTACCATTTTGGCAACGTTCCCGATAACGTTTGCGTAGAATAATCTGGATAAAATATTGTCTGTTTTGAAGAGGAATCTTAAACTCGAATGTGTTTCAAACCTATTAGTAAATACAAAAACCCAAAATAATTCTATCTCAATTAAAATCACCTTGACAAATCATGAGGAAAATCTCTATCTTGTGTAGTGTGTGGGCGGCGGCTCTGGTGCTGAGTGCATCAGGAGCAGAGGCCAAAACCCCACCGACGAATGGCAGTGGCGTGAGAGTAACTGCAACTGTGAATGCAGATAAGACGGTGACAGGTAAGGTAGTCTCATCAGAAGACAACACAGCAATCCCTGGCGTAAGCATTGTAGTAAAAGGTACCACGACAGGAACAAATACCGACGCTGATGGTAATTTTAAGCTGAATGTAAAAGACAACAGCGCCGTGTTGGTTTTTTCGGCCGTTGGTTTTGAAAAACAAGAAATAACTGTGGGAAATCGTACGACAATCAATGTGTCGTTTGTTGTTGACCAAAAATCACTTACTGAAGTAGTAGTAGTAGGGTACGGTACACAGAGAAAGAGCCAAATGACGGGGGCGATTTCGCAAGTAACAGCCAAGTAACAGCCAAGCAACTCCAAGAAATGCCTATCACGAGCATTGGCCAAGCCATGCAAGGACGGGTAGCTGGGGTTGATGTGTCGCAGTCGGGATCTAAGCCTGGGTCAGTACCAAAGATTTTGATTCGTGGTCGTCGTTCGTTTAATGCTGGAAATGACCCACTTTACGTAGTGGATGGAATTCCTCTTTCGGCAGGCTATGAAGACTTGAACCCAAGTGATGTGGCCTCAATGGAAGTATTAAAGGATGCAACAGCAACGGCCATCTACGGAGCTAGAGGGGCAAACGGGGTTGTGCTTGTAACGACCAAAAGAGGAGCAGTAAAAGGAAAAACTACGGTGACATTTGATACGTACGGTGGGGTTTCTAAACCACTCGACAAGATTAAATTGTTCAGTGGTCCAGAATTTGCCGAGTATGTTCGTGAAGCCTACCGAGCCACAAATGGCTACAAAGACGCCGCAGGTAATCCTGTTCCAACGGGCGTTGTGGATCCAGTCGCTGATGCAAAAATTGCTGTTTTGGGTGGTGACCCTGCTGTAGCAAAAGGTTTGGCAGATGGAACTGATACGAAGTGGCAGGATTTGATTTTACGCAATGGGTTCATGCAAAACCACTCGTTGGGTATTCAGGGTGGGAATGATAGAACTCAATTCTATATTTCTGGAGGTTTCTTCCAAGATAAAGGGGTTTCAGAAGGATTGGATTTTACCCGTATTTCGTTGAGGGCTAATATCGACCATCAGATCAACAAATGGGTAAAAGTAGGGCTTTCGTCGTATCTTATGAACAGCATTAGAAATGGCGAAAACTTGAATCCGTACGGTTTTACGATTCAACAAAACCCGTTGGCACGACCTTATGACGATAATGGAAACATCATCTTTTCTCCAACGAATGATGCCTTATTGACAAATCCATTGGCAGAGATTGTTCCTGGTGCTCAAATTGATAACACCAAAAAGTACAGAATCTTCAATAGTATTTATGCGGAAGTGAAAATTATCGAAGGCTTAAAGTATCGCGTAAACTTTGGCCCAGATTTTACGATTTCACGCTGGGGGCGTTTTATTGGAGCTGCCACCAACGCACGTAAATTAGGAGATCCGCAAGCATCAACAGTCAACAACCAAGGTTTTAACTGGACACTTGAGAACATCGTTTCATACAACAAAACATTTGCCCAAAAGCATAACTTTTCGGCTACGTTGTTACACTCTATTCAAAGAGATAACTTTGAAACCTATCGTTCGGATGTACAGGCTGTTCCAGCTGAATCGCAGCAGTTTTATAACCTAGGAAACGCAGCGTCAGTATTGGGAGTAAGTAGTGGATTAACACAATGGACGATCAATTCGTACATGGGACGTATCAACTACGACTTTAACGATAAGTATTTATTAACTGCCACGATTCGTCGCGATGGTTCTAGCCGTTTCGGTGAGAATACTAAGTATGGTAACTTCCCTGGAATTGCATTGGGATGGAATATCAGTAACGAACCTTTCTTGAAAGGTGTGACTTGGATTGACTTGTTGAAACTTCGCGCTGGTTGGGGTAAAGTAGGTAACCAAGGGGTATCACCTTATCAAACACAAGGGTTGTTGACAAGAACGGCTTATGCTTGGGGAAATACGGCAGCCTTTGGGTATCGTCCAAATACCATCGGAAATCCAGATTTGAAATGGGAAACATCAGCTACTGCTAACATTGGGGTTGATTTTAGTTTCTTGAGAGGTCGTATCCAAGGTTCGTTGGAGTTGTACGAAACAAACACAACAGATTTGTTATTGTCTGATCAGTTGCCAGGCTCAATCGGATTCGGTTCTGTGACTCGTAACGTCGGTCAAACGCGTAACAAAGGGATTGAATTAGGATTCACGACTGTTAACGTAAACACGGCAAGTGGTTTCAAATGGACTACCGATTTTACCTTCACTAAAAACAAAGAAGAGATTATCTCACTTTACAACGGAAAAGTGGATGATTTAGGTAACCGTTGGTTCATCGGGCAGCCTCTTAATTCTTACTATGATTATAAAAAACTAGGTATCTGGCAATTGGAGGAAAAAGAAACAGCTGCTAAGTTTTATCCTGGCGATAAAGCAAACCCACTTGGAGCGGGGGTAGGGCAGGTGAAGGTACAAGATACCAACGGAGATGGCGTTATTACTGCCGCTGACCGCGTGTTGCTTGGTTCGGATATTCCTAACTTTAGTGCAGGGTTTACTAGCCGTTTCAACTACAAAAACTTCGACTTATCGTTCTTCTTGTTTGGTCGTTTTGGAAACATGATTGTGAGTGGTTTCCACCAAAACAACAACGCTTTGGCAGGTCGTTACCAACAAATCAAAGTGGACTATTGGACACCGAATAACCCAACCAATGAATTCCCTCGTCCGTTTAGTACTCAAGAGTTCCCGCAGTACAACACTACGTTGATTTATTTTGACGGTACATTTGTTAAATTAAGAAACATTAACTTTGGTTATTCATTCCCACAAAGCATCGCTAATAAGTTGGGTATGGAGTCTTTGCGCTTTTATATGAGTATTCAACAACCAAAAATCTGGTCTGAATACCGTAGTAAATACAATGGAATCGACCCCGAAGCAACCATTACTTCGTCGGGTAACGGAACTACAAACGTTAGCTCTGGGGTAACACCTGCTACGTCAGTTACAACAGTTGGGTTCAATATCAGGTTCTAATTGAAAACAGTGCAGTAAACAAGTTTTTTTAAACATTTAAGACAATGAAATTAAACAATATATTAAAACCAATCAAAATCTTTGGTGCTGTAGCGTTGTTATTGACGACTCAGTCTTGTAAAGATCTTTTGAAAGAAACGGTTGTGTCGGGTATTGGTAACGACTACATCAATACCCCTAAAGGGTTTGAAGATGCGGTAAAGTCAGCGTATTCTCCTTTGCGTTATTATTACGGAACGCAGCAGGGACTTACCCTCACTGAATATGGTACCGACATCTATGCAACAGGTGCAGATGGTGGCTATAAAGGTTTTCACTTCTATGATACGCAGCTCCAACCAACAGTAGATTATCTGATTAATACTTGGGATGAGCTGTATCGTGGTATCAATACTTGTAATGCCGTGATTGACAGGGCGCCAGCGGCAACTGTTTCAGATGCTGTTAAAAAGTTGAGAGTAGCCGAAGCTAAGTTTTTGCGAGCACACTATTATTATCTTTTACACCAACAATTTGGTGGGGTGGATTTGCGCTTGAAAGAAACTTTGGCACCTACCAAAGAAACCAAAAGAGCTTCTGATGCTGAAATGTATGCGGCTATTATCAAAGATTTGACCGAAGCGATTCCTGACTTGGAAGCAAAAGCTCAGTCGTCTGACTATGGTCGTGCCACAAAACCAGCTGCTGAAACTTTGTTGGCGAAAGTATATTTGGCAAAAGCTTATTCTGCGTCTAAAGCTGCTGATGATTTTGCCAAAGCTGCGGCTTTGTGTAAAACGGTAACCACGTCTTATGGCTATAAATTGTTGGATGATTTTGCAAGTGTGTTTGATGAAAACAACCAAGTGAATAGCGAAGTCGTATTTGCAGTTCAATATACGTCGGATCCTTTGACCAATTTGACCAACAATACAGGTGCTACTAACGGCGGTAATAACCTTCACTTGTTTTTTGGGATGCAGTATGATGTGCAGCCTGGTATGAAACGAGACGTATTCTATGGTCGTCCGTTTAAACGCCTTCGCCCTACGAATTATTTGTTGAATACACTTTTTGCGGATAGAACCAATGACTCTCGCTACAAGAAAACATTCCGCGATACGTGGTTGAGTAATAATCCAGGTTCTTATAATGCGGCTTCTTTTGATGATTCTAAAACCAAAGTAACGTTTGCCGCAGGTGATACCGCTATCTTTATTCCAGGGGTAGAGTGGACAAAAGCACAACGTGCTGCCAAAAAATACCAAGTGTTGGTACCAAGTCAGTATAATGAGGCATTGTTCCCAACTTTGCAGAAATTCTTTGATACCAAACGCCCTGACTTGACTTACGAAGCAGGTAGCCGCGATTATTTTGTGTTCCGTTTGGCGGATGTGTTACTGATGCAAGCAGAAGCTTATTTGCAGTCAGGAAACAAAGCCGAAGCCGTAGCGGCATTCAACCAAGTACGTTTCCGTGCGGGTTGGCCAGGCAAAAAAGATGCCATGCTCATCAAAGAAGCGGACATGAACTTTGAGCAAATTATTGAAGAGCGTGGTCGTGAGTTGGCGGGTGAGCAAACTCGTTGGATGGATTTGAAACGTTGGGGATTGTTGGTAGAGAGAGTTCAGAAATATAACCCTCAAGCTGCAAGTAACGTGAAACCTATTCACAACGTACGCCCAATTCCACAAACACAGATTGACCGTAGTGCAAAAAATGCAGAAGGTGTTTCTGTTTTTCAACAAAACCCAGGGTATTAATAATTCAATCAACCCCCACCAAGAAAAAAGAGGCGCAATTTGCGCCTCTTTTGCTTTTAGGTCAATCAAAAAATTATTTGCGGTTGTCTTGCCCACCGACCATACTCAAGTAGCTTTCGTAGCGACTCATGGCAATGGTACCTGCCTCAACGGCGTCTTTGACGGCGCATTTTGGCTCATCAATGTGAACACAATTGTTGAAACGACATTCGTTCAACAAATCGCGCATTTCGGGAAAATAGTGACTGATTTCTTCTTCTTCAATCTCCGATAAACCCAACTCTTTGATGCCAGGGGAGTCGATGATAAAAGTGGATGGCGCCAGCTCAAACATTTCGGCAAAAGTCGTGGTATGAACACCTTTGTTGGCAAAGGTCGAAACTTCGTTGGTGCGCAGGTTGAGATGCGGAGCGATGGCATTGACCAATGTTGATTTACCCACACCTGAGTGTCCCGACAAAACCGAAATTTTGCCTGAAAGCAGCTCCCGAAAAGATTCCACACCTTCACCTGTGACGCTCGATGTCGTAAAACACGTGTAACCCAACCCTCGATAGAGTTTAATCAAGTAATCTTGGTATTCTTTGGTTTCTTCGTCAAACAAATCTTGTTTGTTGAAAATGATTGCACTCGGAATCCGAAACGATTCGGCGACTACCAACAGACGGTCGATGAACCCCAGCGATGTACGTGGAAAGGTCAAAGTGGCTACGATAATAGCCTGGTCAACGTTGGCGGCAAGTAAGTGAGAGTGAGCCGATTTTTGAACCGATTTTCGTGCAATATAGTTGGCACGCGGTTCAATGTCATTAATGATGCCCGTTTGCAACGATTCGTCCTCAATTTCCCAAAACACACGGTCACCTACGGCTACGGGGTTGGTTACTTTTAAGTCGTGAAACTTAAATTTTCCTCGCAGTCGGCAGCGCCAGATTTGTGCTTCTTCGTCACGAACGTCATACCAAGAGCCTGTCGAACGAATCACCAAGCCTTTCAACGAATTTGCGTTGATTTCTTCGGTTCGTTTCGCGATGGCCGCCGCGCTTTTGGTCTGAAACTTAGCGGGAGGTGCCTTTATTTTACCTGATTTTTTCATGAGTCTATAATTCCATTAAATTAGTCAACCTTGAATCAGGTTTTGACTGATGAAAACGAGAATATTCTTGTGGAGAGCCAAACCATTTGAGAACATATTCACGCGCCAAGGGAGTGGTTCGATTGTCTAAAAAAGAATGATAAGAAGTAAAACGCCAACCGTTTAAGTCTTTACAAAACCCATGATGCACAGGGTTGTAATGGATGTAATGAATCAATTTTGTAAAATATACTTCATTCTTAACCACTTTTCTTTTCAAATTATCCATGAATAAAACCCCTTTCCGATTTGCAAAGCGATTGAATGCCTGTGCATATCCGTTACAAAAATTTTGAAACTGTTGCATCACAAACTTGTGCGTATCGAACGTCGTTTTATCAAAGTTATCAGGACTGTATTGTGGGTCTTTTGCTTGGTTTCTGGTATGATAATATTCTATCAACGATTCTTGATTTTTAATTCTAGCTAAAAGATGAAAGTGATTTGGCATTAAACAATAAGCATACAAGTCGCAGACGAATTGGGTATGCTTCGTAAGTTGTTGTAGGAAATAGTGATAATTTGTGTCTTGTATAAAAAGTAAATTGCCATGTACTGCGTGATTAAAAATATGATAGCACTTTTCGGGCTCAAATGTATCTGAAAACATATTTTGAGACGGGTAAAAAAACCATTCCAAAGTTTTAAACTTTGGAATGGTTTTGTAAACGATTATCTTTTGATTTGAGACTCAAATGTGTTTGCGAAGATACTTTATGATGGTAGAAAAAAACTTTCCAAGGTTTGGAACCTTGGAAAGGATAAAAATTACAATCGTCTAAAAATCGCTTCGATATCTTCAATCGTTACTTTTTCGCGCCAGTCATATCCTACGGCATGGTTCCACATGTGGTCGAGTTTGTACGAAACGTGCGCCATTGCCGTGATTTGCTCGTCGGTCCAGTCTTTCGACAATCCTTGCGGCAGTGTGATGTTATGTTGAGCCACCATTTGTTTAAATTCGGCTACACCTTCTGGATAATAATCTCCCAAATGATTGAAGGCGATGCAGTTGGAGTAACAATGGCGCATTCCCAAAATCTTTGAAAGTCCGTAGCTAATCGCATGGCAAATACCCACTTCTGAATACGTCAAGCTCAAACCACCCATCAACGAGGCAACCATCAGTTTATCGTCATTTTCGGCAGTTTGCCCCGCTGTTTCTCCCAAATAAATATCACGACAAAGCTTCATCGACTGTTCGGCGTAAGCGTGCGAGTAGGCATTGTTAAACTGCCCATTTTCTGACTCGATGCAGTGAATGTAGGTATCCATTCCCACATAGAACCACCAGTCGCGTGGAACAGTCGCAATCAATTCAGGGTCAAGTACTACTTGATTAAAAACCGTCCACTCGCATTTTAAACCCAATTTTTTCTCAGGCCCTGTCAATACGGCAGTCATAGAGACCTCCGCGCCAGTTCCCGAAATAGTAGGAACGCCTACGTGGTAAATGCCTGGTTTTTTGATGAGGTTTAACCCTTGGTACAAGGTAGAAGAACCTTCGTTGGTTACCATCAACGACACGCACTTGGCAATGTCCATAATGGCTCCACCGCCAATTCCAATGATGCCCGAAGGTAAACCTTTGCTGGCCAAAATCTCATCGCGCAAGGTGTCAATTTGCTCAGTAGTAGGCTCATGCGGGTCAACGTCAATGAAATAAACGGTATCCTCAGGTTGAACAGGCAAACGGCTTTCTAGTTCTTTACCCTTGAAATAGTTGTCAACAATAAACACCATGTAGCCGTTGTTTTCGCTACGGTGTGGGGCGATGATTTCACCCAATTGGCTAAAACTTCCCCGTCCAAAAACGGTTTTTTCGATTCCTTTGAAATTTTTATGCATGAATCTATATTTCTAAAAGAAAATTAAAGTGTCACTTAGGTTGATTGTATTTTGCGGCCAAATCGGCGTCAAGAACGTAAAAGCTGGGTTTGACGCTTGCTTTCCATGAGCCAACGACCCAAGCTTTTGGGCTGTTCCGTAAGTTTTTGTTCGGTTGTTTTCATTTGCTTTTACTTGGTTTAAATGTTGAACAAAAATTTTAAAGCAGTTAAAACCTATCTAAAAATAAAGCCTGTTAGCAAGTATAAGCTGCCATTGCTTTCCGAATCGCCTTTTCGAGGTTATTGGCAAGGGTTTCAAGCTCGGTTTGCGTCCATGTGACGCGAACACCAAACGAAATCAAACGTCCAATTACTTCTTGAGACTTTGGTAAATCAAGGTTAGTATAATCTTGCGGAGCGCCTAATACTTGAACCGCTAATTTACTCGCCGTACGCATTTCTTTGAGGTGATCCCACTGATTAATGAAATGGTACATGTTGGTAAACCAGTAGTTGAAACCACCCACACCTGCTGCGTTCAATTCGGCTACAACTGCTTGTGCGCTTTCGGTATCTGGCAACAATAAATTCAAGAACGTAGCAGAATCGCCTTCAGTATCGGGGATGCGCGCAAATGAAACCCCAGGCACGTTGGCAAGGCGGTTCATCAACCACTTTTTGTGTTCGTTGTTCTTTTCTACTAAGTATGGAACACGACGCGTTTGGGCCAAGCCAACGGCCGCATGAAGCTCCGAAATACGGTAATTGAAACCAATGATAGGGTGTTGTTCCATACCACGGTTGTTGCCAATGTGGTCGTGACCGTGATCAGAATAGCTATCAGCAAATTTATAGGCTTGTTCGTCGTTTGTTACGAATACTCCGCCTTCACCTGCGGTAGCGATTTTGAAAAAGTCGTACGAATATGCTCCTGTTTTACCCCAAAGCCCTGTAAAAATTCCTTTGTAATTGGCACCCATCGCCTGTCCTGCATCTTCTACCAAAATAAGGTTATGTTCATTAACAACCTCCATAATGGCATCCATATCAGCCATTTGGCCACACATGTGTACCAAGCAGATTGCTTTTGTTTTGGGAGTAACGACTTTGCGGATTCCTTCGGCTGAAAGGCAAAGTGTTTCGTCGATTTCGGCAAAAATGGGTAAGGCGCCAATCATCAAAACGGCTTCAACCGAAGCGATATACGTGAACGGTGGTACAATCACTTCGTCGCCTGTGCCAATTCCTGCTGCTACGAGGGCAGTTTGAATGGCCGTCGAACCGCTTGAAACGGCATGGGCGTATTTGGCCCCTACTACTTTACACACTTCCGCTTCCATTTCGCGGGCTTTCCAAATATTATTACGTTGTGCTTCGTGGTTAAAACGAAAGAAAACTCCTGTCTCTAAAACGTCATTAATTTCTTTGCGCTCTTCTGCGCCGTATAATTCTGTTCCTGGCATAACTGTTACTGTTTTTTTGTTGCAAAGTTAGTGATTTTGTGGTGTCGCAGGTTAACATTTTCTGAACCAGTACCTGATTTACAGCTGAAAAGATACGTTGGTTTTAATAGGAGCCAGGGTAGGGGCGTTTTCGTTCATTAGCAAAAAATAGAAGGTGTAAGATGGAGCGGTCAGGTACTTTTTTGAAATGGTAAAGGTGACTGTAGGTAAGGTTGTGTTTGCCAAATCATTTTCGAGTTCGGTGTTTAAAATAAGGCTTCGTTGGTTCTGCGGATTCGTCAATACGTTGGTTTTTCCATCCAACTGGACATCACTTTGCTGGAGTACTAGCAGGCGACTTGCATAGCCATGAATGGCTGAAATGTGCTTGTCCGTACCAAGGATTGTCCCCGTAAAGTGAAGTTTATTCGCTGTTTGATAGAGTTTGTTTACCCTCAATTGAATCGTTGTAATCGGCGGTCGGTTGAAGTCATCGTAAAAGGCTTTGGTATGAATTGGGGTTGTTATTGGAAAATCATAGTATCCGTATTTTCGTAATTTGTCCAAAATGGGGATTTCGAAATAGTTATACCCTAAGTGTGTGAGCTGATAGTTTTCCATCCTTGTCATTAACCCATTTTTTCTCTCGTTAGGATTTCTCAAATGAAACGTCGTGTATTTAAGATGAACTCCAATTGACAAGGCAAAAATCAATGGAAATAGGAGGCGTTTAATTCGAGGAAAAAATTGTCCTGTGGACAAAACAAAAATAAAAAGTGAGGCTGTTAATATGACAGAATAAATGGAATACCGTTCGGAGGTGGCGGTAGTAACACCGTACTCATACCGCTTGTAGGTGGTCATTGCGGCCATCAATGTACTGTAAAACATACATAGAAAAAAGAAGGGGTTGAGGCGGTAAAATTTTCGATAAGAAGCCAAACCTATGCCTCCCAAAAATACCAAGCCTCCCAATTGAGCCACCTTGGCATTGAATCCTACACTTCCCAAAAACGCCAAAAAGAATGTAATTGCTTTTGGAAGCTGCTCAAAGAAGAGGCGGGAAGTAGGATGTCGGTAAATGGGTTCGTACTGCCAATAATAGCAGCCCATTAGCAGCAGCGACCAACCGAGCCAAAGCCCTAAAAAAGAATAACGCTTTTGTAAAAAGTAAACGCTGCTTAAAATTGGTAAGAGTGCAAAGCCTCCACTGTTAGAAAAAATAGAAAGACAACTGAAAATCAATGTTACAACGAAGGAGCGAACCGACGTATTTTTAACTGAAAAGTGGAGCGTACAAAGACCAAAAAATGCAGAAAACAGGTTGGAATTCTGCATGGGTAATAGGGCGTTTGAAATAGGAGCTATAAAGACAAATGCAATGGGGAGAATCCACCAACGGGGAAAATCGACGAAATTGATGTAAAATAAATATACCATGCCTAGTAAGCTCATATTGCCCAATATCAACCACCAACGCAGGTCGATGTGCCCCGAAATTTGGAACTGCAACCACGCTAAAAGTCGCGTAACAACTATCCGATGTTCGTTGTGCTGATAAAAAAAGGCGGCTATTTTATCCCTTAGATTGGTGGCTTCACGGAGCTGATTGAACAAATCCATGACATATAGGTCATCACCAACGGGGAGGTTAATAAGGTGTCGGTAAATAACGTAACTGAGTGAAAATACGGGAAGTAAAATCAAGAAAAACCAATTTTTTTTAAAAAAAGGCATTGTAGCATTGAGACTAAAAGTGATACCTAAAACGGCCAAAGATAATCTAAAAAGTTTTCTTTATCTTCGGCCTCAAGTACCATTGATGATTAAACCTATGATAAACGTATTAAAAACCTTTTTGCTTGCCTTGTGGGTAAGTAGTGTGGCGATGCCTGCCATCGCACAAAATCCTGATATTCAGCACTTGCATCCTACTAACTGGTGGATAGGAATGAAAAATCCGAATGTACAGCTATTGGTACATGGTAAAAACATCAGCACTGCCAAAGTGAGTTTGGCTTATCCAGGGGTAACCATTAAAAAGACACAAAAACTCGAAAACCCCAATTACCTTTTGATAGACTTGGTGATTGCCAAAACGACCAAACCTGGGGTTGTTAAATTGGTGTTTAGCAATGGCAAATTTAAAAATACGCAACAATTCCCGCTGGCGGCCCGCAAACACAAGCCAAACAACATTACCACTGCCGATTTTATTTATTTACTTATGCCCGATCGCTTTGCCAACGGCGATGATTCGAACGATAAGTTTTCTGATATGCTCGATACGCAAGCGGATAAAAATGTGCCTTATTTACGCCACGGAGGGGATTTTCAGGGAATTATCAGTCACTTGGATTATCTACAAGAATTTGGGATAACGACGTTGTGGAATACCCCCGTCATTGAAAATAATACTGGCTTAAAAAAGGAGCTTCATGGTAATATGCAAGCAGCCTATCACGGCTATCACTTCAGTGACCATTACAAAATTGACCGTCGTTTTGGGGGCAATGAGGGTTATAAAAAGTTGTCGGCGGCGTTGCACCAGCGTGGAATGAAACTGGTTCAGGATGCTGTTTATAACCATGTGTCGGAAGACCATTGGATGTTTCTGGATCCGCCAACGAAGGATTGGTTCAATATGTGGCCGACTTATACCGCAACTAGCCATAAAGAACAAGTAATGCTTGACCCCAATGGGACAGAGGCCGACCGCCGTTTGTTGATTGATCGTTGGTTTATGCCATTTTTGCCCGATGTCAACGCCCGAAATCCGCATTTTGCTACCTACATGATTCAGCACGCTTTGTGGTCAACGGAAGAGTTTGGGGTGGACGGCTGGCGGATTGATACCTACAAGTACAACGACATGGAGTTTATGAATCGTTGTAATAAAGCCTTGTTGGATGAATACCCTGACATGCTCATTTTTGGAGAAACGTTTGTGACGAATCCTGCTTTTATGAATTATTTTGTGCAGAACAATGTCAACTACCCCTTTCAATGTAACCTTCCTGGTAGTTGCGATTTTCCAAGTTACTCGGCCATCGGTGATGCCCTCACGCAGCCTTGGAGTTGGGATGGGGGAGTAAATCGCCTTTACAGTACGTTGGCACAAGATTATTTCTACAAAAACCCTTCTAAGATGGTAACATTCTTGGACAACCACGACACCGACCGCTTTTTGTCGGTGATAGGGGAGGATTTTGCCAAATACAAAATGGGTATCACGTGGCTCTTAACGACGCGCGGCATTCCGCATCTTTACTATGGTACCGAAGTGTTGATGAAAAACACCAAAAATCCAACCGATGCCGAGGTGCGCCAAGATTTTGTGGGAGGCTGGAAAGGAGATAAGCAAAGCAAATTTACGGCTGCTGGGCGCTCTGCCAAAGAAAATGAAGCCTTTGATTTGGTGAAAAAACTGGCCAATTACCGTAAAAACACCCCTTCATTGTACAACGGCAAGTTTACCCAATACCTTCCCCAAAACGGCGTCTATGTGTATTTTAGGCACGATGCTGCCAAAACAATCATGGTGGTAATGAATAGTAATTCAGCCGAAACGATGTTAGAAACAGCTCGTTTTGCAGAACGTACAAAAGGGTTTACGGGAGCAACGAATGTTTTGACCGAAGAGAAGATAAATTCACTGGGAAGTCTCAAAATACCAGCGATGACCACGTTGGTGTTGGAATTGAAGTAAATTCGTTCTTGTCACTCCGACGATAGGAGGAGCCTACAATCGCTTGGATAGGCTTCCCTTGGAAATTACTTTTTCAAAAAATATTTTCAAAAAATCCACTCAACTTGGAGTGGATTTTTTACTTAAAAACTGTCGAATTATAAAAATAATACTATTTTATACAACTAGTGTGAGTCT